>Ga0207668_10002727_pt1 | contig 10330 bp, 8 predicted proteins | sample KBSS43metaG_FD_184323 | JGI IMG/M metagenome (GOLD analysis project Ga0207668, IMG submission 184323) | Switchgrass rhizosphere microbial communities from Kellogg Biological Station, Michigan, USA - KBS S4-3 metaG (SPAdes) (version 2) | ecosystem: Host-associated > Plants > Roots > Rhizosphere >... | reverse complement strand
GTCGGACTCCGCCGCGCGGCGCGCGCTTTCCAGGTTCGACTTCAGCATCTGATTCTGTTTCTGGTTCTGCCGCAGTTGGGTTTCCACCTGCCGGGTCTTTTCAACCATCGACCGGGTCAGCGCGACCAGCCGCCCCAGCACCGGCTGATGATCGGCCCCCGCGGACAGGCCCTTCACCTCTTCCTGCAGCGCCGCGCCATAATCCTTCGCCGAATTGCGCGATTCGGTCATCAGGCCGGTGAACTGGGCCAGATTCTCCTCGACCGTTTCCAGCATGGAGGCGAGCGCTTCGGGCGTCACTTCATCGCTGCGCTGATCGGCAGCGACCGTTTCGATCCAGCCGTTGGTAATCTGCCCCCGTTCGGCCAGCACCGCCCGGATCGCCTTTTCGACGCCCAGATGCGATCCGGTCAGATAATCATGCGCCACGCCGAAATTGAGCGGCGTCAGGTCCAGATCATGGGCGAACAGAAAGTCGCCGATATCCTCATAGAGTTTCCGCCGCCGGGTCACTTCCCGATTGGCGGCGCTGCCCCCGCGAGGGCGCTGCACCTCTTCGGGCGCGTCGTTTCCTTCCTCTTCCGTCCTGCCCGAAAGCCCCCTGGCCCAACGGGCCAGTCGATCGGTCAGACCATGCTGCGCGTTGGTCGCAGCGGCGGATGATGATGTTGCCCCAGTCATGCCGCTTATAACGACGCAGGCGAAACAAGGTTAAGAGCGCGCCAAGCGAAATGATGCAAGCGCCTGACTCGACAGCACTTAAATGTCGGCACCGATTAGCCAGTCACGGAAAATCCGCACCGCGCGGGTCTGCAGCGCCCGCGGTCGGCAAACGAAATAATAGCGATAGGGGCTTTCGACCATGGTGTCCGGGAACAGCCGCACCAGCCGATTGTCCTGCGCTTCATGATAATGGCTGGCGTGCATCACCGCGATGCCCAACCCCTGCGCCGCCGCCTCCAGCATCAACTGGCCGGAATCATAATTATCGATCGCCAGCGGTTGAAGATCGCGCACCCCGGCCGCTTCCTTCCATGCATCGAAACTATGCGTCATGTCGCGGTGGAGCAACAGCGTGTGGTTGGCCAGTTCCTGCGGCGACGTCAGCGGCTTGGGCGATTCCAGCAACGCCTTGCGCCCGATCAGATAGACTTCGTCATGATCCAGTTCATGGGCGTAGAGCGCCGGGTCTATGTCGCGCGCCAACACGATCGCCGCGTCCAGCCCTTCGCCCAATCGCGCCACGGCATAGGGCGTGGTTTCGATGTCGATATGCAGTTGCGGATGTTTCTGGCGCAGTTCTCCCAGATGCGGGAAGATGCGCTGCGTCGCGAACAGCGGCAGCACCGCCAGACGCAGGCGCAACTGGTTGCCGCCGCTCTGGATATTTTCCAGCGCCAGATTCAGCGCATCGAGCGCTGGGGCGATATCGTCCAGCAATCGCTGGCCGTCGGCGTTGATTTCCAGCGCCTGATGTTTGCGGTCGAACAACGGACGGCCGATGAAGCGCTCCAGCGCCTGCACGCGGCGGCTGAGCGCCGGGGTCGAGAGCGCAAGCTCCTCCGCAGCAGCCTTCACCGATCCAAGGCGGGCAACCTGAACGAAGGCCTCCAGGGCCGTAAGGGGCGGCAATCTACGCATAAACCGTCATATTCATCCGGCCGAACCGTTGCGATGCGTCATTCTATCTGTTCGCGTCGCACAGCCCGGCATTCAGGCATCCTTTTTTCACAGAGCAGAAAAATCGGTACTTTGGCAAGATGCAAAAAATGCAACTCCTCGATTCTTTTCGCACTTGCGAAAATACATGCTGCACTGCATATAGAAAAGGCCTTTCAGGCATCCTCTCCTAAAACTTTACGGGCTGGCCTTCGGGCTGGCCCTTTTTTTATTCCACTCAAATTCCCTCCCCGGCTCTTTCCGTCGGCTTTGGCGTTTCCTATCTCGTTACGCACAGGCAAGAATGGGGACACGCAGGTGGCCGAGGAAGAAACCCAGGGACGCAGGATACAGGTGGCCAATGCGCGGCCGGAAGATGCGGGGCGCGGGCTTGCCCGCATACCGCTGGCGGTAATGGCGGAACTGCATCTGGCCGAAGGCGACGTGATCGAAATCGCCGGAAAGCGGGCCACGCCTGCGCGGGTGGTGCGCCCCTACAAGGAAGATGAAGGGCTGGATGTTCTGCGGCTGGATGGGCTGCAACGGGCCAATGCCGGCGTGGGCTCGGGCGATTTCGTGGTGATCCGCAAGGTCGATCCACGCCCCGCCCAACGCGTCGTTTTCGCACCCGCACAAAATAATCTGCGGTTGCAGGGCAACCCCGAAGCCCTGAAGAGGGTCTTCTTTCAACGCACGCTGGCGGCTGGCGACATCGTGGCTACGGCCGGGCAGCAGCAGGTGCCGCCGGGCGACATGCCGCCGCATCTGCGCCAGATGCTGGCCGCGCCCGCCTATGCCCTGCAGGAAATCCGGCTGGTCGTCGTTTCCACGGTGCCCAAGGGCGTGGTGCAGATCGACGCCGACACCGAAGTCGAACTGCGCGCCGAATATGAGGAGCCGCGCGAATCCCGTCGCGCCGACGTCACCTATGACGATGTGGGCGGCATGGCCGACGCGATCGACCAGTTGCGCGAAATGGTGGAGTTGCCGCTGCGCTACCCCGAACTGTTCGAGCGGCTGGGTGTGGACCCGCCCAAAGGGGTGCTGCTGCACGGGTCGCCCGGCACCGGCAAGACCCGCCTAGCCCGCGCCGTCGCCAATGAATCGGACGCCGAATTTTTTCTGATCAACGGCCCTGAAATCATGGGATCGGCCTATGGCGAATCGGAAAAACAGTTGCGCGAGATATTCGAGGCGGCAGCCAAGGCTGCGCCTTCGATCCTGTTCATCGACGAGATCGATTCGATCGCCCCCAAGCGCGGCAATGTGACCGGCGAGACGGAAAAGCGATTGGTCGCGCAACTGCTGACGCTGATGGACGGGCTGGAACCGCGCACCAATCTGGTGGTGATCGCCGCGACCAACCGGCCCGAAGCGATCGACGAAGCGCTGCGTCGCCCCGGCCGGTTCGATCGCGAAATCATCGTCGGCGTTCCCGACGAACGCGGACGGCGCGAGATATTGGGCATCCATACGCGCGGTATGCCGACCGGCGACCGGGTCGACCTGTCGGAACTGGCGCGCATGACCTATGGCTTCGTCGGCGCCGATCTGGCCGCGCTGACCCGCGAGGCCGCGATCGAGGCGGTGCGTCGCTTCATGCCGCGGCTGAACCTGGAGGAAGGGACGATCCCGCCCGACGTGCTGGAGGAACTGTCCGTCACGCGGGAGGATTTCATGGCCGCGATCAAGCGCGTCCAGCCGTCCGCCATGCGCGAAGTGATGGTGCAGGCGCCGAACATCGGCTGGGCCGACATCGGCGGGCTGGACGACGCCCAGATGCGGCTGAAGGAAGGGGTCGAGCTGCCGCTGAAAGACCCCGACGCTTTCCGCCGCATCGGCATCCGTCCGGCCAAGGGATTCCTGCTCTACGGCCCGCCCGGAACCGGCAAGACGCTGCTGGCCAAGGCGGTGGCGCGAGAGGCGCAGGCCAATTTCATCGCCACCAAATCCTCCGACCTGTTGAGCAAATGGTATGGCGAGAGCGAACAGCAGATCGCCCGCCTGTTCGCCCGCGCGCGACAGGTGGCCCCCACGGTCATCTTCATCGACGAACTGGACAGTCTGGTTCCGGCGCGCGGCGGCGGGCTGGGCGAACCGGCGGTGACGGAGCGGGTGGTCAACACCATCCTTGCCGAGATGGACGGGCTGGAAGAACTGCAATCGGTGGTCGTCATCGGTGCGACCAACCGGCCAACGCTGATCGATCCAGCGCTGCTGCGGCCGGGGCGGTTCGATGAGCTGATCTATGTGCCGGTGCCCGATCAGGCGGCGCGCAGGCGCATATTGGGCATCCACACCGGAAAAATGCCGCTGGCCGAGGATGTCGACCTCGACCTGTTGGCTGAGAAGACCGAGCGGTTCACCGGCGCCGATCTGGAGGATCTGGTCCGCCGCGCCGGTCTGGTGGCGCTGCGCCAGTCGCTGTCGGTGGAAAAGGTCACCCAGGCCCATTTCGAAGCCGCGTTGGACGACACGCGCGCCTCCGTCACGCCGGAAATGGAACGGGAATATGAGCAGATCCAGGCGACGCTGAAGCAAAGCGTGATGCAAATTGACCCGATCGGCTTCGTATCGCCGGGCATGTTGCGCGGCCGCCGCGACTAAGGGCGCCGGAGGGTAAGGCGGGAAGGCGTCGGGAACATCCTACCCGCCTTCCGCATTTCCCCTTCATCCCCGCGAAGTCGCTTGCAAGACCCTGCGATATTTGCGAGTCGGACAGGTTAAGGCATTCAGGCGAGAGTAGATGGCCTCCGTTCCGTTGAAGAAGAAGAAAACCCCCGTCAGCGCCGGCAGGAAGCCGACATCCTTTCTGGGCCAGTGGGGCATGTTCCTGCGGCAGTTCATCAAGCATCCCGGCATGATTGGATCGATCATCCCATCCTCGGCAACGCTGGTGGACAGCATGCTGGATGGGGTGGATTGGGACCGCACCCGGTTGTTCGTGGAATATGGGCCGGGGGTGGGCACCTTCACCCGCCCGATACTGGAGCGGATGCACCCCGATGCGACGCTGATCGCCATCGACCTCAACCTCGATTTCGTCGCCTATCTGGAGGCGGAAATCGACGATCCCCGATTGAAGGTGGTGCACGGCTCCGCAGCGGACGTCCGCCGCTTCATCAAGCAGGCCGGGCATCGCCATGCGGATTATATTCTGTCCGGCATCCCCTTCTCCACCCTGCCTGGGGGCGTGGGCGAATCGATCTGCGCCGAAACCCGGTCCGTGCTGAGGGAGGGCGGGGCTTTTCTGGTGTACCAATATTCCGGCTATGTACGCCGCCTGCTGGGGCCGGTGTTCGATCATGTCAGCGAAAGGCTGATATGGCGCAATATTCCGCCCTGCCGGACATTCACCGCCACGAAACAGCCCGAAGCGTTGGCACAGGCGGCCTGAAACGATTCATTTTGCGATGAAATTCAGGGGTTCCATCGGCTTTCCTGCTTTCATCCCTCGTTTGGGGTATGCGGCGCGGACAGGGCCCCGCTAACCCCATCCGGGGGCAGGATTTGCTGCCTGTCGGCGACCGGACCATTTGCGACCCATGGTCCGGTCGTCGACTTCGCCCACTTTTCCCGCATGGCTTTCGCTTCGCCGCGCTTTCGTGATAAGGCCCGCGCGCAACACGGCGAGACAATATCCATGAACGACCTGACCCAGACCCCCGAAATGCTGATCGCGACCATGGGCGCCCGCGCCCGCGCGGCTGCCGCCCTGCTGGTTGCGGCAAGCGACGCGCAGAAGATCGACGCGCTGCGCCGCGCTGCACAGGCGCTACGGGATCGAGCGCCTCAGATCATCGCCGCCAACGCCCGCGACATGGAAAATGCCGCCGCCAACGGCCTGTCGCCCGCGCTGCTCGACCGGCTGCGGCTGGACCAGGACCGGGTGCTGGCGACGGCGGCAGGTGTGGATCAGGTCGCGACGCTCGACAATCCGCTCGGCAGCGTGATCGACCGGCAGGTTCGCCCCAACGGCATGGAACTGAGCCGCGTGCGCGTGCCGCTGGGCGTGATCGGCATCATCTATGAAAGCCGCCCCAATGTGACGGCGGATGCGGCCGCGCTGTGCCTGCGCGCCGGCAACGCGGTGATCCTGCGCGGCGGCAGCGAGGCGAAGGAAAGCAACCGCGCCATTCACGCCGCCATGGCGGAGGGCATCGCCGCCGCCGGACTGCCTGCCGATGCGGTGCAACTGGTGCCGACGACCGACCGCGCTGCGGTGGGCGCGCTGCTCAAGGCGTCGGAATATGTCGACCTGATCGTGCCGCGCGGCGGCAAGAGCCTGGTCGCGCGGGTGCAGGAAGAGGCGCGCGTGCCCGTGCTCGCGCATCTGGACGGCATCAACCACAGCTATGTGGACGGCGCGGCCGATCCCGACATGGCGGTGAAATTGGTGGTCAACGCCAAGATGCGCCGTACCGGCATTTGCGGCGCGACCGAGACGGTGCTGATCGACAGGGCGTTCGGGCAGGCCCCCGCCATCGTGCAGGCGCTGCTCGACGCGAAGTGCGAAGTACGCGGCGACGATGTCGTGCAGACGATGGACAGCCGCGTGGTGGCCGCGTCGGACGAGGATTGGGATACCGAATATCTCGACGCCATCGTGTCGGTGCGGATGGTCGATGGGCTGGACGGGGCGCTCGACCACATCGGCGCCCACGCCAGCCATCATACCGACGCGATCATCACCGAGGACGCGGACAAGGCCGAGCGTTTCCTGAACGCGGTCGACAGCGCGATCGTGATGTGGAACGCCTCGACCCAGTTCGCCGATGGCGGCGAGTTCGGATTGGGGGCAGAGATCGGCATTTCGACCGGGCGGTTGCATGCACGCGGGCCGGTCGCGCTGGAAGGGTTGACGACCTATAAGTGGCTGGTGCGCGGCACGGGACAGGCGCGCCCCTGACGGGAGGGTGAAGTTTACCCCTTCACCACCTCATCGATCGCCTTCAGCTTCTCCAGCAGCGGCCCGACCCATTCGATCGGCAACATCACCGGGCCATCGGAGGGCGCATGGTCGGGATCGTCATGCGCTTCGGCAAAGATCGCCGCAATGCCTGCGGCCACGGCGGAACGCGCCAATAGCGGCGCAAATTCCCGCTGCCCACCCGAAGCAGACCCCAATCCGCCCGGCTGCTGCACCGAATGGGTCGCGTCGAACACCACCGGATAGCCAGTCTGCGCCATCGTCGGCAACGACCGCATGTCGCTGACCAGCGTGTTGTACCCGAAGCTCGCGCCTCGCTCCGTCAGCAAAATCCGCTCGTTGCCGGTGGAGGCGACCTTTTGCGCCACCGCCGCCATGTCCCAGGGCGCAAGGAACTGCCCCTTCTTCACATTGACGACCGCGCCCGTCCGCCCGGCGGCCAGCAGCAGGTCGGTCTGGCGGCAGAGAAAGGCCGGAATCTGGAGAATATCGACAGCCTGCGCCGCCGCCCCCACCTGATCCGCCTCATGCACATCGGTCAGCACCGGGCAACCGAACGCGGCCTTCACCTCGGCCAGGATCGCCAGCCCCGCATCGATGCCGACGCCGCGCTGGCCCGACACCGAAGTCCGGTTGGCCTTGTCGAAGGAGGATTTGAAGATGAACGGCACGCCTGCCTTGCCCGCCAGTCCCGACAGCCGTTCCGCCATCATCAGTGCATGATCGCGGCTCTCGATCTGACAGGGGCCGGAAATCAGGACGAAGGACAGGTCGTTGCCGATGGTCACCGGCCCGATGGAAACATGCTTGGGTATCATCCCACTCACTTCGGCGCTTTCGCGAAACGGCGCAAGAGCTGCCCGCGCCACAGCCCCTTGCCGGGATGATAATTCCAGCAGAACCAGCCGAAGGCGAGACAAGCCAGCAGAGAAGGCAGCGCCATCGGATCGCCCTGCCCCTTCATATGCCGATAAAAGGCCAGATCGGCCCGCCACCGGTCCCGCTCGCTGCCGCCCCCATTGATGCCATAGGCATTGTCATGGCGCCGACAGCCGATGTTTCGGTTGTATTTGCGGTGGTCTATGAAATAGCAGTAATCGCGTTCGGGTGTCGTCATGGCCCGATGTGGAACAGGGGCCATGGAAAAGTTCAAGCGCAAACTCTTCTACCTCGGCGGATTCGACCCGCGCGGGGTGCGGTTCTACCACCAGATGTATCGCGAGCAGGTGGCGGCCTACTCTCGCCTGTCGGGCGAGCAGGTCGACGTCGGCCCGCGCCGGTCCGGCCCGGCCTCATCCGCCAGTTGGACCGTCGCCAACCATAGCGCCGGGGTCGAAACCGACTATGAATTCCTCCGTTGGGAGGATCTGGTCGGCAAGGTGTGGATTCGCAATCCGCTGATGCTGGCATGGCGGTCGGTCGGCACCTATTGCGCCCATGCCCGCCACATGCAGTTCTGGCGGATGCGCAAGTTGCGCCCAGGCCCGGTCATCACCATCCTCTATCCGCCGCTGCTGGCGGTTCTCATCCCGCTGGCACTTGCACTGGTTCCGGCGCTGTTGCTTTCGCTGCTGCTGCCCTTCTGGGCGGCGGCGCTGGTCGGCATCGGGGTCAGCGCGCTGTTGTCCGGTCGCCTGCTCAACAAGCTGATCGTGCCATGGCTGCTGCGCTTCATGGCCTATAACCACAGCGTGGCGGCGGACGGCCCCGGCGCCGACATGGACGCCCGCCTCGACCAGTTCGCCGCCCGCATCGTGGCTGAACTGGACGGCCCCTATGATGAGGTGGTCTTCGCCTCGCACAGCAACGGCACCATCTATGCTATGAGTGTGCTGCGCCGGATATTGGAACTGCGCGGGGGCAGGCCGCTGCCGGACCATTTCACCGTGCTGACGCTGGGTCAGGTCGTGCCCGTCATCGCGCTGCGCAAGGACGCGCGCTGGTATCATGCCGACCTGAAGGCGCTGGACGACAAGCAGTTCCGACTGGTGGATTTCTCCGCCCCCCCGGACGGCGCGGCCTATTATGACGTTCACCCGATCCATCTGGTTTCGGATCAGTGCGCCGCCGATGTGCGACTGCTTTCACCGCGCTTCCACCTCTTCTATGAGCCGGACAATTATCATGGCGGCTGGTCGAACAAATATGAGGCGCATTTCGACTATCTGCGGGTGGGCGATCGCCTGTCGCCGGTCGATTATGTCAGCCTGACCGCGGGCCGCCGCACCATCGACGAAGCCATCGCGCAGTTCAGGGCCATCCCGTGACCGAACCCTTCACCCCACCCTACCCGCAGCCGCCCCGCACCAAGCGCGGTCTTGCCAAACGCTTCCTGCGCGGCTGGCATAGCTGGATCCACGTGCTGTTCGAGAAAAGCTACACGATGAAGCTGGGCGAAATCCGCATGCCCGGCCAGACCATGTATATCGCCAACGAACTGTCGCTGGTGGACAGCATCTTGCGCGGCGGCACCGCCTTCCCCAAGCATCGCGAACTGGTCCGCAACCTGTCGCCGCTGATCGGCAATTCGGTCTTTTCCGCCAATGGCGAGGATTGGGAAAGCCAGCGCGCCATGGTGAACCCCGCCTTCGCGCATACCGCGCTGGGCCGGTCGATGCCGCTGATGGTCGCGGCGGCGGACGATCTGCTCGCCCGCATCGACGCGGCGGATCGGTCCAAACCCGTCGATATCGATCCGATGATGACGCATGTGGCCGCCGACATCATCTTCCGCACGCTGTTTTCGCAGGCGTTGGACGAGCGGCGCTCCAACATCATCCACACCGCCTTTGGCAAGTTCCAGCGGCTGGCCCACAGCGCCTCCATGCTGCGGCTCTACGGTTTTCCGGCGCGCTGGTTCGAGAAACGCTCGCTCAAACCCGCCAGCGCGATCCACGATGTCTTCCGTCCCATCGTGGAAGCGCGTTACGAAGGCTTCCACCAGCGCGGCGAGGCGCCGCACAAGGACATCCTCCAGTCGCTGATCGAAGCGAAGCATCCCGAAACGAATGAACCCTTCACCCTGCGACAGGTGATGGATCAGGTGTCGACGGTATTTCTGGCGGGCCATGAAACCTCGGCCAGCACCATGACATGGGCGCTCTATATGCTGGCCGAATGCGCCCATATTCAGACCGCCGCGCGCGCCGAAGTGGTGGGGATCGCCGGGGACGCGCCGCTGACCGCGCCCATGCTCAAGGACATGGACGCGATCCGCAACATCTTCCGCGAGACGCTGCGCCTCTATCCGCCGGTCGCTTTCTTCCCCCGCGAAGTCACCTGCCCGATGCCGATGCGCGACAAGCAGTTGGAGGAAGGCGCTATGCTGGTCGTCGCGCCCTGGTTGACGCAGCGCAACAAGGATAATTGGGCCTGCCCGCACAGCTTCATGCCCGACCGTTTCGATGACCCGGCCAATGCCGACATGGTGAAACAGGCTTGGTTCCCCTTTGGCCGTGGCCCGCGCGTGTGCGTGGGGGCAGGCTTCGCCCAGCAGGAGGTGATGACGGTGATCGCCAGCGTCGTGCGCCGCTATCGCCTGTCGGTGCCGCCGGGGTTCAGGCCCGAACCCATCAGCCGCCTGACCATCCGGCCAAAGACGGGGATGAAGCTGATGTTCGGGCAGGATGAACTCAGCTAAAGCCGACCTGCCGCAGCCACGCCTCGCACAATGTCGGCCAGATCGACACCGGTAACCCCTGCGCATCCAGCGCGAAACCATGCGGCGCGTCGGCGAAGACA
>Ga0207668_10002721_pt1 | contig 10348 bp, 11 predicted proteins | sample KBSS43metaG_FD_184323 | JGI IMG/M metagenome (GOLD analysis project Ga0207668, IMG submission 184323) | Switchgrass rhizosphere microbial communities from Kellogg Biological Station, Michigan, USA - KBS S4-3 metaG (SPAdes) (version 2) | ecosystem: Host-associated > Plants > Roots > Rhizosphere... | reverse complement strand
CACTGGACGGCAGTGAACAGCGCCGTCAAAGGCGCGCTCGGCGGCGTCACCCTTGCCAGCCTCTCGGTCCAGCCGGCGGAGGCGCACTGATGCCGACCAAGAACGCCGAGGCCCGCGCCGCCGCAGACAAGCTCGCCACTTACGAATGGGGCTTCACCAGCGACATCGAGCAGGATTTCGCGCCCAAGGGGCTGAGCGAGGAGACCGTTCGCTTCATTTCGGCGAAGAAGAACGAGCCGGAATGGATGCTGGAATGGCGACTCAAGGCCTTCCGCATGTGGCTGGAGATGACGCCACCCGACTGGGCCAAGCTCAACGTGCCGCCGATCGACTATCAGGACGCCTATTATTATGCGGCGCCCCGCAAGAAGGACACGGTCGCGAGCCTCGACGAGGTCGATCCCGAGATCCTCAGGGTCTACGAGAAGCTCGGCATCCCGATCGAGGAGCAGAAGGTGCTCGCCGGCGTCGAAGGCGCGCGCAAGGTCGCGGTTGATGCCGTGTTCGACAGCGTTTCGGTCGCCACGACCTTCCGCGAGGAGCTGAAGAAGGCCGGTGTGATCTTCCTCTCGATCAGCGAGGCGATCCGCGAATATCCCGATATGGTCAGGCGCTGGCTCGGCAAGGTCGTGCCGATGCACGACAATTATTTCGCGACGCTCAACTGCGCGGTCTTCTCTGACGGCACGTTCGTCTACATCCCCGAGGGCGTGCGCTGCCCGATGGAGCTGTCGACCTATTTCCGCATCAACGCGGAGAATACCGGGCAGTTCGAGCGCACGCTGATCGTCGCCGACAAGGGCAGCTACGTCTCCTATCTGGAGGGCTGCACCGCGCCGATGCGCGACGAGAACCAGCTTCACGCCGCGGTCGTCGAGCTGGTCGCGCTCGACGATGCCGAGATCAAATATTCGACCGTGCAGAACTGGTACCCCGGTGACGCGCAGGGCCGGGGCGGCATCTATAATTTCGTCACGAAGCGCGCGCTCTGCCAGGGCCGCGCGAGCAAGGTGAGCTGGACGCAGGTCGAGACCGGCAGCGCGATCACCTGGAAGTATCCGAGCTGCGTGCTCGCGGGCGAGAACAGCGTCGGGGAATTCTATTCCGTCGCGGTGACCAACAACTACCAGCAGGCCGATACCGGCACGAAGATGATCCACCTCGGCAAGGGATCGCGCTCGACGATCATCTCGAAGGGCATCTCCGCCGGCCATTCGAACAATACCTATCGCGGCCTCGTCCGGGTCGGGCCGACCGCGGAGGGCGTGCGCAACTTCACCCAGTGCGATTCGCTGCTGCTCGGCGCCGAATGCGGCGCGCACACGGTGCCCTATATCGAAGTCCGCAACCCGAGCGCACAGATCGAGCATGAGGCGACGACCTCGAAGATCAGCGACGACCAGCTGTTCTACGCGATGCAGCGCGGGCTCGATCAGGAGCAGGCGGTTGCGCTGATCGTCAACGGCTTCGCGAAGGAGGTGCTGCAGCAGCTACCGATGGAGTTTGCGGTCGAGGCGCAGAAGCTGCTGGGGATCAGCCTGGAGGGGAGCGTCGGGTGATGCTGCAGCCGTTCGCCTGCGCCGACGTCGAGCTTCATGCGCTGCTCGCTGCAGATAATTCCCACCCAAACCCCTTCCGTGAAGGGGAGGGGCTCGAACAAAATGAAGAAATGAAACCCGAATGCTGACGATCACCAACCTCCACACCGCCGTCGATGGCAAGCCGATCCTCAAGGGTCTCTCGCTCGCGCTCAATCCGGGCGAGATCCATGCGATCATGGGTCCCAACGGCGCGGGCAAGTCGACGCTTGCCTATACGCTCGGCGGACGGCCGGGCTATGAGGTGACCGACGGCTCGGTCGATTTCGACGGAACCGATCTTCTCGCCCTGGAGCCACACGCGCGCGCCGCGGCCGGGCTGTTCATCGGCTTCCAATATCCGATCGAAATCCCCGGCGTCTCCAACGTGCAGTTCCTCCGCGAGGCGCTCAACGCGCAGCGCAAGGCGCGCGGTGAGGATGCGCTGTCGGGCGGCGACTTCCTCAAGCGCGCCCGCGCGCAGGCCGACGCGCTCGGCCTCAGCATGGACATGATGAAACGGCCGGTGAACGTAGGCTTCTCCGGCGGCGAGAAGAAGCGCAACGAGATGGTCCAGATGGGCATCCTCGATCCGCGGCTCGCGATCCTCGACGAGACCGATTCGGGGCTCGACATCGATGCGCTGCGGGTGATCGGGCACGGCATCAACACGATCATGCGCCAGCCCGACAAGGCGGTGCTGCTGATCACCCATTATCAGCGGCTGCTGGATTATGTCCGGCCCGATTTCGTCCACGTGCTGGCCGGCGGCCGCATCGTGCGGACCGGCGGGCCCGAGCTGGCGCTCGAGCTCGAACGCGAAGGCTATGCGCAGGTGGCGGCGTGACGGCTCTCCCCACCAAAAGCGAGGAGGCCTGGCGCTATAGCGATCTGGATTCGCTAGCCCGCGTCTGGCCTGTTCCCGCCGCGGAGATCATCGAGGTCCCCGCCGGCGAGAGCGCCACGCGGGTCATCGTTCAGCGTGCGGCCGGCGATGCGGTAGTCGTGCGGGATTATCGCATCATGCTGCGCCGGGGCGCGCGCGCCGCGCTGTTCGTGCTCAATGCCGGCGGCAAGCTCGGCCGCATCGCGATCGACGTGACGCTCGCCGAGGGCGCCCACTTCGAGCTCGGCGGCGCGATCGTCGGCGGTAGCGAGCAGACGCTGGAGATCGTCACCTCGGTCTCGCACACCGAGCCGCATGCGACCAGCAACCAGACGGTCCGTTCGGTGCTGGCGGGTCATGCGACGGGCAATTTTCTCGGCAAGGTCGCGGTGGCCCGTGATGCCCAGAAGACCGACGCGGTGCAATCGGTGAAGGCGATGCTGCTGGCGCGCACCGCCACGGCCAACGCCAAACCGGAGCTGGAGATTTTCGCCGACGACGTGAAATGCGCGCACGGCGCGACCGTCGGTGAGCTCGACAAGGCGGCGCTGTTCTACCTCGCCAGCCGCGGCCTGCCCCCCGCGCAGGCCAAGGCGCTGATGCTGCAGGCGTTCGTCGCCGGCGCCTTCGTCGCACTCGACGATGCCGACGAGCGCGCGGCGATCGAGGCGCAGGCGCTCGAAGCGCTGGAGGGACTGTTGTGAGCAGCGAAACCGGAATCCTCGACGGCACGCGGACCACCGGCGTTGCCGGTTCCCCTCCCCGTGCCGGGGAGGATCGGGCGGCTCCCCTCGATCTCCTCGCCGATTTCCCCGCGATCCCTTCGGACTGGGCCTATCTCGACACTGCCGCGACGGCGCAGAAGCCGCAGCCGGTGATCGACGCGATCACGCGCGGCTACGACACGGCCTATGCTACCGTGCATCGCGGGGTCTATGCGCGCTCGGCCGACATGACGATCGCCTACGAGGCGGCGCGGGCGCGCGTCGCTCGCTTCATCGGCGCGCGCACCGCCGACGAGATCGTCTTCACCCGCGGCGCGACCGAGGGCATCAACCTGGTTGCGCAGACCTGGGGCCAGACAAACCTGAAAGCGGGCGACCGCATCCTCCTCTCGACGCTCGAGCACCACAGCAACATCGTGCCTTGGCAGCTGCTGCGCGATCGCACCGGGATCGCGATCGACGTCTGCCCACTCACCCCCGACGGTCGGATCGATCTCGACGCTGCCGAGGCGATGCTGACGCCGGCCCACAAGCTGGTCGCCTTCGCGCACGTCTCCAACGTGCTCGGCTCGGTCCTCGATGCGAAGCGCGCGGCGCGGATCGCGCATGCGGTCGGTGCGAAGCTGCTGCTCGACGGCTGCCAGGCGGTGCCGCGGCTCGGCGTCGACGTCGCGGCGCTCGATTGCGATTTCTACGTCTTCTCCGGCCACAAGCTCTATGGGCCGACCGGGATCGGCATACTCTGGGCGCGCGCCGAACTGCTCGAGGCGATGCCGCCCTGGCACGGCGGCGGCGCGATGATCGATCGCGTGACCTTCGCCGCGACAACCTATGCCCCGCCGCCCGCGCGTTTCGAGGCAGGGACGCCGCACATCGTCGGGGCGCTCGGGCTGCACGCCGCGATCGATTATGTCGACGGCATCGGCCTTGCCGCGATCCACGCGTACGAGGCCGCGCTGGTGCGGCTGACACGCGAGGCGCTCGGCGGAATGAACAGCGTGCGGCTGTTCGGGCCGGAGGATTCGGCGGGCATCGTCAGCTTCGCGGTCGAAGGGGTGCATCCGCACGATGTCGGCACCATATTGGACGAGGAACGCGTGGCTATTCGCGCCGGCCACCATTGCGCCCAGCCGCTGATGGACCATCTCGGCGTGCCGGCGACGGCGCGGGCGAGCTTCGGGGTGTACAACGGCGAGAATGACGTGGCCGCGCTGGTGCGGGGGATCGAACGGGTGAGGCGGATTTTCGGATGAGCGACGAGCGCGAGGTCAGGACGGAGGAGGTGTCCGCGGTGCCGGCGCCGCCCAAGGCGCGCGTCTCGGACGCTGACGAATCGCAAGCGGCGCGCCCGCGCAAGGCCGATTTCCTCGAAGGCTTCCTCAAACAGGAACCGTCCAGCGTGCCCGCGGGCGAGCCCGGCGGCGACATCTACGACGCGGTGATCGACGCGTTGAAGGAGATCTACGATCCCGAGATCCCGGTGAACATCTACGATCTCGGGCTCGTCTACGGCGTCGACGTGACCGGTGACGGCCATGTGGTGGTGACGATGACGCTGACCACGCCACACTGCCCGGTCGCAGAATCGATGCCCGGCGAGGTGGAACTGCGCGTCGGGTCGGTGCCCGGCGTCGGCGCGGCCGAGGTCAATCTGGTATGGGATCCGCCCTGGGATCCGGCGAAGATGTCGGACGAGGCGAAGCTCGAGCTTGGGATGCTGTGATGAGTGACGTGAAGACCCGCAAGCGCCCCGCCGCGCTGATCCTCACCGCCTCGGCCGAGGCGCGGATCGCGAGGCTGATGGCTGCCGCTCCCGAAGGCGCGGTCGGGGTGAAGCTCTCGACCCCGCGCCGTGGCTGCTCCGGCCTCGCCTATTCGGTGGACTATGTGAACGAGCCCGATCCCTTCGACGAGAAGATCGAGACGGCGGGTGGCGACTTCTACGTCGACAGCGCCTCGATACTCTACCTGATCGGATCGACGATGGACTGGGTGGAGGATGATTTCACCGCCGGCTTCGTCTTCCAGAACCCCAACGCCAAGGGGAGCTGCGGCTGCGGCGAAAGCTTTACGATCTGACCCGATCCTCCGCGGAACGGGGAAGATCTATCGCCTACCCAGCACCGCCAGCGCCGCGGTCACCATCGCCTCGGTCGCGGTGCGGATCGTCGGTTCCGGGTCCGGCGCCCAGAACGGGCTGTGGATCGACGGCAGCTTGGTCACATCGCCCCCCGCCGCATCCCACTTTGCCTGCGGCACGCCGCCGACCCAGAACAGCAGGCTCTGGATGCCCTGCTGGTCGGCGAGGTAGAAACGGCTGAAGTCCTCGCCGCCCATCGCCGGCGGCACCTGCGCGACGCGCGACGCACCGAAGCGCTGAGTGAACGCGGCAGCGATCTGACCCGTCAGCGGCTGGGTGTTGAGCGTGGCCGGGGTGAACTCGTCCTTGACCGTGACGATCGGCATGCGGTCCTCGGGCATGCCCGCCGCGATCGCCTCGCCGCGGGCGGTGCGGGCGATGCCGTCGAGCAGGGTGCGGCGCACCTCCGGGGTGTAGCTGCGCACGGTGAGTTGCAGCTTCGCCTCGTCGGGGATGATATTGTGCTTCGATCCGCCGATGAAGCTGCCGACGGTGACCACCCCGCTGTCGAGCGGATTGATCTCGCGCGCGACGAGCGTCTGCAGCGCGGAGACGATCCGCGCCGCGAGGACGATCGGATCCTTGGCCAGATGTGGGTAGGCGCCGTGCCCCCCGATCCCACGCACCGTGACGTCGACCGAATCGACGTTCGCGAGCGTATAGCCATCCGAATAGCCGATCGTGCCGGCAAGCTGACTGGCCGAATCATGGAAGGCGATCACCACCGACGGCTTGGGAAAGCGCGTATATAGCCCGTCCTCGAGCATCGCGCGCGCGCCCGATCCGATCTCCTCGGCCGGCTGGCCGATCATGATCAGCGTGCCCGACCATTGGTCCTTCATCGCCGCGAGCCGCCGCGCGGTGCCGATCCAGGCGGTCATGTGCGTATCGTGACCGCAGGCGTGCATGATGCCGGTGGCCGCGCCCTCGCGTGTCCGGCCGGTCGCGCGGCTGGCGAAGGGCAAGCCGGTCTGCTCGGTGAGGGGCAGCGCGTCCATGTCGGCGCGCAGCATCACCACCGGCCCCGGTCCGTTGCGCATCACCGCGACGACTCCGGTGCGGCCGATGCCGGTGGTAACGTCGAAGCCCGCGCGGCGCGCCTCGTCGGCAAGCTTCGCCGCGCTGCGGGTCTCCTGGAAGCTGAGTTCGGGATTGGCGTGGAGATCGCGGTAGATGGTCAGGAGCGAGGGCATGTCGCGCCCCACTGCGTCGGCGAGCGGATCGGCGGCCGCGGGCTTCGCGAACATCAGCGACGCGGCGCCGGCCGCGGAGGCGAGCAGTAGGGCGTGCACGGCCCCGAGAGCCCTCACGCAGACGCCAGGCGGAAGCAGGGCGCGCTACGGCGTCGCGGCTCGCCTCCGCGGGGCTGCATCGGCTGGCGCTGGATCGCGCGCTGCGGGCGGGCGGCCTGTTCGCGCGCGGCCATCGGCGTGACCATCGACCCGCACGTCCAATAGGCGCGGTCGACGATCCGGTCGCCTGCCGTCCCGGCCGCGACGAACATTATCAAGGCGAGCCCCGTCACCACCGCATATCCTAGCCGGTTGATCGAGCGGGATCATGCCCGATCAATGCGCTCACCGCAACTTTACCATTGCCGACTAAGCGCTTGGGCGATGGATAGGTGGTTGACGATGCTCGCTGCTGGCCTGGCCGGGCTGGCCGTCGCGGGGCCGGCGCCGGCTGCGCGCGATTCGCTCGGCCGGGCGCGTGCCGCGCTTGCCGCGGGTGATGCGCGCACCGCGCGCGTCGAGGCGATGAACGCGATCGCCGCCGATCCCGCCAACGGCGCAGCGCACCTCCTCCAGGCCGATGTCTTCCTGGCGCTTGGCGACGGAATCGGCGCCGAGGCCGAGGTCGGCCGCGCACGCGCCAGCGGCGTCGGCGAGGGCGAGACCCGCCATCTCGTCGCCGAAGCGCTGCTGCTGCAGGAGGATCGGGCGCACCGCGCCCTCGCCGAGGCGTCGGCCGCCGACATTCCTCCGCGTTACCGCGCTCGCGCCAGCCGCGCTCGCGCCCGTGCGCTGACCGTGCTTGGCGACCTCGACGGCGCCGCCGCCGAGTTCCGCCGTGCGATCGCGCTCGCTCCCGACGATTCGGGAACGTGGGTCGATGTCGGCCGCTTCCGGGTCGCGATCGGCGAGACCGCCGGCGCGTTCGTCGCGGCGGACCGCGCGGTCGCGCTGGATCGCCGCAACGTCGCCGCGCTGCTGCTGCGCGGAGAGCTTTCGCGTGGTCAATATGGCCTGCGCGCGGCGATGCTGTGGTTCGATCGCGCGCTCGCGGTCGATCCGGACAATGTCGCCGCCCTTATCGAGAAGGCGGCGACGCTCGGTGATCTCGGCCAGGCGCGCGCGATGCTGGCGACGAGCCGGCGGGTGATCGCGATCGATCCGGACAATCACTCCGCCTTCTATCTCCAGGCGGTGCTCGCCGCCCGGGCGCGCAAATATGAGCTTGCCCGCGCGATCATGCAGCGGATCGGCGGCAAGCTCGATTCGATGCCCGCGGCGATGCTGCTGATGGGCGTCATCGACGTGCAGACCGGCAATCCGCAGCAGGCGATCGATCGGCTGGGCAGGCTCGTCGCGCTTCAGCCGGACAACGCGAAGGCGCGGCGGGTCCTCGGCGCGGCGCAATGGCGCGCTGGCGACGTGGTCGGCACGATCGAAACATTGCGTCCCGTCGCCGATCTGCCGCAGGCCGACAGCTACACGCTCACCCTTATCGGCCGCGCGCTCGAGCAGCGCGGCGATCGACGGTCGGCCGCGCATTACCTCGATCGCGCGGCGATGCCTTGGCGCGAGAGCGGCATCGGCGCCGCGCCAGCCGACCGGCGCAGCGTCGAGACGCTGCGGCGCGCCGCGACGCAGCGGCCGCGCGACGCCAACGTCCGCATAGCGTTGATCCGCGCCCTGCTTCGTTCGGGCGAGCATGACGCCGCTCTCGCCGAGGCGCAGGGCCTACTGCGCGAGAATCCCGGCGCGGCGCAGGCGCACGTCGTCGTCGGCGATTCGCTCGCTGAGATGAGCCGCTGGCCCGAGGCTGCGGAAGCCTATCGCCACGCTGCCAACATCAGCTTCAGCGAGCCGGTCGCGCTCCGGCTGATCGATGCGTTGCGCCGCGCCGACGATCCGGCAGGGGCTACGCGCGTGCTCGCGCTGTTCGTCAGCCAGAACCCGCAGAACATCGCCGCCCAATTCCTCTCGGCGGACCTGCGCATGGCCGAACGCGATTGGAAGGGCGCCGCGTCGGTGCTCGAGCGACTCCGCACGCGGCTCGGCGATCGCGATCTGGTTTTGCTCAACAATCTCGCCTGGGCCTATTTCTCGCAGGGCCGCGGCGCCGATGCGCTGCCGCTGGCGCGACGCGCCTTCGAGCTTTCCCCGGCGAATCCGGCGGTGGCCGATACGCTCGGCTGGATCCTGTTCAAGACCGGGGCCGATCGTCCGCGCGGCCTCGCGCTCATCCGTCGCGCCAGCATGCAATCGCCCGAGGAGCCGGGCACGCGCTGGCACCTCGCGCAGGCGTACGCCGTGGCTGGCCGCCCGGCGGAGGCACGCGCCGCAGCCGAGGCGGCGCTTGCCGCTCCCGGGTTCGAGAATGCCGCCGAGGCGCGAGCACTGATCGCGCGATTGTAACGGCGAACCTCACGCTCTTGCCGCGCGTTCACGATCCGCCGCAGAAGGCGGGCGGGAGGCGGGATTGGACGCTGAGGAACCCTGGTTCGATGTTGCCGGCAACCGGCTCCGGTTGCTCACCGATGGGCCGCGCCGGCTCGATTCGCTGATAGCGCTGATCGATGGCGCCCAACGCAGCCTGCGCCTGATCTTCTATATCTACAGCGAGGATTCGGCGGGCGATCGCGTGCGGGCGGCGCTTGTCCGCGCGCAGCAGCGCGGAGTCGACGTCTCGCTGATCGTCGACGGCTTCGGTAGCGATGCGAGCGACGCCTACTTCGCACCGCTTGCCGCCATCGGCGCCGATGTCTGCCGCTTCATCCCGCGCTTCGGTCGCCGCTATCTGCTGCGCAACCACCAGAAGCTCGCGCTGGCGGACGGCGACCGGGCGATCGTTGGCGGGTTCAACGTGGCGAGCGATTATTTCGGCACGGCCGACGAGCAGGCGTGGCGCGATCTCGGCCTTGTCGTCGAAGGGCCGGCCGCCCGGCATCTCGAAGGCTATTTCGACACGCTGTCGGCATGGGTGAAGCAGCCGCGCGCGCGCATCCGCACGCTGCGGCACGCGCTTGATCGCTCGAGCCAGAAGCGCGGCCGGACCCGCTGGCTGTTCGGCGGGCCGCTCCGTGGGCTCAGCCCTTGGGCGAAGCGGTTGCGCGAGGACATGGTCCGCGCCCACCGCGTCGACATGATCGCTGCCTATTTTGCGCCCAACCCCGGCATGCTCCGTCGCATCGAAGCGATCCCGCTGCACCGCGAGGGGCAAGCGCGCGTCATCACGGCGGCACTATCGGACAACAGCGCAACAATCGGCGCTGCACGCCACAATTACGATCGGCTGCTCCGCCGTGGCGTGGCCGTGTTCGAATATCGCCCGACCAAGCTGCACACCAAGTTATACGTCGTCGACGACGTGACCTACATCGGGTCGGCCAACTTCGACATGCGCAGCCTCTACCTCAACCTGGAGATCATGGTGCGGATCGAGGATCCCGCCTTCGCGGCGCGCTGTCGCGCCTATGTCGAAGGTGAGATCGCCGATTCCCGGGCGATCACTCTCGGCGAGCACCGCGCCTCCGCCGGCTGGCTGACGAGGCTCCGCTGGCGGCTCGCCTATTACATCGTCGCGGTGGTGGACTACAACGTGTCGCGCCGCCTCAACTTCGGTATCGACGGGCGTTAGGGCGCAATGCACTTCGGTTGGAGCGCATCACGCTCTATCATCCTTCGTTTTCCGCACTTTGCGTGTCGTCAGGCGATCCGCCTGGCGTCTATATGCGCCAGGGCCGAGGCTCTTCGCATCGTCTTGCTTCCCTGAAACGGAGGGGTGAGTAGGGAAG
>Ga0207668_10002718_pt1 | contig 10355 bp, 11 predicted proteins | sample KBSS43metaG_FD_184323 | JGI IMG/M metagenome (GOLD analysis project Ga0207668, IMG submission 184323) | Switchgrass rhizosphere microbial communities from Kellogg Biological Station, Michigan, USA - KBS S4-3 metaG (SPAdes) (version 2) | ecosystem: Host-associated > Plants > Roots > Rhizosphere... | reverse complement strand
AGGGGACGCAGCGCAACGGCGCGCAGATCCACGTGTCCGCCTGCACGCGCCTGTCCGACGCGCTGGTAGGCACCGTGTTTCCGACGCGGCGCAGTCCGAAGCTGCCCGGTTACCTGCCGGTGTTCAGTGCGCTCGCCGGGCAATGCGCAGGCATCCGGCGCGCGGGTGCATGCGCACTCGATCTCGCACACGTCGCGTCGGGGCGCCTCGACGGCTTCTGGGTGATGAGCCTGAAAGCGTGGGACGTCGCCGCGGGCAGCCTGCTCGTCAGCGAGGCCGGCGGCCGCGTCGGCGATTTCGCGGGCGGCGGCGAATACCTGCGCACCAACGAAGTGATCGCCGCGGCGCCGGGCCTGTTCAATCCGCTGCGCGAGGCGATCGTGGTGGCGCGTCCGGCGTCGTGACGGCCACGCCGGCGTGCGGATTGCGCCGCGGCAGCCACAGGACCGCAAGGAACGTGACGAGCGCCGTCGCCGCCATCGAGAGCAGCAACGTGCGGAACCCCGCCGCTTTCACCACGGGCCCGAGCAGCCAGACGGCGAGCGAGCTCACGCCGAACGCCACGGTGAGGCGCATCCCGGACACGCGCGAGCGCATCCGGTCGTCGACGTAGCGGACGATCATCGCGTCGGTGAATGGGATCGCGCCGAACACGGCGACCATGAATGCGATCATCAGCGCGTACAGCGCCCAGCCCTGCGCGCTGGCGGAAAGCGCGAACAGCGGGACCTGCAGCGCGACGATCCCCGCATACAGGTATTTGAGCTGCACGCGGTCGATCATCAGCCCGACGGCGATCTGCGCGAACGAGCCGACCACGTAGACCAGCGCGAGCAGAACGCCGAGCGTCGCCGGGTCCTCGACGATGCCCGCGAAGCGCTCGCGCAGCAGCTCGCCGTTGCCGTTGGTCGTGAAGTTGAACAGCAGACTCGCGGTGACCGAGGCCACGGTCATCACCGCGAATACGCGCGCGAACGACGCCTCCAGCGGCCCGCGCGGACCCGTCGCGCGCCGCGCAGGCGCGACGTGCTCGGCCGGTGCGATGCGCGCGAACGCAAGCCCGCAGGCGATCGAGATCAGCGCGGGCACGGCGAACGCCGCGCGCCACCCCACGTACTTGACGAGGAGGCCCGTGACCACCGCGGAAAGCGCGACGCCGAGATTTCCGGCCAGGCCGTTGACGCCGATCGTGAGCCCCGGCCGCGGCGAGTCGCGCACCAGCATCGGGATTCCGACCGGATGGTAGATCGACGCGAAGGTACCGAGGAGCGTCAGTGCCGCGGCGAGCTGCCACGCGCTTTGCGTCAGCGCCGTGATCAGCGCCGCGGCGCCCATGCCGAAGTAGAAGACGAGCATCATCCGGCGGCGGCCCCACAGATCACCCAACCGGCCGGACGGCAGCGAGCCCAGCCCGAACAGCGCGAACGCGCCCACACCGTAGGGCATCAGGTCTTCCCAGCGCGCGATTCCGAAGTCGGCGGCGATCGTGGTCACTGCCGTCGCGAAGATCAACAGGAACATGTGGTCGATCGCGTGCGCTACGTTGAGGAGGAGCGCCGTAGGGCGATGTCGTGCATCCGTCACGCGCAATCCTTCATCCCGCGAGGTCGTGAAGCTGCTGCGCCAGCGCGGCGGGAATGTCGATGCCCTGCGTGGACGCGCGCGCGGCGAGATCGGCGCGGCGCGCACCGGGCAGTCGAACGCCGTCGTCCTTCAGAATCTCGGCGATCAGCGTCTCCACGCGTGCGTCGTACGTCGAGCGCCCGGCGAGAGCGCCGGGATCGACGACGAGGAATGCCTGGCCGATCCGCGGCCGATTGCCGTCGTCGACGAAAAACGTATCGGCTTCGAATCCGAACGCCGCGCCGGTGAGCGCACACGCCAGAAGCTCGACGACGAGCGCCAGCATCGCGCCCTTCGTGCCGCCCATCGGCAGCATCGATCCGGTCAGCGCGGCCTTGGCGTCGGTGGTCGGGCGCCCTTCGCCGTCGAGCGCCCAACCGAGCGGAATCGGCCTGCCCTCCTTCGCCGCGATCATGACCTTGCCCCGCGCGACTTCGGACAGCGACAGGTCGATCGCGAGCGGCGCGCCCCGCGCGCGCGGAAAGACGGCAGCGACCGGATTGGTGCCGAATATCGGGTGGCGGCCGCCCGCCGCGGGCATCGCGGCCGGCGAATTGCCGAAACCGAGTCCGACCATGTGCGCGTCGGCTACCGGCATCAGGTGATACGCGACGACGCCGAAATGATGGCTGCGCGTGACACCGGCGAAGCTCACGCCGTGGATGCGCGCGCGCGCGATCGCCTCGTCGACCGCCATCGCGCAGGCGGGAAACGCGAGGCCGTCGCGGGCGTCGATCAGCACGGCGCCGCCACGCTCGGCGACGATGACAGGCGTCGCGTCGCCGTCGGCGCGGCCGTTGCGCAGGTGCGTCGCGTATTGCGCGATACGCGACAAGCCGTGCGACGCGAGGCCGCGCGACTCCGCGTCGACGAGGGCCGCCGCGGTCGCGACGGCCATCGCCGGGCTGGCGCCAGCGCGCGACAGCGCGCTCGTCGCCAGCGAAGTGAGCTCGGTCAGCGTGAACGTCGGCATCGCCAGACTTTCGCGGGGGCGGCGAACGCAGTGAGGGTGGGGGTCGTCATGCTCGCGCCGGGCCGTCCCAGGCGAGGCTTACGCCCAGCGCGGCGGCGACCTTCTCGGCGATCATCGTCGATACCCGGACGTTCGATTCGCGCGTCACGCCGGCGATGTGCGGCGTGAGGATGAGGTTGGGGCAGCCCGCCAGCGGCGAGCCGGCCGGCAGCGGCTCGGCCTCGAACACGTCGAGCGCGGCACCGCCGAGCCGGCCTTCGCGCAGCGCCGCTGCGACGGCGAACTCGTCGACCACGCCACCGCGCGCGGTATTGATCAGGATCGCGTCGCGCTTCATCGTCCGGATCCGCTCCGCGTCGATCAGGCTGCGCGTCGCCGCAGTGAGCGGCACGTGCAGCGACACGACGTCGGCCTCGGTCACCAGTTCGGCGAACGGACGCCGCGCCGTGTGCTGCGCCGGCCACACCGGCGAGTCGGCGCCGAGGTTCGCGTCGAAGCCGATCGCCTGCATGCCGAGCCCGCGCCCGAGCCCGCCGGTCAGGCGCCCGATACCGCCGAAGCCGATCAGGCCAAGCGTCTTGCCTGCGAGCTCGCGCCCGTTCGACAACGGCGTGCGCGGCCAGCGCCCTTCGCCGACGTCGGCCGTCGACACGTACGCGCCACGCAGCAGCAGCATCGCGGTGCCGATGACATACTCGGCGACGGCGAGCGCGTTGGCGCCGGTGGCCGGGATCACCTGCACGCCGCGCTTCTCGCATGCGGCGACGTCGATGTTGTCGAGGCCGACGCCGAGCCGCCCGACGACGTGGACGGTGGGCGCCGACTCGAGCAGCGCCGCGTTCACCTGCGTACGATTGCGCACGATCAGCGCGGCTGCGTTGGCGAGCGACGCCTTCAGCTTCAGCGGATGGTCGACGAGATCCTTGTCATAGTAGACGTCGAACACCCCCGACAACGCGGCGACGGCCGCGGCGTCCATGAACTCGGCGATGACGATCTTCATTTCACGCTCATTTGGCGCTCATTTGGCAAACAGCCTGTTCATGTCCGCAAACGCCTTGAACTCGAGCGCGTTGCCGAACGGGTCGAGGAAGAACATCGTCGCCTGCTCGCCGGGCTCACCCTTGAAGCGCGTGTACGGCTCGATGATGAACTTCGTGCCGGCAGCTCGAAAGCGGTCGGCGAGCGCCTGCCAGGTCGCAAGATCCGTAACCACGCCGAAGTGACGCACGGGCACCTGCTCCCCATCGACGAGGCTGGTCGCATCGGTCATCCCGCCTGCGCTGACCTTGTGCGCCACGATCTGATGGCCGAAAAAATCGAAGTCGACCCAGTCGTCGCTGCTGCGGCCTTCGGCGCAGCCGAGAAAGTCACCGTAGAAGCGCCGCGCCGCCGCAAGGTCGGTTACGGGGAAGGCGAGATGAAAGCGTGGATAACTCGGTGTCGGCAGATGCATGCTCATCGCGGTATCGGTGTTGGACAGGATGGGACGAAACGGTTGTAGGGTTGCGGCGCCGGCGCGCGCGTCACGATTGCATGCCCCATTTGCGCACGGTGCGGACCTCGATCCAGCGGAAGATCGCATTCTCGACGACGAGGCCGATGACGATCACCGTGAACAGGCCGGCGAAGACGTTCGGGATGTCGAGCTGGTTCTTGTTCTCGTAGATGAACCATCCGAGGCCGCCGGCGCCCGACGAGACTCCGAACACCAGCTCGGCGGCGATCAGCGTCCGCCACGCGAACGCCCAGCCGATCTTGAGGCCCGTCAGGATGCTCGGAAACGCCGCCGGAATCAGGATCGCCGTCACGTAGCGCAGACCGGTCAGGCCGTAGTTGCGCCCGACCATCCGCAGCGTCGTCGATACGGAGAGGAAGCCAGCGTGCGTGTTGAGCGCGACCGCCCACAGCACCGAGTGGATGATGACGAACACGATGCTGCCGTAGCCCAAGCCGAACCAGATCAGCGCGAGCGGCAAGAGCGCGATCGCCGGGAGGGGATTGAACATCGACGTCAGCAGCTCGAGCAGGTCGGTGCCGACGCGTGTCAGGATGGCGAGGAACGTCAGCAGCGCTGCGCACGCGATGCCGAGCGCGTAGCCGATCAGCAGGACGCGCAGCGACGTCGCCGCCTTGCCGAGGAGCTCGCCGTCCACGACGCCGCGTACGAACGCTTCGAGCGTCGCCATGAACGTCGGCAGCAGCAGCGGGTTGTTGAGCCATCGCGCGTAGACCTCCCAGACCAACGCGAGCCCGACGAGCAGCGCGAACTTGCGCAGCGCGCCGATGTTGGTGGCGCGCTCCCACGCCGACAGCGGCTTCTCGACGACACCGAGCGCGCCCGCCGCGACCGGCTCTCGCACGATTTCGGGGCGCGGGAGAATCGAGCCCTCGCTCATGCGGCGACCGCGCGCGCGTCCGCGGGCTCGGCGAACAGCATCGCGTGTATGCGCCGTTCGAGCGCCGCGAGCGCGCCGGCGTCCGCGTCGGGCGGCAGGCTGTTGAGCTCCGCCCGCACCTGCCCCGGATGCGGCGTCAGCAGCAGGATGCGGCTGCCGACCTTGATCGCCTCCGCGATCGAATGGGTAACGAACACGACGGTGAATCGCGTGTCGCTCCACAGCGTCAGCAGCTCGTCCTGCATGCGCCGCCGCGTCAGCGCGTCGAGCGCGGCGAAGGGCTCGTCCATCAACAGCACGTCGGGCTCCATCGCCATGGCGCGCGCAATGGCGACGCGCTGCTTCATGCCACCCGACAGCATGTGCGGATAGCTGTCGGCGAATTCCTGCAGGCCCACCTTGACGATGCTGGCCTGCGTGCGCTGCGCGACGTCGCGCGCTGCGCAGCGTCCACTCGCGATCAGCGGAAACGCCACGTTCTCGCGCACGGTACGCCACGGCAGCAGCTGATCGAATTCCTGGAACACCATCATCCGGTCCGGACCCGGCTTGCCGACCCGCGTGCCCTTGAGGCGGATCTCGCCTTCGACGGGGGCGTGATAGCCGCCGATGGCCTTCAGCAGCGTCGACTTGCCGCAACCCGACGGTCCGAGCACCACGAAGCGGTCGCCCGGATAGACCTGGAAGTCGACGCGATACGTCGCGGTCACGAGGCGATCGGGTGTCTTGTACTGCAGCGTCATGCCGCGCACGTCGACAAGGGGCGTCGCGTCGCTCGACGCACTCATCGAATGTTCACGCTTGCCAAGGCAGCTGGTCCAGGTCGACGTTGCCCCCGCTGACGATGACGCCGACGCGCCGTCCGGCAAGATCGAGCGATCGCTCCAGCAGACACGCGAGCGGCACCGCGGCCGAGGGCTCGATGACGATCTTCATCCGCTCCCACGTCATGCGCATCGCCTCGATGATCGCCGCTTCGCTGCAGGTGCCGAATGCGGTGACGTGCGCGCGAATCGCGCCGAGCGTGCGCGGCGACAGCGTCGTGCGCAGCCCGTCGGCAATCGTCGTCGTGGGCGGCAGCGGCTCGACGCGCCCGGAGCGGAAGCTCGCCGCCGCGTCGCCGGCGTTGGCGGGCTCGGCGCCGTAGACCTCGATGCCGGCGCGGGTCGACGTCGCGGCGATCGCGGTGCCCGACAACAGCCCGCCGCCGCCGCACGGAGCGACGATCGCGTCGATCGCAGGCACCTGCTCGAGCAACTCCAGCGCTGCGCTCCCCTGCCCCGCGATGACGCGCGCGTCGTCGAACGGATGGATCAGCGTGGCACCGGTTTCGCGCTGGATCTCCGCACACGCCGCCTCGCGCGCCGCGACGTTCGAGGTGCAAAAACGAATCGTCGCGCCGAAGCGACGGACGTTCTCCACCTTGACCTTGGGCGCGTTCTCGGGCATGACGACCCACGCCGCGACGCCGCGGCGCCGCGACGCGTACGCAAGCGCCGCGCCATGGTTGCCGGACGAATGCGTGACGACACCGCGCGCCGCCTCGGTGTCGGACAGCGAGAACACCGCGTTGCACGCGCCGCGCGCCTTGAACGCGCCGACGCGCTGGAAGTTCTCGCACTTGAAGTAGAGCGCTGCGCCCGCTTCCGCATCGATCGCCGCGCAGGTCAGCACGGGCGTGCGATGAACGTGCGGCGCCACGCGTGCGAGTGCCGCGCGGATCGCGTGAAGGTCAGGCAGGGTGGGCGCCGCGCCGGCGCCGGTGTCGTCGGGCATGCCGATCAGCTACCTGCAAGCGCGTGCGCGTTCGGGAAGAACAGGTCCTTCCACGACTCGGGCTTCGTCTTGACGACGCCGGTCTTGACCATGAACTCCGCGAACTTCAGGATGCTTTGCGGCGTCGTCGTGTATACGATCGCCGGGTCGTTCAGCATCTTCGCGATGTTCTCGACGCTGTCCTTGTCCTTCGAGATCCGCTGGTATGTCTGCGCCGCCGCACGCTTGTCGAGGTTGATCTGCGCGGTGGCATCGTCGAGCGCCTTCGCGAAAGCGTCGTAGAGCTTGGGGTTCTCGTTCCTAAACTTCGCCGTCGTCCACACGAGGTTGAACGTCGCGGGACCGCCCATCGCATCGTAGCTGTTGAGCACGACATGATTGTCGGGCTTGGCGAGCTCCTGGTACTGAAACGGCGGCGAGCCGAAATGCGCGTTCACTTCCGATTGCCCCGACATCAGCGCCTGCATCGCGTCCGGATGCGACAGCGTCACCGTCAGCGGGTCGAGCCTGTTCTGCTGGCCGGCGCCGAACGCCTGCTCGGCGGCCATCTGCAGGATCACCGCCTGCACCGACACCTTGACTGCCGGCAGACCGATCCGGTCCTTGTCGGAGAGGTCGCGGATCGTCTTCACCGCCGGATTGCGCGACACGAGGTAAAGCGGCATCGAATTAAGCGCCGCGATGCCGCGAACGTCGAGGTTGCCGCGCGTGCGCGACCACAGCGTGACGAGCGGGCCGACGCCGCCGGACGCGATGTGCAGCGTGCCGGAGAGGAGTGCATCGTTCATCACGTTGCCGCCGGCGAACCGGGCCCACGTCAACTTGACGTCGAGCCCGGCGTCCTTGGCATGCTTTTCGATCAGCTTCTGCTCTTCCATGATCATCAACGGAAGGTAGCCGATGCCGTATTGCTGCGCGACAGCGAGCTCCGCGACTTCGGCGCGCGCTCCGCCCGCGAACGCGGCCGCCGCGATCGCGATCGCCGTGATGAACGTTTTCGGCCGGGCGCCCATGTTCTCTCCGCCGCGCTGGAAACGGCCGATTATAGTCGCAGCGGTGTCATCCCGAGCGGCGCGAGGGACCCGCATTTGCGCCCGCGAGACGGCAGGTCCCTCGCTGCGCTCGAGATGACAAATGGGGTTACGCGCTCTCGTACAGGCGCGTCATCACGAACTCGCGATGGCCGAGCGCCTCGGCGGCCGTCAGGCGGCCGTTGGCCGTGCGGAACATCATGTCGAGCAGCTTGTCGCCCGCCTCGCTCATCGTGATCTCGCGCTGCAACAGCCCCGACGTGTCGACGTCGACGTGCTCGCTCATCGTGCGCACGGTGCGCGGATTCGCGCAGATCTTGATCACCGGAAGGATCGGGTTGCCGATCACATTGCCCTGCCCCGTCGGGAAGAAGTGCACGACGAAGCCGGACGCCGCGCACAGCGTGACCATTTCCGCGGCAGCCGACGAGCTGTCCATGAACCACAGGCCCGCGTGCCTCGGCATTTCCGCCTTGTCGAGCACGCCGTCGACGACGCATTTCTTTCCGATCTTCTGGATGTTGCCGAGCGCCTTCTCCTCGATCGTCGTCAGCCCGCCGGCGATGTTGCCCTTCGTCGGCTGCGATTCCGAGAGGTCCGTCGTCTTGTGGCGGTTGATCATCTCCTGGTAGCGGTCGAACACCCGCATGAAGTCGGCACGGACCTGGTCGTCGCGGCAGCGCGCGGCAACGATCGTCTCGCCGCCGGTCAGCTCGGAAGTCTCGCCGAACACCAGTGTGCAGCCGACGCCGTAGAGCTTGTCGAACGCGTCGCCGACCGTGGGGTTGGCGCCGCAGCCGGACGTCGTGTCCGACTCGCCGCACTTCGTCGACACCCACAGCTCGTTCAGCGCGCATTCGACCCGATGCTTCTCGCTCGCCCACTGCAGGAACTCGCGCGCGGCCTTCGACGCCCGCATGATCGTGCCGTGATCGCCGTTGAGCTCGATGCCGAAGTGCTGCACGGGCTTGCCGGTGGCCGCGATGCCGTCCGCGACCTTCTTCGACCACCCGTCCTCGATGCCGATGACAACCACCGCTGCGACGTTCGGGTTGCTGCCCGCGCCGATCAGCGTGCGGAAATGGAGATCGAGATCGGCGCCGAACTGCAGCCGTCCGTACGGATGGGGTATCGCAAGCGTCCCCTTGATGTTGTTCGCGACGGCCTCGGCGGCGGCGTTCGACAGGTCGTCGACGGGCAGGATGACGACGTGATTGCGCACGCCGACGCGGCCGTTCTCGCGGCGATAACCCCAGATCGTTTCGTGCAGCATGGCTACCACCGCTTCGTCTTGATGTTGTGAACGTGGGCGTGCTCGCCCTTCCTGATCGGCTTCACCACCTTGCCAATGTCGACGCCGTACTTGATCACCGTGTCGCCGACCGCCATGTCCTTCAGCGCTATCTTGTGGCCGATCGGGATGTCCTGCAGCGCGTCGAGGGCGATCGTGCGGTCCTCGTCGAGGATGAGGCCGGTCAGCGTCGCGCCGGCCTCGAGGCCTTCGACGACGACGACCGCCACCGAATCGTTCGGGTCGTGAAGCACGCAATGGATCATCGGAAACTCCGGGGAATCGAGCTCGAAGCGCCGGCGGGGCGAAATGCGCCGGCGCGTCGGGAAGTCTGTCGCGGATCGTAGCGCCGCCCTCGGCCAAAGTCAACTAGATCATCTATATCATTTGCATCAGTTGGCGCCGGCGGCTACACTGAGCTCGACCGCCCCGACACCGAATGAACGACGCCACCACCCCGTCCGTGCCGCTGACGGCACCGCTCTACAAGGAAGTGAAGCGCCAAATGATGCGCGGGCTGACGCGCGGCGACTGGAAGCCCGGCGAAGCGATTCCGTCCGAGCGCAAATTGTCCGAGCAGTTCGGGATCAGCATCGGCACCGTCAGGAAGGCGATCGACGAGCTCTGCGCAGAGAACATCCTGATCCGCCAGCAGGGCCGCGGCACGTTCGTCGCGAGCCACAACCGCGACCGGATGCTGTTCTACTTCTTCCACGTCGTCCCGGAAGCGGGGCCGAAGGCGTACCCGGACGTACGGCTGCTCGCGTTCGCGCGCGGCAAGGCCGATCGAATCGAGGCGGAGCGCCTCGCGATCGGCGCGGGCGACGCCGTGCTGCGCATTCGCAACCTGCTGACTCTTGCGGATGCGCCGATCATCATCGACGACATCACGCTTCCCGTCGCGCGCTTTCCAGGGCTGACCGAGCGCCAGTTCCGCGCGCGGACGTCGACGATCTACAACCTTTACCAGGAAGCGTTCGGCGTGTCCGTCGTCAAAACCAGCGAGCGCCTTCGCGCGATGCTCGCCGACGCCGAGGCCGCCACGCTGCTCGCCCTCGCCCCTGGCGCCCCGTTGCTGCAGATCCGCCGCGTCGCCTTCACCTATCATGACGACCCGGTCGAGTACCGCGTGTCGCGCGTCAACACGTCGCACCACGAGTACTGGGCCGACATCGGGGCATAAGCGCACCCGGCCGCCGGCGGGCCGGAGGCGGCCCGATGCGCGACGCTCACGGATCCGGCGGATTGTGTTCCTTGAGAAA
>Ga0207668_10002717_pt1 | contig 10356 bp, 9 predicted proteins | sample KBSS43metaG_FD_184323 | JGI IMG/M metagenome (GOLD analysis project Ga0207668, IMG submission 184323) | Switchgrass rhizosphere microbial communities from Kellogg Biological Station, Michigan, USA - KBS S4-3 metaG (SPAdes) (version 2) | ecosystem: Host-associated > Plants > Roots > Rhizosphere >... | reverse complement strand
ATGCGCTGCAGGTGCGCAAGGACGGCGACTATCTGATCGCGGGAACGGACGAGAAGGTCATTCACCGTCTGCGTTTGGGCAAGCACCGCGATATTCCGCACTTTGCCGAACGCCGTGGCACCCGCGAACTGGCTGGTCGGTTCGAGGACATGGATATCGAGGGGGTCGATGCCGTGGGCCACAACGCCGCCAAGCTTTTCGGCGTTCAGCCCACCATCCACACCGGACAGAAGATCGCGGCCTGAGGGCTATGGCCCACGCCGCGATCGACCCGATGCGAGCTGAGTTTTGATGGCCGCCGCGCTGGTCCAGCCAAGAGCGGGGGCTCGGCCCGCCGGAAGTCCTCTGTCCTTGCTGATGAGGCAGGCCCCAGATCCGAGACCGCCTCGATGCGCGGCTTGGATGTGAAATGGGAACGCCCGCGACACCCCGGTGCAGCGGGCACGACGCAAACACCAGCCGGCGTGAGATCCGTGTGATCTGCTCGTCGGTCCCAACGCAGACGATAAACGCTGCGAACGCTTATCGAAGTCGGAGAGCATGGAATGGCCGAAGCGTATATCATTGATGCGGTGCGGACTGCTCGCGGGCTCGGGAAGCCGGGGAAGGGTGCACTTTCCCATCTCCATCCCCACCACCTGGGGGCGACTGTGCTCAAGGCGCTCAAAGAGCGCAACAGCATCAAGACGGACGAAGTGGACGACATCATCTGGTCCACCAGTATTCGCAAAGGAACGCAAACCGGGAATGTCGGAAGGCTGTCCGCCTTGGATGCTGGGTACGACCCGCGCGCGTCGAGTGTCACCATCGATCGCGCCTGCGGCGGGGGCGTAAGCGCGGTGGCGCTCGCCGCAGCGCAAATCATGTCAGGCATGGAAGACTGCGTCATTGCCGGTGGTGCTGAAATGATGTCGGCAATGCAGGTGCATCTTCAGGAAGAAATGGCCGCCGGCGTAAAGCAATACGATCTCGACGCTGGCAATCCCCATCTGCAGGAAATTCAGCCTCAATCCAATCAGGGCGTTGCGGCAGATGCCATTGCCGCAATGGACGGTCTGAGCCGGGCGGATCTTGAACGCGCTGCCCTAATGAGCCAGCAGCGGGCCGCTCGGGCTATCGAAGAGGGACGCTTCAGCCGCTCGATCGTGCCCGTTGTCGACGATGACGGCCGGGTCGTGCTTGATCGCGATGAATACCCTCGTCCCGACACGACGCTTGAAGGCATGGCGGAACTGAAGCCTGCCTTTGCCAAGATATTGGACATGCCGATGGGCAATGGCAGCGAGACGTTCCGGCAAGCCGTCAATCGCCGCTATCCGGATGTCGACATTCAACCCATTCACCATGTCGGCCTATCGTCGGGGGTGGTCGACGGTGCGGCGGCAGTCCTGCTCGCATCCGGCGCTTATGCCCGGAAAATGGGCTGGAAGTTGCGTGCCAAAATCGTGGCCTCCGCCAATGTTGGCGATGATCCCACCTTGATGCTCAATGCACCGGTGCCAGCGGTGCGAAAGGTGCTTGCGAAGGCGGGTTTAACCGTTGGCGACATCGATCTGTGGGAAATCAACGAAGCCTTCGCAGTGGTCTCCGAAAAGTTCATCCGTGAGCTTCAACTCGATAGGAGCAAGGTGAATGTCAACGGGGGGGCAATGGCCCTTGGTCACCCGGTGGGCGCGACAGGTGCAATCCTGATTGGCACTTTGCTGGACGAATTGGAACGAACGGGCAAAAAACTTGGCCTCGTTACGATGTGTGCCGCTGGTGGCATGGCCCCAGCCTTGATCATCGAGCGGCTCGACTGAACCGATTGCCTGTCGAGTTCGCGATCGATCTGGCGGCAGGTCGCGCAATCGAGCCTGACATGCCAGGACAGGGCAATCGGGTTCAAAGGCTCACTTATCCGGAGCCTTTGAACCCGATGCGACATGCTACGGACGAATGACCCACCCACCGTCCACGTGAAGCACTTGGCCCGTGATCCAATCGCCGGCCGGGGAGGCGAGAAGCATCATGGCCCCCACCAGTTCGTCGGGCATTCCCCTCACGCGCATCGCGATCTGCATTTCCAACATCTTGATGGTTGGGGAATCGTCGGGTGTGAGCGACGATCCGGCTGCACTGGTGGTGTTGCCGGGCGCAATCGCGTTCACGTTGATCTTGTCGCGGCCGAGCTCGTAGGCGAGCGTCGTGGTCAGGCCAACGAGGCCGATCTTGCTGATCCCGTACAGCGTGGTGGCTGGGTATGCGCCCGCCGACACCTGATTGATGATCTTGCCGCCGCCGCGCTGCCGCATCAACGGTACCACGGCTTTCGAGCAGTTGAAGGCGCCGGTCAGATTGACCTCGATGACGCGGTTCCAATCGCCAAGCGAGGTCTCGATCACAGGCGCGTAACTCAGCTCGGCCATCAAGGCTGCATTGTTGACAAGAATGTCAACTCCACCGAAGTGGTCGGCCGCCTTCGCAACCATCGATTCGACCGTGGCCGGATCGGTGATGTCGACCCGAACGCCCAGTGCTTTGCCTCCGGACCCGGTGATCTCGTCGGCAACGGATTTGGCGCCTTCTTCGTTGAGATCCGCGACGATAACCGCCGCCCCAGCCTGGGCGAGGCCCATCGCATAGGCGCGGCCGATGCTGTTGCCGCGCCCGCCTGCGCCCGTCACAATCGCGACTTTTCCGTCCAGTCGGAAAAGGTCGTTCGAAAACGTCATATTTGACACTCCTGTTTATCACTCACCCAACCGGAGCTGTAATCCAGCTTCGTGGAGCTATCTACCAAATTCGTCCGAGCCCGGTTTCATCCTGCTGGAAGGCGGCCCCTCTCTGTGGAATTTGTCCACGCCGCCTAGGTCGTGAACCCATATATGGCGCCGCCGAGGCGCCAAAATGGCGAACATATCGGGCCAAAGTGACCGCAGCGAAGGCTGGTGGCCTTTGCAAGGGCACTTTGGGCCGAGATGGAAGCCATTTTGGCGTCCCTTCGGGATTTGACCCAAAGGCCCCTTCGCAGCGTCGAAAGCACTTGAAATATTGACGATATTCCTGCGCGCTTCCTCCTCGCGACAGGGCCTTTGGCCTCAAACCTCGGCGGTGCCATTTATGGGTTCACGACCTAACAAGCGGAGAGCCTGCGCGGCGGTATGTGATGGCATGTTGGCTGAGGCGCTGGCCGGTGCTTTGGGCCCGGTGTCCTAATTGTGTCGATCGATGCTTTTGCGAATCGCTCGGCGCATCAAGTTGATCATTTCTCGTTCTCGGGCCCGCACCCGCCATACTGGGCCAGCCATGCCGAGCACGGTATCCTTGATTCCGCAAGCATCGGGCAAGCGTATGCCCAGTGTCCACATGTCATAAGGAGGGCGCAGCCGGTCGGGGCTTGTCTCATCAATCTTTCGCCAGGAGTATCCCTTCATTCTGAAAAGCTGGAGCTGGCGAAAGAAGGTCTCATCCCAGTCGCCTTCGCGCGCGATCACATATTGCCGTCTCGAACGACGGATCAGCTTCGAAATGGTCGCGGACGACTTCGTGGCAAGCACTGCGCTGCCGACCGTCGATCCCAGCACCGGCAACTGCAGCCCGACTTCGAGTGTGTAGTCTCCGCCCGCGAAGGCCATCATCTGCATCGAACAATCATTCTGAACCGACAGAGTCACCGCCTCGCCACTTTCCCCATGGACTTCGTCGATGATGTCGCGAAGCCGATCCACATTTGTGACCGCCTTTGTCAGCTGGTGGCCCATCCAAGCGGAGCGGAGGGATGGTGAATAACCCAAGGTTTCCGGATCAATCAGCAGATAGCCGCTATCGACCAGCGTCTTGAGCAACTGATCCGTGCTTGATCGGGCAAGGTCGAAGCATTCGGCGATCTCGCAGGCACGGCGAGGCCGACCCGAGTTGGCCAGAAAATCCATGATGTCCAAGGCCCGAGTGGCCGACTTGGATTGATTTTTGCGATGCGCAACCATGGGATATCTTGCTGTCTGCCGATGCTTGAAGGCTGCTGCAGTCTGAATACCTGCCAGTGCTGCGCGGCCGCTCTCCGCTGCGAAGTCTATGCCACGAGAGCGGTCTCCCGCAAGGGTGTTCCAGCTGTCGGCGCTATCGGGTGTTGGCGCAGTCGTCGCACGGTTTGTGCTCGAATGCGCAGGTCGATGCGTTTTGGCTGGCTTGCCATGAGGCCAAGGTTGGAAGGGAGGGAGCCATCCCTGGGATACCCTGCCATGCTGCAATCATGCTGCAATGTCTCGCTGCGCCAGCGGGATTTTGGTTTGCAGCATGCGGGCGTGCTCGCACGCAAAAAGAGTTGCTCGTGTTGCACGGTTGATTTATCATACACTCATGTATGACGCGATAAAGCCGCACGACTCCGGCCATCGCCGCCGTGCGGAGGGGCGGGCGCTCACGCGCCAAAGGCTATGCTCGGCGGCCATCGAGGAGATAGCTGAAAGAGGAGTGGCGGGAATATCGATCGAGAGGATTTCGGAGCGGGCCGGACTGACGCGAGGCGCGTTCTATTATAACTACGACTCGAAGTATTCCCTCCTGTCTGATGTTCTTTTCGTTGTTTCCGATGATGAAATAAATTCTTGGATAAAACTTATAGAGGATGTAGAGGATCTAGGAACGTTATTCTCTCTTATTAGAGACAACGTCGATAAATTCTTCGATGAAAAAGGCCTGTTGCTGGTGGAGCTGGAGATGGCTGCCCGGCGCAGTGAGGAATTTGCGGCGTACTTTCGTGATAGTGAGCGGAAGGTCCAAGTGGCTTGCGAAGGGCTGGTTGCCACGCTGGCCCGCAAAGTGGGCATTACAATCGACGTTGGCCTCTCGGCGACGATGGTGTCGTCCATGGCATCGGGGCTGGCGCTTGGCGGTCCGCGATCTGAAGGGGTGACCCGCGGCACTATCATGATCACGTTCCTAAAGCTTCTCCTCGAAACCTAGCATCTGTTTTCACGACGATTTCATAAGGAGCGAGCCTCGTGACCGATGATTCCAACGGCGTAGACGTCCTTGCAAGAAAGCCGGACCATGTGCCCGATCATCTCGTGTTTGACTTCGATATGTTCGAGGATCCCCGGGTCAAGGATGATGTCCAACTCGGATATATGAGCCTCCATCGCGATGCTCCGGACATCTTCTGGTCGCCCCATGACGGGGGCCGCTGGATGGCGACGCGGTATGAAGACGTGTGTGCAATCGCCACCGATACGGAAACCTTTTCGAGCAAAAGCCAGACCGCGCGGGAAGAGGGTGAACTTCCGTTGCCCCCGCAGACGATGGATCCGCCGGAACATCTGCGGTACCGGCTGTTGTTGATGAAATTTCTCGCTCCGAAGAGCTTGAAGCAGCAGCAAGGTTTCGTGCGAGAGCTTGCAATCGACCTGATCGAGAAGTTGAAGGATCGGAACAGCTGTGAATTCCGCAAGGAAATCGCGGTCGTACTTCCCGTGACCGTCTTCATGACGATCATGGGGTGGGATACCTCGCGGTTGTACGACATGGTCAGCTGGGTTCCCAATATCACCGACGGCAGGTCTCCTGAGGTTCGGATTGCGGCATTCACCAGGATGAGTGAGTTCGTTTCGCAGGTGGTTCAGGATCGCATCGCAAATCCGGGCGATGATCCGATCAGCCTGTTGCTGGCATCCGAAGTCGACGGGAAGAAGCTGGATCCGCAACAGGTCGAGCAGATGACCCATCTGCTGTTCCTTGCCGGGCTTGACACCGTCACCAACGCGATGACCTTCTCGATGCATCATCTCGCCACGGATCATGCCCTGCAGGATCGGCTTCGGGCCCACCCCGAAGATATTCCGAAGGCTGTCGAGGAATTTCTCCGGCGCTTTTCGTTCGTGGTGACGTATCGGCGCGTCACAAAAGATACGGTTTACAAGGGCGTCTTCATGAAAGAAGGCGATTTGATCAATTGCAGCCTGGCGGGCGGCAGTAATGATCCTCGTATAGTTGATGACCCGGCAATCATCGACATCGATCGCAAGGGAGCCCCGAATCTGGCGTTCAATACCGGGCCGCATGCTTGCGTCGGCGCGCCGCTTGCCCGGACCGAACTGCGCATCCTGCTCGAGGAATGGTTTGCTCGGATGCCGAACGTGTCGCTCGCGCCGGGTTATGTTGCGCCGCGGCTCGCCGGGGCGATTGCCAAGATCGAGCGCCTGGACCTGGTTTGGGACCGCTGAGTGTTGCACTGCAGGCTTGCGGCGTGCGGGCGATCTGGGGAGTGATCAAGTCGGATTGATCGCCTCAGATCGCCCTGCGCAAGGGGCGCTGGCAATGGTTCAACCCAGCTTCTGTTTGGACGCTACGTCGTGAACCGGCAAATGGCGCCGCCGAGGCGTCAAAATGGCGAACATATCTGGCCAAAGTGATCGCAGCGAAGGCTGGGGGCCTTTGCAAGGGCACTTTGGGCCGAGGTGAAGCCATTTTGGCGTCCCTTCGGGATTTTTAGCTACGCTGGCCGTTGGCCTCAAGCTCGATGGTGCCATCGATGGGGTCTCGACCTGGGCGCGTGCAGACGGCTTGCGCTCGCCTTTGGAGTGGGCGTCCGCATGCGGGTTTGCTTATCGATGCGGTTGCAATCAGATGCCGCACCTATCTGGCGAGATGACTCGCAAAAACTAGATGAATATGTCAGAAAAATTATCTTTCAGATGGCATTTTGCTTGGAAAATAGCGCATTTGCTGTTTCGTAATTGACATAAGTGACGGAACACGGAAAAGTTGTGCCTAGGCTGCGCGACGGTGAACGCAGCGCCGCGCGGATTGGGTGACGGTGTCGCATCAAATTGATGGGGCATCTCTTCTATTTGTAGAACGCACAGGGCCCGGGGCTTTTGTGTCGTTCCTGTATTTGGCTGAAAGCAGGCATCATGACTTGGGTAAATGCCGACAAGTGCGCAATCGTGGGGGTGGGCGCCACCGACTATTATATCCGGGGGAAGAGCTGGCCGCGCACCATCAACGAAATGGCCGGCGAAGCCATTTTGAAGGCCTGCGCGGATGCCGGTATCAGCGTGAAGGACATCGACGGAATAGCATACTATTCCGGCGCACTGGCTGGCTATCTCGACAAGTTCGACACCGGATCCCTGATGGAAACGTTGGGGATGCCCAACATCTCGTTCACGGCGGCGCTCACCTCGGGAGGCGGCGGTTCGGTCGGTGCGATCGGTCTCGCCACCGCCGCGCTGATGAATGAAGATTGCAAGTATGCCGTCACCGTGATGGCGGTGCAGCAAGTGCCCACAGCGCGGCTTGGTGCGGCGTTCGGAGCGACGCTGCCATCGCCCGAGCTTAGCTTCATTCAGCCTGCGGGGCTCTTTGGCCCAGGGCACCTGATCAGCGTGCTCACCCGTCGCCACATGCATCTGTACGGCACGACTCGGGACGCGTTCGGCGAAATCGTGATGTCGTCGCGCCTACATGCGCACAACCGCCCGAAGAGCATTCGCAAGTCCTTGCTGACCAAGGAAGAGTATGAAGCCTCGGTGATGCTGGCCGACCCGCTCCGGCGGTTGGACTTTTGCCTGGAGTCCGATGGCGCCATCGCCGTGATCACCACGACAACGGATCGCGCGAAGGATTGTCGCAACAAGCCGGCCGCGGTGCATGCCTGCGCCCATGGTGCGTCGCGCAACTGGGGGCGGGCCTTCAGCTGGATGGGTATGCCAGACCCGGAATTCTCCAGTTCCGGCCACAAGTTCACGGCGGACCGGATCTGGAGTCAGTCCGGCCTGAGCGCCAAGGACATGGATGTTGCCCTGCTTTATGACCATTTCAGCTCGATGGTCCTGATGCAGCTCGAGGACTACGGGTTCTGCGAGAGGGGAGAGGGGAACGATTACGTTCTTTCCGGCAAGACGCGCTACGATCCTGCGACGGGGAAGGGTGTCAACGGAGGTGTCCCGGTCAACACGCATGGTGGCAATCTGTCTGAAGCCTACATCATCGGCATGACCCATATCCTCGAAGCTGTCGAACAGATCCGCGGTACGGCGATCAACCAGGTCAAGGATTGCGAGTTTGCGCTGGCCTCGGGTGGACCTGCGCCAATCCCGGTATCCAGTCTGATCCTGAGGAGCTTGTGATGACCAGTCCGATCGCCTACGGGCCCGCGCAGCTCCTGCCCGGAGAGCACATCCGCATTACGACCAATCCTGACACAGAGCCGTTTTGGCTGGCTGCCAAGGAGCATCGTCTGACCGCGTGCCAATGTGCGTCGTGCGGCACGTTCCGCATGCCGCCGAGCCCGTTCTGTCCGGTCTGCTCGAGTACCGAGAAGGCTTGGCCTGATCTGCCTGGCACAGGGACCGTGTTCAGCTATGCGATCTGCAACAAGAATTTCATGACCGGCGAGGATTTCGTCTATGTTCCTGTCGTGGTCGACCTTGATGGCGCGCCCGGAACACGGCTGGTGGCAAACATCACGGGCTGTTCCGCGGAAGACGTGCACATCGGCATGAAAGTGACCGTCGAGTGGACCCCGATCAAAGACGGTTGGGTGCTTCCGAACTTCCGGAGCGTATAGCGCAACTGCAGGGGCGGGACCGGCTTGGCGCCGGTCTTCGCCACAGGGTCTTCAAGACCGTGCTCCGCCCCCATACCCTGGCATTGCGTCAAAGCATCTGCCACGCGCTCAGTCCATCGGCGCACTTGGGCCTCGCGTACAACTGCGCAGCCCGCTTGCGCGACATGCTGAGCCACAGCGCGCCTCCCCTCGGGTCATTTTGCGAAGACCATGCTGGTGGTGGGCAGCGGTCGAGCAACACGCGCCGTGCGGTCGCTATGAAATCTGGTCGAACCGTAGGCCCTTGTCTGGCCGGTAGTCCTGCGGAAGGCCGAGGATCTTCTCGGCAATGATGTTGAGCAAGATTTCGTCCGTGCCGCCGGCGATCCGTGCCGTCGGCGCGGCGAGCCACGACGCCACCCAGTTCTCCTTGGGCCTGGCATGGACGCCGCAATATCCAACTGGACCTTCCAGATCGAGCGCCAGTTCAGACAACTTCTGCCGTGCCCGTGCCGACACAAGCTTGTGGATGGAGCCTTCCGCACCAGGTTCTTCGCCACGGACCAACGCAAGGAATGCCTTGGACCGCATGGTCACGAGAGCCTGCTGGAGCCGGTAGGCCTCAGCAATGCTCTCGCGGACACGACCATCAGCAAGGCTTGAATCGCCCGCCAAGCGGGCATTGTGCGCCAAAGCCATGAACTGCTGGAGCGATGGCCCGTATCCTGTTTCATCGGCCCCGGCGGCATAGCGTTCGATGACCATCGTGTGCATCGCAACAGCGAACCCGTCCCCGATTCCGCCCAATCTCTGGCTGTCCGGAATGCAGACACCGTCGAGGAATACTTCGTTCACATCGTGCGTGCCGTCTGCCAATCTAACCGGACGTACTGTCACGCCGGGGGCTCGCATATCGAGCCAGAAATAGGTCAAGCCTTTGTGTTTGGGGACGCTGGCATCGTGCCGCGCCAAGATCACGGCGTAGTCCGCATACTGCGCCCAACTGGTCCAGAGCTTCTGGCCCGACAAGATCCAGTTGTCGCCATCTCGGACCGCTTTGGTCCGCAGCCCGCCCAAGTCTGAACCGGCAGATGGCTCGGAGAAGAGCTGGGCCCAAATGTGCTCCCCGCGCAGCGCCGGCGGGACGAACCTCCTGCTCACCTCCTCCGGTGCGTAGAGCGTCAAAATGGGGATGGGTTGGCCAAGACTGATGGCGAAATAGAGCGTCGGCAGGTTGAAGGACATTTCCTCCTGTGCGAACACCGCCTGATGCAGTTGGGACAGTCCTGCCCCGCCGAAATGCTTGGGCAAGCTGATGCCCGAATAGCCGTGCGCGTGCTTCAGGGCCATCCACCGACGACCAAGCTCGAGGTCGGAGGCGTCCGCCGGCTGAGCCGACTGGAGCCGGACTTTCACTGGCACGGCGTCGAGAAGGGCGAGCCGCTGGCAAGCCCCGTGCTGAGCCGCACGCCCATCATCGTGCGCGGCACCGAGCGGGGCTCGCTCAGCCTCGAGAATCCCGCCAGCCTCAACGCCGTGCTCGTTCAGGGGCAGCCCCTGCTGGGCGCCCGTGAGTTTCCCGAATCGGACCTGACCAGCGGCATCGTGATCAGCCTCTCGGGCTCGGTGCTGCTGCTCTTGCACCGGCTCTCCGCCGATCGCGACCCCTCACCCGACCTGGGCATCTTCGGCGAGAGCCTGGAGATCCGGCGCGTGCGCGAGGAGATCCGGCGCGTCGCCGACCTGGATGCGTGCGTGCTGATCCGCGGCGGCAGCGGCTCCGGCAAAGAGCTCGTCGCCGGGGCGATCCACCGCCACAGCCAGCG
>Ga0207668_10002716_pt1 | contig 10360 bp, 8 predicted proteins | sample KBSS43metaG_FD_184323 | JGI IMG/M metagenome (GOLD analysis project Ga0207668, IMG submission 184323) | Switchgrass rhizosphere microbial communities from Kellogg Biological Station, Michigan, USA - KBS S4-3 metaG (SPAdes) (version 2) | ecosystem: Host-associated > Plants > Roots > Rhizosphere >... | reverse complement strand
CGGCCAGCTCGACGCCGACCGTCCTCAAGAACGCGTCCAGGCAAGTCTCCGCAGGCGCCCGCTCGGCCTCTTCGGCGCGGTCGATCAGCCGCTGGAAGAACCCGCGAAGCACCTCTTGGATCAGCGTGTCCCGGTTGGCGAAGCGGCGATACAACGTCGCCGGTCCGACGTCGGCAGCGGTGGCGATGTCGTCCAGGGTGGCGGCCGGACCGCGGGTGGCGAAGACCTCCTCGGCAGCCTTGACGAGCCGCTCGCGGTTGATGGCGGCATCACGTCGCACTGCGTTGCCCCCCTCCCGCCGGAAATAAATCTCCGACAATCGTGTTCACGATATCTGAGAGTTCAACTATCAGATAGGCGGTGCTCGATCATGTCGGACCTAGAAAGTGCCGTCACCGGAGCTGCGCGGGTGCGGCTCGGACATTCGAATTTGACGGTGCGCCCCATCGGACTGGGTTGCATGGGTATGTCGCAGTTCTACGGCGTCGCCGACGACCACGCGTCCATCGCGACGATCCGCTCGGCGATCGAGCTCGGAGTGAACTTTCTCGACACCTCCGATATCTACGGTGCGGCAGACATCGCCACGGCCACCAATGTCCGAGGCTTCGGCCACAACGAGCGGCTCATTGGCGCCGCCATTGAGGGCCGCCGCGAGAACGTCGTGCTGGCGACGAAATTCGGCGCGAAGGTCAACGACACCCGCGACGGTGTCGTGCTCGATGGACGCCCGGAGTACGCAGCTAGGGCGTGCGACGCCAGCCTGCGCCGGTTGGGCACCGACGTCATCGACCTCTACTACCTCCACCGACTGGATCCACGTGTTCCGATCGAAGACACCGTCGGAGCGATGGCGGCGCTCGTCACGGCCGGGAAGGTCCGCACGCTCGGACTCAGCGAGGTGGGACCGGACCTGATCCGTCGCGCCCACGCGGTCCATCCCATCACCGCGCTGCAGAACGAGTACTCGCTCTGGGAACGCGGTGTCGAGCAGGGCATCACCGCGACGTGTCGGGAACTGGGCATCACCTTGGTGCCCTTCAGCCCGCTGGGTCGCTCGGCGCTGACCGGGGTGCTGAAGCCCGACGTCACGTTTGACCGGACCGACTTCCGTGCGTCGAATCCGCGGTTCGCCGCCGAGCACCTCGCCGCCAACCTCGAACCGGTCCAGGCGCTCGTCGATCTGGCCGCGGCCAAGGGGTGCCGGCCGGGACAGCTCGCGCTCGCGTGGCTGCTGGCGCAACCGTTGGACGTGGTCCCGATCCCGGGCACCAAGCGCGTCGAGTACGTGGCGGAGAACCTGGCAGCCACCTCGGTCGCAGTGAGCACCGATGAAATCGCTTATCTGAGCGATGTCTTCGCGACAGGGCGCGTCGTAGGAGACCGCTATACCGCCGCGCACGCCAGAACCGTCGCGAAGTGAACGTATATGGAATATGCAGCACGGCAAACACATTGGAGGAAGACCACATGAGCAAGATTTGGTTCGTCACCGGCTCGTCGCGGGGGTTCGGCCGCGAACTCGTCCGCGCGGCACTGGAGGCCGGCGACGCGGTAGCCGCCACCGCGCGAAACCCCGAGCAACTCGCCGATCTGGTAGCCAAGTACGGCGAGCGCATCCTGCCGCTGGCGCTCGACGTCACCGACGCGCCCGGGGCGGCAGCGGCCATCGCCGCCGCACGGGAGCGGTTCGGCCGGATCGACGTCGTCGTCAACAACGCCGGGTACGCCAACGTGGCGCCGATCGAAACCGCAGCCGACGACGACTTCCGCGCCCAGTTCGAAACAAACTTCTGGGGTGTCTACAACGTCTCGAAGGCCGTGCTCCCCGTCTTGCGAGCACAGCAGGGCGGGTTGATCATTCAGTTCTCGTCCATGGGTGGCCGGGTGGGCGGTTCGGCCGGCATCGCGTCCTACCAAGCCGCCAAGTTCGCCATCGATGGGTTGTCCCGAGTGCTCCAGACGGAAACCGCGCCGTTCGGCGTGAAGGTCCTGGTCGTAGAGCCCAGTGGATTCGCCACGGACTGGGCGGGATCGTCCATGACGCTCGCCGACGTTCCGGACAGCTACGCGGGAACCGTCGGAGCGATGCAGGCGGTACGGAACAGCGACGCCATCACCGCAGGCGATCCCGCGCGTGCCGCACAGATCCTGGTGCGCATGTCGCGGCGCACCGATCTCCCGTACCACCTGCCACTCGGCGTCAACGCCGTCGACGGGTCGATCCGCCATGACCAAGACCTGCTCGCCGAAGATCGGAAGTGGGCTGCCGTGGGGAGATCCGCCGACTTCACCCAGCCCTACCCCGTCGACTTTCCGCCCGACGGCACCATGTGAGGTCGCCAAGCATCCTTTGAGAATTCGCCAAGCGGCGTCACGGACTCTGATCGCGACCGAAACACCCAAGCGCGATCAGAAGGAATCCACCTCGATGTTTGCCCCTCGACTCATCAAGCCGATCGGCACCGCTGCCATCATCGGCACGCTCGGCCTGGCGGCCCTCAACGCCGCCGCGGTGGCCAACGCCGAATCGGCCGACGACCAGTTCCTTGGCACCCTGCAACGGCAAGGCATCGGGTTTGGCTCCCCGGAAGGCGCCATCGGCGTCGCCCACCACGCCTGCGACGCGCTCGCCGGCGGCATGACGCCCAGCGACATCAGCAGCCACATTGCAGGCGCCAACTCCCGGATCGACCGGCAGACCGCCCTCGTCATCGTCGTCGACGCGGCGATGTCCTACTGCCCGCAGTTCGTTCATCAGACCGCCGATGGCACGACGTTCGTCGGCCCGAACCGCTGAGCGCCCGAATATGCGCAAGCCAACAGCCGCACTGCTCCTGGCCGGGATGTGCGTGGTAGCCGCGTGTGGCACCGGCACCAGTCAGGACATCGCAACCTCCACCTCGACGACCCCGCCGCCGACACCGGTCGCGATGGGCGCGTTGAAGGAACTGCTGCTCACTCCCGACCAACTGACCGTCGCCGTCGGCGCCACCAAACTGGCGGTCAAGACGGAGCGTACGTACATGTGGGACAACGAAACGACCGTTTCCGAGCAGGACTGCCGGGCCGTCCAAGAGCCAGCGGCGGCCTCGGCCTACACCGGCAGTCAGTGGATTGCCGTGCAGGGCAATGTAATCGAGGAGACGAGTGCCGCACGGACTCATCTCGTCGACCAGGCGGTCGTCGCGTTCGTATCAGCCAAGGACGCAGCCGCGTTCTTCACCACCGCCACACAACGTTGGCAGGCGTGCTCCGACGGGCACTACACCGTGACACTTGCCGGGCGGCCGGCTGCGGCCTGGACCGTCGGTCCCGTCGTCGACACCGACGGCACGCTTAGCGCCACGCTCACCTCGGAGGCGAAAGGCCACGGGTGCCAACGGGCCCTGACCGTCATCAACAACGTCGCGATCGACGTCGACGTGTGCAGCGCCGACCCAGGCGATGCTGCGATGAACATCGCGCACCAAATCGCCGCCAAAGTACCTGCGAAGTAAGAGGACACCGACATGATCAACACTGGAATCTGGCGCGCCCGGGTGGGCGTCCTGGCGCTTTCGGCGGCGATGCTGGCCGCATGCTCGTCATCGACCGGTGCCACCGACACACCCGGTGCGTCGGGGACGTCCGCACCGCCGACCGTCGCCGCCGCCCAGCCAATGGCGCAGCGCGGCGTCGAGGCCGCCATCGACACCATCCCCTGGGACCAGGTCGGGCCGGGCTGGATGCTCGCTCTGTGGAGCTCCGTCACACCCACCATGCCCGGCGTCGAACCGCCTCCGGGCGCGCCGACATATGAGACGGCAGGCACGACGCTCTACCTGGTCAACCCGGCGGGTGGCCGCTACCCGATCGCCACCTTCGGCGCACCCAGCGGCTTCGGGCGTCCGACTCTGGCCGACTGGTCGGGCGACGGCAGCCACGCGCTGCTCTCCATGCGCGGGCGCACCGGGAAGGACCCCGACACCGCCGTCTCCGTCGACCTGCACACCGGGATGCAAACCACCTTCCCGGTGATCAACGGCCGCGTCGCCGGCTACGCGAACCCGGAGGCCGACAGCGTCCTGCTGGGCGATTCGGGCAGCGCCGATTGGCCCGCCTGGATCGAGCGCGTCGACCTGGCAGGCAACCAGCAGCTGACCTACCCGGTCGGAAAGGACTACGAGGGCGGATTTCTCCCCACGGCCGACGGAGCGCAGCTCATTCTCGGCACGTCCACCGGGCTCGCCCTGATGGACAGTGATGGGACGGTAGACAAGTCGCTACCCGTCCCAGGGAAGCTGACCCACTGCTCGCCGGTCAGCCTGTGGCCCGACTCCGTCGTGTTGGCCCGTTGCGCGCCAGAACGTTTCAGCACGACGACGCAACTGTGGCAGGTACCGCTGGACGGTGGGACGCCGACGGCGCTCACGGCCGTCAACACTGGCCAAGCGGAAGACCCGGGATTCGCCGGGGACTACGGTGACGTCACCGCATGGAAGCTGCCGAGCGGCACGTTCGTGCAGACCCTCGGTGCGTGCGGCACGATCCACCTCGCCAGGCTGACTCCGGACGGACACACCACGCGCGTCGACGTGCCGGGAGTCTCCGAAAGCGTGCAGGTCGTCGGGGCGAGTGACGACAAGTTGGTGCTGCTCGCACAGGTGGGCTGCGGTGGCACCGATTCGCTGCTGACCTACGACCCCGCGGCAAACACCACCGACGTGCTGCTCGGGCCGCCCGTCAACGGCGGCGGCGTCACCGAGACGCTGCTCTACCCGGGCAGGAAGTAGCCACCGGTGAAGCCGAGCCACGTGGTCGCGTTCGTCGCGGCGGCCTCGATCGTTGCCGCGACGACAGTGGGCTGTGCGACGAGCAGCACCACCGCAACCCAGACGTCCACCCCGGTGGCGGCACCGGTTCCCGTCGCCGGGGAACTACGGGGATACTTTGCGCCGCGGGCATTCTGGGACCATGCCTTCGCGGCCGCCCAACCGGCGGACTGTGCCGCGCGGGCCAGCCGCGGAAACACCTACACCCGGGCGTGGCAGTTGCCCGACGGCGTGCTCGCATGCGCACGCTTCGAAACCTCGTCGGGCCGAATCGACGACGTCGACCTCTACTTCGACCCGGCCGTCGACGCGAAGGCCGCAGCCGCCGCGGCCTTCAACGTCCTCCCGACGGACAGCACCCACGTGGGCTCGGTCCCCGGAGTGAACTGGCCGGCCCCACTCTCGGGGCCCGAAGCCACCGGCTCATGCCAGGTCGAGCGGTACACCTCCGAGGCCCTTGCCGCGGCCCGCACCGCCGACGTCCCGCCGTCCTTCCAATGGCCTGCGCCGCCAGAACAATTCACCGTCGTGCTGTTCTCCGGCATGTCCCATCCGGACACCGCAGACCGGCCCTTCGACCCTGAGTCAGTACACGTCGCGTCCATCACCATGGCCGTTGGCGACAGAACGACCACCGCGGGAGTCGGCTGCTAAAACCCACCGGAGATCGGCTGGGTGTACGCGCGCAGGTCGCCCGCTCCGTTGCCCGGAACGAACCGCACCTTGACGTAGACCTCGTCGGTGCCGTCGTCCTCGTCGAGGTCGTCCTTGGGCACGCTGATCTGGCGAAAGAAGTTCAAGCCGTTGGGCACGGGGATCAGATGACCGCCAGCCGGCCCTGGCGCGCCGAGGTAGCCGTGTGGCATCCCGATGACGCCGTCGTTCTCACCTGGGTCGTCGGCGTAGACGACGTAGTCCATGCCGCCGCCACCCGCGAGGTGGCTGAGCCGGTCGCGGGCGTCGCCCTCGCTCATCGGGAACGTGCCCCGAACCATGAGCACGTAGTTCGCGGGATTGGCCGGATCGTCGCCGATGGCCAGCGTCACGCCCGGGCTGCTCTGCGGAGCCGCGGACGCGGGTGCGACTCCGACGGCCATGCCGACGACGCCGGCGACCATGGCCGCGCTCCCGATCAGCGTTCCCATGTACTTCAGTCCGCGCATTGCTTCTCCTGATGTTGGTGAGCCGTCGTCCGGCCCACTTTCGTGTTTGACGAAGGCAACGCTATGAACGACGGCGACCCGACGAATCCGTGCCGACCGCCGACATAAGGCAGAGCAGGCCGGTCGCGCTGGCGGTCAGCACGCAGACGGCGCTCGGTCGAGCGGCGTCGCGGCAGGCGTACTGGCTACGATTCTGAGATCGAACCAGCCTTCGAATAGACACGGTGGTGCCCATGGCGAGCCAAAGTCGCGGGGTAGCGCTGCGCGGCCGGGTCACCGAATGCGAGACGCTGCGCCAGCTGGTGACCGAAGTCCGCTCGGACGGGAGTCGAGTGCTCGTGCTGCGCGGCGAGGCGGGGGTCGGTAAGTCCGCGCTATTGGACTTCGTGGCGGAACAGGCCTCGGGGTTCCGCATCGCCCGCATCAGCGGCGTCGAATCGGACATGGAACTCGCCTACGCCGGGCTGCAGCAGTTGTGCGCGCCGCTGATGGATCGCGTCGAGGAGTTACCCGAACCGCAGCGCGAGGCGCTGAACGTGGCCTTCGGCCGCGGGGTGGGCCCGACCCCGGACCGTTTTCTGGTCGGATTAGCGGTGCTGAGCCTGATGGCCGCCGCCGCCGAGCGCCAGCCACTGCTGTGCGTCGTCGACGATGCCCAATGGCTCGACCAGGTGTCGGTGCAGACGCTCGGCTTCGTCGCGCGCCGCCTGCTCGCCGAACCGGTGGTGCTGGTCTTCGCGGTGCGTGATCGTCCCGACGTGTTGGCGGGCCTGCCGGAGTTGGTGATCGACGGCCTGTCTGACGCCGACGCCCGGGAGTTGTTGGAATCGGTGATGTTGGGGGGCATCGATCCGCTGGTGCGGGACCGCCTCGTCGCGGAGACCCGCGGCGTTCCGTTGGCCATCCTCGAGGTGCCGCGCAGCGTATCTGCGACGGAACTCGCTGGCGGGTTCTGGATTTCGGGGAAGCGTTCGTCGACGGCGGCGATCGAGGACGACTTCGTCCGTCGCATCCGGGCCCTTCCGGCCGAGACTCGACGGTTGTTGCTCGTCGCGGCGGCCGAACCCGTGGGTGACGCGGCGCTGTTCTTGGCTGCGGCCTCGCGCTTGGGCATTCCGGTCGACGCACTGGGGCCCGCCGAAGCCGCCGGCGTGATCGAGCTCGGGTCGCGCATGCGTTTTCACCACCCGCTGATGCGCTCGGCTGCCTACCGCGCGGCCGACCTGGCAGAACGTCGGGCGGTCCATCGGGCACTGGCCGACGCCACTGATCCGCAGTCCGATCCCGACCGTCGGGCATGGCACGCCGCCCATGCCGCAGCCGGACCCGACGACGCGGTGGCCGCCGACCTGGAGGCCTCGGCGAGTCGGGCGCAAAGCAGGGGAGGGGTGGCGGCAGCAGCGTCGTTCCTCGAGCGCGCCGCCATCCTCACGTCGAACCCGTATCTGCGCGGCTCCAGGGCGATCGCCGCCGCACAGGCCAAGCGCGAAGCCGCGGCGCCCGAGGCGGCGTACGAACTCCTCGCGCTCGCCGAACTGGCGCCGCTGTCCAAGCTCGAGCACGCGCAGATCGTCCGGATGCGCGCACAAATGGATTTCGTCCGAAGCCGTGGGGGCGACACCGGCGCACTCCAAGTCGGTGAAGCCGCGTCGCAATTGCTCAGCGCCGCCAAGGGACTCGACACCCTCGACGACGACCTGGCTCGAGAGACGTACCTCGAGGCACTTGCTGCAGCGATGTATGCGGGTCGACTCGGCGAGCCAAACCTACTCGCCGAGATCGCCGCCGCCGCCCTCGGAGCGGTCGACCGGGTGCCTGAATTGCACCGGTCGATCGACTATCTGTTGAGCGGCATGGCCAGTCGGATCATCGACGGCCCGAGTGGCGGATCCGAGCACCTGCGCTCCGCACTGGAACTTTGGAACGACCACGCGCAGCAGGGCGATGGCAAACCAGTGGTGTGGCCGTTCCCGATTGCACAGGAATCTGCCGCGCACGAGCTCTGGGACGACCTCATCTTGGAGCAGATCGCCACCGAGATGCTTCGGCGGGCACGTGACACGGGTGCGCTCGCAGTCATTCCGCCGGCGCTCGTCTACCGAGCCGGCGTACACGTCTACCGAGGCGAATTGATCACGGCCGCAAGGCTCATCGAAGAGGCGAACGACATCACGGCGTCGACGGGTGCGCCGCCGAAGTATCACTCGCTGAATCTCGCGGCGTGGCAGGGGACTTCGGCCGACGCGGTGAACCTGATCGAGGCAGCCGCGGCTGGTGCCGCCGCAAGGGGCGAAGGCCGGTTGGTCGGCTTGAGCAAGTTCACTGCTGCCGTCCTCTTCAACGGGCTCGGTCGGTACGAAGAGGCGTTCGCAGCTGCCCGGGATTGCTGTGAGTACGAGGACCTGGGTTTCCACAGCTGGTGCCTCTTCGAACTCATCGAAGCCGCGGCACACCTCGGCGACCTGGAATCCGCCGCTTCGGCGCTGCCTCCGTTCGAGGAGCGGGCGAGCGCCGGCGGAAACGAGTGGGGGCTGGGCGTAATGGCATGTGCGCGAGCCCTGCTCGCCTCCAACGAGCAGGCCGATGGCCTGTTCGCGGAGGCCATTGAGCGGCTCGAACGCGCGGACATCGTGCTCCATCTTGCGCGCACCCGGCTGTCGTACGGCGAATGGCTGCGGCGGATGAACCGGCGCGTGGATGCCCGCAAGCAGCTCGGCAGCGCGTACGAGATGTTCACCACGATGGGCGCACAGGGCTTCGCCGAACGGGCGCGCCGGGAGCTGGCCGCTACCGGTGAGAAGGTGCGCAAGAAGACGGTCGGCTCCGGTAACGAGCTGACCGCCCAGGAAGCCCAGATCGCACGGTTGGCCGCGGACGGATTGACCAACTCCGAGATCGGCGCGCAGCTGTTCATCAGCACCCACACCGTCGAATGGCACCTGCGCAAGGTTTTCGCCAAGCTCGGCATCACCTCACGCAGACAGCTGCGCACCATCTCGTGGGTCAACTGAGGGCCGGCTTCATTCGACCAGCTTGCCGTCAGCGCTCACCGCGCGCATGTGAGCCGAAATATCCTGCGGTATAGCATGAATGGGCTCGCGATCGATGCGACCGGGTCCAGACCACACCAGGTTGACCTGCAGCCGCTCGTCGAGCTTGGGGTAGTCCGACCGGTTGTGGCAGCCCCGCGTCTCACGGCGTTCCAGCGCCGCTTCGAGCGTGGCCCGTGCCGCAATGACGCTGGCCTTCAGGTCGAACGCGTGCGCAAGGTCGTAGAACCCCGCGATGTCCGGGTGCACCCCAACGTGGGTGAGCCGCTCCTCGAGCTCCGACACCTCGTGCAGACCGCGCAGTAGGCCGGCCTCGTCGCGCACGACGCCCGCGTACTCCGTCATGGCGTTGCGGAGGGCCCGCTGGAGAAATCGCACGTTCTCCGGACCGTCGCCGTGCAGTATTCCGTCGACCTCCGCTCGGGCGTCGGAAAGCGCCGCACGGGAACGTCGTTGGACGTCGCGCTGCGCCGAATAGGCCGCCGCCGCTCGACCGACGAGCTTGCCGTACACCAACAGTTCGATGAGCGAGTTTCCGCCGAGCCGGTTGGCGCCGTGCAGTCCACTCGAGGCCTCGCCGATGGCGTACAGACCCTCGACGTCGGTGCCGTGATCCTCCGGACGAACCCAGACACCGCCCATCGAGTAATGCGCAGTGGGCGCGATTTCGATTGGCGTCGTGGTGATGTCGAGCAGCTGCAGGTCCATCAGCGTCTGGTACACGCGCGGAAGTCGGTCCATGATCTGCGCGCGGGGCAGGTGTGACACGTCGAGCCATACGCCTCCGCGGGGGGTGCCCCGGCCCTCTTTGATCTCGGTGTAGGCAGCGAGCGCGACCCGGTCACGGGTGGACAGTTCCATCCGTTCGGGGTCGTAGCGCTTCATGAAGCGCTCGCCGAGATCGTTGCGCAGGATGCCCCCTTCACCGCGCGCCGCCTCCGATACCAGAGTTCCCGCGGAGTCCTCGGGCTCGATGAGCCCGGACGGATGGAATTGAACGAGTTCGGGGTCCCGGATGCGTCCGCCTGCTTCGACTGCCAATCGCAAAGCGTCACCGGTGTTCTCGTCGCGACGTGACGACGTGCGTCGCCATATCCGAGTGTGCCCACCGGTCGCGAGGATGACGGCATCCGCGCGAATGGCGTATCGGGTGCCGTGCCCAAGGTCGAAGCCGTACGCACCGAAGATGACGTTGTCGTCGACGAGCAATCGGGTGACGTAGATCGAGTCGAGTATCGGAATGGCGAGCTGCTGAGCCCGCCTGACGAGGGTGCGCTGTAGCTCCAGGCCGGTGTAGTCACCGGCGAATGCGGTGCGACGGAAGGTGTGTGCG
>Ga0207668_10002706_pt1 | contig 10371 bp, 9 predicted proteins | sample KBSS43metaG_FD_184323 | JGI IMG/M metagenome (GOLD analysis project Ga0207668, IMG submission 184323) | Switchgrass rhizosphere microbial communities from Kellogg Biological Station, Michigan, USA - KBS S4-3 metaG (SPAdes) (version 2) | ecosystem: Host-associated > Plants > Roots > Rhizosphere >... | reverse complement strand
TGAGGTCGGCGGCGGGGGCCGCGGGCTTGGCTGCGGCCGCCGGGGCGGCGGGGGCCGCGGGCGCGGCGGGCTTCTGGGCGAGGGCACCGACGGACACCAGCGCCAACAACGCCACGGCGCCGCGCGCCAGGAACAGATGATTCGCAAACATGGGAAAGGATCTCCGAAAAGGGTGTTGGACAGTCTACCGGAGCGCAGGTTGCGCCAGCGTCCGCTTGACCAGGGGCAGCCGATCAACGGCGGCCAGTCCGATATTGCGAAGCGATGCGAGCCACGGTGCCGACGCGCCGAACAGGCGCGCCAGCCCGTCAGTCACCGCCTGCATCGCGAGCACCGGCTCGGCGCGCCGTCGCGCATAGCGTTCGAGCAGCAGCGGCGCGCCGGCGTCGGCGACCGGGCCGCGCGCCGCGAGCACCGTCGCGAGCGCGTCGGCATCGCCGAATCCGAGATTGACGCCCTGCCCGGCCAGCGGATGCACGCCATGAGCCGCATCGCCGACCAGCGCCAGGCGATGCGCGATCGTCGCCGGCAGCTTGAGGAATTGCAGTGGAAAGTGCGCCGCCGGCGTGATCGATTCGAGCATCCCGTACGCGTGCCCACCCGCGTCGGCGACACGCGATGCAAGCGACGCCGGGTCGAGTGCGCGCAACTCATCGGCCAACCCGTCGGGCGCGGACCATACGATCGATAGCCTGCGACCGGGCAACGGCAACCAGGCGAGCACGCCACCGTCGCGCCGAAACCATTGCCGCGCGATGCCACGGTGTGCCCGCTCGCAGGCGAAGTTGGCGACGATCGCCGTCTGGCCATAGGGCCGCGGCACCGCCACCAGCCCGGCCGCATCGCGCACCCACGACCGCACGCCATCGGCGGCAACGATCAAGCGCGCCGACAGCACGCCGCCGTCGGCCAGCCGCAGCGTCCCTCCTTCCCTGTCGAACGCCAGCGTCTCGAAGACCGCCGGCGCGACGACGTGTACGCCCGACCCATACACGCCCGGCACCAGTGCCGCGCGCAACGCACGCTCCTCGACGATCCACGCCAGCGCCCGCTCGCCCAGGTCCCACGCCGAGAACGACAGCACGGCCCCGCCGTCGCCTTCGACGTGCATCCCCTCGACCGCGGCGAGTCGCTCGACCGGCAACTGCTGCCACGCACCGATGGCGCTCAAGAATTGCGCGCTGCCCGGGCTCACCGCGTACACGCGCGAGTCCCATGTCGTCGAGTCCGCCTCGGGCGCCGCGACCGCGGCGCGGTCGGCGAGCGCCACCGTCAATCCGGCCCGTGCCAGCGCGGGCGCCAGCGCCAGGCCGACCATTCCGGCCCCGGCGATGACGACGTCGACGTCGAGCGATGTCGTGCGGTCTTGTTCGACCGCGTCCACGGCGCTCATGCCGGGAGCGTCTCGATCACGATGTTCTGGTTCGTATAGATGCAGAGCTCGGCGGCCACCGTCAGCGATTTCTGCACGATGTCGGCAGCCGACAGCGTGCTGTTTTCCAGCAGCGCGCGCGCCGCGGCCTGCGCGTACGGTCCGCCGGAGCCGATCGCCACGATCCCGTACTCGGGCTCGAGCACGTCGCCGGTTCCGGTGATGATCAGCGACGCGCTGCGATCGGCGACCGCGAGCATCGCCTCCAGCCGTCGCAGCACGCGATCGGAGCGCCAGTCCTTTGCGAGCTCGACGGCGGCGCGCGTCAGGTGGCCCTGGTGCTTCTCGAGCTTGGCCTCGAAGCGCTCGAACAGCGTGAATGCGTCGGCGGTCGCGCCAGCGAAGCCCGCCAGCACCTTGTCGTGATAGATGCGCCGCACCTTGCGCGCCGTTGCCTTGACGACGACGTTGCCGAGCGTGACCTGGCCATCGCCACCGAGCGCGACCGCGTCGTCGCGCCGGACGGAGAGAATCGTTGTTCCGTGAAATTGTTCCATCGTTGATTGGCGCTCGACGTGTGGCATCGCGCCCAAGGTGTCTTTTTTGCAGGTATTTTCCGCACCGAAGTAACGGGCTCGGCCCGGACTTCCGTGGTGACTGACCATCGGACCAAAGTAGGGTTTACTTGGGTCCGTTCAGGTGGGCTTCTTCACGAAATGACGCGGCGAAATGCCGATCAGCAACAACAGCGCGCGAATGATCGGCGTCGCGCCTGCGATCTGCACAGCCTTGCGCTGCTGTTCGATGCGGTTGACCGTATTGAGCAGTGCGCCCGCGCAGACGAAATCGATGCGTGCGACGGCGGTCATGTCGATCGGCACGATCGGCCGGCGCTGCGCGAATTCCGACAATTGCGCGAGTTGCGGGTTGGCGGATCCGACCAGCACTCCGCTCCACACGAGCATCTCGGCGTTGGCGGAGGCTTCGGCGACATCCTCGGCGGACGCCGCGGCTTCGGCTGGCGCAGGCGCGGGGTCGCCCTTGGGCTTCGGCGGCGGTTCCCACGACGGCGGCGACAACTCGAACGCGACGGCGAAATCGACGGCGCGGTCGTCGAACACGGCCTGGTCGTGCTGCCACTGCAACAGTTCCAGCGACAGAAGCCAGGCGCCCTCGCCGCCTTCCTTGCCTTTCTTGACCATCGCATCGAGCGCCGTGCGCAGCTTTTCCGGCCGCTGCAGCGTCAGCGCGAATTTCCGACGCCGCGCCTCGGCCAGCGCCTCGGCGAGGAGCTTTGCGCCGGCATCGTCGAAACCGGTGACCGATGCGAGGTCGAGGCGGGCCTGCGGCACGTTCTTCGCGATCGCCCGGCGCAATATCTCGACCTGGTTGCTGCTCGCCGCCGACAGCTTTCCGGAAATCGCAACATAACCGCCCGCCGTGGCCTTCGGTCCCACGCTCGACTGAGTGGTCTCTTCCCACGGCGGCGCCGAACGCTCGAACTGGACGACGTACTGCATCGCCAGCTGATCGAACGCCGCGCGATCGCCGGCGCGCTGCATCAGGTCGAACAGCGCAAGCCAGGCCAGCGGCGACAATTTGGTGTCGTGGTCGGTCTGCACGCCTTGCTCGAGCAGCGTGCGGGCCGGCAGTGCCTGACCGCCTGCAAACAACAGTGCGGCGTTCTCGAGAACCGCGCACAGCCCGGGATTCGCCTGCGCGACCTCGATCTGCGACGCGGCCGGCGCCCAATCCACGAGGCTCGCCCCCGTGACGGTGATATCGCCGGCAGTGGGTTCGAGGCGAGGCTTCGCGTCGCCGCGGCCGACGGCCTGGGCCGCGAGCTCGCGAGCGGACTGCGGGCGCGGTGCGCGCGGCGCAGCCGGTCCCGGCACCGACTTCATCTCGGGAGGGGCGGGCTTCTTCGACGGCGGTTTCTGGAATAGGGCCATTAATTGACGAATTGAGTCCAGCGGCGGGCCTCGGCGGCGTCTCGCGCGCGCGGCCGCCCGTGTCCAAGAATACTCCGATGCCGGCCGCCCTCCCAAGCGGAGCGGCCGAAAACTATGCCATCGGCATGGGATTCCCGCAACCGGCAACCCAAGGATGCGACGCCTTCGTGCCGTGGCCGCCAACAAAAACGGCCGGCAGAGGCCGGCCGTCGCGCAAGGCGAATGCGGTTCAGGCTTTCCCGAGATTCTGTGCGGCGAAATCCCAGTTCAGCAGCTTGTCGATCACCGCGTTTACGTAATCGGGCCGCTTGTTCTGGTGATCGAGGTAGTACGCGTGCTCCCATACGTCGATCGTCAGCAACGGTGTCTGACCCTTGGTGAACGGCACGTCGGCGTTTCCGGTCTTGACGATCTTGAGCTTGCCGCCGTCGGCGACCAGCCATCCCCAGCCGGACCCGAATTGCGAGACGGTCGTGGCGGCGAATTCCTTCTTGAAGTTGTCGTACCCACCGAGGTCGCTATCGATCATCGTGGCCAGCTTGCCGGTGGGCTTGCCGCCGCCATTCGGTTTCATGCTGTTCCAGTAGAACGTGTGGTTCCACGTCTGCGCGGCGTTGTTGAAGATCGGCACGCGGTCGGCCTTGCCGGCGGTGTCCTGCACGATCTTTTCCAGCGTGGCGCCTTCGAACTCGGTGCCCTTGATCAGGTTGTTCAGGTTGTCGATGTACGTCTTGTGGTGCTTGCCGTGGTGGAACGACAGCGTATTCGCGGAAATCACCGGCGCGAGCGCCGTATCGGGATAGGGAAGAGGCGGAAGCGTGAACATCGGACGACTCCTGGTAGGGGCGTGACCCGCGATGCGGGCGATCAGTTGCCCGCGGCGATGACCGCGCACGCGATGCGCGCGCCGGAATTACCCGTCGGTTGCGTAGTGTAGTCGTCCGGGTCCTTGTGCACGATCAGCCCGCGTCCGACTACGCTGTGGGTGCCCGCTGACACGGTGACGCCTTCGACGGTGAATGTCGCCTTGGCCGCGCCATTGGCATCGGCCTTCAGCGCCCATAGGTCGCCATCGTGATGTGGTTTGTTCGGTGCGCCGTGGGGCTTTGCGTCGGGATTGAAGTGTCCCCCGGCGCTCATCCCGTCCCCCGAACTGCAGTCGCCTTTTTCGTGCACGTGGAACCCATGCTCGGCATTGGGCTTGAGGCCGGACACATCGGCGGTGACGCGGAGCGTATCGCCGCGCTGGACGAACGTCACGGTGCCACTGGCGGTGTTGCCGGTCGTGGGTTGAAGCCTGGCCACGGCACTCGGCCCTTCGGTGGGCGGCTTCGACGAACAGCCGCCTATCAGCAACGCGGCGGCAATCGCTGCCGCTGCAATCTTGAAATCCATCGTGGGCTCCCCTACCGCAAGGTCTCGATCGATGCGACCGGCCACCAGCCACCAGATGTTGTGCCCGATCAGTCGCCGTACAGCTTCTGAACGCGCTCGCGGCGCTCCTGAGCTTCGAGCGACAGTGTCGCCGTGGGGCGCGCTAGCAGACGCGGGACACCGATCGGCTCGCCGGTTTCCTCGCACCATCCGTACGAGCCGTCGTCGATCAGCTTCAGCGATTTCTCGACCTTCTTGAGGAGCTTCCGCTCGCGGTCGCGCGTGCGCAGCTCGAGCGTGTACTCCTCCTCGAGCGTCGCGCGGTCGGACGGATCGGTCGTGACCTCGTTCTCGCGCAGGTGCTCGCCGGTATCGTCGGCGTTCTGCAGCAGCTGGTCGCGCAGTTCGAGCAGCCGGCGCTTGAAGAACGCGAGCTGCGCCTCGTTCATGTAATCCTTCTCCGGTGCCTTGAGGATTTCCTCCTCGGAGAGCTCCCGGACCTTCTTCAATGCCGTTGCAGTCTTGGCTGCCATGCTGACCTCGTCCTCACCTGCGCGCGACGATGCGTTGGTGCATCGTTCGCGCTAAACATAGGATTATAGCCCGCCCCGGCCACCGGCTGCCAATCGTTGCAGCAAGCGGCCCCGACCGTCCGTCGCCGGACGCGGCGGCCGTATAATCGTGGAAAAACAAAGCTTTCCGATGACATCTCCCGCCCCGCGACTGACGCTGCGACGCCCCGACGACTGGCACGTCCATTTGCGGGACGACGCGTTGCTGGGCGCCGTAGCCGGCGCCACGGCGCGCGTGTTCGGCAGAGCAATCGTCATGCCCAACCTCAAGCCGCCGGTGACGACCGTCGCGGCCGCCGAAGCGTACCGCGCGCGCATCGCCGCCGCGCTGCCGCCCGGCGCCCGGTTCGAGCCGCTGATGACGCTGTACCTGACCGACGCCACGACGGCCGCGGAAATCGCCGCGGCCAAGGCATCCGGCTTCGTCCATGCAGTCAAGTACTACCCTGCCGGCGCGACCACCAATTCAGACTCGGGCGTGACGAGGCTCGACCGCGTCTACCCTGCGCTGGCCGCGATGGAACGCCACGGCGTCGTGCTGTCGGTGCATGGTGAAGTCACCGATGCCGACGTCGACATGTTCGATCGCGAGCATGTATTCGTCGACACGCTGCTGCCACGGATCGTCCGAGACTTCCCCGCACTTCGGATCGTGCTGGAGCACCTGACGACGCGGGAGGCCGTCGACTACGTGCGCGAGGGAGCGCCGACGCTCGCCGGCACGATTACGCCACAGCACCTGCTCTATTCGCGCAACGCGCTGCTCGCCGGCGGCCTGCGCCCGCACCTGTACTGCCTGCCGATCCTGAAGCGCGAGGCGCACCGGCTGGCGCTGGTTGCGGCGGCAACGTCGGGCAACGCCAGGTTCTTCCTCGGCACCGACAGCGCCCCGCATCTGCGGCACGTGAAGGAAAGCGACTGCTGCGGCGCCGGCTGCTACTCGGCGCCGATCGCGATTGAGCTGTACGCGGAAGTGTTCGAGGACGCCGGCGCACTCGACCGGCTCGAAGCCTTCGCGAGTCACCACGGCGCCGACTTCTACGGCTTGCCGCGGCACGCCGATACGATCACGCTGCTCCGCGAGCCGTGGACGGTCCCCGCCGGATATCCGGCGGCCGGCGACACGATCGTGCCGCTGCGCGCCGGGATGTCGCTGCGCTGGCGCGTCACTTGATCGCCGGGAACCAATGCTGGGCGGTGCTATCCTAGTCATCCGAAGCCAGCCAGACCGTCGCTGCTCCGCCGGCGCAAGCCCGCGGGGGAGAGGAAAGTCCGGGCTCCGAAGAGCAAGGATGCCGGGTAACTCCCGGACGCTATAAGTCGCCGTTAGCGCGGCCGATGAAGGCGAGGAACAGGGCCACAGAGACGAGTCGCTTCCGGTCACACGGAAGCGGGTGAAACGCGGCAACCTCCATCCGGAGCAACACCAAATAGGCGGACGTGCATTTGGCAACACAGGCTGCTCGTCTAGTCCGCGGGTAGGTGGCTCGAGCGCAGCGGCAACGCTGCGCCTAGAGGAATGACGGTCATAGCGCGCTCGCGTGCGCCGTAACAGAACCCGGCTTATCGGCTGACTTCGGATTGATTCGTGAAGAAATGCGCGCGGGGAACATCCCGCGCGCGCATTTCGCCCCGGGAAGATTTGCGCGGAAAGCTTCGGGCGGCCGTGCGCTTTCCGCGTAGCAACGGCGGGCCGATGTGGACTGACAGGTTTCGGCATTCCTGATTGCCAATCCACTGGCCGGACGACCCTCGGCAACCGCAGTCGATGCCGAGCCGTCGTCAGTTTGCGAATTGCCGGCGCAATTCGGTCTTCAGAACCTTGCCGGTGTTGTTCTTCGGCAGCGCGGCCAGGAATATGTATCGCTTCGGCCGCTTGAAGCGCGCAATCCGCTCGAGGCACCACGCGTCGAGCTCGCGCTCGAGCGCCGGTCCCGGTGCGTCGCGCGCGACGACGCAGGCGACGACCTCCTCACCCCAGTCGGGATGCGCCCGGCCGATGACGGCGACTTCGGCAACCCGCGGATTGGCGAGCAGCGCCTCTTCGACTTCGCGCGGGTAGATGTTCGACCCGCCGCTGATGATCAGGTCCTTCGAGCGGTCCTTGAGCGTCAGGAAGCCGTCCGCGTCGAGTACCCCGACGTCGCCGGTATGCAGCCAGCCGTTGGCGAGCGCGGTGGCACTCGCGTCAGGGTTGCGCCAATAGCCCTGCATCACGGTCGGCCCGCGCACGAGCACCTCGCCCACTTCGCCGGGCGGCAGTGCCGCGTCGTCGGCGCCGCCGATACGGACCTCGATTCCCGTCTGCGCGATGCCGACCGAGCCGATCCGCGACAGATCGTCGCGCGCGACCGCATCGGCGAGCAGCAGGCGATCCATTGCGCTGATCGTCATCGGCGTTTCGCCCTGTCCGTAGATCTGCGCAAGCCGCGGCCCGAGCACGCCGAACGCCTGCAGGCAGTCGGCGACGTACATCGGTCCTCCGCCGTAAACGATGCACTTGAGATGATCGAGCCGCGCCTGGGCAAGCGCCGGTGACTGGACGAGCCGCTTGACCATCGTCGGCGCAGCGAAAAACAGCGCGCGGTCCCAGGTATCGAGCAGCGCGACGATCTCGCCGGCGTCGAAGCCACCGGATTCCGGTACCACGTTCACCGCGCCGCGGGCGACATGCGGCAGCACGTACAAACCGGAGCCGTGCGACAGCGGCGCCGGATGCAGGATCGCGTCGCCTGGCGCAACGGTGTCGACATCGGACAGGAAGCATTGCGTCATCGCCAGCAGGTTGCCATGCGAGATGACCACACCTTTGGGTCGTCCGGTGGTGCCGCTCGTATAGAACAGCCACGCCGCGGAATCCGCCTCGACGGCGATCGGCTCCGGCTCCGGAGAGCCTCTTGCCAGTGATTCGTAGGCGGCGCTGCCGAATTCGACCACACGTTCGAGCGACATTCCATCGGCACCGAGCGCCGCCTGCCATTCGGCATCGGTGAATGCCCATCGCGCGCCGCTGTCGCCTACGATGAACGCGAGTTCCTGCGGATGGAGCTTGGCGTTGACCGGCACCGCCGTCAGTCCGGCCCACCAGCAGGCGAACAGTGTTTCCACATACTGCGGAACGTTGCGCGACACGATTGCCACCCGGTCCCCGGGGGCAAGCCCCGCGGCCGACAACGCGCCGGCCAGTCGTGCCGCGCGATCGGCGAGCGTCGCATAGTCGAGATGTACGCGCGTGCCATGGGCGACGGCCGGCAGGCGTGGCCACGCGCGTGCGGTCCGCACCAGCAGGGCCGCCAGGTTATGCGCGGGCGAGCGCATCGCCGAATCAGCCTCGATCGCGTCCGCTAGTGTCGGTGGCGACGAACGTCACGGAGGATCTCGCGCGCCGCGTTGCGACCAGGGAGCCCGGTGACGCCACCGCCCGGGTGCGCGCCGGCGCCGCATAGGTAGAGTCCAGGCACCGGCATCCGGTAGTCGGCGTGGCCCAGCACCGGCCGCGCCGAGAACAACTGGTCGAGACCGAGCGCGCCGTGAAAGATGTCGCCGCCGATCAGGCCGAACTCGCGCTCCAGATCGAGCGGCGACAGCACGCGACGGCCGAGCACGCTCTCTGCGAAATTCGGCGCGACGCGATCCACGGTGGCAATCATCAGGTCGGCAACTTCCTCGCGCGCTTCGTCCCACGTGCGGCCGCTGACCGACGGCAGGTCCGGATGCGCATGCTGGCAGAACAGGCTCGCGACGTGCATCCCGGGTGGCGCGAGCGAATCGTCGACGACCGAGGGAATCAGCATCTCGACGATCGGCGCGCGCGACCAGCCATGCGACTTGGCGTCGAAGTACGCCTGTTCCATGTAGGCGAGCGACGGCGCGACGATGATGCCGCTGCCGTGGTGCGGTCGCACGCCGGTGCCGGGGCGGCACGTGAACTGCGGGAGGGCCGACAGCGCGACGTTCATCCGGAACGTGCCGGAGCCGCAGCGATAACCGCCGATCCGGGCGCGGAAGTCGGCGTCCACGTGCTCGGGCGCGACCAGCCGCTCGAACAGCAGTTTCGGATTCACGTTGGCGATGACGCGCCGCGCCCCAACGAAGTCGCCGTTCTCGAGCTCGACGCCCGCGGCCCGGCCGCCCGCGACGATGACGCGCGCAACCGGCGCTCCGGTGCGGATGGCGACGCTGCGCGCCACGCATTCGGCCTGCATCGCCTGCGTGATCGCGCCCATGCCGCCGATCGCGTGGCCCCACTGTCCGCGCTTGCCGTTGACTTCGCCGAACACATGATGAAGGAGCACGTACGCCGAACCCGCCGCGTAGGGACTCTGGAAGTTGCCGACGACGGCATCGAAACCCAGTGCCGCCTTGATCGGTGTCGACTCGAACCAGCGATCCAGGATCTCGCCGGCGCTCTTCGTGAAAAGATCCATCACGTCGCGCTGGCCGGCGATGTCGAGCGCGCGAAAGCGCTTTGCCATGCGCCAGCCGCCGAGCACTGACGCGATCCCACCTCCGATGTTCGGCGGCGTCGCGTGCACGAGCTCGCGCAGCACGTCGGCAACGCGTTCGAGCATCGCGTAGTAGTCCGGAAGCCGGGCGGCATCGTTGCGCGAATACTTGGCGACCTCCGCCTGCGTCGCCGGCATTCCACCGCCCACTTCGAGATACTCCGTGTCGGACAGCGGCAGGAAATTCGCGAGCGGCCTCTCGACGATCGTCAATCCGTGCTGATGAAGCTTGAGGTCACGAATCACCGCGGGGTCGAGCAGGCTGACCGTGTAGCTGGCCGTCGAGTTGCGAAAGCCGGGATGGAACTCCTCGGTCACGGCAGCGCCGCCGACAATCGCCCGCCGCTCGACGACGCACACCGACTGACCCGCCGCCGCCAGATAGGCGGCGCAGACGAGGCCGTTGTGTCCGGCACCGATGATGACGCAGTCGTAGCGGCGCGCAGGGACGGGGGGCATCAAGAAAATCGGGGATTGGGGATTAGGGGTTGGGGACTAGCGTGCCATTTGCGCTCTTCGAGCGCGGGCTTAGGGACTAGGGGTTAGGGATTAGCGTGCCCACCCGTAGTTTTTTGCCTTGGATGCGTCTAATTCGC
>Ga0207668_10002705_pt1 | contig 10373 bp, 10 predicted proteins | sample KBSS43metaG_FD_184323 | JGI IMG/M metagenome (GOLD analysis project Ga0207668, IMG submission 184323) | Switchgrass rhizosphere microbial communities from Kellogg Biological Station, Michigan, USA - KBS S4-3 metaG (SPAdes) (version 2) | ecosystem: Host-associated > Plants > Roots > Rhizosphere... | reverse complement strand
GGAGCCGACCCGGGGGTCCGCCAGGGTGACCCGGAGGCCGTGCACAAGATGCGGGTCGCCACCCGCCGCCTGCGCAGCACGCTGAGGACGTTCAAGCGCACCTATCCGGGCACGGCCGAGGTCGGCGACGAGTTGAAGTGGCTGGCCGACCTGCTCGGCGCGGTCCGCGACGGCCAAGTGCAGAAGGGCAAGCTGCTCGCCGGGGTGCGGGACGCCGGTCCGCAGTTCGCCGACGCCGCCGAGCGGATCGGGCAGCACCTCGACGACCAGGTGACGCGCGGCCGGCAGGCGCTCGACGAGGTGCTGGAGAGCGAGCGATACCTGGCCCTGCTCGACCGGGTGGACCGGCTCGCCGACGAGACGGTGACCGCCGAGGACGATCCGCTCGGCCGGGCGCGCAAAACCCTGGCCAAGGCGGACGGCCTGCTCGACCAGGCGCTCGCCGACGGGGAGGACGCCGAGTTGCATGACGCGCGCAAGGCGTACAAGCGGGCCCGGTATGCCGTCGAGGTCTTCGAGCCGTCCGCCGGGAAACCCGGGAAACTGCTGGTCAAGGCCCTGACCGAGCTGCAGGACGTGCTCGGCGCGCACCAGGATTCGGTGGTTGCCCGCGAGCTGCTGCACGAGCTGGGCCCGGAGAGCTTCTGGTTCGGGGTGCTGTGGGGGCGGCAGGAACAGGTGGGCAAGGAGACCCACGCGCAACTTCCGGCGGTGGTCAAGCGGTCGCGAAAGAAGAAGCTTCGCAAGTGGCTCGGCTGATGTTCATCTGAGGTGGGTATGAATCCACCTATGCAGGCGGAGGCGGAGCAGACCACAGGGCCCTACGACGGACCGATCGCCGAGTTGGGCGGCTACCGGGTGGCCGACGACGATGACGACGACCCGGTGCTGCTCAACGCCGATGGCACGCCGGTGGACACCTGGCGCGAGGAATACCCTTACGACGAGCGGCTGCCCCGTCCCGAGTACGACCGCCAGAAGCGGCTGCTCCAGATCGAACTGCTCAAGCTGCAGAACTGGTGCAAGAGCACCGGCGAGCGGCTCGTGGTGCTCTTCGAGGGACGGGACGCGGCCGGCAAGGGCGGCACGATCAAGCGGTTCATGGAGCATCTGAACCCGCGCGGCGCATCGGTGGTGGCGCTGGAGAAGCCGAACGAGCGCGAGAGCACCCAGTGGTATTACCAGCGCTACATCAAGCATTTGCCCGCGGCCGGGGAGATCGTGCTGTTCGACCGCTCCTGGTACAACCGGGCCGGCGTGGAGCGGGTGATGGGCTTCTGCACTCGCGCCGAATACCTAGAGTTCATGCGGCAGACCCCGGAACTCGAGCGGATGTTCGTCCGCTCCGGCATCAACCTGGTCAAATTCTGGTTCTCGGTCACCCAGGGCGAGCAGCGGACGCGCTTCGCGATCCGGCAGGTCGACCCCGTACGCCAGTGGAAGCTCTCCCCCAACGACCTCGCCTCGCTGGACAAGTGGGATGACTACACCGAGGCCAAGGAGGCGATGTTCTTCTACACGGACACCGCGGACGCGCCGTGGACCGTGGTGAAGAGCAACGACAAGAAGCGCGCCCGGCTGGAGGCGATGCGGCACGTACTGAGCCGCTTCGACTACGAGAACAAGGACGACGAGGTGGTCGGCAAGCCGGACCCGCTGATCGTCGGGGCGGCGGCGCTCGCGGTGGAAGGCACCGAAATGTCCCCCAGAGTATTCCCGCGTCTGTAGTGATGAAAAAAGCGTTGGCACGGCCCGGAGCACGTGGATACGGTGTGCGTACACGTGAAGGGAGGTGGTCCGAAGTTGTATAGCAACGGGACTCGTGAGGTGGCTGTCCGCTAGCCGCTGTCCTCGACAGCTTCGAGAAAGTTTGCAGTAAGACGTCGAGACCGTGTGGCAGCGGTGCGGCGAATACCAGACAGCCACCCGACCCCCGGGGATCCGGCCTTGTCCGACCGGACCGCACGTGCGCGTGCGGAAGTCCCCGGGGGTCGCTTCATTTCTGGAGACTCCCGTGACCCGCGAGCTGGTCGTGCTCGGTACCGCGAGCCAGGTGCCCACCCGGCACCGCAACCACAACGGTTACCTGCTGCGCTGGGACGACGAGGTGATCCTCTTCGACCCGGGCGAGGGTACCCAGCGGCAGATGCTGCTGGGCGGGGTCGCGGTCACCCCGATCCGGCGGATCTGCATCACCCACTTCCACGGCGACCACAGCCTCGGCCTGCCCGGCGTCCTGCAGCGGATCTCGCTGGACCGGGTGCCGCACCCGGTCACGATCCACTACCCGGCGGCCGGTCAGGAGTTCTACGACCGGCTGCGGCACGCCACCAGCTACTGGGACAACGCCGAGATCGTGCCGGCCCCGGTGGACGGCGCGGCCTTCGCGGTCGAGACCTCCGCGGGGCGACTCACCGCGCTGCCGCTCTGGCATTCCCTGCCGACGTACGGGTATCGCCTGGTCGAACCGGACGCCCGCCGGATGATTCCGGACCGGCTGGCGGCGCACGGCATCAGCGGCCCCGCGGTCGGCGAGTTGCAGCGCACCGGCCGCCTCGGCGACGTGACGCTGGATCAGGTCAGCGTGATCCGGCCCGGCCAGAGCTTCGCCTTCATCATGGACACCGGCCTGTGCGACAACGTGTACACCCTGGCCGACGGCGTCGACCTGCTGGTGATCGAGTCGACGTTCCTGACCGAGGACGCCGAGATGGCGGCCATGGTCGGGCACCTGACCGCGGCGCAGGCCGGCGCGGTGGCCCGCGAGGCCGGGGTACGCACCCTGGTGCTGACCCATTTCTCCCAGCGTTACCAGGACGCGTCGCGGTTCCTGGACGAGGCACGCAAGGAGTTCGCCGGCGACATCGTGCTGGCCGAGGACCTGATGCACGTCCCGGTCCCGCCCCGGATCCCCGCCCGGTGATGAGCGTGCGGCTGCGTACCGGCAAAGATTTTGATCTCTGGGCCGTGGGCACCCTGCATCAGCGGTCGCGGCTTGCCGCATATGCGCACATCATCCCGGCCGAGACGCTCGCTGCCCGATCGGCGGAGAGCTTCGCCGAGTGGTGGAGCGAACGCTGGAAGTGGGAGAAGGAGACACACCGGCTGACCGTCGCCGACGACGATGGCGAGGTGGTCGGCTTCAGCTACGTGGGGCCGAGCGAGACCGCCGGCGCGGCCGAGCTCTACGCGATCCACGTCGAGCCGGGCCGGGTCGGCACCGGCGTCGGGCAGGCCTTGATGGTGGAGGCGCTGCGGCAGCTGGCCGAGTACGGCGAGCCGCGCGCGGTGCTGTGGGTGCTGGCCGACAACGAGGTGGCGCGCGGCTTCTACGAGCGTGGGGGCTGGCGGCCGGACGGTGCCACCAGGGTCGAGCCCGTCAACGACAAGCCGGTCCCCCAGGTTCGTTATACGCACCCGTTGTAGGAATTGGTTGGGCGGAAGCGCGCGACCGAGATGTTGCGGGGGAACCTGTGGTCACGCGCTCCCGCCAACCGTCCCGCCCAAACCGGGGGTTGCGCCTGGCCGGAGGCGCCGGACCGGCGGAGGCGTGCCGGTCCGTGATCCAGTTCAAGGGCGGGTCCTGATGCGGGACACCGCGGCGCTGGCGGGGCGCAACGGTTTCACCGCGGGAAGACGCCGCCGGGCCGAGAAGCCGTGGCCTGCCGGGGGAGGTCAAGCTGTCGGCGGCGTCTGAGGCACTGATGGAGTTGTCGTCGTCGACCTAGCGTCGGGCTTTCAGTCGAAATACCCCCGGTTGCGGTCCGCGCGGCGCACGCCGCGCGGCGGGTCGGCGCGGCGGCCGCGATCGAGGTTGTCCTCCAGGCCGGCCCGCAGGCCGGGCATGGCCCGGATGCTGTTCAGGTCGTGCCGCAAGGTCCACGACTCGCGCCACGGTCGCCGGGACGCCGCCTCGGCCCGCTCCGCGAGCCGCCGCGGCGCACAGGGCCACCGCCATCCACACCAGACACAGTTGCCCTCGAGGCCCGGCCCCGCGTGCCGCCCGAGCATGTGTTGGGCGTCGCGCCAGAGCAGCCGATCCACGATGTCGGTCGGCACTGACTGGTCGGCGATGACCATTCTTTACCCTCCCGCGTCGTCGGCCCTGCATACGTCCGTCACGACTCATACAACCGCAGGGCACCGCCGGCCGGTCGGACTTTCTGTGCGATTGCCACGACTATCTGTGACGACCGCTGTTCGCCGTGGGCGGACGCCGACCGGGCATCGACCCCCGCCACGAGTTGTTGGCCTGGTCATGGATACCGAACACACGGGCACCGAAGCGCAGGCACTCGATGCCTACAGCCGGGTCGTGACCGGCGTCGCCGCCGGCGTGCTGCCGTCCGTCGCGGCCCTCGCGGTGCGCACCGCCCGGGGTGCGGGCGCCGGTTCGGCGGTCACCTTCACCGACGACGGCTTCCTCCTCACCAATGCGCACGTGATCGCCGGTGCGGCGAACGGCACGGCCGAGTTCGCCGACGGCACCGAAACAAAGTTCGACGTGGTCGGCTCCGACCCGCTCTCCGACCTGGCCGTCGTGCGGGTACACAACTCGGGCGCCCCGGCCGTGCCGCTCGGCGACGCCGACCACCTCAAGATCGGTCAGCTGGTGGTGGCCGTCGGCAACCCGATGGGGCTGGCCGGGTCGGTCACCGCGGGGGTCGTGTCCGGGCTCGGGCGGTCGCTGCCGGCCCGCGACGGACGCCGGGTGCGGATCATCGACAACGTCATCCAGACCGACGCGGCGCTGAACCCCGGCAACTCCGGCGGTGCGCTCGCCGACTCCACCGGCACGGTGGTCGGGATCAACACCGCGGTCGCCGGCTACGGGCTCGGACTCGCCGTCCCGATCAACTCCACCACCCGCACGATCATCGGCGAGCTGGTCGCCTCCGGCCGCGTCCGCCGCGCCTGGCTCGGCGTCGCCGGCGTGCCCGTCCCGCTCCCGCCGCCGCTCGCCGGACGCCTCGGGCAGAAACTCGGCCTGCGGGTCGTCGAGGTCGTGCCGGGCAGCCCGGCCGGCACCGCCGGCATCTACCTCGGCGACGTGCTGATCACGGCGGGCGGTCTGCAGGTGCAGACCGTGCAGGCCCTGCAGCGGCTGATGCTGGGTCCGGCCATCGGCACCAGCCTGCCGATCACCCTCCTCCGTAAGAACGCCCTCGTGGACGTCGTCACGGTCCCGGCCGAGCTGAACTGACCCCGACCGGCAGGGTGCAGCTCGCCGCTGCCGGAACACTCCACGACCCGGTGAGTGCGAGTACTGTCCCGCGCATGATCTTTCGGCGACGCGGCCGGCGCGATCCCTCGGCCGCGATCGATTCGTTCTGGCAGTGGTGGGCGACCGCGCGGCCGCGGGCCGAGAAACTGATCGGCGGCGTGCCCGACGACGGGCTGGTCGCCGAGCTCAGCGCAAAAGTGTCGGCGATCCATCCGGAGCTGCAGTGGGAGTTCACCGCCGGCTCCCACTCCGCTCACCTGCTGGTGGTCACCTCGGCCGGCGATTCGGCGCTACGCTCACTGGCCGAACGCTGGCGGCGGGCCAGTCCCCCGCCCGACGAGATCTTCGGGTTCGCGGCGGCCCGCCCCGGCAACCCGGGCGGGCTCACCGGCGTGCTGGAGATCGACGGGCACAAGCTCGACCTCGACCTGCTCCGGTTCGCCGCCGAGGTCGACGTGCCGGCCGTGCACGTGCAGGTGTGGCATCCGGCCTTCCCGGGGATGGCCGAGCCGGCCCGGATGCAGGTCGCCTTCCTGAGCCTGGACTGGCTGCTCGGCGAGGACGCCGTGGAGATCTGGGTGGGCGAGATCGCCGCCGCTCCCGGCCCCTGGCCGTTGTTGACCGGCGCCCGGCTGGCCGAGATAGTGGCCGGCCTCGCTCCGTCGGACGGCGGCGAGCAGTGGTGCAACCTGACCGGCGCCCGGCGCGGCAAGCCGCTGGTCGCGATGGCACAGATCCCGCTCAAGCCGGCCCGCTGGCCCGGGTATGACCTGCACATCCGGATCGACGTGCCGTACCGGTCGCGCGACGAGCAGGGGTTCCCGGGGAACGACGTGTTTCCGGCGCTGCACGCGCTGGAGGACCGGATCGCCGAGTTCGCGGATGGGGCCGTCGTGGTCGCGCATGAGACGTGCGATGGCGTGCGCACGACGCATCTCTACGCGGAGCGGCGGGCGGCTGCGCATGCGCTGGAGCCGTTGCTGATGGGCTGGGCGGATGGGCGGATCCGGATGAGCGTTGACGAGGACCCTACGTGGAAGGCGGTCGCCCATCTGCGGTGAGGGGGAGCGCTGGGTGCGCCTGGTGCGCTTCGTGGGGCAAAACCCGGAGCGGCAACGCTCGGTGCGCCTGATGCGCTTCGTGGGACAAAACCCCGGAGCGGCAACGCTCGGTGCGCCTGATGCGCTTCGTGGGAGGAAGACCCTGGGGCGCTGCCCCAGACCCCGGCCATCGCTCGGAGATCGGGGCGGGGCAGCTGTTGCTCTTTTAGCTCAGGTGTGCCAGTAGGTCCTGGCGGGTCAGGACGCCTGCTGGCTTGCCGTCGATCAGGACCATTGCGGCGTCTGCCTTTTCCAGCAGGGAGACGGCCTCGCTCACGGGCTGGCCGCCGCCGATCATGGGGAGCGGGTCGCCCATGTGGCGTTCGATCGTGTCGTGCAGGTGGGCCTGGCCGGTGAACAGGGCGTCTAGCAGGGCCTTCTCGGCTATGGAGCCGGCCACCTCGCCGGTCACCACGGGGGGTTCGGCCTTGAGTACGGGTAGTTGCGAGACGCCGTACTCGCGCATGTAGTCGATTGCGTCGCGGACCGTCTCGGTGGGGTGTACGTGGACCAGGGGCGGGATGGCGCCGCCCTTGCCCTCCAGGGCGTCGGCGACGGTGGGTTCGCCGTCGTCCTCGCTGAGGAACCCGTAGCTGGCCATCCACCGGTCGTTGAAGATCTTGCCCAGGTAGCCGCGGCCGCCGTCCGGCAGCAGCACCACCAGCACGTCGTCCGGCCCGAGCTCCTCCGCCACCCGCAGCGCGGCCACCACGGCCATCCCGCACGAGCCGCCGACCAGCAGGCCCTCCTCGCGGGCCAGGCGGCGGGTCATCTCGAACGAGTCCGAGTCGGAGACCTCGATCACCTGGTCGCAGACGTCCCGGTCGTACGTGGTCGGCCAGAAGTCCTCGCCGACGCCCTCCACCAGGTAGGGGCGGCCGGTGCCGCCGCTGTAGACCGAGCCCTCCGGGTCGGCGCCGATCACCTGGACCGGACCGTGCTCCTTGAGGTAGCGGCCGACGCCGGAGATCGTGCCGCCGGTGCCCACGCCGGCGACGAAATGCGTGATTTTGCCCGCGGTCTGCTTCCAGATCTCGGGGCCGGTCTCCTCGTAGTGGGAGCGCGGGTTGGCCGGGTTGCTGTACTGGTCCGGCTTCCAGGCGCCGGGCACCTCGCGGGCGAGCCGGTCGGAGACGTTGTAGTAGGAGCGCGGGTCCTCGGGGGCGACCGCGGTGGGACAGACCACCACCTCGGCCCCGTAGGCGCGCAGCACGTTCTGCTTGTCCTCGCTGACCTTGTCGGGGCAGACGAAGATGCATTTGTAGCCGCGCCGCTGGGCGATAAGGGCCAGCCCGACGCCGGTATTTCCGCTGGTCGGCTCGACGATCGTGCCGCCGGGGCGGAGCAGGCCGGCCTTTTCCGCGTCCTCCACCATCCGCAGCGCGATGCGGTCCTTGACCGAGCCGCCGGGATTGAAATACTCGACCTTGGCGAGCACCGTGGCGCTGATGCCGTCGGTGACGCTGTTCAGCTTTACCAGGGGTGTGTCACCGATGATCTCGACGACGTTGTCGTAATAGCGCACGACCTCAGACTACGACCACCCGGCTCCGCTGTTTCTCCCACTCCAGGAAGCGCTCCGTCTCGGCGAGCACCGTGCCGGCCAGCCACGTGATCATGACGGCGTCGTCGGCCAGGCCGAAGATCAGCAGGGCCGCCTCCGGGATCACGTCGATGGGCGAGATGACGTACGCGGTCGCGGCCGCCATCAGCGCCACCCGCAACCCGCCGTCGTACTCGCGGCGGGCGGTGGCCATGAGCATCCTGGGCAGTGCCGCGAGCCGCTTGCCGAGTGACGGGCCGCCGCGGGTACCGGACATCAATGCCCGGGCCAGCGCGGTGAAGGCCGCCGTACGTTTCAGGGTTTTAGCCATGGTGTCCCCTCTCCGTCACTCCAGCATGACTTGAGCGCGCCATGATTGCCTGTCGCCGTCACGCGTTAGCCTCGAATTCCCCACCGGTTTCCGATCTTCGGGCAGCGAGGGAGAACGTGAGCACCATCGAGTTGACCGCAAACGACTGGCGCCGCATCAAGCAGGCCGGGCAGATCCTCGGCGGCATCACCGGCGCCCTGGCGGGAGTGACCGCACTCTCGGCCGGGCTCCTGCTGCGTCAGGCGGCCGACGCGCGCCGCATCATCCCGATGGCCGAGGCGCCGCCGCCACGCGGCGACGGCCTGTACGGGGCGAAGTTCGGCGGCAAGCCGATCAGCATGGTCATCATGGGTGACTCGTCGGCCGCCGGGTACGGCGTGCACCGGCCCCGCGAGACCCCGGGCGCCCTGCTGGCCACCAGCGTGTCCCGGCGCCTGCGCCGCCCCGTCCGGCTGCACCGGGTGGCGGTCGTCGGCTCCATGTCGTCAGGCCTGCCCTACCAGGTGGACGCCGCCCTGGAGTATGAGCCCGACGTGGCGATCATCCTGATCGGCGGGAACGACGTCACGCACGCGTCGGCCCGCAAGGCGGCGGTGCGCTACCTGGGCGACTCGGTACGCCGGCTGCGCGCCAGCGGCTGCCGGGTGGTCGTCGGCACCTGCCCGGACATCGGCGCGATCCAGCCGATCAAGCCGCCGCTGCGTTGGCTGGCCCGCAAGTGGAGCCGTGACCTGGCGGCCGCGCAGACGGTCGCGGTGGTCGAGGCCGGCGGCCGTACGGTGTCGCTGGGCAACCTGCTCGGCCCGATGTTCGAGGCCGATCCGGCGCGGATGTTCGCCTCCGACCGCTTCCACCCGTCGGCCGAGGGTTACGCCCGGGCCGCCTCGGTGGTGCTACCGACGCTGCTCGCGTCGCTCGGCGAGGACGACCGGGTGGCGCTGACCACCGGCGAGGGGGTGCGCAGCCTGGAGGAGGCCGCGCACGAGGCGGTCCGCGCGGCCGGCACCGAGGTCAGCCCGACCCGGGTGGACGGGCGCGAGCGCGGGCCGGCCGGGCGCTGGGCGACGCTGCGCCGGCACCCGTGGTTCGGTGAGCCGCGGTCCTGGTTCGGTCAGCGACCGGCGTCGGCAGCCGTTCCGAGCGGTCAGCCGGCGTCCGGCGCCGTAGGCTGGACTCCAGAGGATCAATGACCGGGCCGACGCAGGGAGGCGAGAGATGGGGCTGAACGCGCGGATAGGCAGGGCGGCGGCCACCGGCCTGCTCGCCGGCGCGGTGGGCGGGGCCGCCCTGCTCGTCGGGGAGGTGCTCGCCGCCAAGGCCCGGCGGTATGCGAAGCCCACCATGGGCCTGGCGCTGCGCACGTCGATGGGCCGGCTCTCCGCGCCGACGCTGCGGCTCGTGCTGCTCGGCGACTCGGCGGCGATCGGGGTCGGCGTGGAGTGGCTCTCCGAGACGGTCGGCGGCCAGTTGGCCCGGCTGCTCGCCGACGGCACGGCGGAAACCGGCGAGCGGCACGTGCTGCTCTCCAGCGTCGGGGTGGCCGGCTCGCGCTCGGCCGACCTGGCCACCCAGGTGGCCCGGGCGCTGCTCGGCGACCGGCCGGACGTGGCCGTGATCCTGATCGGCGCACACGACGCGACCAGCCTGCGCAGCCCCGAGGAGTCGGCCGCCCAGCTCGGCCAGGCGGTGCGCCGGCTGCGCGAGGCGGGCGTCCGGGTGGTCGTCGGCACCTGCCCCGACCTGGGCGCGCTGCGCGCCATCGCGCCGCCGCTGCGCCAGGTGGGCGGCCTGCTGGGCCGCCGGATGGCCAAGGCACAGGCCAAGGCGGTGACCGCGGCCGGCGGCGCGGTGGTCGACCTGGGCGAGGAGACGGGCGCGGTGTTCCGGGCCGACGCCGGGACGCTGTGCTACGACGGCTTCCACCCGTCGGCCGACGGCTACCGCGTGTGGGCGCATGCGCTGTACCCGGCGGTGGCCAAGGCTGCCATGTCTGGCGTGTGACGAATCCCCACTACCCGCATAAGTTACTGGCGAGTTAACGTTGGCTCATGCCGGAAGCCGTCATCGTCGCCACCGCCCGTTCCCCGATCGGCCGTGCCGCGAAGGGGTCGATGAGAGACCTGCGTCCCGACGACCTCGCCACCACGATCATCGACGTCGCGCTGGCGAAGGTGC
>Ga0207668_10002702_pt1 | contig 10376 bp, 8 predicted proteins | sample KBSS43metaG_FD_184323 | JGI IMG/M metagenome (GOLD analysis project Ga0207668, IMG submission 184323) | Switchgrass rhizosphere microbial communities from Kellogg Biological Station, Michigan, USA - KBS S4-3 metaG (SPAdes) (version 2) | ecosystem: Host-associated > Plants > Roots > Rhizosphere >... | reverse complement strand
TATTGCCGTCAAAATCCGGCGGCCCCGGTGCCGCTCCACGCACCGGAAAGAATAAATATCATTCCCGTTTACCAAAAATTGTGACCAATGATTTGACATTGACATAAAAGGAAATTAACCGGTATTAAAAAAAACAACGCTTTAACTCCAAACACGCTGTATTTCCGGCAAGTTGTTACCCATAGCCGTCAACTACTCAATGAAACTTCCTTAAGCCACGCGAAGAGGTAGTTTTATTGCAGAAATCATTCTCACTGATCCTTTGTTTATGAAAGCAAGTGTTTGTATCCCTATTTACTGAAACGTGAACAGTCAATACTACGTTCTCTATGCTGTTGAATTTTAACGCTGATTAATTCTATTCCTGGAATGTCAAGCCATCATAAAATGACTAAGCTTTACTCAAAAAATACCGCCGTAATAATTATTACTGCAATAATTATTCTATTCGCCTGCAAAAAAAGTACTCTATCGGATCCCGGAACTGGGAATGGCTCTGGTGCCGGAACTGGCAATGGAACAGTTATGGGAATTATCACTGATTTAAATAACTCTCCGCTGAGCAATGCCACTGTAGCCGGCGGAACCGCCACAGCCATTACCGATGCAAATGGAAAATTTACCCTCACAAAAGTTCAGTTCATTGCCGGTACGGTAGTAGTGAACGTTACCAAAGACGGTTTTTTTCAGGGCTCAAAAAATTTTGTATCAACGACTGCCGCCGTTAGCAATGCAAAAATTCAGTTGATACCTAAGCCTGCTTCTTCAACTATCATCGCATCTTCGGGCGGCGATGTTACCATTTCGGGTGGCGGTGCAGTCCAATTCAATCCGGGATTCATCAATGCAACTAACGGCAACATATATACAGGAAATGTTTCGGTGTCAGCTTCTTACTTTAATCCTACCGATCAAAATTTCAGTGCAACTGTACCTGGCGATTTAAAAGCTGTAAGCGCCGCAAATCAGCAGGGAGTTCTTCAATCATTTGGGGTAGTTGCAGTTGAAATGAACGATGCTTCAGGCAATAAACTGCAATTGGCATCCGGCAAAACGGCCACTATAACATTGCCGATTCCTTCTTTGTTGCAGAGCAATGCGCCAGCTATTATTCCACTTTGGTATTTTGATAATACAAAAGGGGTATGGAAACAGGAGGGAACTGCTTCAAAACAAGGTAATAATTATACGGGTATTGTAAACCATTTTTCATTTTGGAACGTGGGAGATCTTTCGGAAGCTGTAAATCTTACAGTAAGTTTTACGGATTCAGTAAGTGGAGCTCCGGCTATCAATCTGTATGTGAAATTAATCCAGAATGATTCAACACGCACCTATGGTTATACAGATAGCACAGGAACAGCAAGTGGCCTGGTGCCGGTGAATGAAGTGTTGTACATGAAAGTGTTTAACCAGTGCGGAGCCCTTGTATATTCAAAGAGTATTGGCCCATTTAGCACCAACACTAATCTTGGCAACATACGTATAGCAAATGGAAATTGTAATCCACTCACTCCGGTTGCAGGGTTTACATATTCACCTGGAAATACTTCCCTTCCGGTAACGGTAACATTTACTAATACCTCCATAAATACGACAAGCTGGTTGTGGAAATTTGGTGACAGTACCTCCTCGACGGATCAAAATCCTGCACACACTTATACAATAGCCGGAGATTTTCTTGTTTATTTAACGGCAACCGGGCCTGCCGGATCAAACACTGTCGGTCAGGTAATACACATTTCCGGTCCGCCCTCTCCTGTTGCAGGATTTACTTATTCAGTTGGAAATACTTCTCTTCCTGTAACGGTAACATTTACTAATACCTCCACAAATGCGACAAGCTGGTTGTGGAATTTTGGAGATGGTACATCCTCTACGGTTCAAAATCCTGTACACACTTATACAACATCCGGAGATTTTCCTGTTCTACTGAAGGCAGCCGGACCTGATGGATCAAGAGACAGCATCACTCAGGTAATACACATTTCAAGCATTGTTGACGACGCATATATCAATCTTACACTGGATGGTATAACTTATTCATGGGCATATCCAGATATCACGGCTTACCATTCGGTAGACAGTGCCGGTACATATATCTACGGGCCCGGGAGTGGCAATAGCTGGATTAGTTTCTATACTCTTAACGAGAATGCCTCACCTGGCAATTATAATATTAATCTTTCAGCGACTTTGAATGGGATATCCTATCAGAGTGACAGCGCTACTACAACTATCACTGAATACGGAGCGCCGGGAGGGAATATTGTTGGAACAGCCTCCGGGCAATTGAGACAGAATTCAACAGGATCCAGTCCTTTTTCAATGAGCTATAGAATAAAAAGAAATCGATAGATTTTTTAGATTAAATCGAGACAAGTGAAAAAGCAAAAATTAATAATACCGTTCCTGGTACTGATCTTTTGTTCCTGCCAAAAGGAATTGTCCGATGAGAAAAGTATCATAAATCATTAATAAAAAATCTTAAAAACCTAAATAAATAAAATGAAACCAAAATTTCTACATCTGGTATTTCTTAGTTGCATGATCAATGCAAGTGTTTCTGCACAGGTAACTATCACGGCACAAAAAACAATGGGCGGATCCGGCGGCGACTTTTTTCTATCGCTGGCGGCCACCCGTGATGGCGGGTCAATATCTGGCGGTACTTCCTATTCGGATATGTCTTTTGAAAAATCTGAAAATAGCAGAGGCAATGGCGATTACTGGGTTGTAAAAACGGATAAAGATGGAAAAATTCAATGGGACAAAACAATAGGCGGCAGCGGAAATGATAATCTGAAATCAGTAATTCAAACTTCCGATGGCGGCTATGCGCTTATCGGTGAATCTTCTTCCAATATCTCTTTTGAAAAAACGGATAACAGTCGCGGGCTGTCTGATTTCTGGTTGGTAAAATTAGGTCGCGGGGGAAATGTTCAATGGGACAAAACTATCGGTGGCAGCGGATCAGAATACATCGATCATATTGAGCAAACTGATGATGGTGGTTTTATTTTGTCCGGTTCATCTGACTCCAATATATCCGGTGAAAAATCGGAGAACAGTCGTGGCTTTATTGATTATTGGATCGTAAGGCTTGACGCCAGTGGCAATAAACTATGGGATAAAACAGTTGGGGGTAACAGTTATGACTGGTGCAGTCCTTTTGCACTTACCCGTGACGGCGGTGTTATTGTCGGGGGATTTTCTAATTCAACTATATCAGGTGAGAAAACGGAAAACTCCAGAGGTGGTTCTGATTACTGGCTCGTGAGACTTGACAACAGAGGAAATATTCAATGGGATAAAACTATTGGTGGAAGTGGAGATGAATATTGCCATGGTCTGTATCAATCGTTAGATGGCGGATATATCATCGGTGGTTCATCCCTGTCTGGAATTTCAGGAGAAAAAACAGAAAATAGCCGTGGCGGTGCAGATTACTGGGTTGTGAAAATTGATAAGAAAAGAAACGTGCAATGGGATAAAACCATTGGCGGCAGTTTCAATGACTGGTGCAATAGTATGATACCTACAAGGATTGGTGGTACTGCGATTTTTGGTGGATCGCAGTCTGCTGCATCAGGCGACAAAACTGAATATAGTCGCGGCGGCGCAGACTATTGGCTGGTAAACCTGAACAGCAAAGGTCAATTGCTTTGGGAAAAAACTATTGGCGGCTATTATGACGACTGGGGCGATGCAGTTGCAGAACCTGAAACGAATACTTTTTTAATAGGAGGACTCTCTTATTCTCCCATCGGTGCTGATAAACAGGATTTCGCCCGTGATAATGGTGATTATTGGATCGTAAAGTTGAATTATGGCAAAACTCTTACGCAAACGGACTCATCCAATCAACGAATCATTACTAAACCAATACAAAAGATATTAATCGATGCAGCATTTACAGTTTATCCAAATCCTGTAAAAAACATATTGAACATATATACCAGTGGCAAAACCATTGTTTCGCTTACCGATCAATCGGGAAAAATGATATTTACAAAAACAATTGATGCCAATGGTTTCATTGATATTACCAGATTGCCTCCTGGTATGTATTACGTAAAAAACAATTCAACAGGAGAGACTAAAAAAGTAATTGTAAGTAAATAAATACAAAATGATTCATGCGGGCAGGCAAGCATCAGCTTGTATGTAATGCAAAAGATGAAAAAGTAAGGTAGTGAGTGGATGTGTAGTGACGCCAACATGAAGGCGGTTTTACCGGTATGCCAGCGAAAAGCAGAATAACTGGTTATAGATGTGTTTTGCGCCTTAGGATCGGCAACTTTTTTCGCCCTCGTTGGTCTTCCAGAAAGAATCACGACACCGTTGCCTGTTGTGCGAGGGCTCTGTGCAGATGCGAAAACACGAACGGCACAGCCTGTTCCGTTCGTACGGGAAACTGAAAACGACCCCGCAACGTGCCGGCACCTTTAAAATCTTTGAATTATTTTTGACAACTAAATATGCCCCAACTTACATTAGACAGCAAAACTATTGACACACTCAGGAATATTCCTGATCTCATCCCGGTTTATCGTGAATATTACGAGGACTGGAACATTCGCGTGTTTGACAGAAGAAAGCACGAATGCCGAAATTATATTTCACCAAACAGGCGGGATTTTTTTAAAATACTTTTAGTAACAGAAGCCGTTGGCGTTTTTACAATAGGACTTAATACTTATTTTATCGAAAAGCCAACCATCTTATTTATTCATCCAAACGATATAATTTCCTGGAAAAACCTGTCTGAATTTAACAGGGGATATTATTGCTTGTTTAAAAGAGCATTCCTGAACGAACATACTCAATTAAAGACAGCCATTAACAAGTATAATGTTTTCACGGACAAAACGAAAAGCATCATCTCTTTAAACGAAACCGAAACATCCAGTTTAGAAAATATTTTTATAAAGTTGTACGAGGAAGGGTTATCCGGGAATAAATTCAGCGAAGATACAATGCAGGCTTATCTGCAATTACTACTTATTGAAAGCATTAAGATCGGGAACTTTCCAAAACCTGACAGTGTTTCAGATGAATATAAATATGTTCACCAGTTTTTTCAGCTATTGGAACAGGAAACAGCCAACATCAATTATTCAACCCCTATTCGTATTAAAACAGCAAAAGAATTTGCAGCTAATTTATCGGTTCATCCCAATCACTTAAATGCTTTGCTCAAAAAGCATACAGGGCAAAACATCAGCACGCACATCAGAAATCGTTTGCTGGAAGAAACAAAGGTTTTACTGCTTCAAACCGATTGGAGCTTACAGGATATTGGTTACAGCATTGGCTTTGCCGACCAGCCCAATTTCAATTTATTTTTCAAGAAAAATACGGGTGTAACACCATCTGAATTCAGGAAAAGCTACCGTCTTTGAAATTCATAAAATATCCTTTGCTTTCAATACCAGGCAACCGTTTACCTGTTTTCATCTTTGTGTTCTAAAAAAATTCAAATGAAACCAGTAGTAAACATTCCGGCAGTTAACAACAACAGCAAATTTGCCAGTATGAAAGGCAGCCACGTAGCCATAAGAGTGCCTGACTTTGAAGCAAGTAAAAAGTGGTTTATTGAAAAGCTTGATTTTCGTGTTATACATGAATGGCCTTTCGGAGACCTTAATCTTGCTTATTTAGCGCCAGCTACGGACGACAATTTTTGGGTTGAACTTCTTGCAGGAGGAACGCCCGGTAACCAACCCAATTATAGCGACCTTAATGAAAGCCTTCATCAGGCAGGTTATCATCATTTTTGTATCAACGTTGACAGCGTAGATGAAACACTTGCAGAATTGCGTAAGCGTGAAGTAACAATTGTAGGAGAACCATTTAACCTGGAAGTTATCGGTCGTCGTCTTGCTTTCTTTGCAGATCCATGGGGTAATCTTATTGAACTTGCGCAAGTTTTGTAGTTAAATTTTCGCCGGTGCTGGTCTTCCACGAAAAAAACACGCCGGTTCGTGTCCGCGTAGTGAAGCAAAGTGAGGACCCCGGTGCTTTCCTACTCACCGGAACAAAGCATAAAGGGACTATCGTTCAACCCGTAATTCCTATAGGGAGATCTGACGTTTAATCGAATCGTTTTACTCTGAATGTGGCAGTAAGGGGATAGTATACACCGGATTGATATAGTCGTACATTCAGATTGCCTTCAATAAATTGGCCCACATCTCTCCAGGCAGTGATATTAACATTAAAAGGATCAACAAAGCTGAAGTTCTGGAAACTGTTCAAACTGAAGTTTACAATTTCAAACGTTCCTATAGAAATATTGCCATTGTATTCAAACACAAGATGCGTGTTCTGATCCCCTTTTTTAATACCAATAATTCCCTCAAAGCCTGTACCGTTACCACCAAGAGAAAGCCCGGTATATGCTTCTAACGTATCTCCATTGGCGGTACTCAGTTGATAAGTCACGCCATCAAAAGTATAACTCATCGTGCCGTAAATGGAAGCACCGCAGGCCGTTAGTGTGCCTGTATTTACATTTCCATTTACCACCGCGAAAACAGATGGATCACTTTCCTGTGCGCCGATACTGTCAATGGGGACAATTTCAAGGTTGGAAGAAACAGGACAGCTTGCTAACAACAATGCAAAACTACCATTGGTAACAGGTGCATAATAAAGCTGGTCTTCATAATAGATGGCCACCGAGCCATGAGCAAGTGGCTGATTATCGCAATTGACAACAGTGCCACTTACATGTACGCCGAAATTCAAAGACGTTGTTACAGTTATCGGATCCAGGTCAATGTTTTTTGAAAACGGACCGATCTTTTTGGTGAACACAGCCTGCCTGCAATTATTCAGTACTTCCAGTTGCAGCGGTTCATTCCTGGGAAGCAACCCGTTAATATAACCTGCGGAATCTGTATTGCCATATGCGTAGAGTCCGGATGTTTCGCTCGTTATTTTCACTACGGCATTCGGGATCGGGCCCGATTCGCTTTTGAGAGTGATGCCGACAAATACGCCATCATATCCAAAATCGGCGTTCCAGTACGAAAAATGTTCCACATCCCCTTCATAGTAATTATCCGTTTTAACGGCATTGCCTTCCTGTTCCCACAACCCTGTGCTTTCATTCATTGACCATAATGGAACAGATAGAGGTGACGAGGCCTCAACTGCTGAAGGAATACTGATACGCAATTTTGCCGTTTTGCCTGATGCTACCTGCAATGTCTCTCCGCCGATTGTTGTCAGTTCCACCGCCATCATGCCGTAAGATTTCAAAACAACCCGTTTTGATTGTGAATCCACAGCCTGGAAACTGCCCGGGACGGTTTGTGCGATATCATCATTAGTCGGGTCTATGTAAGCGGCAAAAACTGTAATGCTTCCTGAATAAGCTGTGTTGCCTGATTTAGTAACCACACTGTTTGGTGCAATCGCGATGGATGAGCCGTTCGGCAGATAAACAAAACCACCAACCGCAGCATCAATGGAGCCGGCAAATTGTTTGGGAACTAATTTCACCCGTATATAGTTCGATGCTTTGTCTTTGCTGGTAAAGCTGCGGATGGCTCTGAAGTAGCCGCTCTTTTCCACGGTAATTACGCTGGCATATTTATCCAGTTGCAACGACCGAAACTTAAACAGACCGCGTGTATCCGTTGTCGTTATATCATTGCCGCAACGAACAGTGGCGCTGGCAACGCCCTGGTTGTTCTCATCCACTATCTTTCCCTGCACAGAACCCTGCACGGGATAAGAGCCTACCGGTATGGGTTCGTCCGAACCATTATTGCCACCCGGTTGGGAGTTTTCATTTCTTTTACAGGAGACAAGAATAAATGCAAAAGCAAGAATAAATAAAAGCGGATTATACGTATTGATAAGTTTCATCCCGGAGCGTTTATGATTAAGGCACATTGCAACTAAAATACAAACAATAAATTGTTATTCATAATCGGGTGGAACCATTTTTCGCCATTCTGGAACGACGCATAGACGAAACTTTATCGAACCAGTAGCATCGTTAAATATTAATTTAAAAATGGTGCGTGGAGAAACGTTCCAGGGCATCGGGGACACGCCCCATGGCATGGTACCTGTATTGGATAGCCTATTTTGCCTGGATTTTTCTTCCCCAGGTCAAACCATAAGCTATGGCAATATTCATCCAACGATAAGTGTAGTCCTGGCTAGTGGCAATTTTTTTATAGTTGTGACTATTGAAATTTACCGAAACATTCAGGTAAGGCTTCTTCTCCGGGTCAAAATATACCCGATAGCCGGCCCCAAAACCATAAGAAAACCCGGATTTTGAATAGTCGCTATGATCCTTCTCATGGAAAAAAGAAATACCTGCATCGGCCGTAACAAAGATCTGATCTTGAAAAATAAAGCCGGTAAGGCCTGCACGAACAGGCATAAAACTTAATTGTTCATCAGTAAAATTCTTATTCGTAAAATGCGTATAACCAATATGAATATGCGCTCCAATTGGTAATGCAAACTTTGCTGTATAGTCTAATTCTCCTCCCCAACCTGTCTTTGCAGCTTTCAGGTTTTTACCAGGCAAACCTACAGACGGACCAATATTGACGGAATGAGTTACCTGGGCAATGATTGACGTTTGAATAAAAATAAGAGTGATTAATAAAGTTAACGTACGACTCATAACGTGATTTTTGAATTTTACTTTTATGATAGAATAAATGCAGGGCTAATATATAAATGAAAACCGGCTTATCAAAGCTAGCAGTCAACCGGCTGGTAGCCTTATGAGATGGCTGTGGGTTACGAAAAAAGCACGCCGGTGTTTGGCGTTGCGCAAAGCCATGTGTAAGGGATACACCAACACCACAACCTGTAAACTTCTTAAATTCGTTTGTTGCTGTGATGTCTGAAAAATACAAAATGTATACTTTGACCAACTAATAAAATAAATAAATGCCAGATAATCCAGACGACGAACTTTTAGACAATCCGATAAAAACTAACTCGGAAAATTTGCCAGACGAAATTATCCCTGCTAATGACACGGAGGTTATACACCCAAATCAAAAAACCGAAAACATGGAAACACATGCACAAGAACTGCACAAAGCACCTGGCCAGGGATGGAAGCACTATTTCTTCGAGTTTTTAATGTTATTTCTTGCTGTGTTTGCTGGTTTCCTCGCTGAAAATCAAAGAGAACATATTGTAGAGCATCAACGTGAAAAAAAATTTGCGAGACGACTACTGTCCGATCTTCAGCAGGATTCGCTATTCTTTGAAACCAGGATCCAACTGCTTGAAAAACGACAACAAGCCCATGAGCAGTTTTTGAAAATTATGACTAATCCGGCGGGGGCTACAGACTCGGCAGTAAACAGGGGATTTGTGCGAATTCTTTTGCTGACGGAAACCAGTAATGACTTCATCACAGCGACGTACAACCAGATGAAAACTTCGGGGAGCTTACGTTATATAGACAATGACAGTCTTACAACATCATTGCAGCAATATTATGACGTTCTTTTGGCAAAAGTTATCCGCGATGCTGAAGGGGCTGATAAATTCTTTACGGACAATATTATTTCTTATATGACAAAACACTTTCGGTTCCAGGACTTCAGGCCAGGTGATGGCTCGCCGCAGCATATAAAACTCCTCAACCGGTCAGCCGATTCAGATCAGGAATTAATCAATATAATGGGTGTATGGGCCTCCAACTGCGATACACAGCTCAATTTGCAAAGGCCAGCCCGGAAACAAATGTTAGAGTTAATCAGTCTGATCAAAAAAGAATATCATCTCGGATAGACAATTCTCTTGCACTCCGGGTCTTCGATATCAATAGGATTCTAAAGCCGATGTACCACGTTTGCCTTTGTGAGATAGCTATGGATTCGGCGTCTGCAATCAGGATTTCATGTATAATTTTCAAATGATAAGGCGGACGTAGCGGTTCACCAGCCTGCATCATACGAATAGATTTTTCAGCACTTTTAAATGCGCAGGAATTTTTCTATTTTGTCTTCATTTATTAAACTTAAAGGATGAAAAAAATTGTGTCGCTGCCTTTGTTGACTTTATTTGTCTGTATATTTTTTTTGGCTTGTAAAAAAAACAGCGCGGACACGACCGGCAATCCTGGAGGAAACCCGGACACCACTACAATTCCATCGGTGACAATTATACAAGCAATGGCTGATCTTTCCGCAAAGCTGAAGGTATTTCATGGACAGCGGATTACCGGCCAGATGCCTGCAACAAACAGTACTGCACTTTCAGTTGATCCGCCGTTCAATAATAAAGTATTCGCCTATACTGGTCGTTTTGCCCAAATAAAGCCAACTGTAAAAAGTGGTTCTATCGCCGGTTACTATCTTGAGGTTCCTTCTTCGGGA
>Ga0207668_10002701_pt1 | contig 10377 bp, 10 predicted proteins | sample KBSS43metaG_FD_184323 | JGI IMG/M metagenome (GOLD analysis project Ga0207668, IMG submission 184323) | Switchgrass rhizosphere microbial communities from Kellogg Biological Station, Michigan, USA - KBS S4-3 metaG (SPAdes) (version 2) | ecosystem: Host-associated > Plants > Roots > Rhizosphere... | reverse complement strand
AACCACCTAAAAAACTTCAAAAAAGCAACGGAAGCTTTGAAGAATGATCATTCGGGGCCAAACGCCAAAGGGGACTTCGAAACCGTGCTGCACCATGGAGTGGCTATCGAGAACTTCTTGAGACGAAACCCACTTGATGGTGTGGAAGAGGATTGGGCAACCTTGCGCGCCGATCTCGGCGAGCTGGCGAAGGGTTTCAATATCACCTGGGAACAAGGGCATGCATTAGGTGCTCGTGTAGGAGAGGCCGATATCAAGAATCTGTTGCAACACATTGAGGATATGGCCGACAAGTACAAACTGACCCTCGACGCGGCGCTCGATAATTCGTCCTTGAATAACACCAGTACTGAGGACGAGATTAACCGCATCAACGCCGACTTTCGCAAGGCGACCCGCAAGCTCGAGGATAATCGCAAGAACGACAAGGCTGCGGAGGAAGCAAAAGAAGTTCTTACTCAAGGGAAACGCATCGATGACTTCCTGGCAAAACACAAGGAGAAACTCACACCAGAGGTGCAGGATGCCTGGGCAGCGGTGCGAATCGACCTGGAGCGGCTGGCGCGGTACTACAAAGTCGAACCGAAGTAGTAATGAACTCAGTGATGCGTTGCGAAGGGAGCGGGGACTGACAAGTCTATTCGACGCTCAAATAGAAGAAACGCTTCAAGGCAACAGTCGGGGTGTGGCGGCAACTGGCCGGGATTTGGGCGAAATCCCGGCCTGGCTTTGCCTCAAAAGTCCAAAAGTGCGCCTTTCATTCACACCATTATGAACGGTAACGATCCGTTAATCCCTGGTCTTCGGAAAAAGAGAGCGGAGAAAAAACGAAGCTCGGCTGGCAAACGGATCGAGTTGGTTGTTGGACACCAGAGCCGATGCAGTTTCGTCGAGCTGCCAGTTGGTAAAGTGAATCTCCATCATGCATGTAAAGCCCCGGATAGCGCCGCGAGGTGTCCTTTATCCATATCCGGGCGGAAGTCAGACCACCAGGTCGCGTACTTTCACCTTGAATTTGGTCGGAAACTTTTCGCGCAGACGATGATTAGGGTTCAGATCGCGCCATTGCGCCACTGCGGCCGGCCCGCAACCAACCACGACGGACAACAACGAACAAAAGTAACCGGACCATTGGGTTAGGAGCTCTCATCGTGGTGAAGCCTTCGGCCTTCGGCCCCCTGCCTCCTGCTTCAGCTTCCTGTTTTCTAGTGCCCCCTCAGGGATGCGAACCCCAAACCAACAGATTATGAGACGGGGCAAGAGGCATCAACCAGGCGAGCCGAAACGAGATGAAGCAGTATTTACCGAATCCCCAGCCGTCAAAGTTCGCTACATCTTGCTCCGTCTCAGCACGCCATCGCGCCATAATCGCGCCATCCACAGCTATGCATTGAATTGCGCGATTTTGAACTTTGCGCTAGGCAGCCCGCGCGAATACGACTTGGTTAGCGTGGCGCTTGAGATCTCTCTCTCTGGCGTCGAATCTCAAGCTGGCCTAGCTCAGTTAGTAGATTTCTCTGGTTCATAATTTGAAAAGTCGCCGGTTAGATCGCAGCTATTTCCTGATTTCACCAAGCAAAACTCTAATTCTGTGTTGCATGATCATTCGAACGTTTGCCGCAAACCCTTTCAGCAGACCCCTGTCAAGGCCTTTAGGCGGTTCCAAAGGCGCCAGAAATTGTGTAAAGAAGTCGGCATTCTCCGCTACCACTTGAATTACAGGAACGATTGGCACTTGAGACTGGGCCGCGAAAACAGCAAAGCCGGTCTTGAAGGCACCTAGCTCGTACGGTCTGCAATCTGGATCGCGTTTTCCTGTTGTTCCGATCTCGGGAGAGAGAATCGCAATTGGAATTTTCCGGCTGGTCAGTGCTCTCAAGAAGTACTCATCGAACTGCTGTTTTATGGCAGTATAACCGCCGGACCTATCCAACCGGAGAATGGCAACCCCGCAGTCCCTCTGAATTTCGTCAAATGGATAGGGATAGCACATCTGCATTTCGTGAGGCGCAATTTCCTCTTTTCCTAGAACTGAAAAAAGGGCCTTGAAAATGGCGGCTTTTCTTAAGGGGAACGGCTCATCATTTGGAGGGGCAGCAACTTCCCTGAGCCAGTCTTGATCTCGAACTTCCGTTGCTAGCCTTTCAACAAGCTCTGCTGATGTAATCTTCGTAGCTTTCGCGATGCCAAAGTGGTTATTTACTACAACGAATCCTCGCGAGGTATCTAGGTTTTTGAATTCGTTATTATCACAAACGAAATCGGTCTGTCCCATCAACCTGTCCATCAAATCAAGATAATCAGAGTATGTTTTGTCTCTCCCTTCACCACGGTGGACGCGTTGGCTTGCGACTAGAAAAAACTCTAGTTGCAATTGCTTCATGATCTGAAGCCTTGAAGTTCCCCTTTTTGTCTTGGTTAAGGCGATGATGCGCGCTGTGATTCTGTCTTCTAGTTCCGGACTCCCTCGGTGAAGATGAAGTTTGGAGTACAGTACTGTTTTTCTCGCAGCCATCTCGTTTAATCCATCATAAGCGATTGCGGCAAGGTTCTTTATTCGAACTAGATCAAGGTTCGCCCATTTCTGTCCGTGCTCACTAGTGGTGATTGGTAATGACGGAAGGCTCGGTTGCTCTCACCCATAAATCATTGAAAGTCAATCGCGCCGGTTGGTATAGAGATCCTTGATTGTTTTGTACTATGAGAAGAGGTGAACGGATCCCCTGAAGTCCTCCGGAATACCAACCGAAGTACATCAAATTGGAGTTTGCAATTATGAGCCTGAAAACTGGAAATTGATCGTATACCTTTATTTCGATGTTCAAATGGTGTTCGTCACGTAGCTGCCGCAGTCTTAGAATATTTGCCTCTATCTCGTTTTTCCAACCTTCTGCCGTATCTCCTTCTTCCAAAGCCTTGTCTGCGACAAATCGGCTTTTAGGATCGAGCAATAAGAACTTGAATTCGCAGTTGCCCTTGGCTTTTCTAATCATGATTTCGCGAAATTCATCATTGCTGAGTATCGACTTTGCAGAAATCCCCCAGAAGACAAATTCAGTCGCAACCGTCTTAGCAATCTCAGTCACGCTAGGGCCTTCTGCAAATGTCGCCGCGGAGTCGATTATTCCAACCAGTTTCGGTTTGCGCATCAGCTGCCAGGACAGAAGACCGATGACCAAAGACTCCAAGATGATTACCGCGACTAAAGCGTAGGCAATTTGTCTCGTTAACAAGAAGGTCATTGCGCCCGCCAGGACATTCAAGATAGTGGCAACGGCGAGTTCAATCGCAATTTTTTTCGGGTCTACGTTCCCCATAGCCGACTCCTTATCGCAGAAGAGGTGAGGGTCTCTGAGCTACCAACTTGTTGACATCCTCGATTCTTTCTAGGAATGAACACCCGGTGCGGTCGAAGCCTGGGTTTAGATGGGCACTCTTGAACTGGCCAAAGCACGCCGCCTGAAAGCCAGCATCAAGTGCGCCCTGAATGTCCGTCTCCCAGTCATCACCCACAAAAAGGATGCTAGGAGCACTCAAGCCCAACTCCGCGGCAGAGAGCTTGAATATTCTCTTGTCGGGTTTTTCGATCTTAACTTCCTCAGAAACCAGGATGCTGTCAAAGTAGCCAGTGATTTCTAGTCGCACCAAGACCTCAATCTGATCCTCCAAGGAGCCATTTGAAATAATTCCAAGTTTCAGACGTCTCGCCTTCAAGCTCTCCAGTAAGTTAAGGACCTCTTGGCGAGGATATATCTCTTGCCGAATCTTGAGTCGGTAGTAACTTAAGAACGCATGGGTAGCGACAAGAGGGCTAAATCTCGTGGTTAGAGTCCCGGACTCTTCTAGGGCCTGGAGCGCGATTTGTGCGTGCGAGAACAAGTGGCTTATGTGGGGAAACTTTGTTTTCTCATCGGTCATCAAAAACACGCGCGGCAATTCGCTGGAATTAGAGATAATTCCTCCTTCGAATAGTTTCTGCGCAGCGTATTCAGCCCCCGATCGCATGAGGCTACCGGTTTCCAACAGAGTATCGCCGATATCGAAGACAACTCCTTCGATGCGAGTCCTTTTCTTATCTTCCGTCATTCTGGCTTCTTTGCCCGATAGTAATGAATCTGTAACTCTTGCCAATCATACTCCCTCCCATGTCCAAGTACCGTAAAAGGATTTGTCGAGCTGGCGTTCCGTGTCCAGCACGTTTTGGGGCCATAGGAGCCTGATGCTCTTCTAAGACCCGAACTAAGTTTTCTTGTAATAAGGTTCTCATATTAGGTTTATTGAAATAGTGCAAATGCAACGGTGAATAGATCATCTCGACGAAGGATTTTGGCTTTGGGGGAATGACCGAATCTAACAAGGGCGAAATTTCTCGCACAAAGCTGTTTGCACGAGGAGTAAAGATCAAAATAATCCCCTCTGGCAGTAAAGCTTTGGACAAGCTGTTTACTAGTTTGATTGGCGATCGCACATGTTCGATAACATCCCATAATGTTATTGCGCGATACTGATTGCCTGGAAAGAGTATTTCTTCAGCTAACCCATGTCGGACTTGTACTCCGAAGTTCCGTTTTGCGCACTCCACGACGTATCTTGAACTATCGATTCCGCTAACTTCCCACCCAGCTTTTCTCGCAATATCAAGGAATACGCCTGTCCCGCACCCCACATCGAGCAATGGCCCTTTGGCAGGACACAATCTCGAAATCCTTTCTAAGCCCTCTTCGAACATTCTAGTTTTGTCATCTCGCCTGTAATCCCTGCCGCAATTGGAGAAATACGGTCGACTCCAATATTCAGGGTCATCGTAAATCGCATCTAAATCTTCTTGGGATGGGAGCGGGCATTGAACCAGTAGCCCGCATGAGCGGCATTCGAGGATACTGAAGCTTGGCAGCCTAAGTTTGAGATTCAGAGGCTTAGTTGAACACAGGTCACAGCTTTGCATAACTGACTTCTAAGAGCATCAAACTGCTCGTCGCGCATCGAGGTTGTCTTCATTTGAGATTTCCGAATTCTTCAGCTTCCATAATTGCTCCAAGATCGTTGACAACACAAATCAAGGTGCCAAGGGTCAAATTGTACTAAGTAAGCTCGGGTTTATGCACTCTTGACGACTTTCCGCTTTGCGATCAGCGTTCACCACCATGGGCCGTTCATGATATGTTTGGGCGTTCGTAACTTTTGATTATTCTAAGATCTGTCGAAGGATACTGAAATGGTTTTGACAAGGAAACGGTTACTCCAGCTTGGAATTTAGATCAAATGAAATCTCTCCGACTAAAGTCGTTTCGGCTCAAGAACTTTAAGGCTGTCAAAGACAGCGGTGAGATCCTCTTTACCCCTCTTACAGTCTTTATCGGCAATAACGGTTCTGGTAAGAGCAGCCTCATCGAGGGTCTGAAAACGTTCTACGATCTCGCCGGGCAAGACTTGGAAGATGCTATGAGTGAGTGGCATGGGTATGAAAGCATCTGGTATCGAGGCGTTGAGCGTGAGGTAATTACGCCAAAGGAAAAAGGGGTTCGACGCGACCGCTATTCTCATCCTACGAGCTTCGCATTGAAAGGTCGTTACGAGCACGGATGGTATAGCGCTCAGATGGAGATTGGGCTTACTCCGGAAAGCACCGAGCTATTTATCTCAAATGAAAGCGTAACAATAGGAAAGAATATCAGATTCGCCAGGGATTCACGGGGTAACGTTCAATTCAAGGGGAAGGCGCCGTCTGGATTGGGAAGTCTCAAGATTCTAGGCGATGTTCCCATGGACGATGGGGTTTCACTGATTAGTGATCAGCCTTATCTCGACTCGATCGTTTCAGATTGGCAGTTCTTGTATCTAGACCCTGGGGGTATGGGAGAGCCAAGTCATCAGTACCGGACCAGCGGTTCGGTTGATCTAAATCAAGATGGATCCAACATTGCTGAGTACTTAATGGCCCTCAAGAGTCTCGATCCTGCAGCTTTTGAAGGCATTGTTCAGACTCTCAAATACTTGCTCCCGTATGCTGATCAGCTGGAGCCAGAATTAGTGGTAACGCCTTTGGATCGACAGATCTACTTGAAGATGAGTGAAAGCAAGTTTGATGTTCCCGGATGGCTACTGTCGACAGGGACGCTTCGCTTCGTCGGTTTGCTTGCCCTTCTCCGTCACCCAAATCCCCCAAGTCTCATAGTCATTGAAGAACTAGAAAACGGACTCGATCCAAGGACGTTGAATCTTATCGTCGATGAGATACGAAATGCGCTTGAGGCGGGTAAGACACAGATAATTGCTACTACACATTCGCCATATCTTTTGGACCTACTTGACCTTTCACAAGTCATACTTGTCGAGCGTACTGGAAGCGACCAACCGAGCTTTATTCGCCCTTCTGATCAACAGCACTTGAAGGAATGGGCCGAGAAATTTAGTCCGGGTCAACTCTACACGATGGATCTTCTTCACGAGAAAAACAAAGAATGACTGTCGGTTTCATTTTGGAGGGTGGACCATCTGGGCCCGACCAGATGGTCTTCAAAATCCTTCTTCAGCGACTGCGGCCCGGAAGCAAAGTCATTTGTGTAACTCTTGGCCCAAAGCCGAATCTTATCTCACAAAGCGGCGAAGTTACGGCGACACTTTTCCAAAAGGGGTGCGACTGCGTCATCATTGTTTGGGATCTTTACCCTGCTTGGGGCATGCGCGGGCCTAAGAAGCCCTGCTTGAAGAAGGATCGCGAGGATATTAGGAAGTCGCTCAGTGCCGCAGCGGTTACCTCGTCAAGAGTTCATCTCGTCTGTATTCACAAGATGCTTGAGGCTTGGTTACTTGCCGATGAAAGAGCCATTTCCGCTTTCCTTTCAAAGTTGAAAAAGAAAACCGTTAGCGTTCCGCGAACCAAGCGACCGGAAGATCCTATAAAGCCGAAGAAGCTGCTCGGTCAGATATTCGAAGAGCACGCCGGATCTAAATTCCAAGCCCACATTCATGCTGAGTCGATTATTAAGGAAGTGAAAGATTTCAAGAGGCTGGAGCAATGCAAGAGCTTCACTTACTTCCGTCTCAAGTTGGCGGACTGTTAAGGCATAATACGCAAGATCATTGAGCGTGTGGTCGCTTTCGATGCTAGAGTCACTCAACGAGAATCAATGAAAACGAAAACACCTGCCCATTACAAGAGCCTCTCGCTGGGGAATTTCCGTGGGTTTAAAAAGGCTGATCGAATACCACTTGCACCTCTAACTTTCCTCGTCGGGCCAAACAGTTCGGGCAAGTCATCGATTTACGACGCGCTCCTTCTTTTGACCCAAAGCGAAGTTTTGCTTACTGACGAACCACCGTTAGTGCCGAAATGGGATGGCTCTTTGGTAGACCTCGGCAGCTTCGAAGATACTGTCTTTCAGCACAACCCGTCTTTACCGATCAAGTTGGCTGTCGAGCTGTCGTTGACTTCAAGCACTAGAGATGGAGAGCTTCTTCAATCAAGTCAACAACCAGCAAAGTTTGAATTCGAGATCCGGTCATCAGAAAACGATCCGGTCGGAAATATCAGATCAATAAGGATCATAGACAGCGTATCTAGGGAACAAATGACGATGCGTTTTCAACCAGGAGCTTCACCAAAGTTTAGGCAAGAGTATTTAGGTAGGCTCGATAAAGTGAAGCTGGATCAAGAGCGCGTTGGCACGGGCTACCCTTTTGCAGACCTTGCAGGGGAGATCGAAAGGAAGTTCGAAAAACGGCGCGGCTCACCGCGGGGCAAGGGCGCAATCGCCCGAAGGAATGCGTGGCGTCGCATCACTAGTTACATGCGCACAAGCGAACAATTTGAAGCCTTCATTGGAGGTACTCAGCGGGTCAGTTCCGGACGCTCAGCACCACGACGCTTATTTTCAACGACCACTCCGGATGAGCTACTCCCTAACTCTGCTAGAAAACTATTCAACGGAGTATATCCCGCGATGGTCGAAGCCGATCATCGAACTCAGATGTCTTACCTCTCTCCTCGGAAAACTGCTAATCGAAGAACTGAGCTTAATCGGATTCTTAAGCAACTGAACATCGCTAGCGCTATCTCCGCAGCCCATCTTTCACCCTACCATTCGAAAATTAATATCAAGGACAGCGTGACTAAAATTACATCAAACCTAATCGATGTGGGATACGGCGCGTCGCAGGTTATCCCGGTAATAACTGCATGTCTGAGCGATCGCGATGGCCCTCTTTTTGTTGAGCAACCAGAAATACATCTTCATCCTAAAGCCCAAGGAACAGTTGCGGAATTGTTGTGTGGGACGAGTCTCCATCGCCAGGTCTTTATCGAAACTCATTCAGTACACATGATTAATCGAGCCCGTCTACAAGTGGCGCAGGGTTTTCTTGATCCCAAACGAGTCGTGATCATTTACGTTGACAGAGACTCGGACGGCTCTCACGCGCAGATGATTCCACTCAAAGAGAATGGGGATTTCGGAGCGACTTGGCCCGGAGGATTCTTCGATGAACGTTACGAAGACACGATGGCTCTACTTCAGCTAAAGAGCCAAGGAGAAAGCTAGTGCAAGTGGTAATCGACTCAGTGACCTTGAAGCACGTTGTGCGCCAACCGAGGGTGACCAGTAAGTCGAAACGCTCCTCACCAACTCATGAGAACCCACTTCACGAGCCGATAAGACTTCGAAAAATCAAGTTGGCCCTCGACGCTGCAAGGGGTTTAATTAGTGAGTGGGAGAAGACCTGCGGACCTGATATCAAAGTGCTCGTGGCTTACTGGGGAGAGCACGATGGAATACTACTCATCCAGAATCCGCCCAGCCCTGGAGCAGTGATTTCAAAACGCCTTAAGATTCTCGGCTTTGGTAATGACACCATTGACAAGCTCGTTCTCAGAATAGCGCTCGGCACCGTGGACCGAATAATCGTCTCAGATGACAGTGATTTTTGGGATCCTAAGAGGCCTAATGATCGCAAGCTAATAGGGAATCCTAATGCACCAGTATCACGGCTTTGTAGGGAGGAGTTGAAAGTGACAATTCTGCTTTTCCAAATGTTGTTGAGCAAACTGAAGTAAAACAGCTTTTCAGGCTCGCGTTAGCTTGCGGACCAAACAAGACCCAACCTTTGACAGGTCAGAACACAACTGAAGATACGAGCTATTTTCAAACTGCCGTCGAATCTCACTACGCCTATTCCAATTAAAATCCTCCGCATTGGCCAAATGTTCATTAGTTAGAGCTAGTCGTTCAAAGAAACACTCAATCACTCCAAAGACGTACAACGCATGTAAAATGCCCTCCGCATCTCGATACTCCCTTCTCCAAGGCGAGTAGTATTTCTTTGACCTTGATAAAATCAAGCAGTTCGTTTTATCAATCAGCGTAAGCTGAAGGTGCATGGTTTCATGAACGATGGCCTCTGCAACTCTCAGCGCGTCATTCGCGACTCGCTTTTCTGGGACAGAGACGAATATAGAGAAGGGAATGTCCGGCTCGCTGAAGCTCACGTCGTGATATTCGTCGACTGGCTTTAAGACATGCAAAGATCGAGCTAACCCGGACACGGTTCTCATCAGACTCGGCACCTTGTTGATGACGGCAAGCGCATCTTCAATGCAAGCTAGAACTGTTGTATGCAGAATTTCGTGAGGTGAGTAAAAGTTAACGCCCTGCCGTTGGTATTTAGCCGCGCATTTTTCCGTGAGTGCTTCGATAGAAATGGTGGGGGCAGTGGCGCAAGTGGAGGCGCATGTCTTTAGATATGTTATGACCTCTCGCGGAGTAGAGAGGCTGCGCGACAAGACTCTTTCCGTACAGTAACTGTCCGGCGTTAGGCCCGGATCGCATTGTAAACGGCCCCATTCACGTGCTGCGAGATCAGCCGTGAGTTCCGGGAACCAAGGATCGACATTCCGATTATCGATCGAAGCTTTGATTCTTTCTGCTAAGTCATCCATAGCCATTCTTGCCGTAGAAGGAATACACGAGTGTGAACCGCTCGCCGCCATATATAGTGGAAACTGCGTGATTCGATGTTGGCGAAACGACAAAGCCGATTGCGCTGTTGTGAATTGGACGAAAAACCTTGTGAATATCAGTGGGATCTGAACTATTGAAGAGAAGTAGCAAGCCTCCGTCTTCGTCTTTGCAGCCTCGATTCAACTGGATCAGCAAACGACAGGCCGTCTCGCCGGAGATAAAATCATTGTGAACCCGAATGCGCTGCCCTGGAATAAGTTTGTGAGCAGCAACGTCGATATCGTTGCTCAGCCCCACCTCAAACAAATCCTCAACCTTCGTCTTAAGCGCGTTAAGGAACTCCGGTTCTCGAAAGACGAGCAATTCGGGCGGCACATCCACATCCCAGAAACTGAATTCGTATTGCTCGTAGAAATCCGCC
>Ga0207668_10002697_pt1 | contig 10384 bp, 11 predicted proteins | sample KBSS43metaG_FD_184323 | JGI IMG/M metagenome (GOLD analysis project Ga0207668, IMG submission 184323) | Switchgrass rhizosphere microbial communities from Kellogg Biological Station, Michigan, USA - KBS S4-3 metaG (SPAdes) (version 2) | ecosystem: Host-associated > Plants > Roots > Rhizosphere... | reverse complement strand
GCCCCGGTGGCCGCTCCACCAGCGTTTCACCAGCTCCGGCGTGGTCCACGCGCGGTAGACCAGGTGCTTCGGCGCGTTGAACTCGCGCGTGATCAAGATCTGGTCGTCGGCCGGCAGGGTGATCTTCGCACTGCTCGTCGTCTCCAACACTTCACTTCTCCTGTTGCTTGAGTTCGTCCAGCACTTCGTCGAGCAGCTCGAACCGCTCCGACCACGTCTGTTCGTAGCGCTTCACCCAGTCGTGGATGGGCTTGAGCGCGGGCCCGTTGAGCCGGTAGAGCCGCTGGCGGCCGTCACCGCGCACGTCCACCGCCCCCACCTCCCGCAGGACGCGCAGGTGCTTCGACACCTGCGGCTGGGCCAGCCCGAGCAGCTCGACGAGATCGCCGACCGACCGTTCGCCGCCCATGAGGACGTCGAGGATCTGCCGCCGCCGGGGTTCGGCGACCGCGTTGAACGTGTCCGCCGTCGTCGCTGCTCGTGCCACGCGACCCATCATATTCCCATATGGGTATGCGTCAAGACCCACATCCTGGGCACGCTGGGCGCACGCCGCGCCGTCTGCCACGATCAGGCCATGACGGCGGGGCCCGACGGTCCACAGAGGACGGACGCGCGCGGCGCTCGCCGCAGTGCCAGCGCGAGCGCGGTCCTGCGGGCGGTCCTCGACGAGGGACCGATCGCGCGCAGCACGATCGCGCGGCGGACGGGGCTGTCCGCGGCCGCGGTCACCGGGCACAGCGCCGAGCTGGCCCGGCTCGGGCTGCTGCGCGAGCTGCCCGAGGCCGAGCCGCGCCGCGGCGTCGGGCGGCCGCACGTGCCGGTCGACCTCGACACCGGGCGGCACGTCGCCGGCGCGCTGCACCTGGCCGTGCACCACGCCACCGTCGCGCTGCTCGACCTGCGCGGGAACGTGCTGGTGCAGCACGAAGAACCGCACGACGGACTGGCCGCGGAAGACCTGCTCGCCCGCGCCGCCGAGATCCTCGACGACCTGCTGCTCGGGCACGCGCCGGACCGCGAGCCGCTCGGCCTCGGCGTCGCCACCGGCGGCTGGGTCGACCGCGCGTCCGGCACCGTGGTCGAGCACCCCCTGCTCGGCTGGCGGAACGTGCCGGTGCGCGACCTGCTGGCCGGCTGCACCGGGCTGGCCGTGGAGGTGGACGGCCACGCGCGGGCGCTGGTCCACGCGGAACGGCTCTTCGGCCATCCGCGCGCCCGGGAGAGCGTGGTGCAGCTGTTCACCGGCAACGTCGTCGACGCCGCGTTCGCCACCGGCGACACCGTGCACCACGGGCCGCGGTCGGCCGCGGGCGCGGTGGCGCACCTGCCGGTGGACGACAGCGCCGAGCCGTGCCGCTGCGGGCGCACCGGCTGTCTCGAAGCCACCGTCTCCGAAGGAACGCTCGCGCGCAAAGCCGCGGAAAGCGGTTTGCTCGCGCGGCCCGATTTCCCGGAATTGCTCGCGCTCGCCGCTTCCGGCGATTCCGCGGCGGCGCGGATTTTCCACGATCGCGCGCGGCACATCGGCCAGGCCGCGGCCCTGCTGCTCGACGTGCTGAACCCGGCCGTGCTCGTCGTGGTCGACCGAAGTGTAGCCCAGGTGCCCGGCTGCCTTCCCGCCATGCGGGATGAGGTCCGCGCCCGGTCGCGAGGGTGCACCGACCCGGAGGAAAGCGTTGTGGCGACGAGCTTTCCGGGGCATGAGCTGGCCATCGCGGGCGGCGCGGTGCTGCTGGACGTCCTGTACGACGACCCGCTCGGTCCGCTCCTGACACGACTGTCGCACGCTTCGTAAACCGCCGCAGTTATTTCAGAAACTCGCAAAGTTGACCGTCCCGGCGGCGGCTGCGAACAATTGCCGCATCCCCACCGGCGAGACACCCGGCCGCGGCAACGCGGCCGCACCGTCGTGCCGGCTCCCGAGCCGAAAGAACCCCACCGTGAGAAAAACCCTGCCCCTGCTCGCCGTCGCCGCGGTGCTGCTGTCCGGGTGCGCCTCGGCAACGGCCACCGGCGCACCCGGGCAACCCGAAAAAACCGAGCTGCGCTACCAGGGCAGCGCGAACGCCGTGACCCTGCCCGAACTCGCCGAGGACCTCGGCTACTTCGGCCCCGTCAAGCTGAAGTGGGTCGGCAACACGATCAGCGGCCCGCAGGACATCCAGTCCGCCGCCACCGACCAGACCGACTTCGGCGGCGCCTTCACCGGCGCGGTCGTCAAGCTCGTCGAAGCCGGGGCGCCGGTCAAGGCGGTCGTCAACTACTACGGCTCCGACGACAAGGCCTTCATCGGCTACTACACCCGGCAGGACAGTCCGATCCGGACCGCCCGCGACCTGATCGGCAAGAAGGTCGGCGTCAACACCGCCGGCGCGAACCTCGAAGCCGCGCTCGACACGTGGCTGAAGGGCCAGGGCCTGTCCGACGGCGAGATCAAGCAGGTGCAGCTCGTCGTCATCCCGCCGGTGAACGCCGAGCAGGCGCTGCGCAACGGCCAGCTCGACGTCGTCGCGCTGCAGGGCATCCTGCAGGACCACGCCGTGGCGGCCGGCGGGGTGCGCTCGTTGTTCAGCGACGTCCAGGCGTTCGGGCCCTACAACGGCGGGCCGTACGTGCTGCGCACCGACTTCATCAAGAAGTACCCGGAGACCACGAAGATCTTCGTCTCCGCCGTGGCGAAGGCGATCGAGTGGGAACGCACGACGCCGCGCGACGAGGTGATCGCCCGCTTCACCAAGATCATCCAGGCCCGCGGCCGCAACGAGAACACGGACACGCTGAAGTACTGGAAGAGCGTCGGCATCACCCGCGCCGGCCTGATTTCCGACCAGGACTACACGCTCTGGGAGCCGTGGCTGAAGCAGCAGGGCTACATCAAGGGCGACAAGATCGTCACCGCGAAGCTCTACACCAACGAGTTCAACCCCTACCGCGACGGCGCACCGGCGGTGACGAAGTGACCACCAAGATCGGCATCCGCTCGGTGACCAAGACCTTCGGCGCGCTCACCGCGCTCGACGACGTCTCCCTCGACATCGCCGACGGCACGTTCCTGTCCCTGGTCGGCCCGAGCGGCTCGGGCAAGTCGACGCTGCTCGACCTGCTCGGCGGGCTCGCCACCCCGACGTCCGGGGAGGTGCTCATCGACGGCGAGCCGGTGCGCGGCCCCGGACTCGACCGCGGGGTCGTGTTCCAGCAGTACGCGCTGTTCCCGTGGCGCACCGCCCGCGCCAACGTCGAGTTCGGTCTCGAAGGCGGACGGCTCGGGAAGCGGCAGCGCGCCGAGCGGGCCCGCGAATACCTGAGCCTGGTCGGGCTTTCCGGCTTCGAGGACCGCTACCCGCACGAGCTGTCGGGCGGGATGAAGCAGCGCGTCGCGATCGCCCGCAGCCTCGCCTACGACCCGGCCGTGCTGCTGATGGACGAGCCGTTCGCCGCGCTCGACGCGCAGACCCGCGAGCAGCTGCAGGACGAGCTGCTGCGGATCTGGCGCCGCACCGGCAAGACGATCGTGTTCGTCACGCACGGCATCGACGAAGCCGTCTACCTCGGGCAGCAGGTGGCCGTGCTGACGTCGCGGCCCGGGCGGCTCAAGGCCGTCGTCGACGTCGACCTCGGCGACCGCACCGGGGACGTCCGCTCCGACCCGGCGTTCGGGCGGCAGCGGCACCGGCTCTGGGAACTGCTGCACGACGAGGTCCGCAAGGCGGCCGAACACGAACGGAGCGCGGTCGGATGACCACCACCCTCGACGCCCCCACCGTCCACACCGGACCCGCGGCACGGCCGGTTCCCGCCAAACCGAGGCGCTGGACGAAGAAGCTCACCCGCGCGGTGCACGCGTCGGCCGCCGTCGTGCTGTTCGCCGCGCTCTGGGAACTGGTCCCCCGGTTCGTCCTCGACGAGAGCACCCGGACGTTCCTGCCACCGCTGTCCGAGGACCTGCAGGCGCTCTGGGGGCTCGTGCTCGACGGCCAGCTCGCCGAGCACCTGCTGGCCAGCATCGGCCGCTCGGCCGCCGGGTTCGCGATCGCCGTCGCGGCCGCGGTCCCGCTCGGCCTGCTGATCGGCTGGTACCGGCCGGTCGCGCGGTTCCTGCAGCCCCTGCTCGAGCTGGCCCGCAACACCGCGGCGCTGGCGCTGCTGCCGGTGTTCACGCTGCTGCTGGGCATCGGCGAGCTGTCGAAGGTCAGCCTCGTGGTGTACGCGTGCGTGTGGCCGGTACTGCTCAACACGATCGCCGGCGTGCACACGGTCGACCCGCTGCTGGTGAAGGCGGCTCGTTCACTCGGGCTGTCGAGCCCGCGGCTGTTCCGGAAGGTGATCCTGCCCTCGGCGGTGCCGACGGTGTTCACCGGCATCCGGATGGCGGCGTCGTACTCGATCCTGGTGCTGGTGGCCGCCGAGATGGTCGGCGCGAAGGCCGGGCTCGGCTACCTGATCAACACCACGCAGGTGAACTTCCAGATTCCCCGGATGTACGCCGGGATCATCGCGGTCTCGGTGCTCGGCGTGCTCGTCAACCAGGGCTTCGTCGCTCTCGAGCGGCGGTTTTCGACCTGGCGTCCCAAGGAGAAAGCATGATGCACCTCAACGCGTTCGTGATGCCGAACGGCCACCACGAAGCGGCGTGGCGGCACCCGTCGACCGACCCGCACCGGGCCCGGACGCTGCAGCACTACGTGGACATCGCGCGGACCGCCGAGCGCGGGAAGCTCGACTCGCTGTTCCTCGCCGACGGCGTCGCGTTGTGGGGCAACGTGAAGCACAACTCCCACAGCCACTTCGAGCCGTTGACGCTGCTCTCGGCGCTGGCCGCGTCGACGGTCCACATCGGACTGATCGCGACCGCGTCGACGACCTACAACGAGCCCTACCACCTGGCGCGCAAGTTCGCCTCGCTCGACCACCTCTCCGGCGGCCGCGCGGGCTGGAACATCGTCACCTCCGCGGGCATCGACGAGGCCCGCAACTTCAACCTGGCCAAACGGCCGGCACACGCGGCGCGGTACGACCGGGCCGAGGAGTTCGTCGAGGTCGTCAAGAAGCTGTGGGACAGCTGGGACGACGAAGCGGCGGTCGTCGACCGGGCGACCGGCGTCTACGCGGACACCGATCGCATCCGCTCGATCGAGCACGACGGCGCGCACTTCCAGGTCCGCGGGCCGCTCAACATCGAACGGCCACCGCAGGGTCACCCGCTGCTCGTCCAGGCCGGCTCGTCGGAAACCGGCAAGGAGTACGCCGCCCGGCACGCCGAGGCCGTCTTCACCGCGCAGCAGACCTTCGCCGACGGCAAGGCGTTCTACGACGACGTCAAGGGCAGGCTCGCCCGGTACGGCCGCACGCCGGACGAAATCAAGATCCTCCCCGGCATCTCGCCGATCCTCGGCCGCACCGAAGCCGAGGCGCGCGAGCGCGAGGCCGAGCTGAACGCGCTGATCACGCCGGACTACGGGCTGCGGCAGCTGTCGAAGATGCTCGACCACGACGTCACCGGTTACCCGCTGGACGGCCCGCTGCCCGACGTCGGCAGCTTTACCGAGGGCGGCCAGAGCCGGTTCGACCTGGTCGTCGGCCTGGCCCGGCGCGAGGAGCTGACCATCCGGCAGCTGCTGGAAAGGCTGGCCGGCGGACGCGGGCACCGCGTCTTCGCCGGCACCCCGGTCCAGGTCGCCGACGAACTGGAGGCCTGGTTCACCGGCGGCGCCGCGGACGGCTTCAACGTCATGCCGCCCACCCTGCCCGGCGGGCTCGACGACTTCGTCGACCTCGTCGTCCCGGAACTGCGGCGGCGCGGGCTGTTCCGCACCGAGTACGCCGGCACCACCCTGCGCGAGCACTACGGCCTCGCGCGTCCCGTCAACCGCAACCGAGTCAAGGAGCCAGCATGACCGCGATCAGCACCGACGTCCGCAAGATCACCGGGAGGATCGGCGCCGAGATCGTCGGCGTCGACCCGGCGGGCGACCTCGACGCCACGCAGGTGGCGTTCCTGGCCGACGCCCTGCACGAGCACAAGGCGCTCGTGTTCCGGAACGTCGCGCTCGACGACGAGGGCCAGCAGCGGTTCGCCGCGCGCTTCGGCGAGCTGACCAAGGCCCACCCGACGGTGCCCGCCGTCGACGGCGCGCCGACCATCCTGCCGGTGGACAGCGAGCGGGGCCGCGCCAACCACTGGCACACCGACGTCACCTTCGTCCTCAACCCGCCGAAGGCCAGCACCCTGCGCAGCCTCGTGGTGCCGCCGTACGGCGGGGAGACGCTGATCGCGAACGCGGCGGCGGCCTACCGCGACCTGCCGGAGCCGCTGCGGGCGTTCGCCGACACGCTGCGCGCGGTGCACACCAACGACTACGACTACGTCCAGCCGCCGGAGAACGTCGGCGAAGACGAGAAGGCGCGGCGGGCCCAGTTCGTCTCGCGCAAGTACCGGACCACGCACCCGGTGGTGCGGGTGCACCCGGTGACCGGCGAGCGCGGGCTGTTCATCGGCGGGTTCGCGCAGCGGATCGAGGGCCTGTCGATCGGCGAGTCCCGCGATCTGCTGCGGTTGCTGCAGTCCTACGTCACGCGGCCGGAAAACGTCGTGCGCGTGGCCTGGGAGCCGGACCAGCTGGTGCTGTTCGACAACCGGATCACCCAGCACTACGCGATCGACAACTACGACGGCCTGCCGCGGCGCCTGAACCGCGTGACGGTGGCCGGGGACATCCCGGTGGGCGTCGACGGGAGGGCCAGCGAGTCGCTCGAAGGCGACGCTTCGCACTACACGCCGGTGGCTTGAGCCGCGGCGGAACGGGCGCCCGCTCAGCGCCCGTTCCGCTCCTGCTCGCGGAAGTTGTCCCAGGCCCGGCTGACCAGCGCGGGGTGCGTCCGCAGGTCGATCGTCGTGCGGGCCAGCGCCGCCGCCGAGGCCAGCATCACCGACCGGCCGCGCGGGCTGGCCGACGCGGCCGCGAACTCTTCCGTGTGCACCGCGTACTCCTCCGCCGTGATCCCCACGAACGGGTGGATCGCCGGGACGCGGGCGCTGACGTCGCCGATGTCCGACGAACCCAGGTACACCCCCGGCTCCGGTGGGGTCGCGTGGATGCCGCACGCCGCCAGGTGCTCGGTGAACCGCTCCGACAGCACCGGGTTGTCGCGGAAGTGCGCGTAGCCGCGCCCGAGCCGTTCGACGTCGACCTTCGCGCCGGTGGCCAGCGCGGCGCCCTGGGCGCACGTCACGACGTCCTCGGCCAGCCGGTCCAGCGCGTCGGTCGTGCTCGCGCGGAGACCGAACCGGCCCTCGGCGCGGTCGGGGACGATGTTCGTCGCCTCGCCGCCGTGGGTGATGATGCCCTGGACGTGCGACCCGGCCGGCAGGCGCCGGCTCAGGACGGAGACCGCGCCGAACGCCTGGATCAGCGCGGCGAGGGCGTCGATGCCGCGCTCGGGGTCGCCGGTCGGGTGGGCCGCGCGGCCGTGGAAGGTCAGCTTCAGCTCCACCTGCGCGGTCAGCGGGGCCCAGGACCACGAGTGGACACCGGGGTGCACCATCAGGGCCGCGTCGACATCGTCGAAGACGCCGGCCTCGGCCAGCGCCACCTTGCCGCCGCCGCGTTCCTCGGCGGGACACCCCACGGCGAGCAGCGACCCCGGGCTGTCCGCCAGCACCTCGCGCGCGGCCAGTGCGGCACCGAGGCCCGCCGCGGCGATCAGGTTGTGCCCGCAGGCGTGCCCCAGTCCGGGCAGCGCGTCGTATTCGAGCAGCAGCGCGACGCACGGCCGTCCGCTGCCGGCGCGGGCGACGAACGCCGTGGGCAGCCCGGCGACCCCCGTTTCCACCTCGAAGCCGTCCTTGGCCAGCTCACTCGTGAGCCGTTCCGCGGCGGCGTGCTCCGCATAGGACAGCTCCGGCTGGTCGTGCAGCGCGGTGGCGACGGCCCACAGCCGCTCGTCCAGGTGCTCGATCCGCTCGTCGGCCCGCTCGTGCAGCTCTTCGTGCCACTCCATGCTCACCGGAATACCCCTACCACACGCCGTCACACAGCGGGGTGTTTCAGCCGGCCCGGCTCGGGCGGCACTTCACGGGAAGTGCCGCCTCCGAACAGCGTCAGGCCTTCGCGCTCTTGAGTTCCAGAGGGTTCTTCGGCGCTTCCGACCGGGCGTCGATCATCCGCCGCCCGAGTTCCTGCAGCCGTTTGCGGCCCATCGCCGAGCGGACCTCCGGGAACCACTCGTCCTCTTCCTCTTCGACGTGGTGGCGGACGTTCTCGGTGAGCACCGTGACCTTCGCGTCGAACGTCTCGTGCTCCGGGTCGAGGTCGAGCAGCTCGGACAGCATCCACACCACCACGTGGTGCTCCTCCACGCTTTCCAGGACGTGGTCCTTCGTCTCCGGCACGGCTTCGCGCGCGGCCGGGTAGAAGATCTCCTCCTCGATGTACGCGTGGACAGTCAGCTCCTCGATGATCGAGTCGGCGATCCGGCGCTTCTCCCGGTACGCCGTCTCCCCCGCTTTCTCGAACTCCTTGAAGAGCTTTTCCACGGTCTTGTGGTCGTTCTTGAGCAGCACGATCGCGTCGGTCGACATCAGTGTCCTCACGGTGTGGCCAGGTCCCGCAGGGCGACCTGGGAGTTCTCGAGTTCCTTCGTCATCAGCAGGGCCACGGTCCTGGCGTGGGCCAGTGCCCGGCCGACGTCCCCCACCGCGTCCCAGGCGTCTTCCAGGGGCTCGCCGCCGGCCTGGCGGACCACCTGGCCGGAGAGCAGCCGGTCCTCCAGCCGGCCCTGCAGGGCGGGCAGGAGGTGGGTGAGGTCGTCGGCCAGCAGCCGGAGGGCGCCGAGCACGCGGTACATCTCGGCCGGTGAATCGAGTTCGCCGTCGCCGACGCACCGGGACAGCCGGCGCACGGTGGCACCGGCGTCGGCGGCCAGCAGCGACGGCGAAAAGTCGCCCCTCGGGTTCATGACCGGCCGGATACCCGCTCGGCGGCGCGGAAAACGCCGTTTGCCCGATACGCCGCGCGGGTATCCAAACGCCCCCCGACCCCAGGAGACCACCGGTGAACGAGCAGACCGGCGACGTGCTGACTTTCGGCATCGAAGAAGAGTTCTTCGTCGTCGACCGCCACGGCCACCTGTCGCAGGCCGGCGACGACGTCGTCGACGCCGCCGAGGCGGCCGGCGACGACCAGGGCGAGCTGCAGCACGAACTCACCCGGTCGCAGGCCGAGGCCGCCACCGACGTCTGCCGGACCCACGCCGAGGCTCTCCGCCAGCTGCGCGGGCTGCGCGGCGACCTGACGCGGGCCGCGCGCCGGCGCGGGCTGCGGCTGCTGCCCGCCGCCTCGCCGCCACTGTCCGAAGTGGACCCGCCGCGCATCACGCCGAACCCGCGTTACCAGCGGATGGCCGAGCATTTCGGGGCCACCGCGCGGACTTCGCACACCTGCGGCTGCCACGTGCACGTCGCGATCCCGGACAAGGAGACCGGCATCCTGGTGCTCGGGCGGCTCCGGCCGTGGCTGCCGGCGCTGCTCACCGTGACCGCGAACTCGGCGGTCTCCGACGGCTACGACACCGGCTACAGCAGCTGGCGCTACCAGCAGTGGAGCCGGTGGCCGTCGGCCGGGCCGCCGCCGCGGTTCGCCTCGCTCGACGAGTACGAAAGCATCGTCGACGCCTGGCTGCGCGCGGGCTCGATCCTCGACCGCGGGATGATCTACTGGGATGTCCGGCTGTCGGAGAAGCAGCCGACATTGGAATTCCGCATCGCCGACGTCGCCGCGACGCCGGAAGAAGCGGTCCTGCTGGGCGTACTGGCCCGTGGCCTGGTCGCCACCGCGCTGGCCGACGACGCTCCCCCGCCCGAGCTGCCGAACGAGGTGCTGCGCGCCCAGCTCTGGCGCGCGTCGAAAGAAGGCGTCACCGGCTGCTGCCCGGACCCGAAGACCGGGGACCTGGCGCCCGCGAAGGCGGTGCTCGACGACCTGGTCCAGCTGACCGCTCCCGCGCTCGAAGCGGCGGGGGACCTCGACTTCGCGCGGGAAGGAACGGCGAAGCTCGCGGCCGAGGGCGGCGGCGCCGACCGGCAACGGCGCCGGTTCGCCGACCGGCAGCGCGCGGAAGACGTCGTCGACCTGCTCACGGGCGGCTAACGCACCGGCAGGGCTCGTCCTTGGAGCCGCTCGAGCAGTTCGAGCGCACGCGCGGCGCCACGGGATCCCCCCGGATCGACGACGAGGTGGACGCCGGCGTCCTCGGCGCGCCCTTGGGCCCGCAGCAGCGCCCGGATGCCCGCGGCGCCGAGGAACCGGACCTCGCCCAGGTCGACCCGCAGCACGCCGGGGCGGGACCGGATGTGCTCCTCCAGCGCCGTTTCCAGCCGGGCCAC
>Ga0207668_10002694_pt1 | contig 10394 bp, 6 predicted proteins | sample KBSS43metaG_FD_184323 | JGI IMG/M metagenome (GOLD analysis project Ga0207668, IMG submission 184323) | Switchgrass rhizosphere microbial communities from Kellogg Biological Station, Michigan, USA - KBS S4-3 metaG (SPAdes) (version 2) | ecosystem: Host-associated > Plants > Roots > Rhizosphere >... | reverse complement strand
TCCCTGATAGTTGCTAGCCCCGATCTGGCCGAACAACGTGCCATTGTCATTAAAGCCAATACTGCGTGAATTGAGCACGGCACCCGGCGCGACACCGTAGTTGCTGAACACAGTGTTGATGACCGACTGCTGGGGCAAATTCGTCGGCGCCGGAACGTACGTGCCTTGACCGATGAAAGAAGACAGGACACCCAATTGGAAGAACTCGCGATCGCGGCCCCACAAGACATCGCGATCCGTGTAGCCAGCCGACAGCAGCACGTTGCCTTTTCCCTCGGATATTTCGAAGCCGGCGGTGATGCCGTAGTCGGCCGTCTTGGCATCTCCCCGATCGCTGATACCGGTCCGAACATCGAGGTGAATGCCTTCGAAGTGCTCGCGGCTCTTGAAGTTGACGACGCCGGACATGGCATCGGAACCATAGACCGCCGATGCGCCGCCCGTGATCGTCTCCACACCGCCGAGGATGAACTGCGGAATGAGGTTCACGTCCACCACCGCGTTCGCGTTCGACAGTGGCAAGCGCCGACCATCGAGCAGCACCAGGTTGCGCGTCTCACCCAGTCCGCGCAGGTTGAGTGACGCACGGCCAGCCAGCGCTACTGCTCCAATCGTGCTTTGCATCTGCCCCTGCACGAACTGTGGCAGCTGATTCAGCGCATTCTCGATGTTGACCGTGCCGGCTTGCGTGATCTGTTCCTGGCTGAACGTCACGATTGGGCTGGTCGATGAATAGTCCGGCCGCGCGATACGCGAGCCCGTGACGACGATTTCCTCCACCTCGCCTGCCGAAGCCGAAGTCGGCTCCGCCTGCTGCGCGACGGCCGGGCTGCTCGCGAGCAGCGCCAGCCACGGTGCCATCCTGGATGCCGGTGTCCTGGTAGTCATTGATTGCCCCCTGTCGATCAACTTTCATCGCGCAGTCGCGTCGCCCAGTGCGGGCGCGCGCGTGATCGCGCTCTCATGGCGCGATCCGTTGGGAGTGTACGAACCGGTTCGTGTGTATGTCAATCCTGCTTGTGACATGTACGAACTGGTGCGTATACGGTCCCGCGCGTCGACAACTTGCGGTACGACGGCATCTCTGCCAGTGCCGGACCTTCGACTGTGGCGGCACGCTCAGCCTTATGGATGAGTCCAATCATGTGCTCATCGCTCGATCGCTCCAGCGATGATCCGCTCGTCCGGCAACTGCAACACTTCCGGCAGGTGATCTGGCGAGAGGCCGCCCTCATGGGCGGCCCGAGTGGAGTCACAATCTCCTCATCGCTCTACAGCGTCTTCAGATACTCGATGAGTGCCCAGCGCTCGGCATCGGTCAGCGACTGCGTGAAGTCATGGCCCGCGTTGCTGTTGCTGTAGAGATAGGTGTTGTAAATCATGCGCGAAGCGATCTGCCTGTCCGTGATGGGCGGCGGTGACTGATAGGCCAAGTTCAAGTACTGGGCTGCCACGTTGTCCCACATCGAGAACAGCACGTCGATCGTCGCCATGTGCTCGCTGCACGGCAGGAAGGGATTCGTGAAGATTGAATCGCTGCAAATGAGCGTGGTGTGTTTCCACCCGAGCTTCTGAAAGTCGTACGCGTTGTAGCTGTAGTCGAAGCCTGCGTTCTTGCCGCCCCAGCCCGGCGCCGTCTGAGCGCGTTTCCAGACCTTCGGTCGGTCCGAGGGCTTCAGTACGCCCCACAGATTCGGCACGCTGCCATTGTGGAAATACGGCGCGGTCGCCCAGGAACCGTACAGCGGCGGTGCTACGTATCCGATCGGGTTGACCCATTCGTTCGGCCCGAGCGGCGAGTAGATGGGTCCGCCATTGTCGTAGATGGCGCGCGGCACGCGCCGCAGCTCGCTCGACACGATGTCATCGGATGGGTAGCTCGTCCAATTCGGACTGAGCTCGTTGTACGCCCACCAGGAACTGTTCCAGGCGCGTCGCTGACGAATGTCCGCCATCAGCTGCATGCGGCGTGGATCGGTGCGAATCGTCTCGATCGGCGTGACGACGCCGGCGACGCCCTTGAGGCGCGGGTCCGGCAGATAGTTGGAGTCCGCCGCGTGACGCGGCGAATAGACTCCGTGGCAACTCGCGCACGAGCCGTTCCCAGCCGGCTTGGGAATCACTGCATTTGCACCGTTCGCCCATAGATTGCGTTCATGGAAGAGCAGCGCGCCCTGCTCGGCCAGTGTTGTGTTGATGGTTTTCGGATACTTCGCTGGTGATAACGAGATCAGAAAATTGTTGATATCCTCGAACTCCGGCTCCAGCCCGCGCCGGGCACTGGCATCACGGAAAATGTTCGCGACGCCGAACGCCATCTCGGAATGCACGTTGTCCGACGACAAGGCGCCGTCCCAGAACTGGCGCGTCTTGAAGCCACGATTCCACCAGGCCGGTGCCTTCGTCATGCCGGCATGCGGCGCGTCGGCAACATACTCCAGTGGGCTCGGTGCGAGCGCGAGGTTGTCCATGTCGAAGAGCGCCGGCAGCAGCGAGATGAGTCCGATCGCGTCGGACCCGCCACGCCCCGTGCTCCACGGAATCGGCAGCAGCTCACCCAGCGTCGTGATCGGAGTCGTGCGGAACATATCGGATGCCAGCAGGCCTGCATCGTTGGCGCTGTTGGGCAATCCCCATGCGAACGAGGACTCACTCGTCGTGCCGAGCCGCGAGTCGTGGCAAGCCGAGCAGCTCGCACCGATCAGACCAGTCCACCTGCCCCGGTCATCCTTGCCCTGGATCAGGCCGAGCGGCAGCTGGCCACTGCCACCATTTGTCGCATTTGGATCTTCGCCCGGCAGCGGATAGGGATTGCGGAAAGGTGACGGATACAGTCCGTAGCGCTTCGCGACCTGCTCGTCGAAATCCGGGGGACGCACCAGATAACCCCACTGCAGGTAGATGAAGTGGTAGCTCGCGGCGAGTGCCATCGGTTGAAAGTATTGCCGTGATTCCAGATTATTCCGCCCGCGTTGCGCGCTTGCGCGAAATTCGCCGCACGTCGTTGGCCGGGGCGGCTTGCGCTTGACGTAGGGCGCCGGCGGATTGTGCAGATCGATGAAGAATGCATTGAACTGGATCGCTGCGTTGGGATTCGCATTGACGGTCGGCTTTACCAGCGTGCGCGGATCGACAGGCAACGGTGTGCTGTCGGGTTTGCCGTTGCAGCCCGCCATGAGTGGCGAGCGGATTGTTGCCTGGTCGAGCAACGGCAGAGTTTGTGCGCCTGCGGTCCACGGCGCTGTCGCACACGTCGCGAGAGCCAGCCACCATGCGACTCTCCTGATTGAGGCTGCCATGTCCTGATCCCCCTGAGTTCCATGAGAGCTGTCAGCCGCAGCTGGAGCTGCGCGTGTGGACAATTACATCCGCACGAGGGGATGGAACAACTATCGCTTTCGATAGGGAGGCGCGGAGAAGACGAAATCTCACTACGACTGCGCGCTCGCGCGCCGAGCGATGAAGCAGTCAGCATCTCGGCCAGGAAACTGAGCTGCACGTCCGCACCTGCCAGGCTGTCACCGACCAGGAACTTCGAGGTGTCGCGCGAGCTCACTGTCGATTCGCGCAATGCTGCTGCGACACCTTTGCTCTACAGACCGAGCGCAGCCTTTGCAATGATGTTCCGCTGAATCTCGTTCGAACCCGCATAGATCGACCCCGCACGTTCGTTCAGATAGCGCAGCGGCGCGAGCACGGCCGCGCGCGGACCGACCGCGACGTCATTGGAATGCGGCAGAGAGACCGGTCCGCCAGGGCGCGCCGCCTGCGGCTGATAGGCCCGACCGTAGTGAGCGGCCGCTTCGAGCGCAAGTTCGCTGATGTGCTGTTGCAGCTCCGTCCCCAGTATCTTCATGACCGACGCGGCAGGGCCAGGCGGCTCGCCTTTGCCGAGCTTGGACATCACGCGCAACTCATACACCTCCAAAGCCGCGACGCGAATGCTCGCAGCGGCGATCTTTGCCTTGAACAGCGGGTCATCAAGAAGCGACGCCGTCGCATCACCGGGCACAGCCGATGCGAATGCGCGCAAGTCCTCCAGTTCCGACTGCAGCCGCGGCGCATAGGCACTACCGCCGCGCTCGAACTCCAGCACGTGCTTCGCCACCGTCCAACCAGCACCGACCTGCCCGACGACGTTCGCCTTCGGCACACGTACCTTCGTGAAGAAGATCTGATTCTGAATGGCCTCGCCCGTCAGGGAGACGATCGGTCGAATGCCAACGCCAGGGCTCGTCAAGTCGATGAGCAGAAACGTGATGCCCTGCTGGGACCGCTGCTCCTTCGAGGTACGCACCAGGCAGAAGATCCAATTGGCCACCTGAGCGTGCGTAGTCCAGATCTTCGTTCCATTGCAGACAAAGCTGTCGCCGTCGTCGCGCGCCGTCATCTGCAGGGAGGCGAGGTCCGATCCCGACGCAGGTTCGGAGTAGCCCTGGCACCAGAAGTGTTCACCGCTCAGCATGCGCGGCAGGTAATGGCTCTTCTGCTGCGAGGTGCCGAATGCAATGAGCGCCGGAGCACACATCTTGATGCCCATCGGGGACAGAAGGGGTGCGCCGGAGCGAGCGTATTCGCACGCGAAGAGGTAGTGCTGTGCGACCGTCCAATTGCAGCCGCCGTACGCGACCGGCCAGGCCGGCGCAGCCCAACCCTTCCCGACCAGGATCCGCTGCCATTCGAGCGACGCTTCGTGATCACTGTAAACGCTGGTCATCAATCTGCCCGCGGCGCGCAGCTCGTCAGTCAGGTTCGCCGCGAAGAACTCCCGCACTTCATCGCGAAACGCGCACTCATCCCGACTCCACTCGATATCCATGGCCTTCCGTTCAATCATTGATGTGACGCATAGCGCGCGAGATGAAAGTCCATCGTGCCGAACTCCAGCTCGATCGCCGTGGCGCGCCTGAAGAAGTGACTGACGGCGAGCTCGTCCGTCATGCCCATGCCGCCGTGAATTTGCACTGCGCTCTGGCCGACCAGGCGGCACGCCTTATTGATGGTTACCTTTGCAGCGGACGCAGCACATGCTCGCTCCTTGGCGGACGCGGGGAGGCGCAGTGTTGCGAGGTACGTAGCCGAGCGCGCCAGCTCGATTTCCATGTACATGTCCACCAACCGATGCTGCAGCACCTGGAACCTGCCAATTGGCTGGCCGAATTGTCGTCGCTGCTTCGCATACTCGAGCGTGTCTTCGTGGAGCTTGGACATCAGACCGACTGCCTCCGCGCTCACTGCGGAAATCGCTTCATCGGTGCTGTATTCGATGGCGTCGGCCGCCTCGCCTTCCTCGCCGATGAGTGAATCCGTCGGGACTCGGACACGCTCGAGTGTCACGTCGGCGGCGCGCCGGGCATCGATCGTCGGATAGCTACGCATGCTCACTCCGGGCGCGGAACTCGACACCAGGAACAACGAAAGGCCTTCGCGCTCGCCCCGGCTACCGGCCGTTCGCGCGACGACCAGCAGTTGCGATGCCCAAGGGGCTGCGGCCACCACCGCTTTCGTCCCGTCGAGCCGCCAGCCGCTTGAGTCGCGACGCGCGGTTGTCGCAACGTTGGTGATGTCGTATCTCGACGTCGCTTCCAAAGCGGCCAGGGCCAGGACCTCATGGCCGGCACCGACCCTTTCCAGCGTCTCATCGGCGCGTCCCCCGCCCGCGCGCGCCAGCAGGCCGCCGCAGATCACGACGGTCTCGAGGTAGGGTTCAAGGACCAAAGCGCGACCGAACTCCTCCATCACGACCATCGTCGCCACCGCATCCAGGCCCGAGCCGCCGACGCGTTCCGGAAACGTCATTCCCAGAATGCCAAGGTCGTTGGCGAAAGCGGACCACACCGCCGATCTGAAGCTGGACGGCGATTGAACCGCCGAGCGCCGCTGCTCGAAACTGTATAGATCGTGCAGCCAGACGCGCACGCTGTCGCGCAGCTGCTCTTGCTCCCCGCTCAATGCGAAGTCAATGGCCACCGATTGCCCTCGTTGCAAGCGGTGAGATCGTACTCACGTCATGCCGCCGCCCTACCTATCGGATTCGATAGTTGTCCGTTTCGCACAGCGATGTAATCGTCGGGAAATCCGCGCGGAAATGGGGGACGACGATGCGCATCAGGTCAAAAAACGCGCTGCAGCTGATGTTTGCAGTCGCCCTCACGAGCCCGGCACACGCCTGGGCAGCTGACAACACCCCAGCGAACGGCCAGCTGGAGGAGATTATCGTCACCGCGCAGCGCCGCGCCGAGTCGATCAACAAGGTCGGCATGTCGATCCAGGCGATCGATGCCGACAGCCTCGAAGCGCTGCGGGTCACGAGCATTCGCGACCTGACGACAATCGTGCCGAGCTTCACCGTCTCGCAAAGCTATCAAGGCGTGCCCACCTACACACTGCGTGGCATCGGCTTCAACACTATCAACTTGTCGGCAACGTCAACGGTCGGCACCTACGTCGATGAGGTGGCGTACGCGTATCCGATCATGAACACCGGGCCGATCATGGATCTCGAGCGCGTGGAAGTGCTCAAAGGCCCCCAAGGCACGCTATACGGGCGCAATACCACGGCCGGATTGATCAACTTCATCACCGCGCGACCCACCGATGAGTTCCGCGCCGGCGCGACCGCAGAGGTCGGCAACTATGAGACTTACAACTTTAGCGGCTTCATCTCTGGACCGCTGAGCGAGACTATCTCGGCACGGCTCGCCGTGAGCAGCGCCAACAGCGGCGAGGGCTGGCAGCAAAGCAACAGCCGCGGCGAACGACTCGGCGAGGTGGAGAAGCGCGGCGTGCGCGCATCGCTCGCGTTCGATCCGGGTGAAAGCACGCACATCGATTTTTCTGCGACTTGGTGGCGCAATGAATCCGATACCGTAGCCGGACAAGGCATCGGCTTCACGCCTGCAACGGCGTCCAGCCCGTTCAATGCCCCGGGCCTCGTGAACTATGTCGCCAACAACCAGCCACGTGAAGCAAGTGATGGCGATTGGGCGGCCGAGGCCGTGCGCGGAGCCGACGTCGGCACAGGTCTCGGCTTTCGCGGCCCGCTGCGCGAAGACAATCCTTTCACGGGGCTGAAGCTGCGACTCGACCAAGACCTCACCGACAATGTTCGGCTCGTGTCACTGACGAGTTATAACGATTTCGAGCGCGACGCACTGTCCGACTGGAGCGGCGTGCCTTACGAGATCCTGTTGCAGCACACGCTCGGCACGATCGAATCACTTGCAGAAGACATCCACATCGAGGGCGGCGACGATGACATGCATTGGCTTGTCGGCGCCTACTATGCGAAGGACGACATCGTCGACAGCAACCGCACGCTGCTCGGTCAGAACGCCAACGTCACGCTGATCCGCACGGTCGGTCAGCCGCTCCTCGCAACTCCGTTCAACTGCTGCGGCTACACTCCGGCCCAGCTGTCACAGGCATTCCGCTCGTATGAGGACATCGGACGGATCGAGACGCGCACGTGGAGCGTGTTCGCGAACGGTGACTGGTCACTCAGCGAGCGCCTGAAACTCAACGCAGGGCTGCGCTACACCGAAGACGAGCAGCAGTATCGCGGCTGCTCGCGTGACTTCAACGGCAACATGCTGCCGAACGTGAACGTCGTGAACCGTGCGCTGTATCTGCAGACCTACGGCGTGTTCGCCGCGCCGATCTCGCAGGGCCAGTGCAACACATTCGATCCGACGACAGGCACCTTCGGTGAAGTCAGATCGACACTCGACGAGGACAACATCGCGTGGCGCGTATCGCTCGACTGGAGCATCGCGGACCAGTCACTAGTCTTTCTGTCCGCATCGCGCGGCGCCAAGGCTGGCACTACGCCGATCAACGCCGCGAACCTCGCAAGACAGAACGCGCCGGTGAAACAGGAGCTTCTGACAGCTTTCGAGCTCGGCCTCAAGTCGACGCTCGCACAGAACACCGTGCAGCTGAACCTATCCGGCTTTTTTTACGACTACGAAGACAAGCAGATCAGCACCTACTTCGCGGATCCGATCTATACCGCACTGGCCCGACTCGACAACGTGCCGGAATCGCAGGCCTACGGCGTCGAAGGCGACTTGACGTGGAGTCCAAGTCGGTTCCTGACGCTCTCCGCGACAGCGCTCTGGCTGCAGACCGAGATCCAGGACTACATCGGTACCAACGCGGCCGGGCAGCCGCAGAACTTCGACGGCGCCGAATTCATCTACAGCCCGGATTTCCAGGCGAGCCTGTCACTCATCTTCGACCACGAACTAACCGACGCGCTGGGTTTGCAGCTGACGCTCAACACGCGCTATCAGAGCGAATCGAACACGATCTTCGAGGACCTGCCGCTCTACAAACTGCCGAGTTACGGCTTGGTGAACGCCAGCGTGGGTCTGCACGGCCGCGATGATCGCTGGTCTGTCACGCTGTGGAGCCGCAATCTCGCGGACGAGTACTACTGGACCGCGGTAGCGAGCAACGCCAACGTCGTCGTGCGCTTCCCCAGTCCGCCGCGCACGTACGGCGCGACGTTCGGTTTCAAGTTCTAACGTTGCAGCGGAGTCACAGTCGCGTGCTGACAAAGCCCAGGGCGGCGGCGTGTTGCACCGTGCGCAATCGACCGTTCTCGCCGAGCTTCTCGCCCGCCTTCTTCAGGTGAAAGCGCACGGTTGGGATCGCCAGACTCAGGATCGTGCCGATCTCCTCGTCCGTCTTGCCCGCCGCGGCAAGCTTGAGGCACTGAATCTCGCGACGCGTGAACCGATAGAAGCGAATGCTGGGTTCGCCATGCGCCGTCGCATTGCAAGCCGAAATGAAGCGCAGCGCCATGATGTGCAGATCCGCAGCATGCTCTTCGAATACCGCGCGGACATTCAGTGTGTGCTGATCCGTCGCCCATACGACCGCACCGATGACACCGCCCGCCAGATGGATGGGCGCCACGATCGAAGCGCAAATGATCAGATTCGTGCCAGTGCCCTTTTGCAGCAACTCGGGTGCGATACGCATCTGCTGCCAGCCACCGATCACACCGTGATCGTAGTAGAACGGCTCGGCGGTCCAACGGGTAATCGTGACGATGGCGTTCTGGAGCGCGAGGTCGCCCTGCAGCCAGTATTCGTGCGCGTCGCGGGCGAATTGGAAGAGTGCCCCCACCGGCGTTCCGTCCCTGAAGGTCACGGGCCGTGCACTACTAATGTCGGCACAGGTCGCGATCAACGGCAAACCGATGGCCTTGCCACGCGCGGCGATCTCACGGGCGCCCGTGAGAACCCGCAGCTCGGCCGAGCTGGCTGGGACAGCACTCATTATATGTATCCCCCGGTCGACCCCCCGACCTATCAGGATCGATAGTATTCGAATCCTCTGCCAAGCAGTAATGCTTTGCGCGAGGCCGACCAGCGTAGAGGCACCTAAGTGCATGAATGAGCGTTCATTGACGGAAAGCGGCACGCGACCGGACGCACGCACCTCGCGCAAGCGGCCGTTACCGAAAGTCGATTTTCTGCACCCAGCGGGCGCGCCTGCGCTCTACGCACCCGATTCGCTGGCGTGGCAGATCTACAAGAATCCGGTCTCACTGTTCATCGGCGGAATCACAGCTGTGCTGCTCGAGCTCGGGGAGGAACGCGTCCGCTCGGGCGTATGGAATCATTCCATCTTTCCGACCGATCCGATCACGCGCATGCGCCGCACCGGACTCGCGACACACGTGAGTGTCTATGCGCCGGCGCCAGTCGCAGAGAAACTCATTGGCGCTGTCGTGCGGATGCATGAGCGCGTCGAGGGACATACGCCGCGCGGTACGCCCTACCGGGCGAACGATCCAAAGTTGTTGGACTGGGTTCAATGCACGGCAAGTTACGGCTTCATGGAAGCGTATGCGTTGTTCTGCCGTCCGCTCTCGGATGAGGAACGGGACCAGCACTACGAAGAATCGCAAGCGTCCGCGCGGTTGTTTCTCGCGACCGGTGCGCCGCGTTCGTTGCGCGAGCAGCGCGAACAGTTCGAAGCGATGCGGCCGCACTTGGAGCCGCATCCAATCGTCTTCGAATTTCTCGATATCGTGAAACGCGCGCCAGCGCTGCCGTTGCCGTTGCGTCCGCTGCAACCGATGATGATTCGAGCCGGCATCGCCGTGCTGCCGCGCTGGGTAATCGAGCGTCTGGAGCTGAACGGCAAGCAATGGGAGCTGCGCGACAGGGAGCGCCGACTGCTGCAGCGTCTCGGCGCGTGGCTCGAACGTGTGCCGATCCCATATTCGCCCCCCGTTTACTCAAGCCGTCGGATGGGATTGCCGGCGAATTATCTCTATCGCCGCTGAGATGGACTCGATGCAACTCGATTTCGATGCGATGCCGACGCTCGGCGATATCCCGCGCTACCACGCCCGCGTGCGTGCCGAGCGCCCTGCA
>Ga0207668_10002693_pt1 | contig 10396 bp, 10 predicted proteins | sample KBSS43metaG_FD_184323 | JGI IMG/M metagenome (GOLD analysis project Ga0207668, IMG submission 184323) | Switchgrass rhizosphere microbial communities from Kellogg Biological Station, Michigan, USA - KBS S4-3 metaG (SPAdes) (version 2) | ecosystem: Host-associated > Plants > Roots > Rhizosphere... | reverse complement strand
GGCCCGCAGCCTGCAGGACGTGGTCGATGAAGGCGTGCGCCGCGCCTACCTGAACCCGGAAAACAAGCTGCGCGCATCGGTGCTGGCCGATCCGGCCTTCACCCGCCGCAACACCAAGGACAACACGCCCTGCGTGCTCAACGTCTCGATGGTGCCGGGCAGAAAAGTTTCGGTCGATGTCGCGGCCAAGGGCGGCGGCTCGGAAAACAAGTCGAAGTTCAAGATGATGAACCCCAGCGACAGCATCGTCGACTGGGTGCTTGAAATGCTGCCCCAGATGGGGGCCGGCTGGTGCCCGCCGGGCATGCTCGGCATCGGGATCGGCGGCACGGCCGAACACTGCGTCCTGCTCGCCAAGAAGGCCCTGATGGAGCCGATCGACATGGGCCCGCTCAAGGCCCGCGGGCCGCAGAACGATATCGAGGCGCTGCGGATCGAGATCTTCGACAAGGTCAACGCGCTGGGCATCGGTGCGCAGGGGCTGGGCGGCCTTTCCACCATCCTCGATGTGAAAATCATGGACGCACCTTGTCATGCGGCGGGCAAGCCGGTGGCGATGATCCCGAACTGCGCCGCCACCCGACACGCGCACTTCACGCTCGACGGTTCGGGCCCGCGCTATCTCGAAACGCCCAAGCTCGACGAATGGCCGCAGGTGCACTGGGCGCCCGATGCCGCCGCCAAGCGCGTCAACCTCGATACGCTGACCGCCGAGGAGGTGAAGAGCTGGAAGCAGGGCGACCGGCTCCTGCTTAACGGCAAGATGCTGACCGGGCGCGACGCCGCGCACAAGCGCATCCAGGACATGCTTGCCGCCGGCGAGCCGCTGCCGGTCGATTTCCGGGGCCGCGTGATCTACTATGTCGGCCCGGTCGATCCGGTGCGCGATGAAGTGGTCGGCCCGGCCGGTCCCACCACCGCCACGCGGATGGACAAGTTCATGGACATCATGCTCGATCAGGGCCTGCTCGCCTGCGTCGGCAAGGCGGAGCGCGGCCCGGCGGCAACGGAGTGCATCGCCAAGCATGAAAGTGCCTACCTGATGGCGGTGGGCGGCGCGGCCTATCTTGTTGCCCGCGCGATCAAGCAGGCCAAGGTCGTCGGCTTCGAAGACCTCGGCATGGAAGCGATCTACGAATTCACGGTCGAAGACATGCCTGTGACCGTCGCGGTCGATAGCGCCGGGCAGAACGTCCACAAGCTGGCGCCGCTGGTTTGGCAGAAGAAGATCGCGGAAGAAGGACTGCTGGCGAACTGAGGCGGATCGACCAAGCGCTGATCCGGCTCGACGAAGCGGCTGGCGCGCCGGCCAGCTTGGGCTAAGCAGGGGCGGTGCCGATCGACCGCGCCGCCCTTCCTGCTTCTTCGCCGCCCGCCGGCGCGCTTCCCGCGCGCGTGCCGTGGCGCATCGTGGCCGCCTCCATCGTGGGGCTGTGGCTGTGCTACTTCGTCTTGGCCACCCTGCGCGGCTGGGTGATCGGCTTTTCGCTCGAATGGCCGATGATCTCGCGCCGGATGTTGGTGGCGGCCGGGTCGATGGCGGTCACCGCGCTGCTCTGGCCGCTGCTTCACGCCTTTGCCGCCCGCCCGCTCGGCACCCGGATCGGCATCGTGATGGCCGCCGCGCTTCCTGCGTCGCTGCTGCTGGCGCAGATCAACGTCATGGCCTTCGCGGATATCGAGAAAGATGTGGTTGCGCGGATCGGGCAGCAGGGCGGCATCAGCATCCGGCGGGACGAGGCGGGCAACGTGCTGGTTGATGTCACGGATCCGACCTCGGGCGCCGCCGCGAGCCAGCCGGCGCGGATCGATGCAGCCACCGATGACGAGAACCGCTGGCGCCAGCTTACCGATCTCGCACTGGGCCGCTACTTCCTGCTGCTGGCATGGGCCGCGCTTTATCTGGCGCTGGCCGCGGCGCAGGAAGCCCGCGCAGCAGAACGGCGCGAGGGCGAATACCGCCGCGCGGCCAAAGCGGCCGAGCTGCGCTCGCTGCGCTATCAGATCAACCCGCACTTCCTGTTCAACACCCTGAACTCGCTCTCGGCATTGGTGATGACGGGCCGCGCCGATGCGGCCGAGCGGATGATCCAGACCCTATCGAAGTTCTATCGCACCAGCCTGGCTGACGATCCGACCAGCGATCACCCGCTGGCAGAGGAAATCCGCCTTCAGCAGCTCTACCTCGAAATCGAGGCGGTCCGCTTTCCCGAGCGATTGCGCGTGGCGATCGATGTGCCGGGCGCGCTGGGCGAGGTTCCGGTTCCCGGCATGATCCTTCAGCCGCTGGTGGAAAACGCGGTCAAATACGCCGTTGCGCCGCTTTCGCGCCCGGTGACGGTCTGGGTTTCTGCGCGCGCGGAAGGGGCGGACCTTGTGGTCACCGTTGAAGACGACGGACCGGGCACCGGCGCTGGGGGCGCCAAGGGCCTGGGCATCGGCCTTGCCAACGTGCGCGACCGCCTCCGCGCTCGCTTCGGCGATGCTGCCGGCCTTGTTTTCGGGCCGAGGCCGCAAGGTGGCTTTGCGGTGACGCTGCGGCTGCCGCGCCCGGGCGTGGGGGCGCCGGCATGACCGAGGCCTTGCGCACCCTCATCGTCGATGACGAGCCGCTCGCGGTCGAGCGGATGCAAGTGATCTGTGCCGGGCTTCCTCGCCTGGCGGTTGTGGGCACCGCCAGCAATGGTGCGGCAGCGCTTCGGTTGGTGGCGGCCTTGCAGCCCGATCTCCTGCTGCTCGACATGACGATGCCCGAACTTGACGGGCTCTCGGTTGCGCGTGCGCTGGCCGGGCATGATTCGGCGCCGGCGTTGATCTTCGTCACCGCGCACGATGGCTTCGCGGTGGAGGCGTTCGATTGCGATGCGGTCGATTATGTCCTCAAGCCGGTGGCGCCCGACCGGCTGCAACGGGCGATCGAGCGCGCGCTTGCCCGGCGCGCCGGCCTGCCGCGCACCGCTCCTCTCGCTGAACCGGCTCGCTGGGCGAGCGAGTTCTGGGTTCCGCACCGCTCCGAACTGCTCCGGATCGCGGCCACCGACATCGACCGGATCGACGCCGAGCGCGACTATGTGCGCCTTCATGTGGGGAACCGCAGCTACCTGCTGCTCCAGACCGTTGCGGCCATGGAAGAGCGGCTCGATCCGGCCGCCTTCATCCGCGTGCACCGCTCGGTCATCCTGCGGCGTGATCGCATTGCCGGGCTTCGGCATGAAGGGCTGGGCGTGTGGTGCGCCGAACTTGCCGATGGCAGTGCGGTGCGGATCGGGCGGACCTATCTTGCGCGCGTGAAGGCCATGGCTGGCCGCTGAATTTTTCGGCCAGAAAGATGCTTCGGAAAGAAAGGTGGCCCGGACCGGGGGACTGATCCGGTCCGGGCCGGCGCGCCCCTGCCAGGCGGCTGGGACACGCGCTGCGCTGTGGCGGGCGGCGTTAGTTGCCAGGCGTCCGGGTCGGTTCGGCGGCCGCCAGGTTGCGCTGGCGGCGGGCTTCCACGGCCGTGGCAATCTGCGCCTTGGCTGCGGTCATGCAGTCGCGGTCCGGCCGCTCTATGCGGGTGCCGGTCTGGCTCGCAGGGGTGCAGACCGCACGGGCGGCTTTCATGACGCGGGCTTCGAGTTCCGCCTTGCCGGCGCTCGTGGTCAGGTCGAGGTCTGCATAGGTGACAGACACTTGCGGGGCGGACGGCTCGGCCATGGCAGGCATGGCGAAGGCGGCAGTCAGGGCGGCGGCCATGGCGGCGCCGATCAGGGTGGAGTTCAGGGGCTTCATCGCAAAATTCCTTTCGTGGCGCGGCGGCTATCGGCGCCCGGCACTATCCGCTTTACGTTACGGAACGGGGAATGCACCCCCTGCTCGACAGCGATCGTATCGCAGCCGATGAATGTGCAGCGCAGTCGACGAACGGCCCATTTCGCCGGTTGAACAACATCTTGCCCATGGCCATCGCAAACCGCCGCGCTAGGATGGGCAAATGGCGCTCCTGCTTGTGTTTCTTCTCGGCATCGCCAATTTCGCGGTCCACCGCGCCGTGTTGGCCAGCGGCCACCCCATCCTCACGCAAATGGCATGGCTTTTTCGCCCCTTGGGCGGCCGGCTCAGCCTGATCGCGGAATTCATGATGCTCCTCGGAACGATGCTCCTCGTTGCCAGCGGTTCGCTTGGCTGGGCATGGGGCTATGTCTTCTACAGCCTGGTCAACGGCCTGTCGGCCTGGGCCATCTTTTCGGGCAAGGTCTGAACGCGGGAACGCGGGCGGTACGCGAAGGATTGGGCCGACATGGAAAAGGCCTGGATGGTGGTGAACGGCGCGAGCGGAAGCAATTCCGATGAAGCTGTGCGTGCGGTGTGCGATGCGTTCGGCCAGGCTGGCCGGCCGGTCGACAAGGTTGTGGAGGTGCGCGACGGCATTCCCTCGCCAGCCGACCTCCACGCAGCCGGTGTCGGCATGCTGAGCATCTTCGGCGGAGACGGTTCGGTCAACGCGGTCGCCACCGGCCTGGAAGGCTGGGGCGGTGCGGTGCTGATCCTGCCGGGCGGCACGGCCAACCTGCTTGCGCGCGCTATTCACGGCGATGCCGATGCCGCCGCCATAGCGGGCGGAGCTTCCCGGCTGGTTCGGCAGCGACGCAATTGCATCCGCTCGTCCCAAGGGACAGCGCTGGCCGAAATCCTCGCCGGGCCAGGCGCTACGTGGAGCGACGTTCGCGAACAGATGCGTGACGGTGCGGTGGGCGATGTGGCTGAAACCGCGCTTTCCGCCATCCGCCAAAGCACCGCCGGTCCGATGGTGGTTCTGGAGCATCCCGCAATCGGCCGGCCGGAGGGCTATTCAGGCGTCCGACTGGATGTTCTGGCGCAGGGTATGGAAGTGGAAGGCTACGGCGCCGACACGGTAGGCGATTATCTGAAGCAGGGCTTTGCGCTGCTGCGCCGCAACTTTCGCGAAGGGCCACATGACGATCTGGGTCTTCATCCCGAGCTGACCTGCCGGTCTTCCGAAGCCGCGCCCATTCCGCTGATGATCGACGGCGAACGGCGCGAAGGGGGCAGCACCGAGCGGTTTTTGCTTGCGCCCTTCGCCCTCGATCTGCTTGCACCGGCGGGATGAGCGCGCCCGTCACCCTGTTCCATATCAGCGATCTCCACTTCGGCCTCGAGGATCGCCGTGCGCTGGCGTGGGTCGAAGGCGCGATCGCGGCGGAGCATCCGGCGGCCGTGGCGGTCACCGGCGATCTCACGATGCGGGCCCGGAATTCCGAATTCCTCGCCGCCTGCCGGTGGATCAGCAGCCTGTCGGCGCCCGTCACGGTGGAGCCCGGCAATCACGACATGCCCTATGTCAACCTGGTTGAGCGTTTCATCGCGCCGTACCGGCGGTTTCGCGCTATCAAGGGGCTAATCGAGCGCAAGCTTGATCTCGGGGACGTTCACATTGTTCCGCTCAAGACGGTCACGCGCGCGCAGTGGCGCCTTCCGTGGGTTGATGGCTGGGTAACCCGGCCCGCGCTCAAGCGCACCCTGGCGGCGATCGATGCGCTGCCCGCCGGAACCCGCGTGATCGTGACCGCGCACCATCCGCTGCCCGAACGCTCGGCCGATGGAAAGCGCCGGCTGACCATCAACGGGACGCAGGCCATGGCCGAACTGGCCGCACGCGGCGTGCTCGCGGTTCTTACCGGCCATGTCCACGATCCGTTCGACCTGACCGAGCAGACTCCAAAAGGTCCGCTGCGTATGATCGGGGCCGGCACGCTTTCGCACCGGGTGCGTTCCACCCCGCCCAGCTTCAACGAGCTCACGATCGCGGGCCGCGATGTTTCGGTAAAAGTGCGCAATCTGGAGGCCCTGCCAACCTCCGCCATGCAGGTGGACGCGGTGCCCGAAACCGCTCTCCCTCCCCGTGCAGAGGGCGAGCCGGTGGCGCCGGTCGCGGCAGTCCCGGTGACGGACCCGCCGGTGCACTGACCTGTCAGGGGCGGCGGACGGGTATTACCCGCACAAGACGACGCGATGCGCGCATCAGGCTGGGGATGGGCCTGGCGCCCTGGATAAGCCAAGCGCTTGCGGGGCAATCCGGATCGCGAGCCCGCCCATCAGCACAAAGAGTGACGCCTTGGCAGCGAGATTGAGCCAAACTGCCGGCAGGCCGCCGACATCTTCTATGAGCGCCTGGTTAAGGGCCAGCGCAAGCAAGCCAATCAAGGTATTGCGCAGCCGAGCGGAGGGAAGCTTGCCCACAAACGGAATGGTCATCAGCAGGACGCAAGCGCGATAATCCCAATTCGCGCCAAGCAGGGTTGTACCGATATATAGGCCCGTTCCGGCAAGGAAGAGGCGGGTGGCGACCTTGTCTTCGGCGGCATCTGTTGCATCCAGCCACTGGCAGGCGTGGCGAGAGACCAAAATGGCCAGTCCAAGCAACGCGGCGCCTATCGCCTCCGGCGGCACCGAAACGCCCGCCGCCGCGAAGCCCATCACGTATACCGGGAGACCATAGCTCAACAGCAGGCTGGCCGGGGTACCTGAGCGGATGAGCGGTATTTGCGGGAGCAGGAACACCCCTGCGGCAACGCAACCAGCCGCCGCCATCACAAACAACCGCCGATCGCGCGCGAACGCGGGCAACGCAAGCACAGGAAATATCTTCAGCAGGGTGGCGGCAGGCAGCAGGACCGCAAACCACCCCCGTGCGCTGACTGCGCCCAGAAATACGAGGACGAATACGACGCTGTCATTGTTCGCCCGCTCCACCATCAATGCGGGAGCGCCAAACAGGCAAAGCGGAACCGCCCACCAGCTAGGCCACCTTGAAATAATATGGTGGCAACAAGCGGCAAACATCGCCCCGCAAGCGGCACCGGACAGAAGGAGGTTTCGCTCTATTTCCCAATGCAGGAAGCGGGCGATCGAGAGCCATACCGACGGGTAGTTCATCGGCCGTCCAAGAGGATCGCCACGGTTAGCCTGCTGCGGATTGATCCCGTGCGCGTCGGCGCCCAAGCCTGCCTGAATGCTTCTCAGATCGGCAAACCCGGGCTCGAGGCTGCCGATGCCGAGCAGGCTCCACGTAGTGTCCCAGCCAAAAACGGGGATGCTCAACACTGTGATCGCGCACGCGAGCAGATAGAGGCGCGGCGGGGTCATCCCGAAGGGTCTGCGCGGTTTGCCCCCAGGCCGAAACGCAGCGCCCGGCGCAGCAGCATCCACGGCGCCAGCAGCCGCAGCGTCCAGAACCTGTGATGGCCGTCCAGCGGCGAGAACGTGCGCAGATACCAGCGGCTGCCGACCAGTTCGGGCCGCTCTTCCGCAACCTGCCGGCGCGCGGCGTGCCACTGCATCACGCGCTCCTGATGGGCGGTAAGGCCGCTGCGGAATACTTTGCCGTCACTCGTGATCGGCCGGCCGTGCCGCACGACCACAGCATCCACGATGCCCACGCGCTCCATTCCGGTCAGCTTCTGCAAGGTCGGCATCACGAACTGGTCGAGCCCGTAGGACGAGATGGCGTTCGCGTAATAGGGCACGCCCGCCATGAACAGCGCGGTGCGATAGAACGGCATCATCACCTCCACCCACGGCAGTGGGCGAACCGCAGCGCCGGGCCGCGCTTTCAGCCGGGCGTGGGCAGCATGACTATCGTGCGAGAGCGCGGCCTGGAAGCTGTCGAGCCGGTGCTCGGCGGCGATGGCGAGCAGGGTGTTGATATCGGACCAGCCAAGTTCGATGTCATCGTCGATCAGGCCGACGTAGTCGTACTGAGCCTCTCGGCCCGAGAGCCAGGCAGCAACCTCGCAGTAGATCTCGCCCTTGCACTCGGTCGCGCGCGAAAGCACCGGCCAGCCGCCTGCGGACGCGCGTTCGGTGCGGCCGCTGTAATCGAAGACGAGCACGTCGAACGCCGGCTTTCCTTCCGCGCGAACAAGCGATAGCGGCTCGCTTTTCCCGTCCCAGGCGTAGACCACAAGTGTGCGGTTCATTGTAGAATAAGGCCTTTTTTGTGTAATACTTGCGAGGTCACGGACTTTCGCAATCCGTGCCAAGAGGTGAACGCGCTACGCCCTAAATCCTGGCAGCTGGCGCGGGGTGCAGATGCCTGTCAGGATCCGGTATGGGCCATAGCGGCGGTCTTCGCGGAAATGGGCGGCCAGGAACCGGTCAAGATAGTGCGACCCTTCGGGAATGTGCTGGAGCGTCAGTTCGCGGCTGTTGCTCCACGAATCGTCGAGCACGACCGTTCGGCCGCAAACCGGTGCCAATTCGCCTGCAATCGCGTGCTGGATGTCGTCTCTGGTTTGAACGCCCGGGTGGGAATCGTGCCATGGCGTGACGCTCCGGCGGCCGGTTATCAGGTACAAGGCAATCGGGTTGGCCCAGATGCGGTCATGGCGGCCAGGCCCCACATAGATGGCCTCGCCAGGGCCGGTGCGGGCCGTTACGAACTCGGCAACCCGGCGCGTGTCGTCCGATATCGACGCGCAGGTTATGTGGAGGGTCTCGGCCGGGCGGCAACGCGCAATCAGAGCGGCCGGGTCCGATGCGATGCGCACAATCCTGCTGCCAGCATTGACCAGCCCGACCGCGACCACTCCGGCCGCCAGCAACATGCCCAGTACCAGCGGAGGCCGGCAGACACGCGCCGCGCGCACCGGCGCCCTGCTCGCGCGCCAAGCCCACAGCGCGGTGGGAATAGCGAGTATCAGCGACTGGATCATGTGCAGATTGGTGGACCGGACCATCCCCTTGAGCGCGAAGAGCAGCGTTGCCGAGACCAGAAGCACCGGGAGGACCGCGAGTTGGCCCTCGCCCGGTCTGGCCGGTGGCTGCTTCAGTTCGCGGACAAGCAGGACGAGCGCAGGGAAGCCGATCAGGAAGGGGGCAAGCGTGGTGATGTTTTCCAGCTGGTCGACGCCCATCTCCGATAACGGGAACGACACGCCGCCCAGTGGCAGGGCGCGTGTGGCCGGATAGATCACGGCCGGAACGTAGATCAGGTTGAACCAGAGCTTGTCCCACGGCACGCTGGCCGCCAGCATCGCGGAAATGGGGATGACGACGAGCAGGACACCGGCGGCGACCCAGCCGGTTCTCGCGGCCCCGCGCCGGAATTGCCGCTCGCCGCCGGCGATGCGGATTTCGGCCAGCAACGCGGCGGCGGCGGCAATGCAGGCGTAAGCGCCAAGATCGTGCCGGTAGGCTGCGGCGGCGCCGATCAGAACCCCGGCCATTGCCAGTTGCAGGGTGGATTTTTCCGGCCTGCCGATCAGCACGAACGCCCAGAGGATCAAGGCCAGCGCGGGAAAGACGGGGAAGGCCGGCTGATCCACTGCAATCAGCATCGCCAGCGCTACGCCGGCGGCCGGCCACTTCAGCGCGGGCGAAGCCGCCCGGGCGGAAAGCGCGCCGATCGCCAGTGCCGATGCGGCCTTTGCCACCCATCCCACAATGCGGATAGGCAGAAGATCGATGCCGAACAGATCGTAAAGCGCGGCGCCGGTGTAGAAAGCGCCCGGGCCATACATGGTCCAGAAATCGCGGTAGGGCACAGCGCCATCGCGAACGCGCTGGGCTCCAAAAGCAACCAGGCCTTCATCGTAGAGGTTTACATCGGGGCGGGCTGCCAGAAAGCAGATGAGAATAAAGCACGCCAATGCCAGGCATTCGTGCAAGTGCCTACGTGTCACCCTGCATCCTCTGATGTTATTTTTGAATGCTAAACAGAAAATCCCAAACAAAAAAGCCCGGGCGAACCCGGGCTTTTCCAATCTGTCGAAAAAATGCGATCAGCGCTTCGAGAACTGGAAGCTGCGGCGAGCCTTGGCCCGGCCATACTTCTTGCGTTCGACGACGCGCGGGTCGCGGGTCAGGAAGCCGGCGGCCTTGACCGCACCGCGGAGCGCGGGTTCGAACTTCGACAGCGCTTGGGCGATGCCGTGCTTGACCGCGCCGGCCTGGCCCGAAAGACCGCCGCCCTTGACGGTGCAGACGACGTCGTACTGGCCGGAGCGCTCCGCAACGTCGAACGGCTGGTTGATCACCAGGCGCAGCGTAGGGCGGGCGAAGTACACTTCCTGATCGCGGCCGTTGACTGTGATCTTGCCCGAGCCGGGCTTGATCCACACGCGGGCCACGGCATCCTTGCGGCGGCCGGTAGCGTAGGAACGGCCCTGCGCATCGATTTCCTTTTCGCGCAGCGGCGCGGCAGGTCCGGTGCGGACGGGCGCTTCGGGAACGCCGGCTTCGGGCGCGGCAGGAGCGGCAGCGCCGCCCGCCAGAGCGCCCAGATCGGCGAGATCGGTGACGGAGTTATCGGACATCAGGCACCCACCTTGTTCTTGCGGTTGCGGGCAGCAACGTCGAGCGGCTGCGGCTGGGTGCCGCCATGCGGATGCTCGGC
>Ga0207668_10002688_pt1 | contig 10402 bp, 6 predicted proteins | sample KBSS43metaG_FD_184323 | JGI IMG/M metagenome (GOLD analysis project Ga0207668, IMG submission 184323) | Switchgrass rhizosphere microbial communities from Kellogg Biological Station, Michigan, USA - KBS S4-3 metaG (SPAdes) (version 2) | ecosystem: Host-associated > Plants > Roots > Rhizosphere >... | reverse complement strand
CCCGCCTGGCGCAAGTCCGACGCGGCGGTCGAAAAGGCCATGTTGAACACACGCGTCTGGTTGCACGCGAGCGCCATCGCCAGCAGCTCGGCCATCAGCTTGTGATTGGCCTTGCGGTTGCCGATATCGGTCGTGTCGACGCTGGATGCGGGCTTGGTCGGGGCAGGCGGCACTACGCAGGCTTCGGCAGGGGGCGGTTTCTGCAGCTGAAGCGCGAGCTTGTTTTCGGTTTCCCTAAGCGAAGTGAAATACTGGTCGAGCCGGGCGCGGTCGCTGGCGCCGAGCCGGGCAAGCAGAGCGCGCCGCTGCTCGCCGACGCCGGAAAGCACGCTCTTTCGCACCATGATCCGTGGATCCGGAGTGAAATCGGCCTTGTTGGGATCGTGAAAATCGGCCCCGAAGATCTTGGTGTAGAGTTCGAAGGGGCTGGGAACAGCCGCGTTCAAGCTGTTGCCGTTGCTGAACGAATAGCTGGTGCGAGGATCGCCGTCGGCACTGAGCTCCAGGCTGCGGAAAAACGATCCGCTACCGATCGCTTCGGCGATCGTGACATCCAGCGTGGGTGCGCGGATCGCCGTCCATACATCGGCGGGCGCGCCCGTCCGGACCGCAGTGTTGCCTGAGATGTGCGGGAGGTTTCCGCGGCCATCAAGCACCACGTCGAAGCCGCTCAACACCGTCACATGCTGCTGCACGCGTTTGATAGGCGCCAATTGGGGCGGCAGGTCATAGCCCGCCCCGGTCGCCTTTGGCTGCCAGCGTTCGGGGATCATGCCGCAGCCCCAGAACCAGGTCCCGAAACGGACCGGCAGCGGCCCGCCCCCCAGGGGCGCCGCAAAGGCAGCGCCGTTATTGTCGAGAAAGGCATCGAGGATCGGCAGGCCGAGCGTCACTGCCGCGCCGCCGAGCGTGCCGCGGAGCAAGAATCCGCGCCGCGAGAACCTGCCTTTGCTCATGAGCGTTTCCCTTTTCCTTTCTGCATCACGATCCGACTCGCCGAGCGCGGCTCCGCAGACAAGGCGTAGAAGGACGGGGCGAGCGCGATGGCGCGCATCAGGGCCTTGAAGCGATGGCCGTCGTCGCCGAATATCCTGGTCAGCTGGGCGATCTCGGGCATATCGGCGCTGTCGAGTTCGCGGCCGGTCGCGTAACTTAAGGCCCTCTGCACCAGGCAATCGGTTGCTCTTGGATCGTCGTGGAACAGCTGACCGAGCTGGATGGCATTGGCGAACGGCTTTTTGTCGAAGGCGCCCGACACATCTATTAACTCGTCATGCTCGCGCGCGCGGAACTGGCCGGCGCCGTCGAACTGCTCGAGGCCAAGGCCGATCGGATCCGTGAGCTTGTGGCAACTCGCACATTCTTCGTCGTCGAGGTGCGCCTGAAGCCGTGCGCGAGTGGTGCGCAGCGTGGGGTTGTTCACGTCCTGGACGACAGCGAAGTTCACATTGGCGGGCGGCGTTGGGATTTGCTGGCACAGAAAGACTTCGCGCATGGCCTTGCCGCGCAGCGTCGGCGAGGTACGGCCCGGATGGGCGTGGAGCGCGAGCAAACTTGCCTGCGTCAGCAGGCCGGTACGGGGATCCCCTTCCGGAAACTCGTGAATATACCAGCCGTCCTTCTCGACCGGGATATCGTAGAGCGGCCCCAACGTGCGGTTCATCGCGATCTGGCGACTGGTGAACAAGTCGCGGTAGTCGCCATTTCGATCCACCAGGAGATAGGCAATGGTGCGCAGCGTCTGTTCGCGCGCGTCGGCCGCGACTGACGCCGTGAAGGTCGGGAAGATCAGCACGTCCTTCGACAGCGTGTCAATGTCGTCCAGCATCAGGAAATCGGTGAAGAAAGCGCGCACGCCCTCGGCAAAGCGCGGCGAGGCGATCAACCGGTCCGCTTCGCGCGCGAGGCCTTGCGGGGTGTCCAGCACGCCGGCGCCTGCCGCCTTCAGCAGCTCGTCATCAGGCGTTGTGTTCCACAGCAGGTAAGACAGCCGTGTTGCCTTTGAATAGCCGTCGACCACGCCGCCGGGGCCCCGCTCGTCGATCCGGAACAGGAAGTCGGGGCTGGACAGCATGCTTTCCAAGGTAGCGGCGAGGCCCGCGTCGAAGCTTTGAAGTTGCGCGGCGGACGACAGAGTCGAGGTGGTTAGCCAGCGCAGTTCCGGCACCGTCAGCGGCCTGCGGTAAAGGCGCAGGCCGATGCGGGCCAGCGCCTGAGCCGCGCATCTTTCGCCCTTCCGATCGCTGGGTCCGGGCGCGCAGCCGATCAGCTTGTCCCGGTGAACGCCGTCGGTCACCTGGGCTGCGATATTGCGCGCCATCTGCTCATATTGTTCGAAGCCCCCCGCCGTGACCGAAACTGCCGTCGTGCCCACGGCCAACAGGCCGTTGCTGCGCAGATCGGGTTCGAACCGCCCGACGATCTTGATATCGGTGCCGAAGATATCGGCGATCGTTCGCCGATATTGTGCCTCGGTTAGTCGACGAAGCATCGGCGGCGCTGTGCTGGACGCCGCGTTCGCGTTATCGCTTGCCGATGCGCGAGCGACCGATAGGGCGGACGCAAGCCCTGCAAGTGCCGCCGCGCCACAAACCAGGGCGAGCGTCCAGTTTCCAAGAAGCGGTTTCATCGCGTTGCGACCTCGCGATCGCCGACGATGAAGGCGCGCACGCCGACGAAGTTATATGCCGAGGAGATTGCCGTGTAGTGCCGGGTGCGCTTGTCGTAATAGCCGTCGGCAAGCCGATCGATCGCCTGTTTGACTCCCGGGCAGGAAACCCCGGTCAGATTGGCTCCGTTCTGGGTCATCTGTTCGATCGACGACCAATAGCTCGCGAGCGTGTAGTAGCCATAGACGCTGCCCTCGACACTTCCGTCGGGCTTCAGCTCGGCGCGAATGCGCGCGCCCCGGAACTCGCGCGGCGCGTCGATGATCTGTTCCTTGTAGTTGAAACGCAGGTCGATCGGATCGGTGGTCAGCACGCCATCCACGATCCGTCCCCTGGTTGTTGCGCGAAGCGTCCGGTCCGGGTCCAAATGAAAGCTGGCGCGCGCCAGCGCATCGCCTTTGCCGTCGCGCACGACCGGATCTGCGGCGGCGTAGACATTCACCGTCACGTCGGGATCATTGCGCGGATCGTCGATGCCGCGAACCTCGATCAAAGTTGGAGCACGCGCCGAGATGAACAGCCTTTTGGCGATTTTCGGTTCGGACGACTCCCGGAACGCTTTCACGCAACCCACCGCACGCCAGAGCTGGTTGTCGACGCTCTTGCCGCCATCCAGGCCTTTGAAGTCGTGCCGCCCGGACTTGCCGTCCAGATCGATCCCGGCCGCAACCGGACCTTCATAGGTACGAAAGCCCTTGGCCAGCGTGGGAAAATCCTCCGGATTGGTACACGAGCTGTAGGCCACGGTCAGATTGGAGAAGGCGAGGCGCCCGCGCCCTGGCGGAAAGCCGTTCAGGCGGCCGATCTCGAGAGCCTGTTCGGGCGTCGGTACTGCGCCCGGCGCCAGATCGGGCGGCAACACCGCCTCGCTCATTCTTCCGCCGCCGCCCACGCCCTTGATCGCAACCCGCCGAAATCCGAAATGTTCGTTCATCGCCGCTTCGAGCGGGCCGCGCTTTCCTTGTTCGATCTCATGCGGATCGTCAGCGCGCGCATATTTGGCCTGCTCGGCGGCTGGCAGCATCTTGAAATAGGTCTCGATGCCGCCGTCCGCCAGGATGGGGCAGGTGCCCGCGTCGCCGGAAGTGGCGATGAAGAAGTTGCTTATGACGAAGGCGCGGATCGAGGGGTCGCCTCCGGTGGGCGCGTCGGCGGCACCGAGCAGAACCGCGCCGCCTGCCATCATCATGGCCGGAACGGGACCGCCACGGCTTTTCAGCGCTGTCCTGATTGCGCCCATTGCACCTCTCGCTTGCGTCTGGATCGAGTCCAGCACCTGCGCTTAACTTGCCCGACGGCAAATCATGCGCCACCCCAAATTCGCTCACCGTTACTGGGAGTTTTGCGCAGTTGCGGCGTTGACTAGCTGCAGCAACCTCGGGTTGCGTAAACCGATCAGGGCGCTATTGCTGAGTGAAGAAAGGGTGGATGGTGGTGTTGGAGAGGGAAGCGTGTGACAGCCGCGATCTTCTGCTCGGCGAGCGGGTGACGGCGCGGACCCTCGATCTTTACCGCACGACATTCGGCAGCATCGACACTCTGCTTGCGGACCTTGGGTTACCTGCCGATCCATCCTCGCTCGGACAAGCGGACCTCGCCCGGCTGAACGGACGCGCGGTCAATCATTTAGCGGCCCAGGATGCATGCAATCGTGGACGCGCACCCTTGCGTCCCGCCGACTGGCGGACGATCCGATATTGCCTGTCCGGGCCAGGGACGCTGCGGGACGCGATCGTCCGCTGTATCGATTGTTTCGAGGCGATCGACTGGCGCTGCGGGCGCATGAGTTTGCGCACTCGCGCCGGGCTGGCGGAGGTTGGGCTCGATGCGATGCGCAGGGAGCGTGACGAAGGTAGTTGTCTCATCGACCTTTGCGGCGTCGCGCAAATCCACGCCCTCCTCGGCTGGCTCATCGCGCGTCCCCTGCCGCTGTCGGGAATCTGGCTGGATTATAACCCAGCGATGTTCGCGGGGCTGCGCATCGCACCGCTGCCCTATTCCGTCAACTTCGACCAGGGCTGGACGGGCTTCGCCTTTCCGCTTTCCTTTCTCGACTATCCGGTGGTTCGCGCCGAAAAGGAATTCGAGGCGTCGCCACCCGGTTCCTTCCTCTTTTACCAACCCCTGAGCGCAGAGGGGCGCGAGCCGGCCAGCGGCCGCGTTCGCCGCTTGGCGATGAGCGCGCTGCGCGAGCGCCAGCGCCTGCCGGCCTTTGCGGAACTCGTCGCAGTCGCTGGTGTTAGCTCTGCAACGCTCCGCCGCATGTTGGCGGAGGAGGGGACGAGCTATCGCGAGATCCGCGACAGTTGCCGTCGTGAGCTGGCGCTCGACTTACTGCGCAGGCCGAACCTCTCGATCGAGGAAATCGCGGCGATGCTCGACTATTGCGATTCCGACGCCTTTCGCCGCGCCTTTCGCGATTGGGTCGGCGTGCCGCCGTCGCAATATCGGCGTGACACCATGGCGGAGTTGCAAGGGGAATGACGATGGTGACGAGGCGGCAGGTTCTTGCAGGCGTTGCGGCCGGCGCGGTGGTGTGGGGGGTGGGCTCAACGGCCGGGGGAGCCATGCGACGGACCTTTTTCGGCCCTCGCGCGCGACTGCTCGGGCTGCAGCTTTACACACTTGGCGAGCTGCCCATGCGCGATCTGGATGGCTGTCTCGCTCGCGTAGCCGCAATCGGCTATCGCGAAATCGAGCTCCCGAACCTCTTGCGCAAGACACCGGAGAATCTGCGTGCCGCCGCCGACAAGGCCGGACTGCGGATTGCCTCGTTGCACCTGAGCATGGCGGCAGGATCAGCGAACGGGACACTCAGCCTGGAGAGTGATCCCGAGCGTATCGTGGACGTCCTGCAGACGCTTGGCGCCGAGGCCGCGATCCTGTCGATGTTCCCATTCCCGCCCGGCTTCCGGCCGCAGCCTGGCGAGGGGTTTCAGGCGGCCATAGCCCGCTCGCTGGCCGAGGCGGGTCCCGACCATTGGCGGCGCACCGCCGCGATGCTCAACCGCTCCGGCGCTGCACTCCATGCGCGCGGCGTGGCGCTTGGCTATCATAATCATAACCCCGAGTTCGCCCCGATGCCGGACGGGCGCACAGGCTTCGACATTCTGGTTCACGAGACCGATCCACGTTTCGTGGCATTCGAAGTCGATGTCGGCTGGGTGGCTGCTGCGGGGCTCGATCCGGTGCGTTTGGTACACCGTCACGCCGGCCGCTTGCGTTGGATGCATGTGAAGGACCTGAAACCGTCCACGCACCCCAATTTCGCGCTGGCCATGGAGCCGACGGAAGTCGGCAGCGGTGCGATCGACTGGCAAAATCTATTGCCTGCAGCTGCTCGTGCGGGGGTACGACATTTCTATGTCGAGCAAGAGCCGCCATTCACAATCGACCGATTCGAGGCCGTGTCGAAAAGCTTCGCTTATCTGAACACCATCGCCTGATCCCGAATGGGCGCGCAGATTCTCTTTTCCCTGGTGCCGGTATTTGCGCTGATCCTGCTTGGCTATGTCGTCGGCCGCGCCGACTTGCTCGGACAGCATGCGTTCGAGGTGTTGAACCGTTTCGTGCTGGTGCTCACTTTGCCGGTGCTCACCTTCCGGACCATTGCCGTCATGAACCCGGGCGACCTGGCGCAGCCTGGCATGATCGCCGCATTGCTCGGTGGTGCGCTCGGCATCTACACACTCGCTTTCATCACCGAGCGCCTGCTGGGCCGCAATGCGTCCGACGCGAATGTCGTCGCTATGTCTGCCGGATACAGCAACACGGCATTTGTCGGATTGCCGATCGCCGTGCTTCTGTTCGGACAGGCGGCAATCCCGCCGACCGCCGTCGCAATCGCCCTGAACGCAGCAGTCGTGTTCACTGTGGGCGTGCTGGTGGCGGATCTCGTCGCGACGCACGGTAGTACCTGGCAGGGTGGAGTGTTGGCGTTGAAGGCGGTCAGCCGCAATCCGCTAATTCTTTCAGGGATCGGCGGCGCCTTATGGGCGTCGTTGGGAATGTCGCTGCCGGGGCCTCTTGACGTCACGCTGCAGACTCTCGGCGCCGCGACAGCGCCATGTGCCCTGACCGCGATCGGGCTGTTCATCGCCCGGCCCCGTCCGCCCGCATCGGCGGCAGTTACGGCTCGCATCGCGCTGCTCAAGCTGATCGGTCAGCCGCTGTTGACCATGGGGTGTCTTGCGCTGCTGCCCCCGATTCCCCCGCTTTGGGCGAAGGTCGCGGTACTTATGGGCGCGATGCCGACGGGCACCAGCAGCTTCATCCTGGCGGGTGGTGCCGGCCGCTGGGCGATGGAGACGAGCGGCGCGGGCGATCGTCATCACGACGATCACCGCAAGCGTCACTCTGTCCGCGGTGGTGTGGCTTTTCTAAGGCTTGAGGCGCCGCGCGCTCAGGGCGAGCGTCTGTTCCGCCTTTACGTCCCCAGCATGTTCGCCGACGACCAGCGCGACTGTGCCTTTCGCTATTTCCCAGCCGGGCAGCTCCGGGTTGTAGCTGGCGAGCAGCCGCGGATCGATCGCGATATTGACCGTCCGCCTCTCTCCCGGTTTGAGTTGGATGCGTTGCCAACCAACCAACCGGGTCACGGTCTCGCCACGCACACGCACATGTGCATAGAATTGGGGCACCGCGACGCCTGCCACCTTGCCGGTATTTGTCACCTGGATACTAACGCTCGGTGCGGTGCCGCCCCGCGCTTTCAGACCGTCGTAGCCGAAACTGGTGTAGGTCAGGCCATAGCCGAACGGGAACAGCGGCTTGAGCCCCTTTGCCGCAAACCATTTATATCCCACCTTGGCGCCTTCGATCCGATAATCGGCATCGAAGGTGGGCACATTGTTGAGCAGGCCGTAATTGGGCTTGCCTGATGAATCCCTGATAGCAGCATCAACCTGTGCCACGCCGTCAAGCTTGGGGCGCGGAAGCTGGTCCTCGCCGGCGGGGAAGGTGATCGGCAGCCGGCCGGAAGGTGCGGTGTCGCCGGCGAGCAGCGCTGCAAGCGCTTGGCCGCCACGCTGACCCGGGTACCAGGCCTCGAGGATCGCGCCCACTTTATCGGCCCAGGGCATCAACACTGCCCCGCCGGTTTCGAGCACAACCACCGTTCTGGGGTTCGCGCCCGCCACAGCGGCGATGAGCTCATCCTGTCTTCCGGGAAGCGACAAGCTCTGCCGGTCTTCAGCCTCTGTGCGCCATTCCTCGGCGAACACGATCGCGATGTCGGCTGCCGCTGCGGCCCCGCTTGCAGCGGCGGGGTCGCTCCCGTCGACAAAGGTCACGCGTGCATCGGGGAAGCGCGCTTGCAGCGCCTGCAGCGGCGACGAGCGCACATAGGTCTGGCGTGCAAATGCGGAGGCAGGTCCAGGATGATCGGGCCTAAGTTCCAGGGCAGGGCCGCCAACCGGGCGTACCTGGGTCGAACCGCCTCCGGAAAGCACGCCGACATCGGCATGCCCGCCGATGGCCACGATGGTGCGCACGCTGCGCGCCAGCGGCAGCAGGTCGCCTTCGTTCTTCAGCAGCACCATGCCCTGTTCGGCGGCCTTCTGAGCAACCCTGGCATTGGCATCATAGTCGATTGGTTGAACTTCGCTGACGTCCGACCGGTCGAGCAGCCCCGCAGCGATGCTCGAGCGCACAACGCGCAGCGCCATATCATCCAGACGCGCTGGCGGCACCTCGCCCGAGGCGACTGCGTCGTCAAGCGGCTTGCCGAAGAAGGGTTTGGAATCGAGGCCTTTGCCCGATTGCTGGTCAAGTCCTGCGAGCGCCGCTTTGGCCGTGCTATGGACATTGCCCCAGTCCGACATCACCCAACCCGCAAATCCCCAGTCGCGCTTCAGCACCTGGTTGAGCAGCCAGTCGTTCTCGCTCGCCCAGTCCCCGTTGACTTTGTTATAGGCGCTCATCACCGATCCGGGCCGGCCCCGCTCCAGCGCGATCTGGAAGGCCAGCAGGTCCGACTCGCGCGCTGACGGCTCGTCGATCACCGCGTTGACGACGCTGCGGCCGGTTTCCTGGCTGTTGAACGCGAAATGCTTGATTGTCGAGATGATGCCGTTCGACTGAATGCCGGCCACTTGCGCGCCGACGATTGTGCCGGCGAGCAGCGGGTCTTCCGACGGATATTCGAAGCTCCGGCCCCCCCGTGGCTCCCGCACGAGATTGACGCCGCCCGCCAGCATCACGTTGAAGCGCTTTGCCCTTGCCTCGGCGCCGATCATTGCGCCCGCTTCGTGGGCTAGCACCGGATTCCAGCTCGACGCGAGCGAAAGGGTTGACGGGAGAGCGGTGGCGATATCATCGCGCCGCAGATTCATCAGGTTCGCCACACCGAGACTTGCATCCGTCTCGCGCAGCGGCGGAATGCCGAGACGCGGGACGCCCGCCACATAGCCGGCGCCGATCACCGCCTCGGCGGGCCGGTTCTTTCCCATCATCAGCGGCATATCGGACGTGACCAGGCTGAGCTTTTCCTCCTGCGTCATTTGCCGGACCAGCTGAGCAGCCCTTGCGTCTGCGTTGGAGGATGCTGCGTTCACAGGCACGCCCATCGCCGCCAACGCGATCATCGAAACCTTCGCTGCAGTTTGCATATGCTCTCCTTGGATCCGAAAGCGCGTATCAGAGCCTGAGGCGTTTCGCAATAAACGAACGGTGCCGTATGTTTAAGCGGCAAGACCTTGTGGCGCCTGGAACTCGCTTCGCGACTGGACGAGGAGGCCACAATCGGGCATTCGAACGCGTACGTTCGTTTCAACGGGATTACGCAAATATGGTGTCGGCCTCGGTTTCCAATTCCGCGGTAGGGCGCAGGGAGGTCTCGACACCTCTCGCGCTCCTGGTCTTCGTCGTGGCACTCTTCTTCATTTGGGGCGGGGTCACCAGCCTCAACGACATCCTGATCCCCAAGCTGAAGGGCTTGTTCGCGCTCAGCTACGCGCAAGCGATGCTGACCCAATTCGCCTTCTTTACCGCTTATGCGATCGTGTCGCTTCCCGCGGGCGTGCTGGTCGCGCGGCTCGGTTATGGCTTCGGCATCGCCGTCGGCCTTGGGGTAATGGCAGGAGGTTGCCTGCTCTTCATACCCGCAGCCTCGTCCGCCGCCTATCCGCTCTTTCTCGCAGCGCTATTCATTCTCGCTAGCGGGATCACCATCCTGCAGGTCGCGGCCAATCCGTTGATCGCTGATCTCGGGCCAGCCGAGACATCCCACAGCCGGCTGACTTTCGCCCAAGCGTTCAACTCGCTTGGTACGACCATATGGCCCTATGTGGGAGCGCAACTGATCCTGGGCTCGATTGCAAAGGTCGATCCGGCAAAGCTGTCGAGTGAGGCGCTCGCTGCCTTTCAGGCACGAGAGGCGGCTGTCATCGGCCACACCTATCTGGGAATTGCGACCGCGCTGGTGCTGGTCGCGCTACCGTTTCTCGTATGGCGGCGCCGGCTCGGCGAAGCCGAGGCTGGCGCGTCGCTGTCCGGAAGCCTGTCGCTTCTCGGCCGCCCGCGGCTTCGCTTCGGCGTCGCCGCCATTTTTCTGTACGTCGGTGCCGAGGTGACGATCGGCAGCCTGCTCGTCAATTATTTGATGCAGCAGTCGGTGCTGGGGCTTGCTGAGCGCCGTGCGGGGGAACTGATCGCGCTCTACTGGGGCGGGGCGATGGTTGGCCGATTCTTAGGTGCGGGGCTGCTGCGTTTCGTTTCCCCCGGGAAAATTCTTG
>Ga0207668_10002684_pt1 | contig 10413 bp, 4 predicted proteins | sample KBSS43metaG_FD_184323 | JGI IMG/M metagenome (GOLD analysis project Ga0207668, IMG submission 184323) | Switchgrass rhizosphere microbial communities from Kellogg Biological Station, Michigan, USA - KBS S4-3 metaG (SPAdes) (version 2) | ecosystem: Host-associated > Plants > Roots > Rhizosphere >... | reverse complement strand
ATGTCGCGGCGCGATCAGGCATAGACATGGTGGGCGAGCTCGCTGGCGTCGGGCCAGGGCGAGTTCTCGGCGAACTTCAGGGCGGCGGCGACGGTTGCGCGGGCGCGCTCGCGCAGGTGCGACAGCTCACCGCTTCCGATGACCTTCTCGTCGAGCAGGCGCTGGGCGGCGCGCGCGATCGGGTCGAGCGGCTTCCAACGCGCCAGCTCGGCCGGATCGACGTACGCCTGGTCGTCCGGCTCGAAGTGGCCGCGCTGGCGGTAGGTGACGAGCTCGAGGAAGCGCGGCCCGCCGTCGGCGCGGATCGAGGCGACGGCGTCGCGCGCGGCGGCGTGGACGGCGTCGACGTCGTTGCCGTCGATCACCGCGGTCGGCAGGACGTGGCCCGCGGCCCAGGCGGCGATGCGGCCGCCGCCGAGCACGGCCGTCGCTGCCGGATCGGCCGGCATCGTCTCGCGCCGGGCCACGTACGCCTGCCACTGGTTGTTCTCGCACACGAAGAGGAGCGGCAGCTGCCAAGTGACGGCGAGGTTGACCGCCTCGTGGAAGATGCCTTCGCACGCGGCGCCGTCGCCGAAAAAGACGGCGGTGATCGCGCCGGGCTCGCCCTGCCCCATCTTCTGCGCGAGGGCGACGCCGGGCGCGAGCGAGAGCTCGCCGCCGACGATCGTCGAGGTCAGGATGACGCCGAGCTCGGCGACCGAGATGTGGAGCGTGCCGCTCCGGCCCTTGCAGTAGCCGTCGACGCGGCCCATGACCTCGGCGATCAGCCGGCCCGTGTCGGCGCCGCGCGCGATCAGGTGGCCGGCACTGCGGTGGTTGGTGAGGATGCGATCGCGCGGCTCGAGGGCGCGAACGACGCCGACGGCCGAGGCCTCCTGGCCGACCGACGTGCAGGTGCCGGGCGAGGTGGGCGTGGCGCGGGCGGCGAGCGCCTCTTCGCAGGCGCGAATCAGCAGCATGGCTTCGAGCATCGAGACGCGATGCGTGGCGGGGGTGTTCATCGACTGACTTCCTTCGGACGGCGCCGCGGCGGTCGCGGCGGGTTGCGATGGTCGTCACTCTAGGGAGCGCGTGGCGCCGGCGCATGCGCCGGAAGAGCCAATCGGCACATCGCGACGGGCCATCGCCGCCCGGGCAGTGCGGCCGGTCGAAGGATGAGCGCTAGGAGACCGCGCGGGCGCGCAGCCGGCGCGCCTGGATCATGCGGCCGACGCACTCGCCGAGCAGGCGCGCGTCGCACGGCTTGGGCAGGAACGCGTCGTAGCCGTCGAAGCCGGTGCGCACGTCGGCCTCGTCGAGGCTGGTGTGCATCGCGATCATCGACTGGCGCGTGCGCGGGTCGCCGCGCAAGGCGCGCCCGACCGCGAGGCCGTCGATGCCCGGCATGTCGACGTCGAGGATCACCGCATCGAAGGACTCGCGCGTCGCCGCGGCGAGCGCGGCGTGGCCGCTGGCGACCGCCTCGACGCTGTAGCCCGCCGCCTCCAGCGAAGCGATCAGGATCTCGCGGATCACCGACGAATCGTCGACTGCGAGAACCCTGCCGCGACTCAGCAATGGCGATGACATCCGCGAACGTTAGCGGAGAGATCGCGTTCCGCACAGCCCGCTCCGGGCGCTTTTCGGCGCGGCGCCGTCGCTGCTCAAAAAACTGGCGTCAGCGGGGAAACCGGAGTGGCGCGCGGCGACGGCATCGACGCCGGGCAGATCTCAACCGGGTTATGCACAAGGTTATCAACGGCGACGCCCCCGAAATATTTTTCGCCACCGGCAGGCCACGTGCACGGTCCGCGACAGCGCCGACAACGCGGCCGCGGCGGATCAGTCGGCCGCGTTGCCGATCGCGGCCACGGCAGGGGCCGTCGGCGCGCGTTTCGCCGCCGACGACTCGATCCAGGCGTCGACGAGCGCCAGCAGCGCGTCCGGGTCGGCGGGCTTGGTGAGGTGATGATCGAAACCGGCGGCGCGCGCCCGTTCGCGGTCGGCCGGCTGGCCGTAGCCGGTGAGCGCGATCAGGCACGACGCGCGCGTTTGCGGGACCTCGCGCAGGCGCCGGGCGACCTGGTAGCCGTCCATCATCGGCAGGCCGATGTCGAGCAGAACGACGTCCGGAGCGAACACCGGCGCCGAGGCGAGCGCCTCGTTGCCGTCGCCGACCATCTTGACCTCGTGGCCGGCGAGCTCGAGCAGCACCTTGGTCGCCTCGGCGGCGTCGTGGTTGTCGTCGACGACGAGGATGCGGCAACCGGCGCGCGGCCGGGCGAGGCTTCGCTGCATGGCCGGCATCGTATCGTCGCCGACCTCGCTGAGGCACGGCAGCACGACCTGGAACTCGGAGCCGCGCCCGGAGCCGGCGCTGGTCGCCGTGACGGTGCCCTGGTGCAGGCCGACCAGCCGGTGCACGAGCGTCAGGCCGACACCGAGGCCGCCCTGGCTGCGGTCGAGCGAGCGCTTGCCCTGCTCGAACAGCTCGAAGATGTTGGGTAGCAGCTCGGCGTCGATGCCGACGCCGTTGTCGCGCACGCTGACCACGGCCTGGCCCTGGCGCAGCGTCAGCGCCACCTCGATCGTTCCGCCCTCGTCGGTGTACTTCGCCGCGTTGTTGAGGAGGTTCGCGACGACCTGCGCGAGGCGCGCGAAATCGCCGCGCAGCACGACCGGCGAATCGGGAAGCGTGGTCTGGAGCTGATGACGGCGACTGTCGAGGAACGGCTTGGCGGTCTCGATCGCGTGGGCGACGACGGCGCGCAGGTCGAGGGGCTCGGTCTGGAGCGCGATCTTGCCCTGGCTGATTCGCGCGACGTCGAGCAGGTCCTCGACCAGGCGAGTCAGGTGCGCGACCTGCCGGCCGGTGACGTCGGTCGCCCAGGTCAGCTTCGGCTCGGCCGGCGCGAGCCGGCGGATCACCTCGAGCGCGGTGCGGATCGGCGCGAGCGGGTTGCGCAGCTCGTGCGAAAGCATCGCCAGGAACTCGTCCTTTCTCCGGTTCGATATCTGCAGCAAGGCCTCGATGCCGCGCCGCTCCTCGATCTCCATCTGCAGGGTGCGATAGAGGCGAGCGTTCTCGAGCGCGATCGCGGCGCGCGCGATCAGCTCGGCGATGCCCGCGCGATCGGCCCCGTCGCTGGGCCGAAGGCGGATCGCACCGACGATGCGATCCGCGTTCGACAGCGGCAAGACCGTGAGCGGCGACGCCGCGGCGGCCGTCGGCGGAGCGTTGGCGGCCGGGTCGATGGCGCTCGTCAGCAGCGCCATCTCGGCCGGATGAAGCTGGCCGACGTCGCGCCGCTGCACGCATGGCTCTCCCTCGGGCGACAGCGCCGCGTCGACGACGAGGTCGATGCTGCCCGCCGGGTCGCAGAGCGCGAGCGTCGCCTCGCTGGCGAAGCGCGGCACCAGCATCTCGAGCAGCCGCGTCGCCGTCACCTCGGAGTCAAGCGACGAGCCGAGCTCGCGGCTCGCGTGCGAGAAGAAGTGCGAGCGGCGCGTGTTCTCCTCGGCGACGTTGCGCGCCGCCTCGGCCGCGGCCAGCGCGACCCGCTCGTTGGCGCGCCGGCGCAGGCGCCGCTGCGTCAGGTGCAGGTCGACGAAGACCTTCACCTTCGAGCGCAGCACGTCGGGGTTGACCGGCGAGAGGATGTAGTCGACAGCGCCGAGCGAGTAGCCGAGGCTGGTCTGCATCTCGTCGGCGTACGACGTGACGAAGATGATCGGCGTTCGCGCCGATCGCTTGTACTGCCGGATCAGCTTGGCGGTCTCGAAGCCGTCGATATCGGGCATGTTGACGTCGAGCAGGATCGCCGCGAACTCGGTCTTGAGGATCTCCTTCAGCGCTTCCGCGCCCGAGCGGGCGCAGACCAGGTCGTGCCCGAGGTCCTCGAGCACGGTCTGGAAGACGAGCAGCTTTTCCGGCAGGTCGTCGACGATGAGGATGCTGGCGCGCTCGCCGTCGTCCTCACCGAGGTCGTCGAACTCCGAATTCAGCGGCACAGCCAGCCCCTGAGGACTGCGAGAAGGTTCATCGGATCGACCGGCTTGGAGAGATAGTCCCAGGCGCCGGCCTCGATGCATTTCTGCCGGTCGCCCTTCATCGCCTTGGCGGTGACGGCGACCATCGGCAGCTCGCGGCCGCGCGGGAGCTTGCGAATCTCCTGCATCGTCGCGATGCCGTCCATCTCCGGCATCATGATGTCCATCAGGACGATGTCGATGCCCGGGTCGGACTCGACCAGGCGGATCGCCTCGCGCCCGTTGTCGGCCGAGACGATGACCATCCCTTCGTTGTCGAGCACGGTGGCGAGCGCGAAGATGTTGCGCATGTCGTCGTCGACGAGCAGCGCCTTCTTGCCGTGCAGCGCCAGGTGCGCGCCGTGGACGGCCTCGACCGCCTCGCGCTCGCGGTTCGACATCACGGCGGGGCTGCGATGGAGCAGGAAAGCCGCCTGCGCGAGCGTCGTCTCGAGCGAGTCGGCCTCGCGGATCGCGAAGGCGCGGTGCGGCAGCTGCCAGCGGCCGCGGTCCGTCGAGGGGCAGTCGCGGTGCAGGACGATCGGCAGCTGGCAGATGCCGGCGCGCCGCTCGATCTCCTCGATCACGTCCTCGGGGCCGAAGTCGCTCACCGACTCGTCGATGACGAGGCAGTCGGCGTCGCGCAGCGCGGCACGGATCGCGTCGCCGTCCTCGGCGAGGATCGGCCGCACGTCGCCGTCCATCGATGCCAGCAGCTGCGCGCGCATCGGCGACGCCGGCAGCGCAACGACGAGGTTGCGGAACGGCCGGTCGCAGTAGGCGTAAAGCTGGGCCACCGCGACGTCGACCTCGTCCTTCGACTGCAACGGCTTGGCGACGAAGCCGATCGCTCCCGCCTGCAGCGCCCGCTCGCGCGAGTCGTCGGTCGAGACGACGCAGATCGGGATGTGGCGCGTCGCGACGTCGGTCTTGAGCCGGTCGAGGATGCGCCAGCCCTGCATGTCGGGCAGCGAAATGTCGAGCGTGATCCCCGCCGGGTGGAACTCGCGCGCCATGGTCAGCGCGCCGGCGCCGGTGTTGCTGACGAGCCCCTTGAAGCCGGCGATTCGCGCCGCGTCGAGCAGGACCTTGGCGAAGGCGAGGTCGTTCTCGACCACGAGCAGGACGCGGTCGCCGCTGCCGATCGCGTCACGATCGTCGTCGGCGACGTTGGCGAAGATCTCGCCTTCGTCGCCCGCCGCACTGCTCGCCTCGTCGGCGTGCACCGCCATGCCGGTGAACGCGCCGCGCCGCACCAGCGCGGCGGCGTCGGTGCTCGCCGCGTGGCGCCGGCCGGCGTCGGCCTCGCCGGGAGCGAGGCGCTGCTGGCGCGCGTTGCGGGCGGGGTTGTAGCTCTGCGGCAGGTAGAGCGTGAAGGTGCTGCCGGTGCCGGGCTTGCTGACCAGCCTGATCTCGCCGCCGAGCAGGCGCGAGAGCTCGCGGCTGATCGCCAGGCCGAGGCCGGTGCCGCCGTACTTGCGCGACGTCGATCCATCGGCCTGCTGGAACGCCTCGAAGATGATCTGCTGCTTGTCGGGCGAGATGCCGATGCCGGTGTCCGAGACCGAGAACGCGATCACCTGGCTGGCATGGCGCAGCTCCTCGTTGTCGGGCGACCAGCCGCCTTCTGCGCTGGCGATCGAGAACGACACCGAGCCCTGGTGCGTGAACTTGAATGCGTTCGAGAGCAGGTTCTTGATGATCTGCTGCAGCCGCTTGACGTCGGTGACGAGCGACTTCGGCAGCGGCTGCTCGATGTCGATCCGGAAGTCGAGGTGCTTCGACTCGGCGAAGTGGCGGAAGCTCCGCTCGATCGAGCGGTGCAGGTCGTCGATCCGGACCTCGCTGACGTCGACCGCGACGGTCCCCGACTCGATCTTCGACAGGTCGAGGATGTCGTTGATCAGCATCAGCAGGTCGTTGCCCGACGAATGGATCGTCTTCGAGAACTCGACCTGCTTGCCGGTCAGGTTGCCGTCCGGGTTCTTGCACAGCTGGTCCGACAGGATCAGCAGGCTGTTGAGCGGCGTGCGCAGCTCGTGCGACATGTTGGCGAGGAACTCGGACTTGTACTTCGACGTGAGCGCGAGCTGCTCGGCCTTTTCCTCGAGCGCCTGGCGCGCCTGCTCGACCTCCTGGTTCTTGCGCTCGACCTCCTGGTTCTGGTGCGCGAGCAGCCGTGCCTTCTCCTGCAGCTCCTCGTTGGTCTGCTGCAGCTCCTGCTGCCGGCTCTGCAGCTCCTCGGCGAGCGACTGCGACTGGGTCAGCAGGTCTTCCGTTCGCGAGTTCGCCTCGATCGTGTTGATGACGATGCCGATCGATTCCGTGAGCTGGGCGAGGAACGCCTCGTGGACCGGGTTGAAGCGCTGCAGCGACGCGAGCTCGAGGACGCCGCGCACCTCGTCCTCGAAGACGACCGGCAGGACCATGACGTCCATCGCCGCGTTCTCCGACAGGCCCGAGGCGACGCGGAACGCCGCCGACGGCACGTTGGTGAGGAGGATGCGCTCCTTGTCGATCGCGCACTGGCCGACGAGGCCCTCGCCGAGGTTGACGACCTTGCCGTGCGTCGGCTGGCCGCCCGACGCGTAGCTCGCGAAGAGGCGCAGCTGCGGCGTGTCGTTGACGGTGCTGAGCACGTAGAACTCGGCCTGCTGGACGCCGACCACCGGCGCCAGCTCGGAGAGGATCAGCTGGCCGACGGTGACGAGGTCTTTCTGGCCCTGCAGCATCCGGCTGAACTTGGCGAGGTTGGTCTTCAGCCAGTCCTGCTCGGTGTTCTTCTGCGTCGTGTCCTTGAGGTTTCGGATCATCTCGTTGATCGTGTCCTTCAGGGACGCGACCTCGCCCTGCGTCTCGACCGTGATCGATCGCGTCAGGTCGCCCTGCGTCACCGCGGTCGCGACCTCGGCGATCGCGCGCACCTGCGTCGTCAGGTTGGCGGCGAGCTCGTTGACGTTCTCGGTCAGGCCCTTCCACGTTCCCGCCGCGCCCGGCACCTTGGCCTGGCCGCCGAGCTTGCCTTCGACGCCGACCTCGCGCGCGACCGTCGTCACCTGGTCGGCGAAGGTCGCGAGCGTGTCGGTCATGCCGTTGATCGTCTCGGCGAGCGCGGCGATCTCGCCCTTCGCTTCCACGGTGAGCTTTCGCTTCAGGTCGCCGTTCGCGACCGCGGTCACGACCTTGGCGATGCCGCGCACCTGACCCGTGAGGTTGCCGGCCATGAAGTTGACGTTGTCGGTGAGGTCCTTCCACGTTCCGGAGACGCCGCGCACCTGCGCCTGGCCGCCGAGCCGCCCTTCCGTGCCGACCTCGCGCGCGACCCGCGTCACTTCCGCCGCGAACGACGAGAGCTGGTCGACCATCGTGTTGATCGTCGCCTTCAGCTCCAGGATCTCGCCCTTGACGTCGACGGTGATCTTCTTGGAGAGGTCGCCCGCCGCGACCGCCTTCGTCACGTCGGCGATGTTGCGGACCTGCGAGGTGAGGTTCGACGCCATCAGGTTCACCGAGTCGGTGAGGTCCTTCCAGGTGCCGGCGACGCCTTGCACGTCCGCCTGGCCGCCGAGCTTGCCTTCGGTTCCCACTTCGCGCGCGACCCGCGTCACCTCGGCGGCAAACGATCGCAGCTGGTCGACCATGGTATTGATCGTGTTCTTCAGCTCGAGGATCTCGCCCTTGACGTCGACGGTGATCTTCTTCGACAGGTCGCCCGCGGCCACCGCGGTCGTCACCTCGGCGATGTTGCGCACCTGAGACGTCAGGTTGCCGGCCATGAAGTTGACCGACTCGGTCAGGTCCTTCCACGTTCCCGCCACGCCCTGCACGTCGGCCTGGCCGCCCAGGATGCCTTCGGTTCCCACTTCGCGCGCGACCCGCGTGACCTCCGCCGCGAACGATCGCAGCTGGTCGACCATCGTGTTGATGGTGTTCTTGAGCTCCGAGATCTCGCCCTTCACGTCCACGGTGATCTTCTTCGACAGGTCGCCCGCCGCCACGGCGGTCGTCACCTCGGCGATGTTGCGGACCTGCGAGGTCAGGTTGCCGGCCATGAAGTTCACCGACTCGGTCAGGTCCTTCCACGTCCCCGCGACACCCTGCACGTCGGCCTGGCCGCCGAGCTTGCCCTCGGTGCCGACCTCGCGTGCGACCCGAGTCACTTCCGCCGCGAACGACGAGAGCTGGTCGACCATCGTGTTGATCGTGTTCTTCAGCTCCGAGATTTCGCCCTTGACGTCGACGGTGATCTTCTTCGACAGGTCGCCGGCGGCCACCGCCTTGGTCACGTCGGCGATGTTTCTCACCTGCGACGTCAGGTTGCCAGCCATGAAGTTCACCGACTCGGTGAGGTCCTTCCACGTCCCGGCGACACCCTGCACGTCGGCCTGGCCACCGAGCTTGCCCTCGGTGCCGACCTCGCGCGCCACGCGCGTCACTTCCGCGGCGAACGAGCGCAGCTGGTCGACCATGGTGTTGATCGTTGCCTTCAGCTCCAGGATCTCGCCCTTGACGTCGACGGTGATCTTCTTCGACAGGTCACCCGCGGCAACCGCCTTCGTCACGTCGGCGATGTTGCGCACCTGCGAGGTCAGGTTGCCGGCCATCGAGTTGACCGAATCGGTCAGGTCCTTCCAGGTCCCCGAGACGCCCTTCACCTCGGCCTGGCCGCCGAGCATCCCTTCGGTGCCGACCTCGCGCGCGACCCGCGTCACTTCCGCCGCGAACGACGAGAGCTGGTCGACCATCGTGTTGATCGTCGCCTTCAGCTCCAGGATCTCGCCCTTGACGTCGACGGTGATCTTCTTGGAGAGGTCGCCCGCCGCGACCGCCTTCGTCACGTCGGCGATGTTCCGCACCTGCGACGTGAGGTTCGACGCCATCGAGTTGACCGAGTCGGTGAGGTCCTTCCACGTGCCGGCGACGCCCTGCACGTCGGCCTGGCCGCCCAGCTTGCCTTCGGTTCCCACTTCACGCGCGACCCGCGTCACCTCGGCCGCGAACGACCGGAGCTGGTCGACCATCGTGTTGATCGTGTTCTTGAGCTCGGAGATCTCTCCTTTCACGTCCACCGTGATCTTCTTGGAGAGGTCGCCCGCGGCCACCGCGGTCGTCACCTCGGCGATGTTGCGCACCTGAGACGTCAGGTTGCCGGCCATGAAGTTGACCGACTCGGTCAGGTCCTTCCACGTTCCCGCCACGCCCTGCACGTCGGCCTGGCCGCCGAGCTTGCCCTCGGTGCCGACCTCGCGCGCGACCCGCGTCACTTCGGCCGCGAACGAGCGCAGCTGGTCGACCATCGTGTTGACGGTGTTCTTGAGCTCGAGGATCTCGCCCTTGACGTCGACGGTGATCTTCTTCGAGAGGTCACCCGCGGCGACCGCCTTCGTCACGTCGGCGATGTTGCGCACCTGAGACGTCAGGTTGCCGGCCATCGAGTTGACCGAGTCGGTGAGGTCCTTCCACGTCCCGGAGACGCCTTCGACACGCGCTTGTCCGCCGAGCGATCCCTCGGTGCCGACCTCACGCGCGACCCGCGTCACCTCGGAGGCGAACGAGCGCAGCTGGTCGACCATCGTGTTGATGGTGTTCTTCAGCGTCAGGAACTCGCCCTTGACGTCGACGTCGATCTTCTTCGAGAGGTCGCCCTTGGCGACCGCCGTCGTCACGTCGGCGATGTTGCGGACCTGGTCCGTCAGGTTGCCGGCCATCGAGTTGACCGAGTCGGTCAGGTCCTTCCAGGTGCCGGCGACGCCCTTCACCTTCGCCTGGCCGCCGAGCTTGCCCTCGGTGCCGACCTCGCGCGCCACCCGCGTCACCTCGGCCGAGAAGTTGCCGAGCTGCTCGACCATCTTGTTGATCGTCTTGGCGGTGCGCAGGAACTCGCCCTCGAGCTCGCGCCCCTCGACTTCGAGCGCCATGCTCTTCGACAGGTCGCCCTGCGCGACTGCGCCGATCACGCGCGCGACCTCGCTGGTCGGGTGGACGAGGTCGTCGATGAGCGAGTTGATGCACTCGACCGACTCGCCCCAGAACCCGCGCGCTCCCTGCAGCGACGCGCGCTGCTTGAGCTTGCCTTCCTTGCCGACGACCTGGCGCAGGCGGATCAGCTCGTCGGCCATGTCGGCGTTCTGCTGGACGACCGCATTGAAGGCGTCGGCGACCTTGCCCGACACGCCCGACCAATGCAGCGGCAGGCGGACGCTCGCGTCGCCCTTGAGGAGCCCGGTCAGCGCCGCCAGCAGCGAATTCATTTCCTCGTTGCGGCCACTGACGCTGGGATCGTCGACGACTTTCATTCACGTCTCCTGGTGCGATTCGATGCGACAAAAAAAGGGCGCGCAGGCCCGCAAGATTATGGCCAGCCCATCCGCGGGGACGAGCCTCGGCGTTCGTGAAACAGCG
>Ga0207668_10002683_pt1 | contig 10414 bp, 3 predicted proteins | sample KBSS43metaG_FD_184323 | JGI IMG/M metagenome (GOLD analysis project Ga0207668, IMG submission 184323) | Switchgrass rhizosphere microbial communities from Kellogg Biological Station, Michigan, USA - KBS S4-3 metaG (SPAdes) (version 2) | ecosystem: Host-associated > Plants > Roots > Rhizosphere >... | reverse complement strand
CCACAGCCGGTCGCCGGTGGTGAGCGGTCGATTGACGGACGCCTGCACCCAATCGCTTTCGCCGGCGGGTGAGAAGCTGACGGCGCCGGTCATGTATCCGACGCGCGCGACCCGCGATGGCGGGTCGGCTTGAGCCCAGCCGCTGACGGTCAGGATCAAGGCGCTCGCGACGAACGCAAACACCCGGAGACGTATTTGATGGATCTGCATGACGATTCCTAACGTATCTGTGCGCTGCCCGGCCCGAGTCGGTGTTCGGGTCGCGAAGCAACGGTAACGCTGGCTAACGAAAATGCCGCGACGTCGTACTCCACAATGTGGAGGGAGGCGGCAACGAGGAGGACACTACTCGCCGGACTCACCGGCGGAGCGTCACACGGTTCTTGCAGCAATAACGTCCGGCACCCTCGTTTCGATGACAGCGCGGTCAGCGACACGCGCGGGACGCGCGAGACGGACACATGCCGTTACAACATGATGAGCATCGTGGCGGATTCCCCGCGCGCTGTCTGTGCGTCAGCGCACTGTGCGAAGCATCCAGGAAGGCGCGCTAGCCCTTCCTTCCGAAAACCAGCAGCAATCCGCCAATGACGATTGCCCCTACGCCGGCCCAGATCGGGACGTTCACCGTCTCCTTGTCCGTTACCGACAGGACGAGCGGACCGATCTTCGCTTCGTGCGTCTCCTTCGTGTAGGTGAAGCCGCCGTAGACGAGCCCGAGGATCCCGCCGACGATCAGTACGATTCCTAGTATTTTCATCGCGTTCATGTTCGTTCCTTCGAAGCGGGTGTACGTCGAGAATCCAATCAGCGATCTTGGCCGCGTGCCCGGGGTTGGTCGGTGCGCCGGCGCCCGTACTGCGAAGGAGAGTATAGGGAGCGGCTGTCAGCGCTGCAATGAAAGCGCGGCGTCCAGCGGTGCGGGCGCGGGAGGAGCGCTGAATGCGACACGCACGTCGACATCGTGGTCCTGTCGATCGTCGGCAAGCACTACGAAGTTGCCCTCCTGGACAACGCCGTCCACGGTGACGGTCACCGCATCCGGTTCTTCATCGCCGTCTGCGGCGGTTCGTCGTACGGCGATGCGGTAGTAGGTTTCACGATACCGATATCGCAGCGAGTACTCGTTCCACGATGGTGGCACGCACGGCGCGAAACGAAGCCGGTCCCCCTCCAGGTTGAGCCCTAGCAGCGACTCGATGATGAGCCGATACATCCAGCCGGCCGAACCGGTGTACCACGTCCAGCCGCCGCGGCCGGTGTGCGGCGCGAGCGCGTAGACGTCGGCGGCGACGACGTAGGGCTCCACCTTGTACGTCGCGACGGCTTCGGGCGTCCGCGCGTGATTCACCGGGTTGATCATCGCGGTCAACTCCCACGCGCGCGCGCTGTCGCCGAGTGCCGCGAAGGCCATCGCAGTCCAGATCGCCGCATGCGTGTATTGGCCGCCGTTCTCCCGCACGCCCGGTACGTAGCCGCGAATGTAGCCCGGCTCGAGATCGGACGTATCGAACGGCGGATCGAGCAGCTGAATCATTGCGTGGTCGCGGCGAACCAGACGCGCGTCGACGGCGTTCATCGCAGCGCGCGCGCGCTCCGGGTCGCCTGCGCCGGACAGCACCGCCCAGCTCTGCGCAATCGAATCGATTTGACATTCGGCATTGCTGCGCGATCCGAGCGGCGTGCCGTCGTCGAAGTACGCGCGTCGATACCAGTCGCCGTCCCAGCCGCTGTGTTCGATCCGCTGCCGCAGTTGCCGCGACTCCGTATCGCAGCGATCCGCGAACGACGCGTCGTCGCGCAGGCGCGCCAGCTTCGCGAATTCGCCGAGGACGTGGCACAGGAAGAAGGCGAGCCACACGCTCTCGCCTTCCCCGCGCCTGCCGACCAGGTTCATGCCGTCGTTCCAGTCGCCGGTGCCGATCAGCGGCAATCCGTGCGCACCGAACTTGAGGCCATGAACGATCGCCCGCACGCAGTGCTGGTAGACGTTCGCGCGCTCGTCGGCCCGGGTGGGCAAGCCGTAGTAGGAATCGTCTTCCGCGTTGACGGCGCGGCCCTCGAGGAAATGAGCAGTCTCGTCGAGGACCGAAACGTCACCCGTTGCCAGAACGTACCGGCACGCCGCGAGCGGCAGCCAGAGGTAGTCGTCCGAGCAATGCGTGCGCACCCCGCGCCCGGACGGCGGATGCCACCAATGCTGGACGTCGCCTTCGACGAATTGACGGCCGGCGCACAGGACGATCTGCGCGCGCACCAGCCGCGGCTCGGTATGGACGAGCGCCATTACGTCCTGCAGCTGGTCGCGGAAGCCGAAGGCGCCGCCCGACTGGTAGTAGCCGCTTCGCGCCCACAAGCGGCAGGCCAACGTCTGATACACGAGCCACCCGTTGGTGAGCACATTAAGCGCCGCATCGGGCGATTCCACTTGTACGGCGGCGAGCGTGTGCCGCCAATGGCCGATCACGGCCTCCAGCGCGTCGTGTGCGGCGGCGGATCCCCGGAAGCGCTGCACCAGCTCGCCAGCCGCAGCGGCGCTGCCCGCTGCGCCGAGGCGGAAAACGATCTCGCGTTCCTGCCCGTCCGCGAGGTCGAATGCCAGCTGGATCGCGGCGCAGGGATCGAGTCCGGCGCCGGTCTTGCCGGACAGACGCGCGCGCTGCATCGCCGCAGGATTCCGCGGTGTTCCGTTGCGACCGAGGAATTCGGTGCGGTCGCAGGTAGCCGTTCGCGTCGTATCGTCGATGTCGAAAAACGCGATCCAGTCGGCGAACTCGCTGTTGTACGGATTGCGGGCGTACAACGCGCCGTTCCGCCCGTCGATTTCCGTCGCAATGTGCATCGCCGTCTTGGCGCGCACGTCGCCCAGCACCCACTCGACGTAACCGGTGGCGGAGAGCCGCCGCACGCGGCCGGAATGATTGCTTACTTTCAATGAATAGAACTTCACCGGCGCGTCGATCGCGACGAAGACGGTAAGCTCCGAACGAATCCCATCCTCGACGTGTTCGTACACGCTATAGCCGAACCCGTGCCGGGTGACGTAACGCGAGGCGTCTTCGGGACCGGACGACGTGGGCGACCAGAAATGCCCGGTCTCTTCGTCGCGAAGGTAGATTGCCTCGCCGTTCGAATCGCCTACCGGATCGTTGTTCCAGGGCGTAAGGCGGAACAGGTGCGCGTTCTCGCTCCACGTGTACCCGAGCCCGCTCTCCGATACCACCGTACCGAAGCGCGGATTCGCGAGCACATTCACCCAGGGCGTCGGGGTCGCAACGCCCGCTCCCGGCGCGATCACGTATTCGCGGCCATCGGCTGCGAATCCTCCGATTCCGTTGAAGAGGATCAAATAGTCTTCGGGCGAGCCGACAGCCGCCCGGGCAAGCGGCCGGTGCGGGCGGGTCGGCACCAGTCGCGGAATGCGGATGTCGGCGGCAGCGCGGCGGTTGATCTGGTCGGCCAGCGTTCCGCGGCTGTCGGTAATGATCGCGCGGGCGACCGATTGGAAAAGAATGCGATCCTCGGTCGAGATCTGCTCGGCATGGCGAACGAAAATGCCTCCCGGCCGATCGACGACGTGCGCTTCGACACCAGCGGCGATGAGTCCGATGATTTGTTCCTGGAGCCGCTGCCGATAGCCGTCGTGATCCTCGTTCCAGATCACCAGGTCCACCGCCAATCCCTTCGAGCGCCAATAGGCATGCGCCTGCACGAGTTGGCGCACCAGCTCGATATTGGCCGCATCGGAGATCTGCAGCAGAACGATCGGCAAGTCCCCGGAGATGGCGTAGCCCCAGAGTCCGGATTGCCCGCGACGGTTGCGGACCAGCACGCTCGCCGGCGCGCGTAGCGACGCGTTCGCGTAGATCACCGAGCTGGCCAACCGGCCGTAGAGCTGCGAGTCGGCCTCGGTGGCGTTGAGCTGCCGGAGTACCACGTGGCTGTGCGTCCACGTCAATTCGAACACGCGGTCCGTCAGTCGGCGATCCTGATACTTGTCGACGAGATGCAGCACGGATTCGCGCGTCTCGCCGGCGCCGGAAACCATGTCGATCGTCACCGTCGCGCCGGCGGCGACGATCAGTCGTTGCCGGATCGCCGCGACCGGATCGAGGACGGAGCCTTCCGTATCGGACAGCGCACCGGGCGTGGTCAGGGCAACCGGTGACGCGACGGACCCGCCACGGCCGATGAAACGCATGCGGTCGGTTTCGAACGAGAGCGTGCTCTGACCCGCCCCATGCACGGTCATCAGGTGGAACATCCACGGGACCCGCTCGTCGAGAGAGCGCGGGCGGCGGGTGCAAACAATCGCGTTGCGCCGCTTGAGTATCTCGGTTTGCACGAAGAGGTTGCTGAACGCCGGATGCAACGCATCCGCGGCCGCGGGCGCCAGGACCACTTCCGCGTAACTCGTGACGTCGATCGTTCGCGACACGCGCGACCGGTTCGTGATGTGGACGCGGCGGACTTCGATATCGTCTTCGGGCGATACGACGATCTCGGTATGCGTGTCGATATCGAAGTCCCGGCGCCGGAATTCCGCCCGTCCTTCCGAAAAGATCGCCTCGTAGCGGTCCGCCGGCTTCAGCGTAGGCTGGTGCGCGGTCGACCAGAACTCACCGCTCGCTTCGTCGCGCAGATAGCAGAACGTGCCCCAGTTGTCGGATGTGCCGTCTTCGCGCCACCGGGTAATGGCCAGGTCGTTCCATCGGCTGCTCCCGCCGCCCGCGTTCGTCACCATCACGTGATAACGGCCGTTCGACAGCAGCTGCACTTCCGGGATCGCCGTGTCCACGCTGTTCAGCACGCGAACCGGCGACTCCGGCCCGCCGGCGCCGTCGCGAGGGCCGGAAAGGTCGGTCGGGTTCGGGTGAAACAACGTGGCCCGGGGAACGCGTTCCTGCAGCAGAAGCAGCGTCGCCTGCAACAGCGGATCCGACTCGAAACGGCGCTGCATCGGTCGGCCCAGCAGCAGATGGGCGTACGACAGCAGGCTCATTCCCTGGTGATGCGCCATGTACGAGCGGACGATGGCGCTCGATTCGCCGCGGCGCTGTCGCGACGGCGTGTAGTCGATCGCCTCGTACAGGCCCAGTTTCCCCTGCAGGCCGCTAAAGGCGAGATGCTGCAGGTTCTGGCAGGCTGCCTCCGGCGCCACCATCAGTGCGAGCGCCGATGCGTAGGGCGCCACGACCAGGTCGTCGCCGAGACCACGTTTCAGGCCCAGGCCGGGAACCCCGAACGCGCGATACTGGTAGTCGAGTTGCACGTCGACGGTGTTGTACCCGCTCTCCGACATCCCCCACGGCACACCACGCTGTTTTCCGTATTCGATCTGTCGCTGCACCGCCGCCCGGTAGGTTTGGTCAAGCAGAGTATTCTCGTACGTCGGCATGACCAGCAGCGGCATCAGGTATTCGAACATCGAGCCGCTCCATGCGAGCAGGACCGGTTCTCCGCCCGCGGTCGTCAGCAGGCGACCGAGCGCGAACCAGCTCTCCTGCGGCAGTGCGCCCTGCGCGATGGCGACGAAATTACACAGCCGCGCTTCCGACGCCAGCAGGTCGTAGCAGCTGTCGTCGCGGCGACGCTCGGCGACGTTGTAACCGATCACCAGTTGCCGGCGCACGCTGTCGTACAGGAAGTCGTAGTCGACTGCGGCGAGGGCGGTTACCTGCAGCGCGAGCTGGTCGATCGCGGCCATCGTCGTCGTTGCCTGCGCAACTCCCTGAGCCACCATGCGCTGCAACGTGTCGAGAAATTGCTGCTCTTCTTCGCTGGGATCGTTGTGGCGCTCGCGTTCGATGGCCGGCGACCACGTCACTGCGAGTGACGCAATTTCGCGCAGTGTCGGGATACGGGTGGTGCCGGGAAAGTCGAGGCCGGTACCGGCCATCGGTTGCAACGTGAGCCATGGCGCGAGACCGATCAGCTCGTCGCGCATCTCTGCGCATTGCCTCGAGAGCGTTCGCGCCCAGAAGCTGGCGTCGCTGTCGGAGCCGGGTTGTCCGCTGGCGGTGAAATGCGTGGCCACGTCGGCTGCGCAGGCGGCCAGTCGCTGCACCTGTATCCACGCGCCGCCCAGCGTAACCGGTGTCTCAGCGCTCGACGACTCGAGTGCTGCGTTTAACGGCGAAACGACGGCCGCAGCGTCGGCGTCGACGGCGTCCAGCAGAACGCCGACCGTGTCGTGCACGCCTTGGAGCCATCTGCGGTTGAGGATCGGAGCGTCGACCAGCGCGACGAGGCCGGGCCGCAGTGTCATCAGATGACCGGCGAGATTGCCGCTGTCCACCGTCGACACATAGCGCGGCTCGAGGGGCGATTGCGTCTGTGTGTCGTACCAGTTGTAGAAATGACCGCGGTAGCGCTTCAGCGATTCCATCGTGCGCAATGCGTTCGCCGTACGCGCCACGAGTTGGCCGGACGACAGATAGCCGAAGTCATGCGCGGCCAGATTGGCAAGCAGCGCCAGCCCCATGTTGGTAGGCGACGTGCGGCGCGCAACTTTGGCCGCGGGTTGCTCCTGGACGTTGTCGGGCGGCAACCAGTGGTCGTCGGGGCCGACGTACGTTTCGAAATAGGCCCATGTCTTGCGCGCCAGTTGGCGGAGGAAGCGGGTCTGGTCAACACTAAGCTGCGCTTTCTTTCGCGTCAGCGGACGACTTACCCACCAGGCAATGGCGGGCGCCGCCGCCCACAGCAGCAGTACGGGTCCCGCGATCGCCAGCACGCCGGCATGGGTCACCGACAGACCGACCAACACGATGGCGGCGATGGCCGGCGAGATGGCCATCGCACGGTACGACGCGCGCAAGTCCGTGCGGTGGCGTTGTTCCAGCGCCCGCTCGACGTTGCTCGACGGGTTCCATTCCAGCAGCCGCCGATGGGTGATGAGCATCCGCCCGATCGTGCGCACGACGGCGTCCAGGCAGAAGTAGGCTTCGTAGGGGAGAAAGGCGAGTGCGAGCAGCGCCTGAACGACGTGTCGTCGTGCGGAGTATCCGACGGCAGTCAGATGTTGACTGAACGGCACGTCGGCCGGCTTGTTGGCGAGGTCGGACAGCGTCGCGATGACGGACGGTGCCAGCAGGACGCAGATGACGACGGCCGTCCAGAACCACGCCGCAGAGAGCTCGGTCCATCCCAGCAGCAGCAGCGACGTAAGCGCTGGGGGGACGAGGCTGCGACGAAGGTTGTCGAACACCTTCCACTGCGACAGCATCGAAAGCGGATTTCGTTCGCGGCGTCCGTCGGGGCCTCTCACGCGCCGCCGCAGCCACCCGACGAGCTGCCAGTCACCGCGGATCCAGCGCCGGCGGCGCGCGACGTCGGCGCTGTAGCGCGCGGGAAACTCTTCGTACAACTCCGCGTCGCTCAACAGTCCGGCGCGGGCGTAGCAACCCTCGAGCAGGTCGTGGCTCAGGATGCGATTGGCGGGAAAGCGTCCCTTGAGCGCACGCTCGAACGCGTCGACATCGTAGATGCCCTTGCCGATGAACGAACCCTCGCCGAACGCGTCCTGGTACACGTCGGAAACCGTGCGCGTGTACTGGTCGATGCCGGGTTCGCCACCGTAGAGCCGCGCATACCGCGACCGGTTCGTACCCGGCAGGCTGACGGACACCCGAGGCTGGAGGATGCCGTAGCCCGATGTCACGACCTCCCTGCTCGTGTCTTTCCCGGATTCGTCGAAGCGGGCGGCGTTCAGCGGATGGGCGATGGCGCCGACAAACTGCCGCGCAGCGTCGCGCGGCAACTGCGTGTCGGTGTCGAGCGTGATGACGTACTTGACTTGCGAGAGGACGCCGGTCTCGCCGACGATGAGCGAAAAACCATCGGCATGGCCGCCGCGCAGCAGCGCGTTCAGGTCGCCGAGCTTGCCGCGCTTTCGTTCATGGCCCATCCAGATTCGCGCATCGGCATTCCAGCGCCGCGGGCGATGAAACAGGTAGAACGAACTTCCGCGGAGGGAATCGCCGGCGTCGACGGCGTTCCCGCCTGGCGTTTCGGATTCGCGGTATCCATATTTCGCGTTCAGTTCGTTGATTCGCGTTTGCGCGAGCCGCAGCAGGGGCTCGTCCGTGGGCAGCGATTCCTCTCGTGCGTCCAGGAAATCGGTCAACAAGCCGAAATGCAGATGCTGGTCGCGATTCGCCAGGAAGCGGACTTCGAGGGCTTCGACCAGATCCTCGACGTTGGAAGCGCTGGTGAGCATCGTCGGGACCACGACCAGCGCGCGCGCTCCCGCGGCGATGCCGGTGCCGAAATCCATCCGTGGCAGCGAGTGGGGCGTCACCAGCAGCGTGGCCACCCAGTTCACGATGGTCACCGCCAGCTGGCTGGACGCCAGCAGGCAGAGCACGACGACGAGCGCGAGGATTTCCCACGCCACGCCGGCGGCGACGGCGTTTGCGACGAGGCCCGCGGTGACCACGGCAACGATCGCCGCGATCGCGCCAAGGTAGAAAGACAGCGGATAGCGGCGCCCGATGCTTCGCAGCGCTTCCGCAGTCGTAGCCTGAACGCCGGCGCAGCGTTCGAGCTCGTCGAGCCCGCTGTCGATCAGGTAATAGCCGACGTGTGCCGCCCGATCGTCGTTCCCCTTGCCGTCAGCGCTCCGCCGGGCCAGCTCGATTGCCTTCGCCGCGACCTCCGCTTCGGACAGATGCCCGGTCCTGGCGATCCGCTCCGTCACGTGGCGATAGCGGTCTCGGGTCGCAAATTCCATCGCGCCGTAGACGCGTTGCGGATCCTCCCGCAGTATTTTCTCGACCGCACTCATCGCCTCGACAAACTCGCGCCAATCGATCGCGCTCAGGAAGCGGAGGCTGCCGATGCTGTTGCTGATCGAGACCTGGTCCGACGCCTGCCGCTGGTTCTCGACCTGGACCAGTTGTTCGATCGTCTGATGCGACTCTGCGAGCCACTGCTCGATCCAGGTCAACGCCAGCGCCAGCGCTGCACTTTGTCCCTGCAAACGGCGCGCGAGCTCGGCGACGAACGCACTTCCCATCGGTGGCGTCGACCGCGCCATGTCGGCAATGGCGAGGATCAGGCTTTTCGGGTCACGCTCGGCCACCTCCATCATCCGGTCGGCCCAGCCATTCGCCAGGTCGCGCTCGGCCCTGCCGGCGGCAATCCCGACACCGACGCGACGAAGGTTCTCGATCAGCGCGAGACGCAGCATGATCGGAATCGCCCACAGCTCACCAAGCTTCAGCGGCGTGACCGATTGGTAGGCGGTCACAAAGCGGCTCAGGCTGTCGGCGTCGACCCGGCCGTCGCCGTGCGCGATCGTCTCGAGCGCAATGTCGTACACACGAGGGAGGCCAGAGGACGGACCGCCGGCCAAGCGCGGCAACTCCCTGCTATAGCCGCGCGGCAAGTGCCGTTTGGCGGTGCTGATCTGTTCTTCGATCAGATGGAAGTTGTCGAGCAGCCATTCGCCGGCCGGGCTGATGCGGTGGTTCGCCGAGACCGCGGCGGTCAACTGCTTGCAGACACCGACGAGCACGCTTTCGTTCGCGGCCAGGCGCGGAAGGAGCGCGTCGCTAGCGCGGCGCGGTGTCAGCCGATGCGTTGCCGCAAGGGCCTTGCCGTGCCGTTCCATCTGGTGCGCGCTGAAGAGTTCAGCGCGGAGCGGGAGTTCTTCGACGGGCGGCTTCGGCGCCAAGCCACTGGTGCGCCAGCGCGCCCTGAACTGGGTCAGGTGCCCGAGAATCGACGTGCTGCTCGTCAACAATTGCTACCCATTCCGCCACGAGTCGCCGCTGCCGCGAGGGTTTCGCGGCCTGACGGCTCTGTAGTCCACTATACGGCCACGCCTACGCGCTGGTTACGGGCCTCTCGATGGCGGCGAGCTCGCGGGTGTTGCGTCGTTCTCCAGGCAATCGGGTCGGCGGCTGTATCCGCTCCATGTGAATGCCTGGTTGCCAGTTCCCTGCGTGAGACGGAAAAAACGCGCGGCGCCCCGATGGCCGCCGCTCAGGACGTGCATCAATGCGCCGCAGCAGCGCGGCCTACAAGCGTCCCATCAAGAACAACACGATCACGACCAGCAGTATGAGCCCGACGGCGCCACTTGGCATGTAGCCCCAGTTGCGGGCGTGCGGCCAGGTGGGCAGCGCCCCGATCAGGATCAGGATGAGGACGATCAGCAGAATGGTGCCAATACTCATGATGCGCTCCTGGATTCACGCACAACCGGTGCGTTGCGTTTGTTGACACGAAGGACTCGAATGCTGATCGACGCTGACAAGCGGTCTCTCGCGCCGGCGTCTGTCGGCGAGCGCCACGCGAAAGGGTGGCGGGCTTTTCGCCGGCCTCGACACGTCGATGGGCCGAGGTGGATACGAGAAGAAAGGACCCGGCCGGGCAAAATAAGGGGAGGGGTACCCGGCCGGGGCTG
>Ga0207668_10002678_pt1 | contig 10422 bp, 9 predicted proteins | sample KBSS43metaG_FD_184323 | JGI IMG/M metagenome (GOLD analysis project Ga0207668, IMG submission 184323) | Switchgrass rhizosphere microbial communities from Kellogg Biological Station, Michigan, USA - KBS S4-3 metaG (SPAdes) (version 2) | ecosystem: Host-associated > Plants > Roots > Rhizosphere >... | reverse complement strand
CAAGTACCGCGGGCCGGGCGGCGCCCGCCGGCGGGCCAGGGCGGGAGGTCCGCCAACACTGTTCAGTGCCGTGCCGACAAGGGATTTGGCCACCATGGTGTGGTGGTTGCTGCTGTCGCAGACCCCGCACCACGACCCTGCCGACCAGCCGTTGCCTTCGAGCGCCGGCACCTGGATGCGCGAATACGAAAGGGGTACCGACATGACGACGTACTTCGGCCAGGCTCCCGCCAGTGGGCCCCCGAGTGCCAGGCGCGACCACTGATCGCGCCGACGACGGGGACGTTCGCGTGACCGCCACGGCCCCAGTCGAATTCGACCCGTTCTCCGAGGACTTCTTCAACGGCCCCTTCGAGACATACCGGCGGCTGCGCGACGAGGCACCCGCGTACTACTCCGAGAAGTACGGCTTCTGGGCCCTGTCGCGCTACGACGACGTAGCTCCAGCCATCAAGGATTGCGACACCTACTCCTCGGCAAGGGGCGTCAGCCTCGACATGTTCCTGGACGAGCCGAACCCGGACATGCCCGACCTGGTCATCATGATGGACCCGCCAGACCACACCAAGATGCGCAAGCTCGTCAACAAGGTGTTCACTCCGCGTTCCGTCGCGGCGCTCGAGCCGATGATTCGCGCCAAGATCACCGAGTGCGCCGACCGCCTCGACCCGAAATCCTTTGACGCCGTTGCGGACTTTTCGGCGTTGTTCCCCGTCGAGATCATCACGACGATGCTGGGGGTGCCGGAGGCCGACCGCCAGCAGGTTCGACACTGGCTGGACAGGGCGCTGACGCGCGCACCAGGAGACTACCGCCCGTCAGCCGACGGCATGGCCGCCACCATCGAATCCGGCATGTACTACTACGACCTCGTCCAGAAGCGCAGGGCTGAGCCGCAGGACGACATGATCAGCCAGCTCACCCAAGTCGAGGTCGAACGCGAGGACGGTGGCGTCGCAAAGCTCACCGACCTCGAGATCACCGGGTTCCTATCACTCTTGGGCGGCGCGGGCGCCGAGACCGTCACCAAGCTGGTGGCCAGTGCTCTGGTCATCCTGTCTGAGCGGCGCGACCAGTGGCGCATGCTGCAGGAGGACCGCAGCCTGATCCCCGCCGCCTTCGAAGAGGTGCTGCGGTTCGAGGGGCCGGTGGGCTACTTGATCCGATACAGCATGCGCGAGATCGAGATTCACGGGCGCACCATTCCGAAACACGTTCCGGTGATGCTGGTTACGGGGTCAGCGACGCGTGACGAGCGGGCGTTCCCCGACCCCGACACGTTCGACATTCGACGCAAGCTCGGCGGATTCAACCTCGGCTTCGGCTACGGCGCCCACAGCTGTCTCGGCGCGGCGCTCGCCCGCATGGAGGGGCGCATCGCGCTGGAACTCCTGCTCGACCGGATACCGCGCTTCGAGGTCGACCATTCCGCGTTGCGGCGCGTCAACATGACCAACGTGATGGGGTACTCGAATGTCCCCATCCGCGTAAACAACTAAAGATGGGTTGGTGCGTTGCTCTCCACGAACTACGGCGGTTTGGTGCCAGAGGACGAAAGCCTGACCCATCAGATCGTCGACACGTTCGCCACCGTGAGCCAGTCGGATCCGTCGTGGACGGAGAAGATCTGGACCATCGCCCATGCCAAGGACAACTCGCTGCAAGCCGTGCTCGGTGTCGGAAAGTACACCAACCGAGGCGTTTTCGACGGCGCCGCCGGAGTGTGCCGAGGCACCGAACAGTGGACGGTGCGCGCAGGGCGGAGGCTGTCGTCGGACCCGGGCACCGACGTGGGGCCCATCCACTACCGCGTCGTCGAGCCGTTGCGGGCGATCCAGCTCACGCTCGACCCCAACGAGCATGCCCCCATCGCGTTCGACCTGACGCTGCGCGGCAGCTTCGACGCCGCGCTGGAGGATCCGTGGCCCGATCGAAGCCCCGACGGCTTCCGGGTCACCCACAACGTCTTGCGCTATCACCAGATCGGGGTGGCGTCGGGGTGGGTGGAGGTGCACGGCGAGCGCACCGAAGTCGCACCCGAGGAATGGATTTCGATCCGCGACCACTCCTGGGGTCTGCGCCCCGGGGTCGGCAAGCCGATACCCGGTCTGCCGCGTGGCGGGCGCGGCGTCACCCGCATGTTCATGACGTGGTTGCCGATGACGTTGACGCGCCCCGACGGCACCGCATACTCGCTCTTCGTGTTCTACCAGGAGGAGCGCGGGCAAGGGCATCGGTCGGTGCGGTGTCAGGCCGAGGAGCAGTTCGCCGACGGCACGTCACGGCGCTTCGCAGACGTCGAGCAGGACCTGCACTTTCGAGACGACAACCGCCGGTTTACCCACGGCACGATCACGTTGATCTCCGAGGACGGCACCCGCCGTCCGGTGGCCATCACGGCCGCCGGGCCTGGCGGCTTCCATCTCGGCACCGCAGGCTATTACGGCTGGGACGACTGGGTCTACGGCCAGTGGGTGGGTGACCTTCGCGTCGAAGGCAACCACGTCACCGATTGTGACAGCCCGGAGAACGCGCGCAAGCTGCACCAACTTCGTGACCTGCTGGTGACGGTCGACGACCCCGTCGGCGGCGGATCGGGGCTCGGCAACGCCGAGACCTTCGCACTCGGCGAGTTCCCGGAACGCGGTCTTACGGCGGAGAACTCGTTCCTCTGACGGCCGTCAACTGTCGATCCGGATGACGTCGGCGCCCATGTCCGCCAACATCGTTCCTCCGAACTTGGTGGCGCCAAGAGCCGGAACGCTCGTTCATCAGACCGCCGTCACACGACGCCGAAGTCGATGACGCCGCGCACCAGTTCGCCGTTCCGTAGGTCTGCGTAGGCCTCGTTGATGTCGTCGAGTCGGTAGCGCCGGGTGATCATCTCGTCGAGTTGCAACCGCCCGGCCTGGTACAGCCGCGCCAGCATTGGGATGTCGGAGCGCGGGTTGCACGAGCCGAACACGGTGCCGCTCAACGTCTTGTTCATCAGCGTGAAGTCCTGTACACCAAAGTGAATCGACCGCGTCGTTTGCGCGGCCATGCCGGTGATCACGCAATTGCCGCCCTTGCGGGTGAGCTTGAGCGCCGCCTCGACGTCGGGCTTGCCGACGAGCGACGGCGCCAGCACGACGCCATCGGCCATCACTCCGTAGGTGAGGTCTCGGACCAGGTCGAGGGCCTCCTCGGTGGAGGCGGCGGTGTGGGTGGCGCCGAACTGCATGGCGGATTTCTGCTTGAACTCGACCGGGTCGACCGCGATGATCCACGCCGCCCCGTTGATGCGCGCACCCTGGATCGCGGCCGTGCCGATGCCGCCCGCCCCGATGACGACGACCGTGTCTCCGCCACGAACGTGGGCGCGGTTGGCCGACGAGCCGTAACCCGTTGGTACTGCACATGACAACAGCGCTGCCGACGGCAGTGGCACTGCTCGGTCGATCTTGACCAGTGAGTTCTGCGAGACCACCGTGTGCTCGGAGAATGCCCCGATCTTCGACAGGTGGCCGAGGTTGGCGCCGTCAGACGTGTGATGGCGGAACGTTCCGTCGGTCGGCATTCCGGGGGTCAGCGTGCCTGCGCCCTCGTCGCAGATGTACTCCATACCGCTTGCGCACCAGCGGCATTGCCCACACACCGCGACGAACGACATGACGACGTGGTCGCCTGGCGCGAGGTCGGTGACGCCGTCGCCGACCTCGACGACTACACCCGCGCCCTCGTGACCGCCGATCGTGGGGAACATGGGTGGTAACCCGAATGAGCGCATGACCTCGTTGGAGGCCGACATGTCGCCCTGCAGGATGTGGTCGTCGGAGTGGCATAGCCCGGCCGCTGCCATCTGGACGAGCACCTCGCCGGCCTTTGGCGGATCGAGTTCGAATTCCTCGACGGACCACGGCCCGCCGACGTCGTGCAGAATCGCTGCGCGGCTTCTCATCTGCTCCTACCTTCAATCATTGCAATATTAGGAATATAGCGCGGAGGGTTCGGCCGGAGGCGTCGAATGTGGAGTCGACATTGGACGCGGGCTAGGGCGCCGCAGCGCGACGGAGGTGGTCGGCGTCCGTGAACTTGATCCGCGGCCGCCCCGACCCGCGCCCCGCCAGCCGCTCCGCCACGTCGATGCGCGACCACCCCGCGTATCCGAACCGGTCCGGTCGGCGATCGTCGAGCAGCGCGAGCAGGGCAGCGCGCTCCGGCGCGGGCGGAACCAGGCCGTTGGCGACGTCGTCGAGCAGGCAGGCGACGGTCTCGCGGGCACATCGCTTGTTCGTGCCTATGACGCCCGACGGCCCGCGCTTGATCCAGCCCGTCACGTACGTCCTTGGCACCGCCGTGCCCTCGGCACTCGTCAGAACCCGGCCCGCTTGGTTGGGGATGACGGCGTTGGCGTCATCGAACGGCACACCGGCGATTGCGGCACCCCGGTAACCGACCGACTGCAGCACCAACGACGCGTCGAGCGCTTCGATCTCGGCTCCCACCTGGGCGCGCAACGTGCCGTCGTCGGCCCGCGCGAGTGAGCTCCGCGCGACGTGCACCGTCGACACGGCGTTGTCGCCGCCGAATCGGACCGGCGAGCTGAGGTAGCGAAGGACGATGCGCTTATCGGCACCGGTCGAGGGCCGTGCGGAGATCTCCTGCGCCAGTTGCGCCTTGAGCCGCATGGCCGGCTCGGCGTTTGCGCACGCCAGGTCGTCGCGGGTCAGCTCGTCCAGTATCGCTTCCGCGGGATCCACGACGACGTCGACGTCGGGCATGTCGAGCAGCGCCATCAACTCGGGGTTGGTGTACGCGGCCTGGGCCGGTCCGCGGCGGCCCATCAGGACTACTTCGCGAATATTGCTGTGGCGCAACGCGGCCAGTGCGTGATCGGCGATGTCCGTGGTGGCCAGCGTGTGCGGATCGGTGAGCAGGATGCGCGCGACGTCGATCGCCACGTTCCCGTTGCCGATGACGGCGGCACGTTCGCCGGACAGGTCGAACATCGCGTCGGCGCGTGCGGGGTCGCCGTTGTACCAGCCGACGAACTCGGTGGCGGAGTGGACGCCGCGTAGCTGGGCGCCCGGCACGCCGGAGCCACGGTCCTGCGCCGCCCCGGTGGCATAGATGACGGCGCTGTGGTGGGCGAGCAATTCATCGTGTGACACGTGGGTGCCGACTTCGACGCCGAAGTGCATGGCGACGTTCGGCTTGCGCGCCGCCCGCTCGAACGTCGCCATGACGGCTTTGGTGGCGGGGTGGTCGGGGGCGACGCCGGAGCGGATGAGTCCGTAGGGGGTGAGTGCGCGGTCATAGAGCTCGACCTCGACGCCACGGTGTTCGAGGAGTTCCCAGACGGCGTACATCCCGGCGGGACCGGTGCCGACGACGGCTACCCGCACGCCGGTCAGGTCGACGGCCGGGCGTGGCAAGGGCCGCGGTCGCGCCCCCAGCGGGACCGGGCGTGCGGAGAAATACGCGGCGCTGATGTCCAGATAGCGTTGCTGGCCGGAGGGGAGGTCATCGTCGGCGACGATGGCGTCCACGGGGCACTGTTCGACGCATGCGCCGCAGTCGATGCAGGCCTCCGGGTCGATGTACAAGCTCTCCGCGCTGGTGAATGCGTCATCGTCGATCCTTGGGTGGATGCAATCCACTGGACACGCGGCAGTGCACGATGCGTCGTTGCAGCACGATTGCGTGATGACGTACGGCACGCGACCTCCGTGTGGTGTTAGCTGGTGAGCGGGCTCGGCGGACGTCCTATTGTTCGGGGCCCATCTTATACGGTATCGTTAACGGTAGTCACGACCGTAGCGGTGTCGGACGGCGAGCGGAGTGCTGATGCGGCGGCGACGGGTGTGCGGAGTCGACGAACTGCCGCCGGGCGCCATGAAGCTGGTGGCGGCAGGAAAGTTCGGCGTCGGGGTCTACAACGTCGGCGGTCAGCTGTACGCCATCGCCAACTACTGCGCGCACGAAGGCGCACCGCTGTGCACCGGCTACGTCGGCGGCACCAACGTGCACAATCCGGATCGGCCTGGTCGGCTCGAGTTCGTCCGCGACGGACAGATCGTGCGCTGCCCGTGGCATCAGTGGGAATTCGACGTGACCAACGGCCGCACGCTGGCCGACTCCAGCCGCAAGATTCGCACGTACCGCGTCGACGTGACCGATGGAGAGGTGTTCGTGACGGCATGAAGAGCCCGGTGATAGACACGAACGTGCAGCCGCACTTCCGGTACAACGCCGAGATTCGCAAGTTCATCGACCCGGCCTACAAGACCAGGGCCATTCCCGACGTCGAGCAGCAGTGGTACCAGGCGCCGGGCGGCGACTACCGGGCCGACCTCTACGACGGAAAGTATCCGGGCTCGATCCCGGAAACGGTTGCCCGCCATTTGTTTTCCGACGGAGGGGTCGACTACGCGATCCTCAACCCGTCCACCCGCGGCAACGTCGCGGACTACCTGCTGAACAGTCGGATCTGCGCCGCGGTCAACGACTGGCTGGTGCAGCGTTGGCTCGACGCCGACGTGACCGGCCGCTTTCTCGGCACCATCCGGGTCAACCCGGAGGACCCGCGCGGTGCAGTGGCCGAAATCGAGCGGCTCGCGGGCCATCCGAAGATGGTCCAAGTCGGCGTGCCGATGCAGTCACGAGAGCCCTACGGCAAGCCCATGTTCGAGCCGATCTGGGAGGCGGCCGCGGCGTTCGGCCTACCCGTCGCCGTCCACGTCAACGGCGGCAACGGCGTGGACCATGCACCCACCTTCGCCGGGCACGCGCACACGTATCCGGGCTACGCGGCATTCATGCCGCTGAACTACTTCGTCCACCTCGCGACGTTGATCGTCGAAGGCGTCTTCGGCCGCCACCCCGCGGCGCGATTCGTGTTCGCCGACGGTGGCTACGACATCCTGACGCCGCTGATGTGGCGACTGGACACGTTCTGGCTGTCGATGCGCGACCAGACGCCGTGGGTGGACCGCTACCCCAGCGAGTATCTCGCCGATCACGTCCGATTCTGCTCGTCGGCGTTCGACGGACCGACCGATCCGGCGGACGCCCGACGCTGGATGGACTTCACCGGCAAGTCCGACCTGGTCATGTACGGGTCGGGGTACCCGCACTGGTCTACCACGTCACCAACCGACGCGGTCGACGGACTCGATTCCGAACAGCGCGAAAAGCTGTTGTGGCGCAATGCCGCCGGCTTGTACAGCCTCACCCGCCTGATGGAAGGAAGCGACGCATGACGACCTTCGACACGGTGCCGCCCGACACTGCTTCACACACGGCGCCCGTCACCATCGTCGACACCGACGTGCATCCGGTGCCGGCGTCGCCCGACGTGCTCAAGTCCTACGCCCCGGCCGAGTGGGTGGACAAGATCTGGCCCACCGGCAGGGCGGTGACGCCGCAGTCGTACTTCTACGACACCCCCGATGCCTACAAGTCAATGTCGATGCGCGTCGATTCGATGCCTCCGGGTGGCGGATTCGCCGGCACCGACCCGGAGTTCGCCGCACAACAGCTGCTGGTCGATGCCGGGGTCAGCATCGCGATGCTCGAACCGATGTGTGACCACCAGCTTCCCCAGCACGAGCACGTGATGAAGTCGACGTACAACGACTGGCTGGCCGACGTCTGGCTGAACCAGAACAACGCCCACGGGCGGTGGCGCGGCGCCATCAGCGTCAGCGCTCAGACGCCGGCGGACGCGGCCCGCGAGGTCGAGCGTTGGGGCGGGCACCCGTACATGGCCGAAGTGTTGATGACCCCGCAGACTCGCGGAATCCCCTTCGGCAACCCGCATTTCGATCCACTCTACGAGGCGGCCGCCCGCAACGGCTTCCCGATCGCGACGCACCTCATGGGGCAGACGCCGTTCGAGTTGATTCCGCAGTACCCGGTCGGCAACCCGGCGCACTGGCACGACTTCTTCGCATCCTGGCCCCTGCTCTACGTCTCGCACCTGATGAGCCTGGTGTTCGACGGCGCCTTCGACCGGCACCCCGACCTGCGGGTGGTGTTCGTCGAAGGCGGGTTCACGTGGGCCATGCCGACGATGTCGCGGATGGACCGCATCTGGGAACAGCGCAAGGCGGACCTACCGCACGTGCGGAGGCGACCGTCGGAGTATGTGCGAGAGCACGTCCGGTTCACCACGCAGCCGTTGGAGGAGGTCGAGGTCGGGACCTACCTCGAGTACCTGGACATGATGGACATGGGTGACAACATCATGTTCTCCACCGACTATCCGCACTGGAGCTATGACTCGCCGGCGTGGGCGATCAACCGGTTCCCCAGCGATCAGCGGGAACGCATCATGAAGGGGAACGCGACCGAGCTGTACGGCCTGCCCGACGTCGTCGGCGCGTTGCCGGGGGAGCGGCCGTCGGGTGGCCCAGACACCGCCTGACGCGGCGCTTGCCGCACTCGTCGGCGAGTACGACTCCTGTTGGGGCCAACTTGATTTCGAGGAGTTGTCGCGACTGTGGGTGCGAGCTGACCCCGAGCCCGTCTACGTCGGTGACGAGTACGCGGAGCCGTTGGTCGGTGCCGAAGAGCTGGACCGGCACTGGGCGCGCCTGAGCGCGCGGGTGAGCGAGGCGTCGATGAGTTCGACGCTGCACCGCGCCGACGTGCTCGACGGTGGCGTCGTTCGGTGCGTGCTGCTCTGCCGGTGGCGGCTGGTGGCCCGTGGCGTGGGTGGCGCGGGCGAGGGCGCGAGTTGGGTGACGTGGCTGGCAGTGCCGCGAGACGGCCGGTATCTCATTGCGCTGCATACGGAGTCGGAAGTCCACCTCGCGGCCGATGGTTAGCTGCTAGGTTCGGACATTGGTGACCGTTGCGACAAGGAGCTGGCATGCGCGCAACCCGTGTGATGGCGACGCTATTCCTGTCGATCGTTGCCGTTGCCGTGGCACCGCCCGCGCAGGCGTATGACGGCGGGCTTCCGATGAACGGCACGTTCGCGGTCACCTCGATCGGCGACTGGGCCAAGACCGACGACGTCTACCGCGACGAGGCCTCGACGCACCAGACCTGGCAGGTCACCTCGCAGTGCGACAATCCGCAGTCGTGCACGGGTCACGTCGTCAGCGACGCCGGCTGGAATGCCGAGCTCACGTATCACACCGACAGGTGGCTGGTGCACAACCAGATTCCGGACTGGGAGAAGTGTCCCGACGGAACGGCATTCCCTGGCGATCAGCTGTTCCGGTTCTACCCGATCGATCCCATCAGCGGCCGGCTCCAAGTCGGCTCGACGACGTATGCGGGCGAGGACATCACCACCGGGCTCAGCGGCAAGTGCGGAGACTCGACGCCGCTCGTCATCCGGATGCCGGTGCGCATCGACAAGATCGCCTGACCTCTCACGCGGTCGGCAGGAGTTGCTGCCACGACGTCGCGGGGCCGGGTGCGAGATTGGACTGACGTCCCACCTGGCCGTCCGCGGTGATGAACCGCCCGGTGTCGGGGTCGTACTGCGCCGCTGCCACCGAAGGCCCGCCGGATGAGTGAAATGAGCTGGGCGCCACGGCGGGATCGGCGGGGCCCGGGGCGGGACCGGGCGGTGCGACCTCGGCGGGCGGCGGCTCGGCGGGGGGCACGGCGTTCGGGTCCGCGGGCATCGGGGTGCCGTCGAGGGGTCCGTAGATGTTCTCGTGGAAGTCGATGCGGTCGTCGGGTGGGATGCCTTGGGCGACTAGATTCGGGTCGAATGCGTACGGGCCCAGCGCATGCGGGTGCATCGAGAGCGGTTCGAAGGGTTTGTCGCTCTTGCAGATCGCCACGGTCGGGGCCCGCTTGCCCGGCTTGTCCATGCAGGGGCTGTTGCGCGCACCACGCACCGCGATCGGCGAATCCTGCGGCAGCTTGCAGTACAACCCGTCGGGGGTATCGATGTCGGAAGTGTCGGCGGGGGAGCGCCACGACGAGGGCGGAAGGAACCCGGCCGTACAGACCGGCGGGTCGCCGATGTTGATGTTGAAGTCGCCCAACGCCATTCCGGTCGGGTTGTTCCAGGGCAGCCCCAGGGACTGCTCGGCCGCGATGTAGGGCGGCAGCAGCACCAGGAGTTGTTCGATGCCGGGCAGGTACGTCATCGTCACCTGGCCGACACTGGTGAGGTTCGCCAACAGCACGGGAAGTGTCGGCTTGAGCTGATTCAGCAGCGCACTGACCTCTTGCGCCGTCGCGGGACCCCGCTGCAACAGGGTGCGTACCTGAGGGTCGTTCTGTGCGAGTTGCTGGGTGAATCCGGCCAGCCCACGGGTCCACGTCCTGATGTCGTCGGCAGACTGTCGTTGCCCGTCGAGCAGCGGCACGGAGTCGTCGACCAGCGTGCGGGTTCGATCGCCGACCGAGTCGAGGTCGGCCGACAGCTTGGCCGATGAGTCGAGGAGCGAGCCGAGGTCGTAGTCCGCC
>Ga0207668_10002675_pt1 | contig 10428 bp, 9 predicted proteins | sample KBSS43metaG_FD_184323 | JGI IMG/M metagenome (GOLD analysis project Ga0207668, IMG submission 184323) | Switchgrass rhizosphere microbial communities from Kellogg Biological Station, Michigan, USA - KBS S4-3 metaG (SPAdes) (version 2) | ecosystem: Host-associated > Plants > Roots > Rhizosphere >... | reverse complement strand
GATGCCGCGCGACCCGCCGGTGACCAGCGCCACCTTTCCGGTAAGCGGTTTGGCGGGCTTTGCCGCAGGGGTGGTGGTGACAGGCTTCGACATGGCTAACTCCTTGTACTTATGTAACGAACGCTATATAACTAGGAGCTGGACGCGACCTGTCAAGGACTTATAGCGTTAAAAAAAGTAAGGAGATCAAGCTGTGGCAATGGGACGCCCCCGTGCCTTCGATATGGCCGGGCGCTCTACGTGTTCTGGGAGAAGAGCTACATGCGCGGCCACGCCCTGCCCCGGTGTGGCGGGCGCTTTAAGGATGCGGTCGGAACCTAACGGCCCTTCATGGTGGGGTTGCGCGGCTTTCCAGCTTCTCATGGCTGTATATGCCCGTACCGCTAAACGCCTCCTGCGATGATTTGGTGCCACTGCGGCTCGGGCAAAGGCGCGGCGAGAAGTCGCGGGCTCAGTTTCTCCTAAAAGGAGTTGGGAGAAGCGATATGCGAAGGGGCCTGCGCGAGGACGGCACTAGCGGCGATGCTCAGCCTCTCGGTCCTGGTTCAGACCAGTCTTTTACCGCATCTAAGTATCGTTGCCAAAATCTATGGGACCCATGTTGCGTAAATGGATGTTAGAAGTAGCCGCTGCTGCCGTGCTCGGGCTTTTCGCTACTACAATTGTTCACGCCACTCAGTCTGGTACTGCCGAGGAGGCCAGAGCCATGCTCGACAAGGCAGTCGCCGCCGTAAAAGCTGACGAGACGAAGGCGCTCGAAATGTTCAACAAGGGCGACGGCGGCTACAAGGACCACGATCTTTATGTGTCTTGCGCCAATGCCTCGGACGGCATCGTCACAGCGCATCCAACGGGGAAGGGCGCACAACTCAAGGACATCAAGGACGAAAGGGGATTTGCAATTGGAGAGGAAATCATGCGGACGGCCACGGAAGGTAAGGTAAGCGAGATTACTTACTTGTGGTCCCGGCCCGGCTCTAAGAAACCAGCCGAGAAGGCATCTTTTTTTACGAAGGTGGGAGATCAGATTTGCGGCGTCGGCTATTACAAGTGAAAGTCCTGTCAGTTGCGGTGCTGGCTGAGATTCTGCGACTAAAGCGGCGAGACCGGAAATATCGTCTTTATGCCGTCCGGTCCATTTGCACTGGAAGAATCAGTGCTCGATCAAAGATGCCAGAGCGTCGTTCGCGTCGAGGCAGGGCCTCGCAACCGTTTCTTCACCCCAGTAGGAGGGGATATCCTTTCCGTAACGATGGACATAATTCTCTCCTAGGCTCCGAGAACAGGCGCAGAAACAGGCGCGTAAACCATGACGGAGACTAGCCAGACCGTGGCGATGCTGACGATGCTTCCAAGCGTGCCGTACACCAGCACTGAGGGAAACGAGCTGTCTATGATCGGGTTCGGCATTTCGAGGCTCCTTTCTTGCGGTATGAACATCATGGGTTGCTGCCGGGGTTGCCGCTGTGACATTTGTCACACGGCTGGCATCGTTAGCTTTCGGTCAGGCCACCATCGCCTGGGCCACTGAATGAGCAGTCACGATCCAGACCGCAGCGAGGCTGATGATGGTTCCGAAGGTGCTACACACCAGCACGTAGGGGAACGGATGGTCGGAAGAGAACTGGGGAACTTTCCGTGTCTTTGAGCGGGTCATGGCGATCTCCTTTAATTCACTTGCTGCAGACCATCTTGAGCTTGTGAGGTTGACGATGCCTCGCCACCACGATTCTCGCTGTGAGATTTGCCACACGTCAGTCGCGGTCCCAGCACGGGCGCTCTGCCGAAGCATGCGCCATTTTTATGCCTGCCCATTCGCCGCCGCCTGGTTTATCCTCCGCACGCTTTGAACAACGGTGCAGGCGCTGGGGCTGGCAATGGCACTTTCGCAAAGCACGCAGCCGCAACAGTCGCTGAAGGGGATCGGAATCTTCGCTGGGTTCCCCGCCGACGCGCTCGACCGGATCCAGCGACGCTGCGTCTGGCGGCGTTACGCACCTGGCGAGCCGATCGTGAGCTATCTCGATGCTTCGGATGACGTATTCTTCATCGTGCTCGGCGAAGTCCGCGTCACGATCTATTCGTCGGTCGGAAAGGCAGTTAGCTTTCGCGAGTTGCCCGCCGGCGAAATTTTCGGCGAGTTCCCCGCGATCGACGGCGGCTCGAGATCGGCAAGTGTGGAGGCACGAACGAGCTGCCTCATCGCGTCGATGCCTGGCGCAACTTTCCGCGAGCTGCTGCAGTCAGAGCTGGGCGTAGCGCAGGCTCTGCTGCCGCGGCTAGTCAGGACAATCAGGGCGCTTACTACGCGTGTGTACGAGTTCAGCACGCTTGCCGTTAACAACCGAATCCAGGCCGAGCTGCTGCGGCTCGCGAGCCTCGGCTCCAAGCAAGGCAAGGTTGCGCGCATCGTGCCGGCGCCGACCCATGTCGAGATCGCAAGCCGCATCAGCACCCATCGCGAGGCCGTGACGCGCGAGCTTAACCGCCTGTCCAAAATCGGGATCATCGAGCGCCGCGGCGGCACACTCCTTGTTAAGGACGTCGATCGCCTCGCCGAGATGGTTCACGATGCAACGGGCGAGTAAGTTTCCGTTTGCCTTGCGGCGAACAGGACTCGCTTAGGAATAGCAGCGGGCGTATCATCGCGCGCGGCAGGTGCACCCCTCGAGGTCGCGCGGCCGTTGGCTTGGAGAGGACGCGCAGGTATGAGCGTAAGCAGCAACCGACCGACTCGGGCGAGGCCAGAAAAGCCAGGCGCGTCAGTAATTTACGATGCGACAGCTGCCGCAGATACGGATGACAAGAGGACGAAGAAACAACTCCTCGACGAGATCTCCTCATTGCGTGAGCGGATTGCCACGCTCGAAGCCTTCGAGCCCGGCCGAAAGGCTATTGAAAGCGAGCTAAAGGGTACGAAGCGGCGCGTGCAATACCTGCTCGCGGTCAGTCCGGCTATCATCTACACGAACAAGGCCTCCGGCGATTTCAGCTGCACCTTCGTCAGCGAGAATCTCACCGCGATCATGGGCTATTCGCCACAGGAGATGATTGCCGATTCGAAGTGCTGGTCAGGCAATCTTCATCCTGAGGATGCGCCGAGAATCTTCGACGAGATGCGGCCCCTGATCGAGAGGGGTGGTGGCACGGTCGAATATCGCTTCCGCCACTGCGATGGTCATTACATTTGGATTCAGGACACATTCAGGCTTGTCAAAGACGAAGCCGGCCACCCGCTGGAGCTGGTCGGCGCCTGGGCCGACATAACCAAGCGCAAGTCGGCCGAGACGGAACTGAGCGACATAAGGCAAAGACTGCAATACTTGCTCGCCATAAGTCCGGCGATCATCTACACGACCAAAGCTTCGGGGGATTTCACCTGCACCTTCGTCAGCGAGAACCTGTGCGCGATCATGGGCTATTCGCCGCAGGAAATGACGACCGATCCCAAGTGTTGGCCCGACCATCTGCACCCCGACGATGCGAAACGCGTGTTCGAAGCCATGCCGCCTTTGATCGAGAAGGGAGGCGGAACCGTCGAATACCGCTTCCGTCATCGCGACGGGCATTACATCTGGATTCAGGACAGCTTCAGGGTCGTGAACGACGAGACCGGCCATCCGCTCGAGCTAGTCGGCGCCTGGGCTGATATCACCGAAAGCAAACGCGCTGAGCAGGCGGCGTTGGAAGCGAATATCGAGCTCCGAAATACCAAGCGATATCTAACACGCCTGATCGAAAGCTCGACCGACGCGATCATCGCCACCGACAAGGAAGGCATGATTGTGCTCTTCAATGAGGGCGCCGAGACTCTGCTGGGCTATCGCGCGGCAGAGGTTATCGGCCGCAACACCTCCGGTCTCTACGAGAACGAGGACATCGCCAGGGACGTGCTACGCGAGATGCGCAAGCGCGGCGGCACGGTCGCGGGCTTCGAAAGCGTGCTCAAAGCCAAGGACGGCAAGAATATTCCCGTCCTCATATCAGCGTCGGTTCTGTTCGGCGAGCACGGAGAGGAGGTTGGCACCGTTGGCTTCGCCACCGACCTGACCATCCGGAAGCGCGAAGAGGAGGAGCTCCGCAAAGCGCACGATGAATTGGAGAAGCGTGTCGAGGAGCGCACCACCGAATTGAAGACGGCGCGCGAACGGCTTCAGTACCTCATGACGGTCACGCCAGCCATCGTCTACACCAACCAGGCAAGCGACTACACCTGCACCTTCGTGAGCGAGAACGTCTCGCGCATCATGGGCTTCTCGGCCTGGGAGATGCTCGAGGACAAGGACTTCTGGACGGTGCGGCTGCACCCCGAGGATACCTCGCGCGTGTTCAGCGAGATGGGTCCACTGGTCGAGAAGCGCGGCGGCACGCTGGAGTACCGCTTCAGGCACCGTGACGGACATTATATCTGGATCCAGGACACTTTTAGGGTGATCGAAGGTAATGATGGTCGGCCGCTCGAGATTGTGGGGTCTTGGGCTGATATTTCGGGTCGCAAGCAGGCAGAGCTAGCGCTCGGCGAGCGCATGGCGCTCATGAACGATCTCGAGACGTTGGTCGGCGCGAGCCCGGCCATCATCTACACCACGCAGGTATCCGGAGATTACGCCTGCACATTCGTCAGCGATAATTTAAATTCAATTATGGGTTACGCGCCCTGGGAAATGCGCGACGACAAAAAGTTCTGGGTTAAGCGGCTTCACCCCGAAGACGCGTCGCGAGTTTTTGGTGAAATGGATCATCTAATTGCGCAGGGTGGTGGAACGTTAGAGTATCGTTTTCGCCATCGTGATGGTCATTATATCTGGATTCAGGACACCTTGACCGTCACTCAAGACGAGGAAGGCAAGCCACAGGAAATCGTGGGCTCGTGGGCCGACGTGTCCGACCGCAAGCGCGTCGAGGCCGAGCTGAAACGGCTGGCCGAGCAGGTCGAGCTGCGCAACCGATTCATCCGTGAGACCTTCGGCCGCTATTTGACCGACGAGGTGGTCTCCACCGTGCTCGAGTCTCCGACAGGCCTCAAGATGGGCGGCGAGAAGCGGAAGGTCACCATGCTAATGACCGACCTGAGGGGCTTCACCTCCTTGTCGGAGCGGCTGCCGCCGCAACGCGTCGTGGCGCTGCTCAACCGCTATCTCACGTCGATGGTTTCGATCATCAAGCAATACCAGGGCACGATCGACGAGTTCATCGGTGACGCCATCTTCGTTCTGTTCGGTGCGCCCGTCTGGCAGGAGGACGACGCACAACGCGCGGTCGCCTGCGCTGTTGCCATGCAGCTCGCAATGGCCGCGATCAACGAGCAGAACCGGCTAGAGGATCTGCCCGAGATCGAGATGGGAATCGGGGTACACACGGGCCAGGTTGTCGTGGGGAATATAGGCTCACCGGAGCGAATGAAGTACGGAGTGGTGGGAAGTCACGTCAACCTCACCTCCCGCATCCAGTCCTGCACCACCGGCGGTCAGATCCTGGTGTCGGAGACCACGCGGCAGGAGGTGGGACCGATCCTGAAGACCGGCAAGCAGATGGAAGTGAAGGCTAAGGGCGTCGAGCACCCGATCACCATCTACGAAGTTCTCGGCATCGGGGGCAAACACAAGCTGCTGATGACCGATTCCGCCGAGGCGCTCGTCCCGCTCGCCGAAGAGATTCCGTTGCACTATGAGATGGTGGAGGGCGCGCAACTCGGCGGCGAGATGTCGAAAGGAAGTCTGATCAAGATTTCCTGCAAGGCCGCTGAGGCTCGACTAGACAATCCGGTGCCGTCTTTGAGCAACCTAAAGATGCGCCTCCTCGGCAAGGACGGCAAAGACTTGCCGGGCACTCTTTATGGCAAGGTTCTCGGCGCGGCCGCGGGAAATGGAAAAGATTTTTCGATCCGTTTCACCTCGATCTCTCCTGAGATCCAGGCCCTTCTCCGTGATTTGACGGCAAAGTCGGCCGGAGATGCGGGAGCGTCTGCAAACGAAGCTTCGGCAACGCCGCTCAAGCGAGTTCTCCCAGCAGAGAGCAATGGGACGGCGGTTGCAGGAAACTAGGACGACGGTCCGTCCAGAACGCCAAAGTCCTGAGATTTCGATGAGTTTGTGGCCGCCCTCGCTCGCGTTAGAAGAGTTCGACTTGCAATTGGAAACTTAAATGCGTTGCGGCGGGTTTGTCGGCTTGCCATGCCGCAAGACGCAAAGAGCCTTTGCCGCCGCTACGGTCTCAACTACATCGAAACTGGGGATCTCCGTTTGCGCCGCCGCCGCTGCGGCAAGGGCTTTGCCTATATCGATGCCGCCGGTGGCATCCGCGACAAAGCAGCAAAAGCGCGCATCAAGCAGCTCGCCATCCCGCCCGCCTGGACCGAGGTATGCATCGCCGAAGACGAGCGCGCCCATATCCAGGCAGTAGGCCGCGACGCCGAAGGGCGACTGCAATATCGCTATCACCCCGATTGGGACAAAGCCCGAAGCGAAACCAAGGCGCAGAGATTGCGCCGCCTAGGCACGGCGCTGCCGCGTTTGCGCAACGCGGTCAGGAAATCGCTATCGGGTCCGGAGTTAACCAGGACGAAGGTGATAGCCGCCGTGGTGCGGCTCATCGACCGCGCGCTGTTGCGGCCAGGATATGAGGAATATGCAGAAGCGCGAGGCTCGCGCGGCGCGGCGACCTTGCTCAAGAGCGACGTTTCCGTCCAAGGCGACAAAGTCCTCATCGAGTTTGTGGGCAAAGGCGGCAAGCCGGTGAAGCGAGAACTCAAAGACAAGCTGCTGGCTCCTGTGGTCAAGAAGCTGTCGAGCTTGAAAGGCCGACGCCTGTTCAGCGCGGCGGACGAAAGCGGTCAGCAGAGACCTGTCACCGCCCGTGAGGTCAACGCCTTTATTGCCGAGGCAAGCGGAGCCGACGTGACGGCCAAGGACTTCCGCACGTTCAGGGCCTCGGCCGAGGCGCTCGCGACACTGACCGAGAACAACGGCCACGAAACCGAGAAACTTCGCAAGCAGGCGATTATCGACGCGGCGGACAAGACCAGCGAGATTCTGGTCAATACGCGAACCGTCGCGCGATCGAGCTACATCCATGCCAGTGTGATCAAGGCTTACGAGAGCGGCAAACTCGGGACTTCGCTGTTCCGCGGACGATTGCGGAGCGGGCTAAACCGAATCGAGAGTGCCTTGATGCGCTTCCTCGAGCGTAGGCCAGGAGCGCCAAGCTAGCGCCAAAGTCCCGTTCAGCCTCCGGAGTAGCCGCCGATGATCGGCAGGATTTCACCGGTTATGTAGATCGAGCAGGAGGGCGCCGCCAGAAACACGAAGGCAGGCGCGATCTCCTCCGCTTGGGCGGGCCGCTTCATCGGCGTGTCGGCGCCGAACTGGGCGACCTTCTCGGCAGACTTGTCGGCGGGATTGAGCGGCGTCCCCGAAACTCTCCTTGCGGAATTTGGATAATTCTCCCGAGCCAAACTTTTCGGCGCCACGGGCAGTTCCGATTTTCTGTGACGCTGACAACGACCGACCATCGGAACCCGGCTTGCGCCATAATCCCCGTGGCGTGGCAAATGTCACATCGCTAAGTCGCGGGACGTGGCATGGTTCCTCCCATGCTCAAGAGTGGTCTCGGGCAGAAACTTGGAGGACCCGCTATGTCACAGATCTCAACCCGGTCAGACAACAGAAGCCTTTATGTTCTAATCACAAGCACGCTCGGCGCCATGTTCAGCATGGCAGCCACTTGGATCATCGTCGCCCATCAGGTTGTGCACTCGGCGACACCGCTGGTTGCCTAACGCGCCCAGGCGCTCGCGAATGTGGGGAAGGCTTAGATCTTTGGCCTGGAATGTCGCGCAACGCTCACCAGAGGCGGGCGGCTTTTGCCCGGGACAGATCGTCCGTCACAGCGGCAGCTCCCGGGTTGCCGGCGGTGTCAAACAGGTCATGGAGCGTGCGCCGGTCGAGCGGCTTTTGCAGGAGTGGAATATCGGTGTAGCGGGTTTCGATGCTTTCCATCCCATAGCCAGTGACGAATACGACGGGCACGCCCTTCGACGACAATAGGTCGGCGACCGGATAGACCAATTGGCCGCCAAGGTTGATATCGAGAATCGCAGCGTCGAGATGCGCGTTGGTGGCTGCTCCCATGGCCTCGGCAAGCGTCCCGTAGGGACCGATAACGCAAAAGCCCAGCTCTGCCAGGGTTTCTTCAACCATCATAGCGACCATCGACTCATCCTCGACGAGCAAGACCGCACTGCCGGCTTCGAGATGCGAAAGATCTCCGGTGTTCTTGTCGGGCCGTTTTGCCGGGGTCCTGCCATTGCCAAGCTTGAGCCCTTCGCCGTGCGGAAGGGACAGCGTGCAGACGAGCCCGGTGGGGTGCCAATCGAATATGGCCTTTCCCGAGAGCTGCTCAAGGCTCGCTCTAATGACTCTCGTGCCATAGCCCTGCGTGGCGGGCGCTGTCACGCGCGGACCGTTCGTCTCCAGCCATTTGATCGTCAATCCGTCGCCGTCGATCGCCCAGCGAAGATCGACCTTTCCTTGTGGAGTGGTCAAAGCGCCGTATTTGGCCGCGTTCGTTGCAAGCTCGTGAATCGCGAGCGCGAGAGTCTGCGCGCGGCGCGGATCGAGGATTGCCTGCGGTCCTTCAACACTCACCACGTCTGGATTGCCGATCCGGTACGGATCAACCTCCTCGGCGATGAGTCTTGCGAGATCGGCGCCCTCCCAACGGCTTTCCGATAGCAGCATATGCGCGTGCGAGAGGGCTTTGATCCGTCCTTCCACGGCGGCGACATAGGCATCGACGCTGTGCGTCTTGTTGGTGAGCCGCAGGATCGACTGAACCACGGCGAGGACGTTTCTTGCCCGGTGATCGACCTCGCGGGCGAGGAAAGCTTGCCGCTCCTCCGCCCGTTTCCGGTCGGTGATGTCGGTGGTAACGCCGCTGATCCGGACAATGCGATTCTTGTCATCGACAGCGGCAACTGCCGTGCCGATGCACCATCTGACCTCCCCGTTTGGACGGCGCACGCGAAATTCGGTCTCGTAGGAGCGCGTGTTAAGGACGCCCTCAGACCAGGCATGTGTCAACCGCTCCCAATCGTCGGGATCGAGGAAAGCCCTGATTCTTTCGGGGGTTACCTTGAAGTTGTTGGGGTCCACTCCGAAAATGCCGCAATGGCCCTCGTCCCACACACATTCGCCACGTGCGAGATCCCAATCCCACGATCCCATCTGGCCGACAGCGAGCGCTAGACTTCGGCGCTTCTCGCTTTCCAGCAGCATCGCAGCGTAGGACTCAAGCTCGGCGGTCCTTTCCGCCACGCGCATTTCGAGCACGCGATTGAATTGCTCCAACTGCCGCGTCTTGCGGTAAAGCTCGGTGAAAATCTTGACCTTGGCGCGGAGCACCTCGGCGATCACTGGAACGGGCACGTAGTCCACGGCGCCCATCGCATAGCCACGTATCCGGTCGAGATCGGTAAGGTGAATGGCGGAGATGAAAATGATCGCGGTCTCACGGCAGCGCGGGTGCTCCCGGATCATGGCGGCAAGCTCGAAGCCGTCCAAATCGGGCATGCAGACATCGACAAGGATGACGGCGACGTCATGCTTGAGAAGCCGGTTTAGCGCTTCGGTCGCCGACGATGCCTTGAGCAGGTTCTCCCCGAGCTCTTGGAGGATAACCTCATAGCTCAACAGCTTGGCCGGCTGATCGTCGACGAGGAGGATATTGACCTTATCGGTGGCGTTCATCGCTCAGGACCTTTACCGGTGCAGCCAGCTGCGCATTGCCGACAGCAGTTGCTCGGTGTTCACCGGCTTCGCCAGATATTCCGAGGCACCCGCCTCTAGCGACTTCTCGCGATCGCCCTTCATCGCTTTTGCCGTGAGCGCGATGATGGGAAGGCGCCGAAACGACGGGTCCTCGCGTATGGCGGCAATGGTTTGATACCCATCCATTTCGGGCATCATGATGTCCATGAGAACGATGGCGATATCCGGCGTTGAATTTACGAGGCGGATGGCCTCGCTGCCGTTGGCCGCCGTCAGCACACGCATGCCTCGCCTCTCGAGCATGCTGGAGAGCGCGAAGATATTCCGCGTGTCGTCGTCGACGAGCAGGGCAACTTTTCCGACGAGATCCTCGTCGGACCGATGCAGCCGCTCGATCATCTGCTGCTTCTCGGTCGGTAGATCGGTGATCACGCGGTGCAGGAAGAGCGAAGTCTCGTCGAGCAGCCGTTCAGGCGATTCCACGCCCTTGACCACGATGCTGCGGGCCATGGTGTGAAGCTGAGCGCCCTCCTCGGGCGAGAGTTCCCTGCCGGTGAACACCACCACGGGGATGTCGGACAGCGAGTCGTCGCTGCGCATCGCTTCCAACACTTCGAAGCCCGACATATCGGGAAGCCGCAAATCGAGCACGACGCAGTCG
>Ga0207668_10002673_pt1 | contig 10430 bp, 10 predicted proteins | sample KBSS43metaG_FD_184323 | JGI IMG/M metagenome (GOLD analysis project Ga0207668, IMG submission 184323) | Switchgrass rhizosphere microbial communities from Kellogg Biological Station, Michigan, USA - KBS S4-3 metaG (SPAdes) (version 2) | ecosystem: Host-associated > Plants > Roots > Rhizosphere... | reverse complement strand
CCAAAAAAAATCCCGGGGTTCCCCCCGGGCGTCTCGAAAACTTTACCGAGACCTCTCTAGATATGTCAAGGGACGGGCCTGTTTTCCGCTTGCAGAGCCATATATCCGTGTGCTACTTACCCTGGAATGAAGGTGAAAGGTCAACAGCAGGCAAGGGGAAAACTTTCACCTCGGAGAACCTCAAAAGGCTGTGATGAGCCTGTGTCGCCGCCGCCTACCGTCCGGCTGGAGATCACTCCTACGCACAGCCAATACAAGCAGCTCTGCGATGACCTTCGCGAGCTGCGTCGGCTAGGTGCCGAGACCAACACCGCCGCCATCATCAACGCGGTCCGTGACGCCGCGACTTCGCATAGGATCGGCCCTCACACTGATAAACGGACCGAGGGGCGTTTGCCCACCCCCCGGTCCCGCGACAGGAGGTAAGTCCTGTGCCCGACCACCGTAGCGACCTCGCGATTCTCTACGCGGCGAAGTCAACGAAAGACGAGAAGGGAAGCATTCCCACGCAGCTAGCTGATGCTGAGGCGGCTGCGCTCGCTGAAGACCGCGCCATCGCCGACCGCTATGCCGACGAGAACGAGAGCGCCTATCACGGCAACCGCGGCCCCGAGCTTGAAGCTGCTCTAGATCACGCAGAGCGGATCGGGGCCGAGCTTTGGGTTCAACACTCAGACCGGCTCGCTCGCGGCGACGGCGTGAAGGCCCGCCACCTGGTCCAGCTTGTCTTTGAGGCTAAGGCTCGCGGTATCCGCCTGCGGTCGGTCGAAGATGATGCCTCACTTGAAAACGTGGTGATGGCGGCGGTAATGGGCGAGCGCAACACCGAGGATTCCCGGCGAAAGGCGGCGGCGGTGAAAGCCGGTATGGAGCGCAAGCGCCAACGTGGCGAATACATCGGCCATCGTCCCTACGGCTACATGTGGGAGCGTGACGAGAACGACACTCGCGTGATCGTTCCCGACCCCGATCAGGTCCCGATCATTCGCCGCATCTTCAAGGAATACCTCGCGGGTGTTTCTCAGAAAGCAATCGGGCGCAATCTCACGCGGGACAACGTGCCAACCGCGCGCGGGGGGACTAGGTGGTACTCGGCAACCGTCCGCCAAATCCTGGCCCGCCCGCTCTACGCGGGGTGGATTCCAGACGGGAAAGACGGAGTTCTAGAGGGCAGCCATGAGCCCCTGATCAGCCGCGAGGAATGGAAACAAGCGGAGGAGTTGCGAAAGGCAAAAGCTCGCGGTCCTGGTCGTGGCCGACCTGTGGCGGGGCGGCACCTTTTCCGCAGGGGCTTCCTTCGTTGCGGTGAGTGCGGCGGCGCTCTCATCCCCCGGACCTACCCGAATCGAGCTAACCCGCCCACCGAAGTCTATGAATGCTTCACTCGACATTGCGACATTGAGGCGTGCTCGCAGACGCAGATCCGGCGCGTCGAAATCGATGGCGCAATCCTCGGCTACTTCGAGCAAGTCGGGCTCGACTTGGACGCCACGCGGGACGAACTGGCGGCAGCAATGGACAGAAAGATCGATGAGACCCGAGCCCTGCTGCGCGCGGCCCAAAAGGACGCGGCGACCGCCGCCGATCGGCTCGCCCGCGTCAAGAGCGACTATCTGAGCGGGGAGTTAACCGCTGCCGAGTGGCGGGAGTTGCGGGCGGAGCTTGAACCCAGCACCGCCGCCGCCTCTGCCGAGGTGGAGCGTCTGACCGCGCAGCTTCACAGCCACGAAAGCGACGGCGCCGTTGAGGTGGCGGAGCGCGAGGTCTATGAGTTGCTTCGGCAGATTCGGGAGACCGTGAGCGGCTCGGCGGCGGATACCGCAGGAGCCCAGGCCGTGAGCGCGACGCTGCTCCGACTCTTCGACCACTTCACCTACCACGTGGGGATTCCCGAGGAGGCCAATGTCGAGTTGGTCGACGGTCAAAGCTGGATCGAGCCGACGATCAGGCCCGATGTAATTCAGGGCCGCAACGATGAAGACTGCCCTCTCCCGCCCCGCGAACCGCTTGGACAAGCCGCAAACAAAGGAAACAAAGGCTTCACCAGGTAGTCGTCGGCGCCGGAGTCGAGGCCGCGGACGCGGTCGGTCTCGCCGTTGCGACCGGTGAGGACGACCACCGGTAGGCGTGGGTCGAAGCGGGAGTCGACCCCGTCGGCCTCGCGGATCTCCCGCAGGACGTCGAGCCCGGAGGCGTCGGGGAGCGAGAGGTCGAGGAGGAGCAGGTCGGGCTGGTTGTAGCGGCAGAGGCGCAGGGCGTCCGAGGCCGAGGGAGCGGGCATGACGCCGAAGCGGTCGGCGGCGAGGTGCTCGCAGAGCAGGTCGAGGGTTACGTCGTCGTCCTCGCAGACGACCAGGCTGGCTATCTCTTCTCGTCGGGGGAGCATGGTGGTGCTAAGTCACCGGCGGGTGCGGTCTCTCCCCCCTGCGCCGCGGGAATCTCCAAAACTGCGGCCGCGCCGCGCTGCCAGACGAGCCGCCGCGGCGGCACCGAGCGTCGCACGGCGATCACCCGACCCTCCCGGTCGAGGAAGTAGAGGTCGAGGGTAAAGCGCATCCCGAAGGTGTGGACGCTGGAGCAGCGCGGGATCAGCAGGCCGGGGCCGGCCTCGGAGCGCTCGATCCCGCTCAGCCCGCGCAGCCTGGTTCGGAAACCTTTCGCAACGGGGAAAGGTCGGGGAAGATGATCCACGCTCGTCCAAGGCCTGCCGCCGACCGAACTCACCCCCGCCGATGACCGCAAAGCCGAAAGTAGCGATCTTCAGCCCCAACCCGATGGTCTCGATCGCGATCGAGTCCTTCAGCGCCGACGGCGGCGACGACATCCACATCCACCCCGCCGGCCAGGGCGTGTGGGTGGCGCGAATGGCGGCCGAGCTGGGGGCCGAACCGGTTCTCTGCGGCTTCATCGGCGGCGAGGTCGGAACGGTGCTGCGGCCGCTGCTGGATGAGATGCCGGTCGAGCTGCGCCTGGTCGAGTCGGCCGAGCCGAGCGGCGCCTACATCCACGACCGCCGCAGCGGCGAGCGCGAGCCGATCTCCCAGAGCGCGGCGCTGCCGGCCTCGCGCCACGAGGTCGACGACCTCTTCTCGGTCACCGTCGCGGCGGCGCTGGAGTGCGACCTGCTCGCGGTCTGTGGCCCGTATCCCGACAACACGGTTCCGCTGGAGATCTACAGCGGCCTCGTCGCCGACGTCAAGGCGAACGGCAAGCCGGTCGTCGTCGACCTCTCCTCGCCGCGCCTCGACAGCGCCCTCGAGGGCGGGCCCGACCTGGTGAAGATCAACGACTGGCAGATCGCCGGCTTCATCTCCGGCCCGGTCGACACCGAGGGGCGGATGCGGGCGGCGATGGAGCAGGTTCAGGCGAAAGGCGCGGAGAGCGTGATCGTCACCCGCGCCGGCGATCCCGCCCTGGCGCTGCGCGACGGCGAGTTCACCGAGCTGAAGCCGCCGAAGTTCGAGCGCGGCAGCCGCGAGGGCTGCGGCGACTCGATGATGGGAGCGCTGGCGGCGACGATCGCCAGCGGGCGCGACTGGGAGGACGTGCTGCGCCTCAGCGCCGCCGCCGGCGCAACCAACTTCCTCCGCGCCGGCCTCGGCACCGGCTCCCGAGCCGTGATCGAAGAGCTAGCACCCCGTGTCGAGCTGCGGCGCGTACGGGACCACTAGCGGCTTTCCGTTGACGATTGCGTGCGGGGCCGTCTCGGCGATCCAGTCGAGGTGCGGCGCCAGCCACTCGATCTCGCGCAGGCGCTCGAGCGCAGGGGAGATCCGCACCGGGCGGCCGCCGAGGACCGTGTGGGCGTCGCTGCTGAGGACGTGGACGAGCCCCTTCTCGGCCATCGCCAGCATCCCCACCGCCATGTTCTCGCGGAGGAAGAAGTCGGCGGTCGCCTGGATCAGCGCCCCCTCCGCCACCAGCGCCGCCATCCGCTCGAACATGTCGGCGGAAAGGTGGCGCTCGGGATGGGCGACGATCGTGCGGTGGCCGCGGTCGGCGAGGTAGGCGACGCGGCGCAGAAGGCTGTCGTCGAGCGGCCCCGGCGCCGGCTCGAGCAGGATCCAGCCGCCACCGCCGAGGGAGAGCAGCGCCAGCTCCTCCTCACTCAAACCCTCGACCGCGGTCTCGGCGACCTCACCCCCCTGGAGGATCCGCACCGCCACCATTTCCTGCTCCAGCTTCGCGTTCAGCCCCGCCACCCGGCCGGCCAGCTCTTCGATGCGGACGTCGTGGTCGTGGCGGATGTGCGGGGTCGCGCAGACGGCTTCGATCCCGTCGGCCTCGGCCTGCCGCGCCATCGCGACGCTGTCGTCGGCGTCGCGGGCGCCGTCGTCGATCGCGTCGAGGATGTGGCAATGCAGGTCGATCACGGCGTCTCCCGTCGATTCAGTACCCATTTCGCCCCTGAAGAAGTGCAACCTGCCGCTCAAGGTGCAACCGCGCGTTCAGGCATGGGCCCGAGCAGGCACGTCTCTACGATGATCGGCAAGATCATGGACCTGCTCACGCCGGGCTTGCGTGAGTGGACTGGCTTCAACTCATGGATAAGAAGACGACCCGCAGAGGGAATTACGAGTCCGGCTCCGATTACGTGCTGGAGTACGGCGAGCTCCGCTTCGCTTTCAACGAAGAGGATTTCGCGCAGCGCGTCGAGCAGGCGGCGGTGAAGCTCCGCTTCGTCGACCAGGGACTCAGCGGCGAGGAGCTCGACGACCTCCTCGACCTCGCGGTCAGCGGCGAGATCGCCGAGCCCAGCTCCCGCCTCGGCGAGCACATCAACGAGAACTGGGAGGACCTCGTCGGTCCCTCCAACCGCAGCCTCGTCCACTGGATCCGCCGCCTCGTCTTCCGCGGCGCCTGGCTCGACCAGCGGGTCAAGGAGGGCGAGCTCGACGTCGTCTTCGACGAGCGCACCCAGACCTTCGGCTACGTGCAGCCGGACCGCAGCGCCGAGCTGATCGAGCTCAGCAAAGAGCCTTCATGGCGCCGCATCGCCTACCGCAGGTAAAGAGCGACCTCTAGATCAGTCGGAGTTCTGGCGCTCTAGCGCCGCAACTACCGTGAGCGATCCGCCACCGGCACTTCCCTGGGCGCGGCCGGCGTCGAAGAACTCCTTTGCCGCCTCGGCGTCCTCGTAGGCCTCGCCCAGACGGGTGAGGGAGTCGACGAGGAGGATCACGTCTTCGCCGCGACCGGCGCGGGCAGCCGCCTGGGCGAGGGCGTCGCTGGCGTGCCGCGGCTGACCGGCGGAGACGATCTCCGCCTGCGGCGCGTCGCGCTTCCAGTCGGCGAGCTCCTCGGGGCTGGGGTCGATCAGCAGGGCAACCGGGTCCGGGCCCTTGGAGTCGCCGGCAAGATCGGCGGCGACACCGCGCAGCAGTGCGGTGCAGGCCTCGCGGGTCTCGGCGCAGAGGACGGCCTGACGGCCGGCCTCCGGCGGCAGCAGCAGACCCTGCAGAGTCACGCCCTGCTTGCCGCGGCGGCCGAAGCGGCGGCGTCGGCGACGACGCGGGCGCGGCGCCTCGGCGGCAGGCTGGGAGGCCGGCTCGGTGGCGCGCTCGGTCGGCTTGGGATCGGGAGCGGGCTCGCGCTCCGGAGCTTTCTCGGGACGGTCGCGGCGCTCGCGGCGGCGCCGCGGGCGCTCTCCGCTCCGCTCGCCCTCGGCGCTGCGCTTGGCAGCCGCGGGGGCGGCCGGTGCGCCGTTCCCGCTCGCCAGCTGCTCGACCAGCTCGCTCTTGGACAGCATCCGGAACTTCGAGATGCCGGCCTCGGCGGCCAGCAGGTGCAGCTCGGACAGGTGCTTTTTCTCCAGCTCGGCCTTGTTCATCGAAGGCGGAGACTATTCAACCGACCGCCCGGAGGGCGGCGGCCGGGTCGGTGCCTTCCTCGGCGGCGACCGGGAGCCACGCCTCGGCCTCCTGGGAGCGGCGGCGGCGGGACCAGCCGAGCTCGGCTCCGAGGACGTCGGCGACCGGGCGCACCGCCTTCGCGCTGCGCAGTTCCGGCGCCGCGAGGATCCCCAGCCGGGTTCGGCGCAGGAGCACGTCGGCGACGCTGCGGGCCTGCTCCTTGCGGGCGGCGAGAGCCACCTCCGCCAGCAGGTCGGGTCGTCCCGGGACGATCGGCCGCGCCAGCTTCGGGTTCTCGCGGGCGATCTCGAGGACTTTGCGGGCGGCGTGGCCGTAGCGGAAGGCAAGCTGCTCGACCGCGTCGGCACCGACCCCCGCGGGCGCCTCCAGGTCGTCGGGTCGCGCCTGCATCCCGAGCGGGATCTCGTCGGTGTGGCAGGGCGCCTCCCTCCCCCCCTGCTCGACCAGGCGGTCGACCGTCTGCTTCGCCATCCGCCGCCAGGTCGTGAGCTTGCCGCCGGTGATCGTCAGCATCCCCGAGGAGGTCTCGTACAGCTCCGCTTTGCGGGAGATGTCGACCGACTTGCGCGGGTCGCCGGTGGAGATCAGCGGCCGCACGCCCGCATAAGCGCCGACCAGGTCGGATTCGCCGAGCCCCGTGCCGAAGAAGTCGTTGACCGCGTTCAGCAGGTACTCGACGTCATCGGCCGCCGGGCGCGGGTGGGTGACGTCGCCGTCGAAGTCGTTGTCGGTGGTGCCGACGAGGGTGCGCCCGTACCAGGGCAGCGAGAAGATCATCCGGCCTTCGCCGGCGGGGACGATGCAGGCGGCCTTCCCCATCGGCAGGTCCTTCTCGTCGATGAGGACGTGGGTGCCGCGGCTGGGGGCGATCCGCGGCACGTCCTCCTCCCCCAGCAGCTCCTCGGGGCGGATCTGGTCGGCGAAGACGCCGGTCGCGTTGACGACGTGGTCGGCGCTCACCTCCAGCCGCTCACCCGACTCCTCCTCGACGAAGGCGACGCCGTCCGCTTTCCCGTTCGAAGAGAGGACCTCGGTCACCTCGGCCCCGTTCAGCATCACCGCGCCGAAGCGCTCGGCCTCGCCGAGGACGGTGAGGACGAGGCGGACGTCGTCGGTCTGGCAGTCGTAGAAGAGATAGGCGTCGTGCGGGTCGCGGGGCGCCAGCGCCGGGACCAGGTCGAGGACCTCGTCGCGGTCGATCGTCCGGTGCCGGTCCGGGGACCAGTAGGAGTCTTCGGCTTCCTCGCGGGCGCGACGCTCGCGTCGGCTGCGGCCGCCGCGGGTCGTCGCCATCACGTCGTACATGTTGAGGCCGAGCCCGAGTTTGCGGTCGCGGCGCTCCTCGCCGAGGGAGGCGACGAGGAACGGCGTCGGGTAGACGAGGTGCGGCGCCAGGCGGACCATCAGCTGTCGCTCCAGGAGCGCCTCGCGGACGAGGCCAAGGTCGAAGTTCTGCAGGTAGCGAAGGCCGCCGTGGACCATCTTCGAGGAGCGGCTGGAGGTGCCGAGGGCGTAGTCGCCGCGCTCCAGCAGGGCGACCGAGTAGCCGCGAGCGGCGGCGTCGAGAGCAACGCCGGCGCCGGTGATGCCGCCGCCGATGACGACGACCTCGAAGTGCTTGCCGGCGATCTCCTCGATGGCGCGGGCGCGGCTCAGCATCAGTCGAGGTAGGTCGTGGTGCGGTCGGCGCCGGGGCGCTCGGGGGCGGGCTTCTCCTGGCGCGGGTAGCCGAGGTGGAGGAGGCCGACGAAGCGCTCCTCTTCGGGCAGGCCGACGGCGGCGCGCCCCTCCTCCCCCCGCAGCAGGCCCGGGGTGCGCCAGTAGCCGGCGAAGCCGCGGGCGTGGGCGGCGAGGAGGACGATGTAGGAGGCGGCGGCGGTCGCGTGCAGGTCCTCTTCTTCTTCGACCGGGTCGCCGTCGAGGACGCAGGAGACGACGACGAGGGTCGGGGCGCGCTCGAGCTTCGCCGCTCCCTCCGGTCCGGCGATCTCCTTCAGCCGCGCGAGCGTCTGCGGCCCGATCACCCGGAAACGCCAGGGCACGGTGAGGTTGTGGTTCGGCGCCCAGCTCGCCAGCTCCAACAGCTCGTCTATCTGCTCAGGCGGCAGCGACTCCGGCGCGAACGCCTTGTGGGTGCGGCGAGTGCGGATCGCGGTCTCGACGTCCATCCATCGAGGGTATAGCTAGAAGGCGCCTGCTCCGATCAACGCGCAGAGGATCGCGACGAAGCCGGCGCTCATGGTGGTGCAGATTGCGATGACCCCCTGGACCATCGTGCGCTGCATCTGCTTGAGATCGCTGCGCATCTCTCGAACATCAGCTTCGATCCGGTCGAACCGATCGTCGACCAGTTCAAAGCGTTCGTCGACTTTCCCTTCGAAGGTGTCGAACCGTTCGTCGACACGATCGAATCGTTCGTCGACGCGCTTCTCGAAATGGTCGAGGCGCTCGTCGGTCCAGTTCTGCCGGGGCATCATCACTGCCATTGATCCTAGCGTAAGGTTTTGTCTGATACAGAACAAGACCTGAAGATGCCGATTCGGCACCAACTTGTTCTCTGCTTCGTGACTTAGAGGCCGTAGCGCCAGCGCATCCAGCCTGCGCGGCCGGCGAGGCCGGCGCCGAAGAGGAGGCAGCCGGCGAGGAGGCCGAGGAGAATGGCGCCGGCGGTGCTGCTGCTCGAGTCATCGCTCGTTTCTGAGACGGGGGCGCCCGAGGCAGAAGTCTCCGGTAACGCGGTGCCGAGGTCCCCCTCCGGGACGCGACCACCGGTGGAAGGGGAAATTGGCTGAGCCCCGGATCCGCCTTTGCCGGATGGCGCTGAGTGTCCCGGAGGGGGACCTGCGGCACCGCTTTCCAGGGCTTCTTTCAAGGCAGATGGTGGGACCGGTTCAGACGTGGATGGTGGGACGCTGAGGGACGGAGGCACACCGCCGGAGGATGGTGAGCTGTCCACAGATTCCAGGGGCTTCGGCTTTGGTTTCGATTCGCGCGGAGGCGCTGGGACCGGGAGGTGGCTGCCGGAGAGGGCTACCAGGACGTCGGCGGTGACCCAGACGGGCGAGCTTTCGAGGTTCGGGGACTGGAGGAAGTAGCCCTCCTCGGTCTGCAGGCTCCGCATGTAGGTGAAGGAGCTCTTTCCGGACCCGAAGCCGGCCGGGTCCTTGCCGCTTGCCAGCAGTCCCTCCGAGGCCCAGGCGGTCGCCTGGGCATTGGCGGAGAGGTTGTTACCGGGAGCGAAGCCGCCGTTTGGGCGCTTCGATTTGCGCAGGTAGGCCAGGGCATCGTCGGCGGCCTTCGAGCCCGGGGTCAGGACCTGGAGGACGGCGCCGGTGATCTCCGGCGTGCTCTCGCTGTCGGGCTCGTTCCCCCAGCCGCCTTCCCGGCCCTGAACCTTGCGCAGCCACTCGACCGTCGCGGTCGCGGCGTCGTTGGCTCCGGCGGCCCGCAGGGCGAGGACCGCGTAGGCGCTGGAACCGGGCCAGCCCTGGTAGGAGCCGTTGCCGCGCCGCTGCGCGACCAGTCGGTCGACGAGGTCTTCACCGCCGAAGTCACGTGGGTCCACCCCGGCGGCCGCGAGCGCGAGGATCGTGCGGGCGACGTCGCCGGCGTCCTTGACTTCGTCGCGGTGGTTGCGGAGGAAGTCGACCGGCGTCTTGCCGCCGCTGGCGACGTCGAGGGGATTCCGCCCGCTTGCAGCCAGCGCCAGCATCGCCCAGGAGGTCATTTCGGCGCCGGCGTCGCGCTCGGCGGAGGGACCGAAGCCGCCGCTGGGCCGCTGTTGGGCCACGAGCCAGTCGGCCGCGCGGGTGACCGAGGAGCCCTCGGCCTGCGCCGGTGCCGGTACGAAGGCCGCGAGCGCGAGGACAAGGAGGGCCACAACGCCGCCGCTGCGCAGCGGCCCGTTGAAGGAGCGGGTGGCCGGCGGCGCCGTCCCGGAGGCCATGCCGCGCTCCCATTCGAAGCGCTCACGGAAGCGGGTCAGCATCCGCACCATCGCCGGCCCGGCGACCAGCGCGAGGACGACGTTGCCGAGCACGTGGGCGACTTCGAACGGGATCGCGCGCGCCTCGAGAACGAGGAAATGCCGCAGCGTCAGGTCCCCACCGTAAGTCGCCATCAACGAGAAGTTCAACAGAGCGCCGTAGAAAATGCCAGCAAAAGCGCAGATTGCCGCGAGAACGAAGCGTCCCGCGTTCCGCGTTCCCAGTGCCAGAGCGGCTCCAAGTACCCCGCAGAGCCCCCACCCCGCCATCTGCCACGGCGTCCACGGGCCCTGACCGAACCAGAAGTTGGAGACGAGGGCGGTAAGGGCGCCGACCGCAAAACCGGGGGCGCCGCCGAGGGCGTAGCCGGCGAAGACGATGATGTCCGTGGTCGGCTTCACATTCGGGAAAGCGGCAAAGGCGATGCGACCGACGATCGCCAATGCCGCCAGCGCCGCGACGAGGGCGACGACCTGGGCCGGCGGCCGCGAGCGCTCATACCAGGCGAAGCCGGCGAGGATCACCGCGCCGACGATGAGGAAGCTGGCGACCTCCCAGGTCACGACCGCCC
>Ga0207668_10002670_pt1 | contig 10433 bp, 8 predicted proteins | sample KBSS43metaG_FD_184323 | JGI IMG/M metagenome (GOLD analysis project Ga0207668, IMG submission 184323) | Switchgrass rhizosphere microbial communities from Kellogg Biological Station, Michigan, USA - KBS S4-3 metaG (SPAdes) (version 2) | ecosystem: Host-associated > Plants > Roots > Rhizosphere >... | reverse complement strand
CGGGAGCGGCGCCTGGCCAGGGCCATCGAGGAGGTACGCCGGGCCGAGCCGGCCGATACGGCGGTGTCCCGGATCGCGCACCACCTCGAGGACGGTTACCTGCTCGACCCGCGGGTCGCCGCCGTCGAGGTGCTGAACATCATCCGGCCGGCCACCGCGGTGGCCTGGTGGATGGCGTTCGCCGGGCACGCGCTGGACCGCTGGCCGGCCAACCGGGCCGCGCTGCGCGCCGGCGACGCCGATTTCACCACGGCCTTCATCCACGAGCTGCGCCGGTTCTATCCGTTCGCCCCGTTCCTCGGCGGACGTGCCGTGCGTGACCTGCGGTTCCAGGGCACCGACATCCCGCGCGGCGCGATGGTGCTGCTGGATGTGTACGGGCAGCATCACGACCCGCGGGTGTGGGCCGAGCCGTACACGTTCCGGCCCGAGCGGTTCCTCGGGCGGCCTCTTGGCCCGTACGAACTGATCCCGCAGGGTGGCGGCGATCCCCGTACCGGCCACCGCTGCCCGGGCGAAAAGATCACCATCGCGCTGCTCGGCACGCTGGTCCAGCGCCTGGCCCGACTGGACTACTACCTGCCGCCGCAGGACCTGACGATCGACCTGAGCCGCATCCCGGCGCGCCCGAGCAGCGGCCTGCAGATCGTCGTCGGCTAAGCCCAGTCGATCTCGGGCGAACGGAAGTAGTTGACGCCCTGGGCCGCCCAGCGCGAACCGAACGCCGCGAGCCGGCGGCGGAACGACGGCCAGTCCCGGGCGGCCCGCGGTGACCAGCCGACCTCGGCGATCGCCGGCAGCCGCGGGAACGTCATGTACTGCACGTCCGCGATGTCGCGCAGGGTTTCCGACCACAGCGGCGCCTCGACACCGAGCAGCGACTCCTCGCCGACCCCCGGCAGCCGGTCGGCGGGATCCCAGTCGTAGGCCCGGTGCACCCCGAGCAGGCCGGCCCAGTCCAGGCCGTACGGGCTCGACTCGTCGTACTTCATGTCCAGGTAGCTGCGATCGGCCGGCGACATGATCACCTGGTGGCCGGCCGCGGCCGCCCGGGCGACGCCGTCGTCGGCCGGCTCGATCCGCCAGTACTGCGCAATCGCGGTCGCCGGCAGCTCGGCGGCGGCGATCTCGTGCCAGCCGATCGCGCGCTTGCCGTATTTGCCGACCATCGGCAGCACCCGGCCGAGGAAGGTGCGGTAGTCCTCGGGCGGGGTGGAGAACGCCTCGTCGCCGCCGATGTGCAGGTACGGGCCGGGAGTCAGCTCGGCGACCGTACGGATGACGTCCTCGACGAAGGTGTAGGTCAGCTCCTGGTCGGCGCAGAGCGAGCTGTAGCCGACCTGGGGATCGGTGCGCGGCAGGACCGGGGTGCCGTCGCGGGTCAACTCGGGGTAGGCGACCTGGGCGGCGTTCACGTGACCGGGCAGGTCGATCTCCGGGACAATCGTGACGAAACGACTTTCCGCGTACGCGACCAGGTCGGCGTACTCCTCGGCGGTGAGAAAGCCCGGGCCGGCGCCGTCGACACCCGTGCCGGCACCGCCGCTCACCTCGGTGAGCCGGGGCCAGGAAGCGATCTCCAGCCGCCAGCCCTGATCGTCGGTGAGGTGCAGGTGCAGGTGGTTGATCTTGAATTGGCTGATCGCGTCGACGTGCGCCTTGATCTCGTCCGGGGTGAAGAAGTGGCGGGCGAGATCGAGCATCGTGCTGCGGTAGGCGAACCGCGGCTCGTCCTCGATCCGGCCGCCGGGCAGCGTGATCTGCGGGGTGGTGGCGCCCGCCGGGTCCTCGTTCAGCTCGCGGATGTCGGCACCCGCCGGGCCCTCGTTCAGCTCGCGGATCGCGGCGCTCGCCGGGTCCTCGGGCAGCAGCTGACGGATGGTCTGCACGCCGGCGAATAGGCCGGCCCGAGCCGGTGCGCGCAGGGTCATCCCGTCGGCGGCGATATCCAGCCGGTATGATTCGGGCGATTTATCCGACTCTTCCTCCCGAGGCCTGGCAAGCTCCACGCGGATCGAGCCACCCTCCGCCACCGGAACCGGCCAGCCCGTCGCGCGACGCAGCAGCCCCGCCAGGTGCTCGGCGAGATCGGCGGCGGCCGGGTCGGCACTCACCGCCACGTCCGACATGATCGGAAAATCGCCGGCCGGATCCGGCCGCACCACGGCCGGCAGCGGGATGACGTCACCAAGCTGTCTCATGGGAGCACGCACGCGAAAACCTTAAACTGATTCTCCATGTTGATCACGACCCGCCGGGCCGCCGCCGGCGACGCGGAACTGCTGCACGACCTGGCCGCCCGCACCTTCGGGCTGGCCTGCCCGCCGGGCACGCCCCAGTCCGACGTCGACGCGTTCGTCGCCGCGCATCTGTCCGTCGACAGCTTCCGCGGCTATCTCGCCGACCCCGACCGGATCCTGCTGCTGGTCGCCGCCGACGACACACCGGTCGGCTACTCGATGCTGGTCGACGGCCCGATCACCGACCCGGACGTGGCCGCCGTGGTGGACGAAAAGGTCAGCATCGAGCTGAGCAAGTTTTACCTGGACCTGGACCGGCACGGCTCCGGAGCGGCGGCCGCGCTGATGACGGCGACGCTGGCCGAGGCCGCCGGAACCGGCGCCGAGTTCTGCTGGCTGGGCGTCAACCAGGAGAACGCACGAGCCGCAAAGTTCTACGCACGGCACGGCTTCGAGGTAGTAGGCGAGAAACGCTTCCGGGTCGGCGACGACTGGCACGACGACCACGTACGCCTGCGTCCCCTGCCGCCGGCTTAGCACTGTTGCGGCGGCTCGTTCCCGCGCCGTCGCCCCCCGTTCGGGGCTGCGTGGCGCAGCCGCCAGCCGTTGCGGTGTCAGGCGGCCTCGACGGGCACCCAGTCGGGGAACTTGGCCGCGCGGTCGTCGCCCGAGGAACGACCGCGGACCCGGCGGTGCAGCCACGGAAGCACGAACTCGCGGTAATACCGGGCCTCGGCCAGGACGCCGCGACTCGCGCCCTCGCCCGGGTCGATCACGTGGGCCGCCGTCTCGTGGCCGAGCGCCGTGAGCACCAGGCCGGCCACCCGTCGATGGCCCGCGGCGTTGAGGTGCAGGCGATCCGGCGACCAGTACCCCGCCTTGCGGATCTCGACGTCGTGGAAGACGTCGACGAAGACGATGTCGTAGCGCGACTGGAAGCCGGCAACCAGGTTGGTGAGCGCCTCGGCGCGACGGCGCATCACCCCGCCGAGCGGCAGCCGCTCCGACGGGTCGGCGCCGCTGAGCAGAATCATGCGCACGCCGGCCTCGGCACAGCGCTCGATCGCCCGCTCGGTCAGCTCGGCGAGCCGCGCCATGTCCCCGCCGGGCCGCATCATGTCGTTGCCGCCGCCGTTGAGCGAGAGCAGCGTCGGTGGCGGAGACAGCGCGAGGGCGGCCTCCAGCTGCTCGGTCACGATCGGCTCCAGCAGGCGGCCGCGGATCGCCATGTTCGCGTACTGGATGGTCTTACCTGTACCGGCGGCCAAGCCGGCGGCGACGAGATCGGCCCAGCCCCGCTCGGATCCGTCCGTCAGCGAGTCGCCCAGCCCTTCGGTGAAGCTGTCACCGATCGCCACATACCGCGTCACGCCGCAACCCCCACTTTGATCGTCGCGCCCGAGGCTATCTGAAGCCTCGCCGCCCGCCTGCGATGCCGGCCACAGCGCCGCCGTCACGCCAGCGGCCGCGGGGTCGGGCCGGCGCCCGGACGTGGGGCGAACCAGGCCGCCTCGCCGGGCAGCAGGGCCAGCTCGATGCGGTGGCGGGTCAGGTCGTCGAGCGGCGGGAGGGCGTCCAGCGGGTACCAGGCGACCGACAGCGACTCGTCGTCGTTCACCCGCGCCTCTCCGCCGAGGGCCCGGCAGCGGAACGAGATGTCGACGTATTCGCACCGGTCGCCGTTGGGATAGGTGTATGGCGGCTGGGTCAGCACGCTGATGATCCGCTCGGGGCGCACGTGCACGGCCGTCTCCTCGAAAACCTCGCGCACCACCGTCTCGGCGGGCTGCTCGCCCGGGTCCATCACGCCGGCGATCAGGGCCCACCGGCCGTTGTCGGCGCGCTCGGCGAGGAGGATCCGGCCTTGGTCGTCGAAGACGACGGCGCTGACGCCCGGCAGCAGCAGAAGACGCTGCCCGAGATCGTCGCGGAGGCTCTTGAGGTACGGCGAAATAGGCATATCGGGCAAGATAGGCCATGCCGACAAGATGCGGCCGGGCCTCCCGGGGCCGGGAAGTTCGCCGAATCTTATATAAGCAGGTTCTTATATTGCCGGAAAAACTGTCACAGGTGGCCGATAGTTTCTTAGTCGCGGATCGGCGCCACGGGGGCGCCGATCCGTCCAAACCACGCCTGACCAGGTCCCGGGAGACGCGGTCAGGCGCAATACAGCGGGGAGCGGCTCGGCCCGGCGGCTCGGGAGAAGTGGTCAGGCGGCGCCGCGCAGCAGGGCCTCGCCGGCCGAGCGCACGCGCTCACGGAGTTCCGGCGGCGACTCGATGGTGAACGGCTCGCCGATCACCCCCACCAGCATGACCGGCCACCAGAGGTCGTCCACGCTCATCCGCATCCGGCACGCGCCCGCCGGCGGCCCTGCATCCTGCACCGCGGCGGCGGGGCGGTCGGGCGCCGCGGCAGGGCGGTCGGCCGTCGCCGCAGGGCCGTCGGGCATCGCTGCGGGACCGTCGGCCGGCGCCGCAGGACCGTCGGGCATCGCTGCGGGGCGGTCGTCGATGGGTTCCACGGTGGCCCACTGGCCGACGACGGCGCGCACGCGGTCGGCCGGGGCCCAGACGATGATCGACACTTCGCGCCGGCTGGGGACGGCGGCCAAGCGAGACCGCAACCAGGCCACCGGGTCGCCGCCGGGGATCTCCCGTGGCCGGAAGCGCGCGCCGGTCAGCGCCGGCGTCGTGAGGCGGTCGACGCGGAAGTTGCGCCAGTCGCCGCGGTCCAGGTCCCAGGCGATCAGATACCAGTTGCGGCCGAGCGAGACCAGGCGGTGCGGTTCGACGTGGCGGGCCGCGGGGTCGCCCTCGCGCGGGGTGTAGTGGAAGTGGAGCCGCTCCTCGCCGCGGCAGGCCAGCGCGATGGTCGTGAGCACCGTGGCGTCCAGGGTCGGCCCGCCGCCGAGGACGGCGGGTGCGGTCACCGCCCGCAGGGCGTCGATGCGGTGGCGCAGGCGCGGCGGGAGCAGCTGGATCACCTTGGCCAGCGCGCGTACCGACGTCTCCTCGAAGCCCGCGACGGCGCCGGCGGCGGCCGTGCGCAGCCCCACCGCGATCGCCACCGCCTCCTCGTCGTCCAGCAGCAACGGCGGCACCGCCGCGCCCGCCTGCAGCTGATAGCCGCCCGCCACGCCCCGCGAGGCGTCCACCGGATAGCCCAGCTCACGCAGCCGGTCCACGTCGCGGCGCAACGTCCGGGGACTCACTTCGAGCCGATCCGCCAGCTCGGCGCCCGGCCAGTAGCGATGGGTCTGCAACAACGACAGCAGCCGCAGCATCCGGGCACTCGTGTTAGCCATGAATCCAGACTCCACCCAATTGCGGTCACGAAGTGTCCGCATCGCCTTTTCATGATTGCGACAAGAGGTCTGACACAGCACTTCACGGACGTGCGGGGCGATCTCACCGGCCGCGCCCGCCAGATTAGATCTGTCACACCGCCGACCCCCATCGAGCTTCGCCCTCGGCGGGGGCGCGGGTGACCGCTACCGTCGTTGCGGGCATCGGCGCGGGACGACAGGGGTCGACGGATGTTGGGTTGGCGGCGGCGGCGCGGCACGCCGGTGGCGGAGATCCTTCCGCGGGCGCTCGGGCGGCTCATCGAGGGGCTCAACCCGCGGCCTGGGCAGCTTGCCCCGGCGCAGCGGCGGCACAACCCGGACGCGGTGGTGGACTGCGCGGTCTACGCCGCCGGCGCGCGCCGGCCCGGGAAGGTGCACTACACCGACGCGGCCCGGCAGGCCCGCCGGCAGCGCGGTGCCTTCCTGTGGCTCGGGCTGCACGAGCCGGACGTGGCCACGATGCGCACGATCGCCGAGATCTTCGGCCTGCACGAGCTGATCGTGGAGCAGACCACCGGCGACGGGCACCGGCCCGCGCTGGAGACGATCGGCGAGGTCACCCGACTGGTGTTCCGTACCGCGCGGTATGTCGAGCACGAGGAGCTCACCGCCACCTCGGAGGTGATCGACACCGGGGACGTCACGGTGCTGATCGGCCCGTGGTTCGTCATCACGGTGCGGCGTGGCGCGGCCGGTGCGCTCTGGTCGGTGCGCAAGGACCTGGAGAATCGGCCCGCCGTGCTGGGGCGGGGGCCGTGGTCGGTGGCGTACGCGATCGGCAGTCGGATGGTCGACGAATATCTTGACGTCGGCGCCGCCGTCGAGCGGGACCTGGAGCGGCTGGAGGAGGAGACCTTCGCGACCCAGAGTTCCCCCGAGATGGCGCACTTCTACCAGCTGAAACGTGAGATGGTCGAGTTCAAGCGGGCGGTGCTGCCGTTGCAGGACCCGCTCACCCGCCTGCTCGACCTGCCGTCGGCGCCCGCCGAGCTGCGCCCGTACTTCGTTGACGTGCGCGGACGGCTGGCCCGCGCGGTCGAGCGGGTGGCCGGCTTCGACGACCTGCTCAACTCGATCCTGCAGGCCCGGCTGGCGCAGGTGCAGCTGAGCCAGAACAACGACATGCGCATGATCGCCGCCTGGGCAGCGATCGCGGCCGTCCCGACGGTCATCGCCGGCCTCTACGGGACCAACTTCGCGGTCATCCCTGGGCTACGATCCCGGTTCGGCTTCTACGCAATGATTGTGGTAATTGTTCTGCTCTGTGGCGGGCTGTATCGACGCCTCAAGAAGGCAGGATGGCTGTGATGACTTACATCACTCATCGTAACGATCGATCGATGTTACCTTTTAGTACCGGTGCGTCGGTTGGGACCTCAGGAGTACCAGAAATGGGCCGAACGGCCAACCAGATCCGCCGGGACAACGTCCGTTCACTCCGGACGGTAGGAACGTCTTCGGCCGCTCTCCCGTAGCGCCCATATACGACGAGTTACTACCTTTTTGATCGTCGGATTCACTGGGGAGGCTGTGTGACCGCGACCGAGGCCGTCAGGCAGGGCGGTGTGCCGAAACCGGCGCCGCGCCGCCGCGGCGGCATCGTTGCTGCCCTTCGTGGGCACATTGATCTGTTCCTGAACGCCGGATCGCTGATCGCCACGACGGCGATCACGTCGTTGTTCGGCTTCGCGTACTGGTGGGTGGCCGCCCGGAGCGCCTCCACCGAGGCGGTCGGCCAGGCCTCCGCCGCGGTGTCCGCGATGACGCTGATCGGCACCATCGGCATGTTCGGCATGGGCACCATGCTGATCTCCGAGCTGTCGTCGCTGCGCGGACCCAAGTGGGAACTGATCTCCACCTGCCTGCTTGTCGCCGGTTCCGCCTCCACCGTCGGTGGCGTGATCTACGTGCTGCTCGCGCACTCGTTCATCCCCGGCCTGCAGGAGGCGATCGGCGGCACGCTGGGCACCGTGCTGCTGGTCTTCGGCATCGCGATCAACTCGGTGACGCTCGTCCTCGACGAGGCACTGGTCGGTCTGCTCAAGGGCCCGCTGCAGCTGATGCGCAACGCTTGGTTCTCGGTGATCAAGCTGGCCATCCTCGGCGGCCTCATCTTCGTGCCGAACCTCACGCTGACCGGCAACATCCTGACGCTGACCTGGGTCGCCGGCATCGTGCTGTCCACCGCCGTGCTGGGCCGGGCGCTGCGTAAGCGCCGGATCGTCGACTCGCTGCGCCCGCGGCTGTCGCTGCTGCGCGGCCGGGGCTCGTCGACCTTCGACCACAACCTGCTCAACCTGTCCACCTACCTGCCGCGGGCGGCGCTGCCGCTGCTGGTCACCGCGGTGCTGTCGGCCGAGGCCAACGCGGCGTTCTACACCGCCTTCATGGTGCTGTCGTTCCTCGCCATGGTGCCGGGCAACGTCGCGCTGACGCTGTTCGCGGTGGCGGCCGGTGACCGCCGGGCGCTGCGCTCCAAGGTGCGCGTCGGCCTGCTGATCTGCCTCGGCGGCGGCCTGCCGGTCGCGACGGTCGTGTTCTTCTTCTCGAACACGATCATGTCGCTGTTCGGTTCGCAGTACGCGACGACGGCCGGCGGCGCCCTCAAGATCCTCACGCTGACCTACATACCGTTCGTCTTCCACCACTTCTTCCTGGCGATCTCCCGGGTGCAGAACAAGGTGCGCGGCGCGGGCGTCTTCTCGCTCTTCGCCGGCCTCGCCGAGCTGGGTGCCGCCTGGTACGGCGGCACCACCGGCAACCTCACCACGCTGGTCACCTACGTGGCGCTGGTGATGGGCGTCGAGACCGTGCTGATCGCGCCGATCGTGTTCCGGGTGGTCTTCGCCGGCACCGCGAAGCGGGACAACGCCAACGCGACGAGCATGACCTTGCACGAGCGGGCCTGGCTGCCGCTGGAATACATCCGTACGGTCGGCCCGCTGCACGGCATCACGGTGGAGAGCGTCCGCCGGGCGCTGATCGGTCTGCACACGGCCGACCCGAAGCACCGCGCGGTCTCCAAGCTCGACCGGGTCGGCGCCCGCTGGGAACACATGAGTGCGGCCGAGTTCGCCGCGTTCGTGCACAAGGCGGTCACCGACTCCGGCGACTGGTCGCTCGACCAGGACGGGATGACCCGCAAGTTGCAGGCCGAGCCGCGTGGCGTGCACCCGATCCGGATCCTCGTCGGCGCCGGCTACGTGGCGATGAAGGTCTCGCACGCGTACGGCGACGCGGGCCCCGTCAACACGCTGCTGCACGAGCTGCTGCTGGCCGCGTGGGAGGGCCGCCCGGCGGTGATCCCGCCGCTGGAGCGCAACCCGCTGGCGCTGCCCAAGGCCTGGTGGAAGCAGTTCGGCACCAAGCCGGGTCGCTGGCGCGAGGGCATCAGCTTCGCCCGGCCGCCGGGTCCGGCGGAGACCCGGATGCGCAGGTGGCAGCCCAACCTCACGGTCCGCTCGGCGCGGTCGGCCTCGGTGCTCAACCTCATGCGCGAGTGGCGCGACGAGTACGCGCCCGGCGTCACCACGGCGGCGATCACCTTCGCGGCGTTCACCGCGGCGCTGCACGAGATCGGCCTCAAGCCCGACCTCGACGGCGCGACGTTCCTCGCCGACGGCCGGCGCTACCTCGACAAGGAGGTGCGGATCGACAGCAACTTCTGTTGGGGCCCGTACCTGTCGCCGGACGACTTGATGGACCCGGTGTCGATCCACCAGACGTTGAAGGCGGAACTGGCCACCGGCCGGATCCTGACCATGATGGTGCTGCGCGAGGGCAAGATCGCCCTGGACGGTGCGCAGGGCATGCCCGACCCGTACCCGTCGGAGCTGCCCATCCCGCCGCGCCCGCGGCTGACCTTCAGCAACCAGGGCCGGCACGACCTGCTGCAGGATCTGCCGTGGACCACCGGCCCGGCCTGGCGGGTCAACCTGAGCGTCCCGACGCTCAACAACCCCGAGGGCATCACGCTGACCACCAGCGAGATGAACGGCGTACTGCACCTGGAGGCGACGTTCCACGCCTCGACGTTCGACCCGGCGCTCATCTCGCGGACGCTGGAGATGGTCTGCGAGGACCCGGCCGCCCTGATCATGGCGACCCGGAAGTGGAAGATCGAACCGACGGCGCAGCCGGCGTTCTGAGGTCCTGCGCCCGGCCGGTATCGCCCCCGACCGGCCGGGCGCATTCCCCAGCAACCCTAGGTATCGCCGCGGACCGGCAGCAGCAGCCCGGTGTTCCTGGTGAGCGTGCGCGAGTTGCGACCGCAATGGTCATACGTGATGGTCGCTGCCAGAATCGCCCACACCGGCCGGTCGAAGCGCGCGGTGACTCGGAACGCGGTGACGTCCGTACGGCCCGGCCGCAGCGTGTCGCCCCGCCGGAAGGACGCGTAGCCGGCGCGGCCGGCATAGTCCACGCGTACGCTCCGGTTGCCCCAGACCGTGACCTTGACGTCGCAGACGCGGCGATCGGTCGTCCAGCGCACACCGACCCAGGTCGGATCGTTCGGGTCGACCGTGGGCAGCAGCTGGGTGACCGGCCGGGGACCGGTGAACCGCGGGGCGGCCGCAGCCGAGCTGGCGACGGACGCGAGGCTGATCCCGGCCATCGTGGCCGCGAGTACGCGACGGCCCTTTCCCATCAGTGATCCTCCTGTTGTTCGGCCTCCCCACGCGGGCGAGGCCGAGTTTCGCCTAAGTGCGAGCCCACAGATATGCGGGCAAAACCCGACGGAGGCGCGCGGCGGTGCCACGCGCCCTCAGTAAGCCGTCAGCGCGGCCCGTGACCGCCCTGGCCGCCCTGGTTGCCCTGGCCGCCCTGGTTGCCCTGACCGCCCT
>Ga0207668_10002668_pt1 | contig 10437 bp, 13 predicted proteins | sample KBSS43metaG_FD_184323 | JGI IMG/M metagenome (GOLD analysis project Ga0207668, IMG submission 184323) | Switchgrass rhizosphere microbial communities from Kellogg Biological Station, Michigan, USA - KBS S4-3 metaG (SPAdes) (version 2) | ecosystem: Host-associated > Plants > Roots > Rhizosphere... | reverse complement strand
AACCTACGACCCGCTGATTAAGAGTCAGCTGCTCTACCAACTGAGCTATGCACCCCAAGGCCTGTTCGGGCCAACAAACGTGACGCGGGAAAACTGCCTTCTCAGCCGCATTTTACCGCCCCCCGTTTGGGAGGCGTCCTCCTAGCCTCCTTTGTGCACGGGTTCAAGCGTCGACTGCGCGCCGCGGCTTGGCCATGGGCCGGGATGGAGTAGGCTTCGCTCGATACGCGAGTCGGAGACCGGACATGGCGAGGCGAGACATCAGCGGCGTGGTCGATTTCGGCTACCTCGAAACCTACGCCGGCCATGACATGGAGATGGTCCAGGAGGTCCTGGGCCTGTTTCGCGAACAGGCGCGCCTTTGGGGGCCGATGCTGGATCCGGGCGCCGAGGGCTGGCGCGACGCGGTGCACACCATCAAGGGCGCGGCGCGGGGGATCGGCGCGGGGCCCTTGGGCGATGCGTGCGAACATGCCGAGACCGCCGGTTCGGGCGCCTTGCCGGGCGTGCACGCGGCGCTCGACGGCGCCTTGGCCGACGTCGCGGCCTATTTGCACGAACTGGCGCTTCAGTCCTTGCGGGCGCCGCGCAACGCGTCCCAGACCTGAAGCTCATAGGCGATGCTCTGGTCGATGAGGGTGCGCCAGACCGCTTCCGCCAGGGCTTCCGGCAAGCCGGCGGCCCGCGCCGAAGCCTTGACCTTGGCGACGACATCTTCGATGCGGGCCTCGTCGCGCACCCGGTTGCGGTCCGTCTTGATGCGCGCCGCCGCTTCGATATAGCCCAGTCGGCGCAAAAGGAGAGCGACCAGCTCCCGGTCCAGGGCGTCGATGCCCTGGCGGACGTCAGCCATGGTGCGGCAGTCTTCGGCGGCGATCACGGTGTCGGTCAAAACTCTAGATTCCAGCGCCATTATCAAGGGTTTGCAGGACCGCCTCGTGGGCCGCCGCCTCGGCCAGCAGCCAAGCGACGAAGGCCTTGACCTGCGGCAGGCGGCCTTTCGCCTTGGGATAGACCACGTGGTAGGCGAAATCGACCGCGGTCGCGATATTGAACGGCGCGACCAGGCGTCCGGCGTCGATGTCGGCCTGGGCGAGGGTGCGTTTGGCCAGGGCGACGCCGCGCCCACCGACCGCCGCCTCGATCACCAGGCTCGACTGGTTGAAGCGCGGTCCGCGCTGGCCGTCGACGCCTTTGACGCCGCGCGCCGCCAGCCACATGGTCCAATCGGGGCAGCTTTCGTCTGCGTCGGGCGAGCCGTCGTGCAGCAGGATGTGGTTGGCCAGGTCGTCGTAGGTGTTCAAGGGGTTGGCCGCGATCAGCTCGGGGCTGGCGACGGCCAGCACCGTCTCCTGCATCAGGCGATGCACTTCCAGGCCCGGATAGCGTCCGGCGCCATAGCGGATGGCGACATCGACCTCGCCATTGGCGAAATCGACCAGCTCCATGCCGGCGGAGACCCAGACGTCGACCTGGGGGTGGGCTTCCTCAAACCGGCCAAGGCGGGGGACCAGCCATTTGGCCGCGAAGGAGGGGGCCACAGAGACGGTCAGCCGACGGCCATCCACGGCCGCGGTCAGCATGGAGGCGGCCTCAGCCAGGCGATCGAAGGCCTCGCGCAGGGCGGGCAGGGCGATCTGGGCGGCGTCGGTGAGCAGAAGGCCCTTGGGCGTGCGCTTGAACAAGGCTGCGCCGATATAATCTTCCTGGTTCTGAATCTGCTGGCTGACCGCCCCGGGGGTCACGGAAAGCTCGTCGGCGGCGCGGCTGAAATTGAGGTGACGCGCGGCGGCTTCGAAGGCGCGCAACGCATTCAGCGGCGGCAGGCGGCGGCGTTCCACGCGAGTTTTCCTATAGGGGTGGGCAGGAGTTCTTGTTTGCGAATTGGCAGGCTGAGCACCATTTTGCAACCAGTCCGCAGTCTATGTGGCGTTTAGAGGACCTTAAAGCGTGAGTACACCCACCCGCAAACCCAGAGCCCGTCTCGCGGCTCTGACCGGACGCGCATCCGCGCGAAAGGGAGAGGTGTGGCTGGTCGGCGCGGGTCCCGGCGATCCGGATCTTCTGACGGTCAAGGCGCTGCGAATCTTGCAGACCGCCGATGTCATCGTCCATGACCGCCTGACGCCTCGGGCCATTATCGACCTCGCGCGGCCCGATGCGGCGCTGATCGACGTCGGCAAGCGCAAGTCGCGGCACACCCTGCCGCAGGACGACATCAACAGCCTGCTCGTCGCCTTGGCTCTGGACGGCAAATCCGTCGTGCGCCTGAAGGGCGGCGATCCCTTCGTCTTCGGACGGGGCGGAGAAGAACTGGAAACCCTGCGCGCGGCCGGGATCACGGCCCACGTCGTCCCTGGCGTCACCGCCGCCTTCGCCGCCGCTGCCTCGGCCGGCGCGCCCCTGACCCATCGGGGCCTGGCCCAGGCCGTCACCTTCGTCACCGGCCACGCGGCCAAGGACGCCGAGCCGGACCTCGACTGGGCGTCGCTGGGCCGCGGCAACCAGACCGTGGTGATCTATATGGGAGTCTCCACCGCTCCAGCCATTGCCGCGCGGCTGATCGAAGCGGGCAGGGCGGCCTCGACGCCGGTGCTGGTCACCGAAAACGCCAGCCTGCGGGACGAGCGCCGGATCGTCACGAGCTTGGCCGATCTGCCCATCGCCGTCGCCGGCCTCGAGGGGCCGGCCATCCTGATCATCGGGGAGGTCGCCGCCATGGCTGACGTTTCGCCCGTGGTCCTGACAGAAACTGAAGTCCTGGGAGCTGTCTCGTGAAAGCCCTTACCGCCAACCGGCTGCTGGACGGCGAAGTCGTCTTCTGGAACGCGGGCGACTGGAAAACCCGTTTCGGCGAGGCGCAGCTATTCGAGGGCGAAGAGGCCGCGCAAGCCGCCGTCGCCGAGGCCAACCAGCCGACCGTCATCGTCGAGCCCTATCTGATCGACGTTGCGGCCGAAGAGGGCGGGTTCGCGCCCGTCGCCTTTCGGGAGCGCATCCGCGCGCTCGGTCCCCAGAACCATCCCCAGCACGGCAAGCAGGCCGAGGGCGGGCATGACATCGAAGTCATCCAGCACGCCCATGGCGTCGCCCGCTCGGCCGGCCGTCATAACCTGATCAAGTTGAAGAAGTAGGCGCATGTACCGTTACGACGCCATCGACAAAGCCTTCGTCGCCGACCGCACCGCCGAGTTCGCGGGCCAGGTCGCACGCCGGCTTTCCGGCGAGATCACCGAGGACCAGTTCAAGCCGCTGCGGCTGATGAACGGCCTCTATCTGCAGCTGCACGCCTATATGCTGCGGGTCGCCGTGCCCTACGGCACGCTGTCGCCGGTGCAACTGCGCCAGCTCGCGTCCATCGCCCGGACCTATGACAAGGGCTACGGCCACTTCACCACGCGCCAGAACATCCAGTTCCACTGGATCAAGCTCGCCGACACGCCGGCGATCCTGAACGAGCTGGCCGAGGTCGAGATGCACGCCCTGCAAACCAGCGGCAACTGCATCCGCAACATCACCTCCGACCCGCGCGCCGGGGCGACGGCCGAAGAGGTCGACGATCCCCGCGTCTGGTCCGAAGTGATCCGGCAGTGGTCGGCCATCCACCCGGAATTCAGCTTCCTGCCGCGCAAGTTCAAGATCGCGGTGACCGCCGCGCCGAAGGACCGGACGGCCGCCAAGTTGCACGACATCGGCCTGATCCTGCGCCGGGCGCGGGACGGCTCGCTGGGCTTCGAGGTCATCGCCGGCGGGGGCATGGGGCGCACCCCCTACGTCGGGCCGACGATCCGCCAGCACCTGCCGGTTGGGTCCCTGCTGTCGTACCTGGAAGCGATCTTAAGGGTCTACAATCGCCACGGCCGTCGGGACAACATCTACAAGGCGCGGATCAAGATCCTGGTCGCCCAGCTCGGCGCCGAGGAATTCGCCCGCCAGGTAGAGGCCGAGTGGGAACAGATCGACCAACCGTCTGTCGACCTGCCCGACACCGAACTGGCCCGCGTCCGCGGCTTCTTCGACACGCCGGCCTTCGTCAGCCTGCCGCCGAAGTCTGAGGCGTTCGAGGCGGCCAAGGCGGCCGATCCGGCCCTGGCGCGTTTCGCCCGCAACAACGTCCACCCGCACAAGCAGCCGGGCTATGCGATCGTCGACATCTCGCTGAAGGCGCCGGGCGAAACCCCGGGCGACGCCACCGCCGAACAGATGGACGTCGTCGCCGATCTCGGCGAGCGCTACAGCCTCGGCGAAATCCGGGTGACGCATGAGCAGAACCTCGTGCTGCCGCATGTCCGCCTGGATGATGTGGCGGCCGTGTTCGCCGCCCTGAAGGCCGCCGGCCTCGCGACCGCCAATATCAACCTCGTCAGCGACATCATCGCCTGCCCTGGGCTGGACTATTGCGCCCTGGCCAACGCCCGCGCGATCCCCATCGCCCAGGACATCGCCCTGAAATTCGCCGAACCCGAGAAGGCCGAACTGATCGGCGAGCTGAAGATCAAGATCTCCGGCTGCATCAATGCCTGCGGCCACCACCACGTCGGCCACATCGGCATCCTCGGCGTCGACAAGAAAGGTGAGGAATTCTACCAGCTCACCCTTGGCGGTTCGGCGGCGGAGGACGCTGAGGTCGGCAAGATCCTGGGGCCCGGCCTGCCGGCCAACAAGGTCGCCGACGCGGTCGACCAGCTGGTCGACGTCTACTTGCGCGAACGCAAGGACGGCGAGCGGTTCCTCGACACCTACCGGCGCACCGGTCTCACCCCGTTCAAGGAGGCCGTCTATGCCGAAGCTCATTAAGCTCGTCGGGCAGACCGCCGAGTGGGCGGACGACTCCTATCTGTTGGTCGCCGACGAGGACCCGATCCCGGGGCAGGGCGACGTCGTCCTGCCGCTGGCGCGGTTCCAGGCCGAGGGCGGCGCCCTGCTCGATGAGGGCCGCAGCGTCGGCGTCTTCCTGCAGGCCGACCAGGCGGTGGAAGACCTCGCCTACGACCTGCCGCGGCTGTCGCTGGTGGCGGTGAACTTCGCCAAGTTCCGTGACGGGCGGGGCTTCACCTCGGCGCGCCTGCTTCGCGAGCGCTTCGGCTTCGGCGGTGAAATCCGCGCTGTCGGCGAGGTTCTGCGCGAACAGGCCAGCTTCTTTGTCCGTTGCGGCTTTGACGCGTTCGAACCGTCCGACGGATCGACGCCGCAAGAGTGGCTCGCGGCGGCGCATCGGTTCCGGCACGTCTACCAGCGCGCCGCCGACAATCGTCCTCCAGCTTACGTGGAGAGGAATGGGTGATGGCCTACGAAGGCGCTGAACAGCGCGACATCGTTGCTGAACTCGATGCGAGGCTGCGCGACGCGCACCCGCAGGAAGTTTTGCGCGTCGCGCTGGAGACCTATGGCGACAAGCTCGCGCTCGTCTCGTCGTTCGGAGCCGAGTCCGCCGTTCTGCTGCACATGGCGGCGCAACTGAACCCCGACATCGCCGTCCTGTTCCTCGACACCGGCATGCTGTTCGGCCAGACCCTGGACTACCGCAAGCAACTGGCGGCCAAGCTGGGCCTGACCGGCGTGCGCGATCTGCGTCCGCAATATACCGACCTCGCCATCAACGATCCGAAAGCCAACCTTTGGAAGACCAGCACTGATGCCTGCTGCGAGATCCGAAAAGTGCGGCCGCTCGACCGGGCGCTGGGCGATTTCGACGCCTGGATCACGGGCCGCAAGCGGTTCCACGGTGGCGACCGTCTGCGTCTGCCAGTCGTCGAACGCGGCGCCGACGGCAAGGTGAAGTTCAATCCCTTGGCCAACTGGGCCAAGGCGGATCTCGACGCCTATGTTCTGGAGCATGACCTTCCGGCCCATCCGCTCGTCGAGCAGGGCTTTCCGTCGATCGGCTGCTGGCCGTGCACCAAGGCGGTCGAAGCGGGCGGCGACGTCCGCGCCGGCCGTTGGGCGGGCTCGGACAAAACCGAGTGCGGCATCCACGTGGAACGCGCCAGCCCCAATGTCGAGCTTGAAGTCGGCGGCGATATCTAACGAAGTTACAAATAGTTAGGCGGTAATCATATGTCTGAAGTCATTGCCGCGCCAGCGCCCGTCAAGGCGGGCGGCGCGTTTCTGGTCGAGAGAGTGACGTGGGTCCATCACTGGACCGACTCGCTTTTCTCGTTCCGTACGACGCGCGATCCCGCGTTCCGCTTCGAGAACGGCCAGTTCGTCATGCTTGGCCTGCCAAAGGAAGACGGCAAACCCTTGCTGCGCGCCTATTCCATCGCCTCGCCCAACTGGTCGGACGAGCTGGAGTTCTATTCGATCAAGGTCGCCGACGGCCCGCTGACCTCACGCCTGCAGAAAATCGCCGTCGGCGACGAACTGCTGATCGGCCGCAAGCCGACCGGCACCCTGGTGCTCGATGCGCTGAAGCCCGGCCGCACCCTCTATATGCTCGGCACCGGCACGGGTCTGGCGCCCTGGCTCAGCCTGGTTCGTGATCCCGAGGTCTATGAGCGTTTCGACACCGTCGTCGTCACCCACACCGTCCGGGAGGTCGCCGACCTCAACTACCGCGACTTCCTCAGCCATCAACTGGCGTCGGATCCTGACCTTGGGGAAATGATTGCGCCGAAGCTACGCTACTATCCGACGGTGACGCGCGAGCCCTTCGAAACCGAAGGGCGGATCACCGACCTGATCACTTCAGGCCAGATCTTCACCGATCTGGAATTGCCGCCGCTCGATCCGGCGGTCGATCGGGTGATGATGTGCGGCGGACCGTCGGTCCTGGCGGACTTGAAGACGATCATGCTCGATCGCGGCTTCGAGGAAGGCTCGATCGCCAAGCCCGGCGACTTCGTCCTGGAAAAGGCGTTCGTCGAGACCTGAGCTACTTCGGCGGGCAGCCGTTGAAGGTGCCGACCTTCGCGGCGTTCAGGACGGCGACGTTGAGGCGCTTTTCAAAGAACTGCTTCATCGAGCCGGAATTGGCGCCGGTATAGAGGTCGACCTTCCGACCCTTGATCGCGCCGCCGGTGTCGGAGGCGTACCACAGGCCGTCATGCCGGCTTCCGTCCGGCATCATCAGGCCGACGGTTTCCTGGATGAAGACCACGGTGCGGCGGGGAATGACGGTCGGGTCGACCGCGAGGGTGCGCATCGGCACGACTGTGCATCCCAGACTGTCTCGGGCCCCAACGCCGCTTGCCCCTGCATGATAGAGGGTGGCGCGCAGTTCCATATCGGTGGCGACGCGTTTGATGACCCTCGCGGCCTCGTTGATGAGCTCACCGATCGGGTCTTTGGCGATCATGCTATCCTGAGCCATGACGGCTCCCGGGATCAGAAGCGCGGCCATCAGGGCGGCGATGCGGAACGTGCGGATCATCGCAGCGTTGTCCTCCGTCGTCGTCGAAACAGCTGCTTTCCTAGCCGCCGAGCGTGGCCGTAGCAAGCTTAGCCATAGGGAAAAGCCACCATGCCGCAGGAGCCGCAGTTCGGTAACCCTTTACCTGAAAAGGGTTACCGCGATCGTCCAGCGGCGTTCGGCGTGCTGGAGAAAGACGGCAAGATCGCCTTTGTCCGGATCACCCTGAACGACGAAACGCCGCCTTTCATCGATCTGCCGGGCGGCGCGATCGACGAGGGCGAGACCGAGCAAGACGCCGTGATCCGTGAGTTCGCCGAGGAGACGGGCCTGGTGGTCGAGGTAGACGGCTGCGTCGGTAGCGCGGCGCAGTATTTCATCACCAGCAAGGGCGAGCCGGTGAACAATCGCTGCTCCTTTTTCATCGTCACTCAAGGGGAGGGGGCGGCGGCCAAGGTCGAGGATGACCATGAGCTTGTCTGGCTGGCGTTCGACGAAGGCCTGGGGGCGCTGCGGCATGACGCCCACGCCTGGGGGCTGACCGCTTGGCGCCGCGCGATCGCCGTCCGGTGAAAACGCGAGACTGCGGAGCTTGGCAACCTCTGCTAGGCTCGGGGCGTTCAAAGTCCGCAACCTGAACCAGGTGATTCCCAGCCCTTATGAACAAACCCGCAGATTTCACCGTCGCGGAAACCGAACGCGGACGCACGGTCATCTGTACGGGGGACTGGAGCGCCTTGTGTCTCGGCGACGCCGCGCAACGGCTGCGTCAGGCTATCGAGCCCGGCGATAACCTGTCCTTCGACCTGATGAAGGCTGGCCGCGTCGACACCGCCGGGGCGCTCGCACTTATCGAGGCGAACGGTCAGCCCGTCCCGCCCAGCCGCATCAACGCCAGGCCCGAAACCCTGCGACTGGTCACGCGGATTGGCGAGGCGACGCAGCTGAAAACGCCGGAGATCCACAAGCCTTGGTCGTGGAATGCCCTGATGGAGCGCCTGGGGCGCGGTCTCATCGGCGCGCTCAAGGAATTCTACGAGACGCTTGGTTTCAATGGCCACCTGCTCGTCGTCGTCGGCCGGGCGATCCTCAACCCGCGACGCGTGCGCTGGGCGAGCGTCATCAATGTCACCGAGCACGCCGGCATCGACGCCATACCGATCGTCGTCATCACCAATTTCTTCATCGGCGCCGTTTTGGCGTTCCTGGCCGCGGGCATGCTGGCTGATTTTGGGGCCCAGGTGTTTTCGGTCGAGACCGTCGGCTTCGGCGTCCTGCGTGAGTTCGCCGTGGTCATCACCGCGGTCCTGCTGGCCGGCCGCTCGGCGTCGAGCTTCGCCGCCGAGATCGGCGCGATGAAAATGCAGCAGGAGATCGACGCCATGCGGGTGATGGGCGTCGACCCCTTCGAAGCCTTGGTCCTGCCCCGCTTTCTCGCGCTTTTGTTCATTGTCCCGCTGACCTTCCTGGGCGCGGTGGCAGGTCTTTTCGGCGGCGCGGTGGTGCTCTGGGCGACACTCGATCTTTCACCGGTATTCTTTATCCAGCGGATTCCGGAAAGCGTCGGCCTGGAGCAGTTCTGGATCGGCCTTTCCAAGGCGCCGGTCATGGCCGTCGTCATCGCTGCCATCGGCTGCCGCCAAGGCATGCTCGTCGGCGGTGACGTGGAATCCCTCGGCAAGCGGGTGACCGCGGCCGTGGTGCACGCCATCTTCTCGATCATCATGATCGACGCCGTTTTCGCCCTCATTTATCTGAAGCTGGACATATGAGCGTCGAAGCCACCCCCATCGAAGAAGATGTCCTGGACGACGGCGCGCCCCCGATCGAGGTCATCGGCCTTGGCTCGCGCTTCGGCGAGCAGGTCATCCACGACGGCCTGGACCTGAAGGTCAAGCAGGGGGAAGTGCTGGGCGTTGTCGGCGGTTCAGGGGCCGGCAAATCTGTTCTGCTCAATACGCTGATCGGCCTCAAACAGCCCGATGGCGGCGCGGTGAAATTGTTCGGCGTGGATCTGGCCAAGGCGTCGGAAGCCGAATGGGGCGCGATCGAGCGACGCTGGGGCGTGCTCTTCCAGCAAGGCGCCCTGTTCTCGAACCTGACGGTCCGCGAGAACGTCTCCGCGCCCATGTTCGAGCACACCAAGCTCGACAAGGAGGAAGTCCGCCGTCTCGCCGACCTCAAGATCGCCCTCTCGGGCCTGCCGCCCGACGCCGCCACCAAGAAGCCCTCGGAGCTGTCGGGCGGCATGAGAAAGCGCGTTGGCCTCGCCCGTGCGCTCGCCCTCGATCCGGAACTTCTGTTCCTCGACGAACCGACCTCGGGCCTCGACCCGATCGGCGCGGCGGAATTCGACGAACTGATCGCCGACCTGTCCGACAGCCTGGGTTTGACCGTCTTCATGATCACCCATGACATGGACAGCCTCTATGCAATCTGTGACCGCGTCGCGGTCCTGGCGGACAAGAAGATCGTCGCCGTGGCGCCGGTCGCGGAACTCGAGCGTTCAGACCACCCATGGATCAAAGACTACTTCCTCGGCCCGCGCGGACGGGCGGCGAACAGACACGAAGGCGGACCAGGCATGATCGGGCGTAAGAACAAGCGAACGGGGAGCAAGGCCTGATGGAGCGCAACGCCAACTACACCCTGGTCGGGTTCGTCTCGCTTTTGAGCCTGATCGGCCTTGTGATCTTTGTCGTCTGGCTGGGCCGGATGCAGTTCAACCGCGACTATGACCTCTACGACATCGTCTTCGTCGGACCGGTCCGCGGTCTGACCGATGGGGCCGAAGTGCACTTCAACGGCATCAAGGTCGGCGAAGTCACCGACGTGAAGCTCGATCGCACCGACCCCAACCGGGTCATCGCCCGCGCCCGGGTTGGCTCTGACGTGCCGATCCGCGTCGACAGCTACGCCACTCTCGAGCCGCAGGGCATCACCTTCGTCAGCTATGTGCAGATCACCGCCGGGTCGCCGCAGATGCCGCTGTTGAAGGACCGGACGCCGGAAGGGCAGATTCCGGTCCTGCGAAGTCAGTCGAGCGCCCTGTCCGACCTCCTCGCCGGCGGCGGTAATCTCCTGGC
>Ga0207668_10002664_pt1 | contig 10444 bp, 7 predicted proteins | sample KBSS43metaG_FD_184323 | JGI IMG/M metagenome (GOLD analysis project Ga0207668, IMG submission 184323) | Switchgrass rhizosphere microbial communities from Kellogg Biological Station, Michigan, USA - KBS S4-3 metaG (SPAdes) (version 2) | ecosystem: Host-associated > Plants > Roots > Rhizosphere >... | reverse complement strand
CTGCAGGCGGGCTCGGTGCACGCGCTGGTCGGCGAGAACGGGGCCGGGAAGTCGACGCTGATCAAGCTGATCACCGGCGTGTATCAGCTGGACAGCGGTTCGGTTCAGCTGCGGGGCGAGGACGTGGCCTTCGACTCGCCCCGCAGCGCCCAGCGCGCCGGGATCGCCACCATCTACCAGGAGGTGCACCTGGCGCCGCAGCTGAGCGTCGCCCGGAACTTCTTCCTGGGCCGCGAGCCGACCCGGCTCGGGTCGCTGGACCTCAAGCGGATGAACCGCGAGGCCGGCGACGCGCTCAAGCGGTACGGGATCGTCGCGGACGTGAAGCGCCCGCTCGGCGAGCTCGGCCTGGGCATCCAGCAGATGGTGGCGATCGCCCGGGCGGTCGAGACCGACGCCAGCGTCGTCATCATGGACGAGCCGACGTCGTCGCTCGAGCCGCGCGAGGTCGACCTGCTGCTCGACCTGGTCGCCCAGCTCAAGGCCAAGGACGTGGCGATCGTGTACGTGTCGCACAAGCTCGACGAGGTGTTCCGGGCCTGCGACACGATCACCGTCCTGCGCGACGGCAAGCTGGTCTCCACCGGCCCGACGAAGGAACTCACCCGCCGGCAGCTGATCGCCCGGATGCTCGGGCGGGACGCGGCCGAGCTGGACGAGACGGGCCGGACGAAGCTGGGCCGCCGGGAGATCACCGACGGCGAGCCGCTGCTGCGCGCCGAGCACCTCAACCGGCGCCTGATCCTCGAGGACGTCTCGGTGGTCGTGCGCCCGGGCGAGGTGGTCGGCCTGGCCGGCCTGCTCGGCTCGGGTCGCAGCGAGACGGCGAAGGCGATCTTCGGGGCGCTGCCGCTGGACTCCGGCGACATCGAGGTGGGCGGCAAGGCGCTGACCCACCAGACCCCCGCCTCCCGGATCCGGGAGCGGGTGGCGATGCTCCCCGAGGACCGCAAGGCCGAGGGGATCATCCCGGACATGTCGATCCGGGACAACATCGGGCTGGCCGCGTTGCCCCAGCTCACCAAGGCCGGCCTGGTCTCCCGCAAGCGGGTCGACGACATCGTCAAGACGTTCATGGACCGGCTGCGGATCAAGGCGTCCGGCCCGAACCAGAAGGTGTCCGAGCTGTCCGGCGGCAACCAGCAGAAGGTGCTGCTGGCCCGGCTGCTCTGCCTGAACCCGCGGGTGCTGCTGCTGGACGAGCCGACCCGGGGCATCGACGTCGGCGCGAAGGCCGAGGTGCAGGCCCTGGTCGCGGAGCTGGCCGAGAAGGGGATGGCCGTGGTGCTCATCTCCAGCGAGCTCGAGGAGGTGGTGGAGGGTTCGGACTCGGTCGTGGTGCTGCGCGACGGTGCCCAGCTCGGCCGTCTCGTGGGCGACGACATCAGTGAGGACAAGATCATGGACCTGATCGCGGACGCCGCGTCGGAGCAGATAGAGGCCGAGAAGTGACCACCCTGGCCGCCAATATCAAGGACCGGTCGGCGGTCGCCTCCTGGATCCGCGAGCACGGCGTGTACATCGCCCTCGTGCTGCTGGTCGTCTACAACGCGATCGCCACCCCGAACTTCGTCACCGTGGACACCGTGCAGCTGCTCTTCTCGCAGGTACCGCCGGTGATCATCGTGTCGCTCGGGATGGCCCTGGTGATCGGCACCGGCGGCGTCGACCTGTCGGTCGGCTCGATCATGGCGATCGCCAGCGCGGTGCTGGCCAAGTTCGTGGTGGGCGGCACGCCGATCGGCCTCGCGATGCTCTACGCGGTGGCCGCCGGCCTGCTGGTCGGCATCTTCAACGGCCTGGTCGTGGCGTTCGCCCGGGTGCAGCCGATCGTCGCCACGCTGGGCGTGCTGGTGGCCGGCCGGGGCATCGCGCTGGTCATCACCGGCGGCGCGCTGGTCGAGCTGTTCGTGCCGATCTTCAAGGACATCCGGCTCGGCAAGTTCCTCGGCATCCCGTACGTGATGATCGTGGCCGCCCTGCTCGCGGTGGGGGTCGCGTTCCTGGTCCGGCGCACCGCGTTCGGCTACCGGCTGCTGGCCATCGGCGGCAACCGGCGGGCGAGCGTGCTGGCCGGCCTCCCGGTGCGCCGCACGCTGATCGTGGTCTACGCGATCTCCGGCACGCTGGCCGCGGTGGCCGGCGTGATCGCCACCGCCCGGCTGCGGGCCAGCGACCCGTCCTACATCGGCCTGCTGATGGAGCTGAGCGCCATCACCGCGGTGGTCGTCGGCGGCACCTCGCTGAACGGCGGCCGGGTCCGCATCCTCGGCACGGTCACCGGCGCCATCCTCCTGCAGCTGCTGGAGACCACGCTCGTCTCGCACAACGCGCCCGACTCGGTGGCCCGCATGGTCGAGGCAGTGATCATCATCGCCGCCGTCTACGTCCAGCGCCCGTCAAGGAGCTCCCGATGACCGCCCCCGTGACCAAGCAGCAGAAGACGGTGGCGGTCGCCGCCGACCACGGTGGCCGGGAGGCCGCCCGGGCCCGGGCCCGCTCCCTCACCTCGCTGATCTCCCGGAACGGCGCGGTGGCCGTGCTGATCCTGGTGGTCGCCCTCGGCGCGCTGCTGGTGCCGACCTTCGGGACCGCCGACAACCTGCGCAACGTGGCCCTGGCGGCCTCGTTCATCGGGATCATCGCGGCCGGCATGACCTTCGTGATCATCTGCGGCGGCATCGACCTGTCGGTCGGCTCGACCTACGCGCTCGCCACCATCATCAGCGCCATGTACGCGCCGCGCGGCTCGTTCATCGCGGTCCTCTACGCGCTGCTCGCGGCCGGCCTGGTCGGCCTGATCCAGGGGCTGATCATCGCCCGGTGGCGGCTGCCCGCCTTCATCGTCACCCTGGCCGGCCTCACCGGCGTCCGCGGCCTGGTCTTCTACATCACCCACGAGGGCAACGACCACCCGAAGATCGAGGGACGCCTGGCCTTCGAGGCCCTCGGCACCGGCTCGCTGGCGACGATCGGGACCCCGGTCTGGATCATGCTGGTGGTCTTCGCGATCGGCTGGTGGGCGCTCAACCGCACCCCGTTCGGACAGTCCGTTCAGGCAGTGGGTGGCAACCAGGGCGCCGCGGAGCTGATGGGCTTGCCCGTCAAGCGCACACAGACCATTGTGTACGTCGTGAGCGGCCTGTGCGCCGGCCTCTCCGGCATTCTCACCACAGCGCTCTCCGGCGGCGGCCAGGAGGCGCGCATCGGCGATGCTTACGAGCTCTCCGCGATCGCGGCGGTGGTGATCGGCGGGACCCTGCTCTCCGGCGGCGTCGGCTCGATGGTCGGCACCCTGGCCGGTGTCCTGCTGCTGTTCGTCATCCAAAATCTGATCGTCCAGGGCGCCAACCTCAACTCGTACGTGCAGCAGGTCGTCTCCGGCGGGTTCCTGCTGGTGGTGGTCATCCTGCAGGCGGTACTCAGCCGGCGGACGGGCACGAGCGAGACATGACGCCAGCCTCCCTGCCCCAGCGCGGGCCCGTGATGTCGGATGTCGCGGCCCGCGCCGGCGTCTCGCACCAGACCGTCTCCCGGGTGCTCAACGGGCACCCGCACGTGTCGGCCACCACCCGCACCCGGGTGCTGGCCGCGATCGCCGAACTCGGCTACCGGCGCAACCTGTCGGCCCGGGTGCTGGCGACCGGCCGGTCCAACGTGATCGGCGTGGTGGCCCAGAACACCACGCTGTACGGACCGTCCAGCATGGTGCAGGCCATCGGCGAGGCGGCGCTCGGCGCCGACCTGTCGCTCACCGTCGGGCACGTGGCGGGGTACGACGCCACCGCCGCGTCCCGGCGCATCGTCGAGCGGCTGGTCCAGCAGGGCGCGGCGGGGCTGGTCTTCATCGCCCCGGTCGACGCGGCCGCGGAGGCGATGCGGCTGGTGCCGGACGGGGTGCCGATCGTGACCGTGGACGGCGTCCCCGAGTGGGAGTGCGCGAACGTCGCGGTCGACCAGTACCTCGGCGGCATGCTCGCCACCCGGCACCTGCTCGAGGCCGGCCACCGTACGGTGTGGCACGTGGCCGGTCCCGAGCCGTGGCACGGCAGCCGCGCCCGCGAGGAGGGCTGGCGCGCCGCCCTCGCCGAGGCGGGCGCGGTGGCCCCGCCGATGACCCGGGCGGGCTGGTCGGCGGCGTCCGGTTACCAGTGCGGCCGCATGCTCGCCCGGATCCCGGACTGCACCGCCATCTTCGCGGCCAACGACCACGTCGCGCTCGGCATCATGCGGGCGATGGCCGAGCAGGGCCGGCGCATCCCCGAGGACGTCAGCCTGGTCGGCTTCGACGACGTGCCCGAGGCCGGCTACTTCCACCCCGGGCTGACCACCGTACGGCAGGAGTTCGCCGAGGTCGGCCGGGAAGCCGTCCGCCTGTTGCTCGACCAGCTCGCCACCGGCGTCAGCTCGACCGAGAACGCCCTGGTCGAACCCGTCCTCATCCCCCGCGCCACCGTCGGCCCGGCTGTCGCCACCGGGCCGGCGGTGGCTTTTAAGGAGCACTCCTCATGACCGAGAACGCCCTGGTGATCGGGGTCGACTTCGGAACGCTGTCCGGGCGGGCGGTGGTCGTCCGGGTCGCCGACGGCGCCGAACTGGGGTCCGCGGTCCACGCGTACACGCATGGTGTTGTCGATCGTGAATTGCACGGCGTGGCCTTGCCGCCGGATTGGGCGCTGCAGGTGCCCGCCGACTACGTGGACGTGCTGAAGAAGGCGGTGCCGGCCGCGATCGAGGCGGCGGGCGCCGACCCGGCCGACGTGATCGGGCTGGCCACCGACTTCACCGCCTGCACGGTGCTGCCGACCCTCGCGGACGGCACCTCGCTTTCCGAGCTTTCGGACTTCACGGCCAATCCCCATGCGTACGTGAAATTGTGGAAGCACCACGCCGCGCAGCCGCAGGCCGACCGGATCACCGAGCTGGCCGCCAAGCGCGGGGAGCCGTGGCTGCGCCGCTTCGGCGGCATGATCAGCTCGGAGTGGGAGCTGGCCAAGGCCTTGCAGGTGGTCGAGGAGGCGCCGGAGGTGTGGGCCGCCACCCGGTACTGGGTCGAAGCGGCCGACTGGATCGTCTGGCGGATGACCGGGAGTTACCTGCGCAACGCCTGCACGGCCGGCTACAAGGGACAGTACGTCGACGGGCACTACCCCTCCCCCGGCTACCTGCGCGAGCTGAACCCGGCCTTCGCGGATTTCGCCGAGACGCGGCTGGACGTGCCGATCGGGCAGCTCGGGCAGGCGGCCGGCACGCTGACCGCCGAGGCCGCCGCGTGGACCGGGCTGCACACCGGCGTGGTCGTCGCGGTCGGCAACGTCGACGCGCACGTGTCGGCGCCGGCCGCGCAGGCGGTCGAGCCCGGCACCCTCGTCATGATCATGGGCACGTCGACCTGTCACGTGCTGAGCTCCGATGTGCTGCGCGAGGTGCCCGGCATGTGCGGGGTGGTCGAGGGCGGCATCGTGCCGGGGCTGTGGGGCTACGAGGCGGGCCAATCGGGGGTCGGCGACATCTTCGGGTGGTTCGTCGAGAACGGCGTGCCGCCCGCGTACGTTTCCGAGGCCGCCGAGCGCGGCCTCTCGGTGCACGAGCTGCTCAGCGAGAAGGCCGCCGCCCAGCCGGTCGGCGGGCACGGGCTGATGGCGCTCGACTGGCACTCCGGCAACCGGTCGCCGCTGGTCGACCACGAGCTGTCCGGCGTGATCATCGGGCAGACCCTGGCCACCCGGGCCGAGGACATCTACCGGGCGCTGGTCGAAGCCACCGCGTACGGGACCCGGCTGATCATCGAGGCGTTCCGCGACGCGGGGGTGCCGGTCACCGAGCTGATCGCGACCGGCGGCCTGCAGAAGAACCCGCTGGTGATGCAGATCTACGCGGACGTGCTGCGCCTGCCGATCGGGCTGCTCGACTCCGACCAGGGCCCGGCGCTCGGCTCGGCGCTGCACGCGGCGGTGGCGGCGGGCGCGTACCCGGACATCCGGGCGGCGGCCGCGGCGATGGGCCGGGTCACCCACGACGCGTGGCGGCCGGACGAGGCGGACGCCGACCGGTACGACGCGCTCTACGCCGAGTACCGCACCCTGGTCGACTACTTCGGCCGGCACGGCAACGACGTGATGCGCCGATTGCGCAAGATCCGGCGGGAGGCCGTCCGATGAGGGACCTGCTGCAAGAGGTCCTGGAGGCCAACCGGCGCATCCCGGAGGCCGGGCTGGCCACGCTGACCTGGGGGAACGTCTCCGGCGTGGACCGCGGCGCCGGGGTTTACGTGATCAAGCCATCCGGCGTGCCGTACCCCGCGCTGACCGTGGAGAGCCTGGTCACCGTCGAGATCGAGAGCGGGCGGGTGGTCGGCGGCACGCTCAAGCCGTCCGTCGACAGCGAGACGCATCGGCTGCTCTACCAGGCGTTCCCGGAGATCGGCGGGATCACCCACACGCACTCCACCAGCGCGGTGGCGTTCGCCCAGGCCCGGCGGGACATCCCGGTGCTGGGCACCACGCACGCCGACAACTTCGACGGGCCGATCCGGTGCACCCGCGACCTCACCGCCGCGGAGTGCGCGCGGGACTACGAGCGCAACACCGGGCTGGCCATCCTCGACGCGCTGGACGGCGACGCCGCGGCGGTGCCGGCCGTGCTGTCCGCCAGCCACGGGCCGTTCACCTGGGGGGCGACGGCGACGAAGTCGCTCGAGACGGCGATCGTCTGCGAGGCGGTCGCCGAGATCGCCCTGCGCACGCTCGCGCTCAACCCGGACGCGCGGCCGCCCGAGCACCTGGTCCGCCGGCACTACACCCGCAAGCACGGCCCGGACTCGTACTACGGCAACGCCAACCCGCGGCGGAAAACCGAAGGCAACCCCACATGACCACCGAACGGGGACAGGCGCATGAACCCATTTGACGGCCGCGAGATCTGGTTCCTCACCGGCAGCCAGGGCCTCTACGGCGAGGACACGCTCGCCCAGGTCGCCGCGCAGTCGCAAGGCGTCGTCGCGCAGCTGGACGGCGCCACCGGCATCCCGCTGCCGATCGTGTGGCGGCCGGTGCTCACCGACTCGGCCGGCATCCGGGCCGTGATGATCGCCGCGAACGCCGACGAGCGGTGCGTCGGGGTGATCGCCTGGATGCACACGTTCTCGCCGGCCAAGATGTGGATCAGCGGTCTGGAGGCGCTCCGCAAGCCGCTGCTGCACCTGCACACCCAGGCGCACCGGGAGCTGCCTTGGGCGACCATCGACATGGACTTCATGAACCTGAACCAGGCGGCGCACGGCGATCGCGAGTTCGGGTACGTGCAGACCCGGCTGGGGGTGCCGCGGACGACCGTCGCGGGGCACGCGTCCGAGCCGCGGACGGCCCAGCGGGTCGGCGAGTGGGTGCGGGCGTCGGTGGCGGTGGCCACCATGCGGTCGCTGCGGCTGGCCCGCTTCGGGGACAACATGCGGGACGTCGCGGTCACCGAGGGCGACAAAGTCGAGGCGGAGCGGCACTTCGGGGTCTCGGTCAACACGTACGGTGTCAATGATCTTGTTGATGTCGTCGAGAGCGTGGCATCGTCGGACGTCGACGCCCTGGTGGCCGAATACACGGACATTTACGATTTGTCGCCCGCGCTCCGGAAGGACGGCGATCGGCACGAGTCCCTGCGGTACGGGGCGCGGATCGAGGCCGGTCTGCGGCAATTTTTGACTTCTGGTGGTTTCGGGGCTTTTACCACGAATTTTGAGGATCTGGGTGGGCTGCGGCAGTTGCCGGGGCTCGCGGTGCAGCGGCTGATGGCCGACGGGTACGGCTTCGGCGGCGAGGGCGACTGGAAGACGTCCATGCTGCTGGCGACCCTGAAGGCGGCCGGCGCCGGGCTGCCCGGCGGCACCTCGTTCATGGAGGACTACACCTACCACCTCGGGCCGGGGCCGCAGCGCATCCTGGGCGCGCACATGCTCGAGGTCTGCCCGTCGATCGCCGCCGCGCGCCCGTCGCTGGAGATCCACCCGCTGTCCATCGGCGGCCGTGAGGACCCGGTGCGCCTCAAGTTCTCGGCCGCGCCGGGCCCGGGGGTCGTGGTCGGCATCTGCGACATGGGCGACCGGTTCCGGCTGGTCGGCAACGTGATCACCGTGGTGCCGCCGGACGCCGAGCTGACCGCGCTGCCGGTCGCCTCCGCGGTCTGGGAGCCGGCCCCCGACCTGCCCACCTCGGCCGAGTGCTGGCTGATGGCGGGCGGCCCGCACCACACCGTGCTGAGCACCGCGCTGGACGTCTCGGTGGTCGAGCAATTCGCCGAGCTGACCCGTACCGAATTGGTCTTGATCGATGGCTCGTCGACCCCCTCGACGATCCGCAAGGAGCTCCGCTGGAACGCGGCCTATCAGCTGCTGGCGGGCGGACTGCGGTGAGGGGATATCCTGCCCGCAACAGCGGGATGCGGGGTGTCGGTGAGCGTGAAGCGCGGACGACCGCCGGGCATGATGGATGTCGCCCGGCTGGCGGGGGTGTCACATCAGACCGTTTCGCGGGTGCTGAACGAGCACAAGAACGTCAGCGAGCAGACCCGGCTCAAGGTCCGGGCGGCGATCGCGGAGCTGGGCTACCGCCCCGACCGGGCGGCCCGCGCCCTGGTCACCGGCACCTCCCAGGTGATCGGCGTGGTCGCGCAGAACTCGACGCTGTTCGGCCCGGCGTCGACCCTGACCGCGTTCGAGGAAGCGGCCCAGGCGGTCGGCTTCGCGGTCAATGTGAGCAGTGTGCGCAGCCTCGACCAGCACTCGCTCACCGAGGCCGTCGAACGCCACCTGGACCAGCGGGTGGCCGGCCTGGTGGTGATCGCGCCGGTGGCCAGTGCCGGGCCCGCTCTCGAGCACCTGCCGGCCGACGTGCCGCTGGTGACCATCGACGGCGATCCCGAGCGGTCCAGCACGCTGGTGACGGTCGATCAGGAGGCCGGGGCGCGCCTGGCGACCGAGCGCCTGCTGGCGGCCGGGCACCGTACGGTGTGGCACATCTCCGGGCCGTCCGACTGGTTCGACGCGGCCGGGCGGGTGCGCGGCTGGGAGCGGACGCTGACCGACGCCGGGCTGGAGATCCCGCCGCTGCTGACCGGGGACTGGAGCGCCGGGTCGGGCTACCGCAACGGCCAGCTGCTGGCCCGCCTGCCGGATGTCACCGCGGTCTTCACGGCGAACGATCACATCGCGCTGGGACTGTTGCGGGCGCTCAACGAGCACGGCCGCCGGGTGCCGGAGGACGTGAGCATCATCGGCTTCGACGACGTGCCCGAGGCGGCCTACTTCACGCCGCCGCTGACCACCGTGCGGCCCGACTTCGCGGCGGTGGCGACGGCGTCGCTGGAACTGCTGATGGAGCAGGTCTCCGGGGCGGCCGAGGTGGGCAAGCGGCGGACGGTCCTGCCGGAGCTGATCGAGCGGGAGAGCGTCGCCGCTCCCGGGCATTGAGCCCCGTCTATCACCGACTGTCCGGATTGTGCGTTGAATCGCGGGGGGATCGCGTCTTGACAGCCGCGCTGTGATCGTTAACATTTCTTGAAACGGCGTCGTAACCCGTCAGCAACCTTTTTAGTTGTGAACGTGAACAACGCCGGACGTGGATCCCCCGGCGGGGCCATCAGGGGAGTGATGGTCCCGCCGGGTCACGCGTAGGCTGTTGCGGTGCCGCTGCTATTGGTCCTCGACGGGAACAGCCTGGTGCATCGCGCCTACCACGCGGGCGCCTTCGAGGGCATGCAGGCGCCGGACGGCTCCCCGGTCTGGGCCCTGCGCGGTTTGGTGGGCTATCTGGCGCGTGCCGCCGCCCACCTCTCCCCCGACGCGGTGATCGTCGGCTTCGACTGCCCGGTCTCCTCGGCCCGCCGCACGACGTACCCGCAGTACAAGGCCCACCGTCCCGACAAGTCGGAGGATCTGGTCGCCCAGCTGGCCGTCGCGCCGCTGCTGCTGGCCGACTGCGGGGTGTGCACGGTGGTGCCGCCCGCCTACGAGGCCGACGACGTGCTGGCCAGCGCGGCCGCCGCGGCGCGGGCGGCGGGCTGGGAATCGGTGCTGATGACCAGCGACCGGGACGCGTTCGCGCTGATCGACGAGACCACCTCGGTGCTGCGGGTGCGCAACGGCGGCTTCGACGAGGCGGTGCTGATCGACGCGGCCGCGCTCCCCGCCCTGTACGGCGTGACCCCCGGGCAGTACCGCGATTTCGCCGCGCTCCGTGGCGATCCTTCCGACAACCTTCCCGGTGTACGCCGATTCGGCGCCACCACCGCAAAGAAGCTGCTGGCCGCCTTCGGGACGGTGGAGGCGGCCTGGGCGGCCGCACCCGCCGCCATCGCCGACGCGGTAGGGGCGCAGGCGGCCGCGTTCTTCACCGATCCCGGGGCGCGGGAGGTCGTCGTTCGGAACCGGCAGCTGATGACCATGCGCGGCGAC
>Ga0207668_10002663_pt1 | contig 10447 bp, 10 predicted proteins | sample KBSS43metaG_FD_184323 | JGI IMG/M metagenome (GOLD analysis project Ga0207668, IMG submission 184323) | Switchgrass rhizosphere microbial communities from Kellogg Biological Station, Michigan, USA - KBS S4-3 metaG (SPAdes) (version 2) | ecosystem: Host-associated > Plants > Roots > Rhizosphere... | reverse complement strand
GTACAGAATGTCCATGTCAAGCTTGATCCGCTGGTGTTCGGCGTGGGGCTCGGCATGCGATTTTGATGCGGGCGGGTCGCCATCGCAAGGCGGCGCCCCGCTTCGCGCTCTGCCCGCCCAGGCCATCGCCATTCACCCATAGGGATATTTACGGATAGGTCGCGCCCTGCACTCCCGTCATGCAGCCGGCATGGATATGCGATTTGACGTGGCGCAAAACGCCGCCTTTCCTCCGACGACACAATCCTGCAGCAGCCGGTCCTGCGACGCCTGCGTCGTGCGTGACCATGCAATCTGCGTGGATCTCAACGAAGGCGATCGCGATGCGCTGAGCCGCCTGGGGCGGCGCGTCACGGTGCAGTCCGGCCAAACCGTGATGTGGGAAGGGGACGATAGCATGGTCGTCGCCAATGTGATCGAAGGCACGCTGAAGCTCGCCACGGCCACCGGCGACGGGCGCGAGCAGATCGTCGGCGTCGTCTATGCCTCCGACTTCATCGGCCGCCCTTTCGGCGCGCGGACGCCGCATAGCGTCACGGCATTGACCGACGCGCGGCTGTGCCTTTTTCCGCGCGGCGGCTTCGACGGTTTTGCCATGCGGCATGCAGAATTGCAACATCGCCTGCTGCAACGAACCCTGGATGATCTCGACCGCACCCGCGCCTGGATGGTCCTGTTGGGCCGCAAGTCTGCGCGGGAAAAGGTCGCCACTTTCCTGCTGGACATGCATCGGCGGCTGCAGGCGGACAGCGACGGCGTGATCGCGCTCCCCCTGTCGCGCCAGCAGATCGCCGACGTTCTGGGCATCACCATCGAGACGGTGTCGCGGCAGATGACCGAAATGGAGCGTGAGGGTGTTATCGACCTGGTCGGCCGACGCGGCGTGCGGCTGGTGAACATGACCGCGCTGGAAAGGCTGTCCGAGGCGGTTTGAACCCGCCCCTGATGTTTGCCGCCGTCAGCAAGGCTGCGCCTTCCGGATCCTTCATCCCCTACCTGCCCGCTTACGCATTTTTCCGTAAAGACCCGCCGCACCGCTTTTGACAGAGGTCAAGGCATAAGGGCGGGAGCTCTCCGAGAGAGCGCCGCAAAGCCTTTTGCGGGGACACATCCATGGACAGATTGGTAATGCGGACCGGCGGCTGGTTCGCGCTGGCGCTGGCCGCCTTCGCGGCGATGCTGGCGGCGCGCGATAGTGGCTTTTCCGTTCACATGGGGATCGTGAGCGCGGTGGCGCTCGGGCTGGCCATCTATGGGGTGCGCGCCGCCGATTATGCGGGATTTGCGCGGGGGTTGGTCAGGATGCCGGCCGATCAGGGGCGCTATTATGACGACGTGATCCGCTGGGGCGTGATCGCCACCGTGTTCTGGGGTCTCGCCGGCTTCCTCGCCGGGCTCTACATCGCGTTGCAGCTCGCCTTCCCGGCACTGAACCTCGGCCTGGAATATACCAGCTTCGGGCGGCTGCGGCCGCTGCACACCTCGGCCGTCATCTTCGCCTTCGGCGGTAACGCGCTGATCGCCACCAGCTTCTACGTGGTTCAGCGCACCTGCCGCGCCCGGCTCTTCTTGCCCGCGCTCGCGAACTTCGTGTTCTGGGGCTACCAGCTTTTCATCGTGCTGGCCGCCACCGGCTATCTGATGGGCATCACCGAGGGGCGCGAATATGCCGAGCCCGAATGGTATGTCGACCTGTGGCTGACGATCGTCTGGGTCGCCTATCTGGTGGTCTTTGGCGGCACGATCCTGAAGCGCAGCGAGCCGCACATCTATGTGGCGAACTGGTTCTACCTCAGCTTCATCCTGACGATCGCGATGCTGCACATCGTCAACAATCTGTCGGTGCCGGTCAGCTTCCTGGGTTCCAAGAGCTATAGTGCCTTTGCGGGCGTGCAGGATGCGCTGACCCAATGGTGGTACGGCCATAATGCAGTGGGCTTCTTCCTGACCGCCGGCTTCCTCGCCATGATGTATTATTTCGTGCCCAAGCAGGCTGAACGGCCGGTCTACAGCTACCGCCTGTCGATCATCCACTTCTGGTCGCTGATCTTCCTCTATATATGGGCGGGTCCGCACCACCTGCACTACACCGCGCTCCCGGACTGGGCGCAGACGCTGGGCATGGTCTTCTCGATCATGCTGTGGATGCCGAGCTGGGGCGGCATGATCAACGGCCTGATGACGCTGAACGGCGCCTGGGACAAGATCCGCACTGATCCGATCATCCGCATGATGGTGATGGCGCTCGCCTTCTACGGCATGTCGACCTTCGAAGGCCCGATGATGTCGGTGAAGGCGGTGAACAGCCTGTCGCACTATACCGACTGGACCATCGGGCATGTCCACTCCGGCGCCTTGGGCTGGAACGGCATGATCACCTTCGCCAGCCTCTATTATCTCGCGCCGCGCCTGTGGAAGCGTGAGCGGCTCTACTCGCTGCGCCTCGTCAACTGGCATTTCTGGCTCGCGACCGTGGGCATCGTCCTTTACGCCGCGTCGATGTGGGTCGCGGGCATCATGCAAGGGCTGATGTGGCGCGAATATGGGTCGGACGGCTACCTGGTGTACGCCTTCTCGGAAGTCGTCAGCGCCATGTTGCCCATGTACCTGATCCGCGCGACCGGGGGCCTCCTCTACCTGTCGGGTGCGATCATCATGGCCTGGAACATCGGCCGCACCATCGCTGGCAGTCCGCTGCGCGCGGAGAAGCCAATGCACGACGCGGCATACGACCCGGCGGTCGACAAGCCGCTGATCGCCCAAACCGTTTGAGGAGACGCCCGCATGGCATCCCGATTTTTCGACCATGGCAAGCTCGAGCGGAACGTCTCGCTGCTGGGTATCGCCGCTCTGATCGTCGTCGCCATCGGCGGCATCGTGGAGATCGCCCCTCTCTTCTGGATCGACAACACGATCGAGAAGGTGGAAGGGATGCGCCCCTACACGCCATTGGAGCTGGCGGGACGCAACATCTACGTCCGCGAAGGCTGCTACAACTGCCATAGCCAGATGATCCGCCCCTTCCGGGACGAGACCGAGCGCTATGGTCATTACAGCCTGGCAGCCGAGAGTATGTACGACCATCCGTTTCAATGGGGGTCGAAGCGCACCGGCCCGGACCTCGCCCGCGTGGGTGGCCGCTATTCGGACGAATGGCATGTCCAGCACCTGAAGGACCCACGCGCCGTGGTGCCGGAATCGATCATGCCGACCTACCGGTTCCTTGCGGAGCGCAAGCTGAAGGCGGGCGACATGACCGCGCACCTGACTGCGCTGTCCGACGTTGGCGTGCCCTATAGCAAGGTCGACATCGCCAAGGCCGATGCGGACCTTGCTGCGCAGGCCGATCCGAGCGCCGACACCACGGACTTCATCAAGCGCTATCCCAAGGCGCAGGTGCGCGACTTCGACGGCGATCCGGACAAGCTGACCGAGATGGATGCACTGGTCGCCTATCTCCAGATGCTGGGCACGCTGGTCGACGTGAACGCCGCCGAACCGCAGGAGGTGGAGCGTTGAGCAGCTATGACACGCTGAGACATTTCGCCGACAGCTGGGGGCTGGTGTTCATGGGGGCGAGCTACCTCGTGCTCGTGAGCTGGCATTTCCTGCCACGCGGCCGCGCGCGCAGCCGCGCGGCGGCCACGATGATCTTCAGGGACAGCGAAGAGACGGAGGCCGATCATGGCTGACGAAAAGCACATCGATGCTGCCACGGGCACGGAGCTCAAGGGGCACGAATGGGACGGCATACGCGAGCTGGACACGCCGCTGCCCCGCTGGTGGCTGTGGACCTTCTACGCCACCATTCTCTTCGCGATCGCCTATACTGTCGCCTACCCCGCCTGGCCGATGATCCACAATGCCACGCATGGCGTGCTCGGCTGGTCGAGCCGAGGCGCACTGGACAAGGAGCTGGCCGCGCGGGAGGCGCAGGTGGCGCCGATCCGCAAGGCGATCGCCGAAACGCCGATCGAGACGCTGCCCGGCAAACCGCAGTTGATGCAGGCGGCGGTCGAGGGCGGGCGTGCCGCGTTCCGGGTGCATTGCGTGCAATGCCATGGCTCGGGAGCGGCGGGATCGAAGGGCTACCCCAACCTCAACGACGATGACTGGTTGTGGGGCGGCGATCTCGCCACGATCGAGAAGACGATCTTCGACGGCGTGCGCAACCCGGATCATACGGCGACCCGCATGTCGCAGATGCCCGCCTTCGGTCGGGACCAGCTGCTGACCGGCGCGCAGGTGGACGATGTCGTCGCCTATGTCCGTGTGATCAGCCGGCAGGATCGGCCGAGCGTGGCGGCACAGCCGGGCGCCAAGCTCTTCGCCGACAATTGCGCGATCTGCCATGGACCGGCCGGACACGGCAATCGCCAGTTCGGCGCGCCGAACCTGACCGACGGCATCTGGCTCTATGGCAGCGATGCCGACACGATTCGGGAAACCGTGTGGAGCGGCCGCCAAGGCGTGATGCCCCGTTGGGGCGACAAGCTCGACAAGGCGACGGTGCGCATGCTCGCCGCCTATGTCCACAGCCTGGGCGGCGGCGAGGCGGCGCCGCTTGTGCAGAGTGCCGAAGGGGCGGGCGATGTGGGGAGATAAACTCCAACGGCTGAAGAGGGGGTCAGCATCATGCTGATGCCCCCGGGCTCTTCGGACCTCTATGAAAAGCGCAAGGGCGTCTATCCCAAGGCGGTGGACGGCTTCTATCGCCGCCTCAAATGGGCGGTGATGGCGGTCACGCTCGTCATCTACTGGGTGACGCCGTGGCTGCGCTGGGACCGGGGGGCCTATGCGCCCGATCAGGCGGTACTGGTCGATCTCGCCCACCGGCGCTTCTACATGTTCGCCATCGAGATCTGGCCCCAGGAATTCTATTATGTCGCGGGCCTGCTCATCATGGCGGGAGTGGGGCTGTTCCTCGTCACCTCCGCGGTCGGGCGCGCCTGGTGCGGCTATGCCTGCCCGCAGACCGTGTGGACCGACCTGTACCAGCATGTCGAACGCTTCATCGACGGCGACCGCAACGCGCAGATCCGGCTGGCGAACGCGCCATGGACCCCCGCGAAGATCGCCCGGCGTCTGTTCAAATGGAGCGTCTGGCTGGCCATCGCCTTCTTGACGGGCGGCGCCTGGATTTTCTACTTCGCCGACGCGCCAACGCTCCAGCAGCAATTCTGGACCGGCACCGCCGCGCCCGTCGCCTACGCGACCGTGGGCGTACTGACCGCCACCACCTTCGTCCTGGGCGGCTTCATGCGGGAACAGGTGTGCATCTATATGTGCCCCTGGCCACGCATCCAGACCGCGATGCTGGACGAGAAGTCGCTGGTCGTCACCTACAAGGACTGGCGCGGGGAGAAGCGCGGCAGCCTCAAGAAGGCCGAGGCGCATCGCGGCGATTATGGCGACTGCATCGACTGTAACCAGTGCGTCGCGGTGTGCCCGACCGGCATCGACATTCGCGAAGGGCCACAGATCGGCTGCATCACCTGCGCGCTGTGCATCGACGCCTGCGACAAGGTTATGGCGCAGGTCGGGCGACCGCGCGGGCTGATCGACTATTGCACCGAGGAGGATGCGGAGGCGGAGAGGAGAGGGCGGGCGCCCCGTCCGGTGTTGAGGACGCTGCTGCGTCCCCGCACCATCGCCTATCTGATGCTCTGGTGCGGGATCGGGATGGCGATGCTGTTCGCGCTCGGCGCTCGCACCCGCATCGCGATCAGCGTGCAGCAGGACCGCAATCCCATCGCGGTGCGCCTGTCCGACGGCAAGGTTCGCAACGCCTACACGGTGAAGCTGAGCAACATGGAGGCGCGGCCGCGCCCGATGGCGGTGACGGTCGACGGACTGCCGGGTGCGCGTCTCTGGACCGATGGCATGACCCGCGAACAGGCGCGCTTGGCCATCGCTGCGACCGTCCCCGCCGACAGCGTCGCCAAGCTGCGCCTGTTCGTCGCGCTTCCAGACGCGGGGCCGCAGCGTCAGGACTTCCGCTTCGCCGTGCGCGCCACCGACCGCGAAGGCGGCGGCCATAGCGAGCCAGCCCATTTCGAAAGGCCCGAATGATGTCCAACAGCCTTCCCGCCCGCCGCTTCACCGGCTGGCACATGACGGCGATCCTGATCGCTTTCTTTGCGGTGGTGATCGCGGTCAATCTGCTGATGGCGACGGTTGCCGTCGGGTCTTTCGGCGGCACGGTCGTGGAGAACAGCTATGTCGCCAGCCAGCGCTTCAATGGCTGGCTGGCTGCGGCTCGCGAGCAGGGCCGGCTTGGCTGGAAGGACGATGTGCCGACCGATCACGCGCGGCATGTCGTGCTGACTCTGGGCGACGATGCCGGCGCGCCGGTCCGGTTCGGCACGGTGAAGGCGCTGGCGCGGCATCCTCTTGGCCGGGCGGCGGATATCACGCTCGCCTTTCGCGAAACCGCGCCGGGCCACTATGTCAGCGAAGTCGCGCTGCCACCCGGTCGCTGGCACGTCCGCCTCAGCATTCGCCATGCGGGCAGCGAGCAGCATCTGATCCGGGAGATCGATTGATGGCGACGCGGGCGCTCCACCCCAAACCGGCCGCGCCGGTCGAGATGCGCGAGAGCTTTCTCGCCGTTCCCGGTATCCATTGCGCGGGTTGCATCGCGAAAGTCGAGAACGGCCTGCCGAAGGTGATCGGCATCGAATCCGCCCGCGTCAACATGGGCGCCAAGCGTGTCGCGATTCGCCATGATCCGGCGTTGAGCCCGCCCGACCTGAAGGCGGCCCTCGCTCGTCTGGGCTTCGAGGCGGAGCCGCTCGCCGACCCCGGCATCGATGTTGCGGCGGCGGAGAACCGGGCCGTGCTCCGTGCCCTCGCCGTCGCCGGCTTCGCCGCGATGAACATCATGCTGCTGTCGGTATCCATCTGGTCCGGCGCGGAGGGCGCGACGCGACAGATGTTCCACTGGCTGTCCGCGCTGATCGCGCTGCCGACCGTCGCCTATGCCGGTATGCCCTTCTTCCGCGCCGCCTGGGCCGCGCTGCGGCAGGGGCGTACCAACATGGACGTGCCGATCAGCATCGGCGTGCTGCTGACGACGGGCATGAGCCTCTACGAGACCGTGACCGGCGGTGCCCATGCCTGGTTCGACGGCGCGGTCATGCTGCTCTTCTTCCTGCTCGCAGGACGCTGCCTCGACAGCATGATGCGCGGCCGCGCCCGGGCCGGCGTCGCCGCGCTCCTCAAGCAGACCGCGCCGGGTGCACTGGTGTTGGACGAGGCGGGGCAAAGCCTCTGGACGAAGGCCGACAGGCTTCGTCCGACGATGCGGATACTGGTTGCCGCAGGGGAACGGCTGGCGGCGGACGGGCGCGGTCTGTCGGGAGACAGCAGCCTGGACATATCGTTCCTGACTGGCGAAAGCGCGCCCGTCCGCGTTCACGCGGGCGATGCCGTGCAGGCCGGGGCGCTCAACATCGACGGCCCCTTGACCGTCGAGGTGGTGGCGGCAGGCGCCGACACCGTGATCGCCGACATCGCGAGGTTGATGGAGGAAGCAGGGCAAGGCAAGTCGCGCTATGTCCGCCTCGCCGACCGGGCGGCGCGCTGGTACGCGCCCTGCGTCCATCTGCTCGCCGCCATGTCTTTCATCGTCTGGATCATCGCGGGCGCGGGCCTGCATCAGGCGCTCCTGATCGCGGTCTCGGTGCTGCTGATCACCTGTCCTTGTGCGCTCGGCCTCGCTGTGCCCGCAGCGCAAGTCGTCGTCTGCGGTGCGCTGATGCGGAAGGGCGTGCTGGTCAAGGACGGCTCGGCGCTGGAGCGGCTGGCCGAAAGCACCGAGGCTGTGTTCGACAAGACCGGCACGCTGACCTTGGGCCGTCCAGTGCCGCGCGATCTCGACCGGCTGGATGCGGAGGACCGTTCCGTCCTGCTCGCGCTGGCGCAGGCGAGCCGCCACCCGCTGAGCATCGCGCTGAGGCAGGCGCTGGAGGCTGAGGGCGTCCGATCCGCCACGCTGGACGCGATCCGCGAGGTGCCTGGCGAGGGGCTGTTCGCCGACCGTCGCGGCGTGCCGGTATCGCTCGCCCGGCCGCGCTGCCCGAACCCCCTGTCGGAGCTGGCGACCGAATATTGCCATGGCGAGGAGGTGCACTTGCTCACCTTCACCGATGCGCTGCGGCCCGATGCGGCCGAGACTCTGGCCGCGCTGCGCGCCGCTGGCCTGCTGACCCTCATAGCCAGCGGCGATCGGCCCAAGGCCCTGGAGGAGATCGCGCGCGCGACCGGCACGACGGCGATCGGCCGGCTTCGGCCGGCGGACAAGTTGGCGCTGCTCGACCGGCTGAAGGCGCAGGGTCAAAAGGTGCTGATGGTCGGCGACGGACTGAACGACGGTCCCGCGCTGGCCGCAGGGCATGCCAGCATGGCGCCCGCATCGGCCAGCGATGCCAGCCAGCTTACAGCCGATATCGTCTTCATGGGCGACCGGCTGGCGCCGGTCGCGATCGCGCTGCGCGCCGCACGGCGCATGGTAAGGGTGGTGAAACAGAATTTTGCGCTCGCCATCGGCTACAACCTTTTCGCGGTGCCGCTCGCAATCGCGGGCAAGGTAACGCCGCTGGTCGCGGCCGTAGCCATGTCTGTGTCGTCGCTTATTGTCGTCGCTAACGCCCTCCGTCTCAACGAGAGCGCGAAATGACCGGGCTGGCTCTTCTCATCCCGCTGGCCCTGCTCTGCGGACTGGTCGCGCTCGGCGCCTTTTTTATGGCGCTGCGCAGCGGTCAATATGACGATCTGGACGGTGCGGCGATGCGGATGCTGTCCGATACCGAGGACGATTGATTCGAAATCTGCGGCATGGCTGGCCTCAGTGTGTTGATCCTGATCGCTCTGTTCCTCGCCCTGATCGGCCCCGGTGCCTTCTTTTGGACGCTGCCGAACGATCGCTACGAGGGTGGCGAGCCCCGGGGGGGAAGTCGCCGTCGTGATGGTGACGGCGCAAAGAAAATGGGCTCGGTCGTGTGGACCGGGCCCATTTCCTGATCGTCCTGAATATCAGGAAATGACCATCGCCTCCGCATCCGGATTGCGCGTCCAGTTCCAGTAGTCGGCCAGCTTGAACGGACAGGACACATAGTTGCGTCCCTTGCTGTTCAGATAGTAGCTTTTGGCCTTGGGGTGGGACCAGATCATCTCTTTCATCTGTTCCTCGACCTTTGCGTTCCAGTCGAGATAGGCCTTCTCTGTCGGCTCGATTGCCTTTCCGCCGGCTGCCACGACCTGGTCGAGCGCTTCGATGATGTAATGGATCTGCGCCTCCAGCACCATGTTCACGCCCGCCGCATGATTGGGGGCGCTGTTCGGTCCCAGCGTCATGAAGAAGTTGGGATAGGCAGGCGCCATCACGCCGAGATAGGCGCGGGCCTCGTCCTTGCCCCATGTCGCCGCGAGGTCGCAGCCGTTCCGGCCATACACCTTGAGCGGCCCGAGCGCGGGCGAAAGTTCAAAGCCGGTCGCAAGCGCGATCACATCGACGTCATAGCGCTTGCCGCTCTTCGTCACGATCGCATGCGCCTCGATATGGTCGATCGCGTCGGTTTCCAGCGTGACATTGGGCTTCAGCAGCGTGTCGAGCCAGCCGCCATCGGCATCCAGCACGATCCGCTTGCCGAAGATCGGATAGTCGGGAACGATCTTTTCGATCAGGTCAGGTCGGTTCGCCAGCTTGTGGCGAATGTAGTGCAGCGCATAGCTGCGCGCCGCGTCATTCTGTGCCGAAACCGATACGTCCTTGTTCGGCCAGTCCGCGTCGATCTTCACATTGCCGTACAGCCCGTCACCCGTAAACCAGTAGACGCGGAAGCGGAACCATTCTTTGTAGTGCGGAATGTTGCGCAGGGCGAAGTGGATATTGTTGTTCACCGGCATGGCGATGTCCGGGTTGTTCAGCACCCAGTGCTTGGAACGCTGGAAGATGACGAGGCTGGCCACCTTGCCCGCGATCGCCGGGGCAAGCTGCGCGGCGCTGGCGCCGGTGCCGATGACCGCGACCCGCTTTCCGGTCAGGTCCACGTCCGGATCCCATCCCGCCGAATGCATCTTGGGGCCTGCGAAGCTGTCGAGGCCGGGAATGGCGGGGAAGGACCAGCGGTTGAGCACGCCGTGGGCGAGTAGCACCGCATTGGCGACCTCGACCCGCTCGACGCCGCTCTTCACGTCGCGCAGGGTGACGTGCCAGTTGTTTTCCGCGTCGCTCCAACGCGCGGCCACGACCATCGTCTGGAACTGCACATGATCGCGGATACCATGTTTGTCGGCGACGCCGGTCAGATAGCGGAGAATCTCCGGGCCCTTGGGATGATAGCTGCTCCAGTCGGGGTTAAGTTCAAAGGAGTAGGAATAGAAATGGCTGGGCGTATCGACGCCGACGCCCGGATAGCGATTCTCGAACCATGTGCCGCCCAGA
>Ga0207668_10002660_pt1 | contig 10458 bp, 5 predicted proteins | sample KBSS43metaG_FD_184323 | JGI IMG/M metagenome (GOLD analysis project Ga0207668, IMG submission 184323) | Switchgrass rhizosphere microbial communities from Kellogg Biological Station, Michigan, USA - KBS S4-3 metaG (SPAdes) (version 2) | ecosystem: Host-associated > Plants > Roots > Rhizosphere >... | reverse complement strand
GCAAGGTGTTGCACCCCTTCACAGCAGCCATGATGAGATTGAATGAATAGCTTCTGCGCGAAGTTTGCAGGCGCCGACCCATCGAGGGCCGGCGCATATTTATTTGATCTTCATGTCGAAGGGCAGCATGAACATTACTTCGCCGTTTCGCGCCTTGTCCAAAAACATGGCATAGCGAAAAGCGCGACGCGCGTCGGTGGGCATCATCGAAAGTATCGCCTGCTGCTGTTTGGCCTCAGCGCTCATCGAGGCCGAATCATCATCACCGCTGTTCAGGAACTCCTGCAGGAACGTACGCGGGAACGGCAGAACCACCCGGTGCACGCTCTTGTCAGCGGGAATTTTGGCGAGCCCCTTGGCCACTTCCACCGCCCGGTCCAGTCCGCCAAATTCATCAACCAGCCCGCGGTCCTTGCCCTGCGCGCCGGTCCATACGCGGCCCTGACCGACTGCATCGATGTCCTTCGGATCTTTGTTTCGTCCCTTCGCGACTTTCGGAACGAAGTCATTGTAGTAAGTAGAAGTCAGCCACTCCTCAAACTTCTTCCGCTCGTCAGGCGAGAATTTTTCCGTCTCGCGAAAGATGCCGGCGTTCTTTCCCCGCAGGACGTATTCGTTGCTGACGCCCAGCCAATCATAAAGCCCGCGCAGCACCGGCTTGCCGCCCACCACGCCGATTGAGCCGGTGATCGTGGATGGCTCGGCCACAATTTTGCTCGCGCTGGCCGAGATGTAATAACCGCCAGAGGCCGCTACATCGCCCATCGAAACTACCACCGGCTTAACTTTGTTCGCGGCTTCGACGGCGTGCCAGATGACGTCGGAAGCCAGGCCGGAACCACCAGGGCTGTCGACGCGAAGAACGATCGCCTTGATCGATTTGTCGTTGCGCGCATCGTTCAGCGCCTTCGCCAGGGTGTCAGAGCCGATCGATTGCCCGCCGGTGGGACCGTTTTCCGATTTGCCCGAACCAATGTCACCGGTGGCGTAGATGATGGCAATCTTCTCGCCCTTATTAAGTCCGAGTGATTCCTGTGTCACCTGGCGATAGTCGCTGTTTTTCGTAATGCGTAATTCATCGGAATCTTTGTAGCCGAGTTGTTGCTTCAATTCCTTTTCCAGCTCATCACGATAGGCGACGCCGTCAATCAGCCCCGCAGCTTTCGCTTGTTCCGCATTGTACGGCGCGTTGTCGATCGCGGCTTTCATTTCATCGACAGATTTGTGCCGCGCGGTAGCGATGGTTTCCACATAGCGATTGAAGAGATCGTCGAGCAAGGAGTTGATGTATTCCCTATGCGCCTCGGTCATTTCTTTTTTCGTGAAAGTGTCACCGGCGCTTTTGTATTTTCCGATCTGGAAGAGATCGGGATAGATGCCAAGCTTATCGAGCGAGCCACGGAAGAACATCACATCGGCGGAAAGCCCGGTGATAAAAAGCTCGCCCGGTGGCGTCACATAGACCTTATCGCAGGCAGTGGCGATGTAATATTCCTTGTTCAGGCCCAGCTCCATGTAGGCGTAGACCGGTTTGCCCGAGGTGCGAAAGTCGGCAATCGCGGCCCGGATCTCTTCGGACTTGGCCCAACCCACTTCGGACATATCGATGTCCAGCAGGATGGCCCGGATGCGCTTATCGACTTTGGCTTTTTTGAATTGATTCAGCAGGCTGGTTAGCGATTGATCATCGCTCCCTAACAATCGCCGGATCGGATCGTCGGGAAGGTAGTCAGGCATCGAGCCGGTCACGCGCAGGGCCAGCACGCTGTTTTCGTGAATGGTTGGGTTGCCGCCCTGCATGGCTGACACAACCAGAGCGATGCAAACGAATGCGATCAGCAGCAACCCCAGTATGATTCCACCAATTATTAAGAACGCTTTTCTACCACTAGACATTGCCATAGTCGGTTCCTGTTAAGAATCAGTAAGTTCGAGAAAATTCGTATCGCGAGTGTGTACGCAAGTGGGGGGGAAAAGGTTTAAGCCGAGTTTCGGAAATCGGGTGCCAGCGGGCTCATTTGCTGGAAAGAGCGGGGGTAAACCCGCCTTCCTGACTGCAAGTCAGCGGCGTAGAGTCAGATTCCTTTAGATCCCAAGGAAGTCTGACTCAACCCAGCTGATCTGCAGTAAGGAAGGCGGGTTTACCCCCGCTCTTTCTAATTATTAACTACCGGGTAATCCAGCCGCCACCGACGACCTCGTCGCCGCGATAGAAGACGGTTGCCTGCCCCGGCGTGATCGCGCGTTGTGGCTCATCAAAGACTACCTGAACGCGATTGTTCGGCCTGACCGAAATCGTCGCGGGCTCAGCCTGATGACGATAGCGAACGCGCACTTCAGCGCGCACCGGCTCGCTCGGTTCCGCAAAAGCAATCCAATTCACGCCGGCGGCAGTGAATTCATTGCGCAGCAAGCCGTCTTCATCGCTGACTATGATCTTGTTTTTCGCGGCGTCGATCGCGGAAACATAAAGCGGGCGTTCAGCGGAGATACCGAGCCCGCGCCGCTGGCCGATCGTGTAGTGATGAATTCCGTCGTGGCGTCCCAGGATTTTGCCGGCAGCATCAACGATGTCACCTTCGCCCGGCAGTTTGTGGGTGGCGCCCTCCGCCGCCAGGTAGCGATCGATGAAGCCGGCGTAATCTCCGTCGGGAACAAAACAGATTTCCTGCGACTCGGCTTTTTCCGCTACTGCCAAATCACTGTCGCGCGCCACCTCACGTACTTCGGGCTTTGACATTTCTCCCAGCGGAAACAGAGAACGCGCCAATTGCGGCTGGGTCAACTCCCAGAGAAAGTATGACTGGTCCTTTTGATGATTGCGGCCGCGGAACAACCGGTAACGATCGTTCGCTGAGTCGTACTCAACTCGCGCGTAATGGCCGGTCGCAACTTTTTCGCAACCCAGGCTGGTCGCCAGGCGATCGAGTGAAGCAAACTTCAGACGGCTGTTACAGGCGACGCAGGGAATCGGCGTTTCGCCTTCCAGGTAGCTGGTCACGAATGGTTGCACGACATCGAGTTCGAATTCGCGCTCCAGATTCAGAACATAGAACGGGAAGCCAAGTTGCTCGGCCACGCGGCGCGCATCGTAAACGTCATCGAGTGAACAGCAGCGCGACGGCAACGGATCGCCGTTCGCGTCAACGCTGATACCACGACGTTGGTTCCAGAGCTGCATGGTAAACCCGACCAGCTCGTGTCCCTGGGCCTGCAGCATCGCCGCCGCCGCCGACGAATCAACCCCACCACTCATTGCTACCGCGATCTTCATTCCAGTTTTCAGTTTCCAGTTTCCAGTTTCGAGTTATTCTTTCGATGCTTTAGAATACAGCCTCTTAACTCGAAACTCGAAACCCGAAACCCGAGACTGGAAGCTGAAAACTGGAAACTGGAAACTGAAAACTGGAAATTGGCATGCCCGAAAGAGCCATTGAAGAATACCGCATCGCCGACGAGCCTTATTATTTGGCAGTCAGCCGCGAAATCGATTTGTTTGAAGCCGCACACGCTTCGCGCCTGCCCGTGATTTTGAAAGGCCCGACTGGCTGCGGCAAGACGCGCTTTGTCGAACACATGGCCTGGCGGTTAGAGCGACCGCTAATCACCGTCGCCTGTCATGAAGATCTTTCGTCCACCGATTTAGTCGGGCGGTTTTTATTGGAAGGCGAAGAAACGATTTGGCACGACGGTCCGTTAACTTCGGCGGTGCGACACGGCGCGATCTGTTACCTCGACGAAATAGTTGAAGCACGCAAAGACACGGTGGTCATCATTCATCCGCTGACCGATCACCGGCGCCGGCTGCCGATTGAAAAGCGCGGCACGATCCTGGAAGCGCCGGCGGATTTCATGCTGGTGGTTTCCTACAATCCTGGTTATCAATCCATCCTGAAAGATTTGAAACAGTCGACGCGCCAGCGTTTCGTCGCCATCGAATTTGATTACCCGCCGGCGGACATGGAAGCCGAAATCGTCGCGCGCGAAGGCGGCGTTGACGAAGGAACCGCGCGCGATCTGGTTCTGATTGGCCAGAAAGTGCGCAACCTGCGCGGCCATGGATTGGAAGAAGGCGTCTCTACCCGCTTGCTGATCTACGCGGCGCAATTAATCGCCTCCGGCATCCCGCCCATCTCCGCCGCCGAAGTCGCGATGTGTTCCCCCATCACCGACGATCGCGAACTGCAACGCAGCATTCGCGAAATCGTCACGACCGTGATTTAGTTTTGATGGACATCCCGCCAGACAAAAGTAAGTCGACCAATCCAGCCGGTATTAGCCAGGAGCTGCAGGAAGAACTTCGCGAGCATCTCCATCACATTAAAGGGCCGGCTGAGCGGCGCACGATTGCGGGCCTCGCGCGCGAAGTCGCAAAACTCCCACTCGATCACGCGCGGGCGGCCCTCGAGGTTAGCGCCTCCATCGCCGGAGTTTCCCTGCGCGCCAGCATGGAATTCCTGCGGGCCGCGCCGGCTGCGGCGCAAATTCTGCAAGCGGAAGAACTGCGCTGGTGGGGAGAGATTGGCAGGCGCGCGGCGATGGGGAATGTCGAAGCCGCGATCGATTTCTTTCAGGCGCCTCTCGCCCCGGTCGGCGAGATTCCCCCGGAAGCGCGCTCATTTGTCTTTCAAATCTGTCTGCGCCAGTCGACGCTTTCCAGCACCGCAGCCCTCGCAACTTTCTTTCGCTCTGCGCCACTCGTCGCCCGGAAAATTACCGATCCTGAGTTGCTGCGCTCGACCTTCGCCATCGCTGCCGAGATATCACGGCGCTCAGCGAAACACAGTGCTGACTTTCTCAATGCGGCGCCCGAAGTCGCAGGCCAATTATTGAAGTATGACGAGGCGGATTCGACGGATGGCAAATCCGGAAATAAGACTGTGACAAATGCCGCCGTCGAGTTAGCTGCGGCGTTCGCGGCGCGCGCCGGCGGTATTGCCAGCGATGCCTGGGTGGTTTTGCCTGAGGCGATTGCTGGTCTCGATGAAGCACATGTCCTGAAGCTATTCAATTGCGCCAACACTTTTCTGGAGCGCAGCGGTAGTGCCGCCATTCAATTGTTGATTGCCGGCGGCCAAGTCATGCGCGCCCTGCCGGAAGTTTTCGACGAGTGGGTCGAACTCCTCAACAGTGTCGCCGGCGAAGGCAATGCCAGTGTCGTCGCCTTCATTCGTTCCGGTCCGCGCTTTTTCCAAATGATGCCGAGCGGCAGCGATCGCAAACCCGGCGCAGCGCTTGCTCGCCGTGTGCTCGCGCTGACAAAGACGATCGCCGAAGTCGACCCCGAAGCCGCGCTCGCTTGTTTGCGCGCCAGCGGCACCGCCTTGCGAACAGTTTCCATCGAACAATTCGAAACGTGGGCGCACGCCGGGCTGTCGTTCGGACGCGGCAACGCGCGGGCGCGACGCAGTTACTACGCGCTGGAGACCCGTGGCAGCAATGAAGCGTTGCACAGTGGCGGCGCCGGGCTGACGTTGGAATCCATCCAGCCGCTGCTGCGCTTATATATAGAAGGACTGACCGGGCAGGACGTCGAGATCGTGCCGCTCGCGGCTGTCCCGCTTGAGTCGCGCATCGACGATGGCCGCACGATTCATTTGCCCGCTACTGTCGGCGAGTTCGCAGATGACGAGCTGGACTTTCGTCTCTACAAAGTTCTGGCTGCGCACGGCGCCGGGCAGATTGAGTTTGGAACTTATGCCAGGGACGGCGAAGATTTACGCGCCGCCCATGAAGCCATCTCTATCGCCAACGACCCTGAGCGCGCAATTGAAAGAGACGCGTTCGCCGTAGGACAGACATTCCTGTCTGTCCCTCAAACTTCTGTTGACGACAATCTCAATAAGAAAACAAGCGACAGTCGGGATGGCCTGTCGTACAAGGACGTGCTCAATCTGTTTCCGATTCCGCGGTTGGCGCGGCGCATTTTCGGCACCGTCGAAAACGGCCGCATCGATCGACGACTGCGCGGGCGTTATCGCGGGTTGGCGCGCGACCTGGATTTGATTCAACAGCACTTGCGCGCTCGCCGGCCGCGCATGATCGATCTGCCGGAAGCGATGGTCCCTTTCGAGCTTCTGTTTCAGGTGACTTTGCTGGGCGGCGCGCTCGATGATGCGCGGCAAATGTACGGCCAGATTATTTCGGAGCTGGAAACGATCGTGGCTGAATACCTCACTTTTGGCGATGCGTCCGTGGCGGACTCGTTAATGGCTACTAACCGTGTGTACGCCCTGTTTCAATCAATCTCCGCCGAGAAGTCAGACCAGCAACTGGAAGTCCCTGACGAGTCGAATGCGGAAGAAGAAACGGAATCGCTGAGCGAAACTTTTCAACCACAGGAAACCAACGCGCGACCGCCGCGCCGCGACGCGCGCGAGCTCTTCAACGCGTGGAACACCGACAACGAAGGCGAACCGGACGATCTGGATGGCAGCGAAGCGTGGAACCAGGCGCAGACTTTCGAACAGGATCTGGAACCTGGCGAAGTCGCCTACAACTATGATGAGTGGGACCGCGACCTGACCGATCACCGCGTCGGTTGGTGTCGGGTGGTGGAGAAAAAAGTCGCGCTTGGCGCTCGCGCCTTCGTCGAACAAACGCGCGAGCGACACCGCGGCGCCATCTCGTCGATTCGCCACCAGTTCCAATTGATGAAGCCGGAAAACCTGGTGCGGGTAGTGAATGAGCTGGACGGGGAAGAATTCGATCTCAGCGCGGTAGTCGATTACGTAATCGATCGCCGCGCCGCACGCGCTGTCGGCGGCAGCCAGCCGTCTGAACGCATCTACACCAAGCGTCTGCGGCGACGTCGTGACGTGGCGGTATCGTTTCTGCTGGATCAATCTTCATCGACCGCGCGGACTATCGGCCGGCATCCGCTCCAGCCCTACACCCACCCGGGCCAGCGGATCATCGAAATAGAGAAAGAAGGCCTGGTGTTGATGAGCGAAGCGCTGGAGGCAGTGGGCGACGTTTACTCAATCAACGGGTTTACCTCCGAAGGCCGGCGCAATGTGAAGTTCTACGTCGTCAAAGATTTCAACGAGAGTTATTCCGACGAAGTGCAGCAGCGAATCGGCGGCATCAGTTATCAGAACAACACGCGTCTGGGTGCGGCCATCCGGCACGCCGCAGCGCGGCTGGCCAGGCAGGAGGCACGCACGCGTCTACTAATCGTGCTGTCCGATGGCCGGCCTTACGATCACGATTATGGCGACGCGCGTTACGCTCGCGAAGACACGCGCGAAGCGCTCCGCCAAACCAAGAATCAGGGCATCACGCCGTTTTGCATCACCATCGATCGCGAATCCGAAGCCGAACTGCGCGACCTCTACGGCGAAGTCGGCTACACCATCATCGACGACGTCCTGAATCTCCCCGAACGTATGCCCGGGATCTACCGGCGACTGACAACTTAGGATGAAGCCTTTCCCGCGAGACAAAGTTGGACCAGGCAAAAGCCGGGCCGATCTTCTTCAAGTTTATTCATCCTCTTCTTGTTGACATCCCTCGCCAGCGTGACTAGAGTATGCCGAAGTCACGTAGAGCACAGGTTTTTCGGAAAGGAAGTTTGACCATTCGGTCATTACTTCCTCTGAACATTTGACTGGTCTTCTTTCTGGCAAGGACACCACTCGCGCATTCGGCTGAGCGAGAGATTCGACTCCCGTCAGTAGTTCCTTCTAAACCTAACTGAATATGTCTGCTGCGCTCGCCTTCAAAAAAGGCTGCTGCGCCAACGTGCTGGCAACGGCATTCCAGGATCTGTTTCTGCCGACAATTGCCAGAGAAGTTTGTTCCATCTTCCACCCAAAGAGACCGGAGTACATATGAAAAAGTCCAAATCCCGACCGCGTACGAGTGCACCTAGGCGACGTTTGTGGGCGAGCATCGCCATCGTGATTCTCGTAGTCGTGTTTGCGACCGTGACAGCGCTTATGCAAGGCAATGGGCAACGGCAAACGCCCCCGGCCGCCGTGGTTCCCATGGGACAGTTGGACGTGAAATTGGAAAAGGCCCTGTTTGTCGATAAGGAAGAGCAGGAGGAGCAAGAGCGCGAGGAGCAGGACCAGGAAACTCTCACCGAGGCAGCGCAGCGAGCTGTGCAGCAAGCCGCGGAGGAAAATACCGCTGTGACTGTGCCTGCGATCGACAAGGTCTGGCCCGGAGTATTTGATGGCGACGTGCGTAAGTTGCCATACGTGGCCCAAACAGCGATTGAACGGCCGGAGAATGATGAACTGAAAAGTCTCAAGTCCTTTTTGCCTGAAGCTCTGCGTCCGCGGATGCAGGAGCCAAATCTGGCGTTCGCAGCCATGCCGTCACCCACGCAAAACTTTGCCGGGATGACCAGGTCCGACACTTGCACGGGCGGGCCGTGCGGCAACGGCATCCCACCCGATACCAATGGCGATGTGGGGCCCAACCATTATATTCAGTCGGTGAATACCGCAGTCGCCATCTACAACAAGACGGGGACACTGCAAGCCTCCTTTACTTTCAACTCGTTGTGGAGCGGAGCTGCTACCGGCACGGTCTGTGACACAAGTCATGCGGGCGACCCCGTAGTGCTCTACGACTCGATGGCGGATCGCTGGATTCTCAGCGATCTGGGTTTCGCTTTTAACGCCGCCGGCCAACCCATCAATCCCTACTACGAGTGTATCGCCGTCTCGAAGACCGCGGATCCGGTCGCCGGCGGCTGGTACCTCTACGCGATTAAGACGGATACCGGTGCGGTGGGCCAGCCCCCGGCCGGCACGCTTAACGACTATCCCAAGTTTGGTATCTGGACGGATTGTCTTTATTACTCGGCCAATGGGTTTGCGAATGGCGCGTCCTTCAACGGTGTCGAGTTTGGCTCTTTTAGCAAAGCCGATATGTATGCCGGCGCGGCCCTGACCGGATCGTTGGGTTTCATTGCGGGTACTACTAACTTTGCGTATCTGCCTGCCAATCTGAGCGCGCCGGCCAGCGGTCTACCTCCGGCCGGCAGTCCAAATTACTACGTTGCAGAGTCAGCCACTGCGTTTAGCTGGGATGTGCGGAAGTTCACGCCAGGTGCGCATTGCGGCGGTGGCGGGACGATGAGCGCGGCGACGAACGTAACCCAAGCTGCTTACACGGTCCCCGGGACCAATGCCCCGCAGCCAAATGATACGGGCTCACTACACAATCTTGACAGTCTTGGCGATCGCCTGATGCAAAAAGCGCAGTATCGCAACATCGGCGGTACGGAATCACTCTGGGTTGTTCACACCACGCGCTCTTCATCAAGCTCGAATTACCAACCCGGTTGGGCCCAACTCGACGTGACTGGCGGGACGATTGCAGCCGTACCGGTGCAACAGCAGATTTATGCGCCGGACTTAACGCTCTATCGCTGGATGGAGGCGATCGGCGTCGACAAAGACGGGAACATGGCAATTGGCTACAGCACTTCGAATGGAACGGCGCCGAACTTTCCCAGCATCGCTTATTCCGGACGACTGGTGGGCGATCCCCTTAACCAATTACCGCAAACCGAAACGCAACTCGTAGCCGGCCTGGGCTCACAACTCAACAATTGCGGCGGCGGACCCTGTCACCGCTGGGGCGATTACAGCTCAATGAGCATCGATCCGTCCGACAGTTGTACCTTCTGGCTGACGACCGAGTACTACGCGAACCAGACGAACGGAACCGCCGGGACGTGGAACACTCGTATCGGCTCGTTTGTATTTCCCTCTTGCGTCGCGGCAGCGTCAGTGCCAACCGTGCCGGCGGCGCCGACAACTCTCACTTTCACCAGCGTGGCCGCGACCGCGATGACGCTGAACTGGCTCGACAACGCAACCAATGAAGACAGTTATGTGGTCTACCGATCTACCGACAACGTGAACTTCGTCTTTGCCGCGCAGACGGCCGCCAACGGCACCTCGGCCAATGTCAGCGGTCTCAATCCCAGTACCACTTACTTCTTCAAAGTGTATGCCGCCAAGAACGGCGCATTGAGCACGCCCTTGAGCGGCTCTCAGGCGACGACGGCAGCCACGTCCGTCAGTTCAACCGGGGCGGGCGGGCTCTGGAGCCAGACCTCCACCTGGGCGAGTGGCACCGTGCCTACCGCTAATGACAATGTCACGATCGTCAATGGCGCTACCGTTACCATCGACATCGCGGCGGTCGCCTTGAGCGTAAACGTAGGGACAGGCGGCGCGCCGGCGACCCTGCAGTTTCTGGATACCTCTGCCCAATCACTGACTGTTGGACAAAGCGTCACCGTTGCCACCAACGGCACGTTCCAATCCGCGGCCGTCGGCGTTGTGACCACGCACGTCCTGACTGTGGGAACGGATCTAACCAATAACGGCACGATCAACTTCAGCACCGCGGCTAATCTGGCGGGCGCTCAGATCACCTTCACCGGAAATGCGAACGCGAGCTTCACGCTAAACGGGGGAAGTGTGACCAATT
>Ga0207668_10002659_pt1 | contig 10460 bp, 9 predicted proteins | sample KBSS43metaG_FD_184323 | JGI IMG/M metagenome (GOLD analysis project Ga0207668, IMG submission 184323) | Switchgrass rhizosphere microbial communities from Kellogg Biological Station, Michigan, USA - KBS S4-3 metaG (SPAdes) (version 2) | ecosystem: Host-associated > Plants > Roots > Rhizosphere >... | reverse complement strand
GCTGGAGGCGAACCAGTTGAAGCGGTACATCACCAGGATGATCAGGCTGATCACCACCGCCGCGATGATGGAGAGGGTGTAGAAGCGGGTGCCGGCGGCCATGCCGACGCCCATCACCAGGAAGATGAACCCGACGTCCCGGGTCTCCTTGATGGCGTTGCGGAAGCGGACCACCGACAGGGCGCCGACCAGCGCGAAGGCCCGCGCGATGTTGGAACCGACGACCAGCATGATCAGCGCGATCAGCATGCCGAGGATGACCAGCGTCTGCACGTACGACTGGCTGTACGACACGTTGCGGTGGGTGAACCGGTAGACCCAGCCGATCATGGCGCTGAGCACGAAGGACAGCGACAGGGCGATGGCGATGTCGCCGACGCTGAACGTGCCGGAGAGGTCTTGGATGTCGAAGGTCATGGGTCAGGCCTCACTGAGGGCGGCGGTCGGCACCGAGCCGGCCGGGTCGTCATCGGGGACGTGGAAGACGGAGCGTGGGGCGCGACCAAAGGCCTCGACGCTTTGGCAGTACTTGGAGACGCGGACGACCGACATGCTCAGGCGGGCGGCGAGGTCGGTCAGCCAGTACGGGACGCGCTCGTTGGCCTTGAACTCGACCACCGACATGCGGGCCGGCACGATCAGCCGGTTCTCGGCCTCGGCGGCGAAATGGAAGTCCCGGTCCCGGCCGCGGATGCGGTGGTCCAGGGTGACCCGCAGCCCGGTGTCGGCGTCGCGGCCCACGTACGCCTCGCGTTGATAGCCGGTCATCGCGACCGGGTGCAGGTCGAGCATCGTGATCAGCTCGAGAACCTCCTCGACGAAGGCCCGCTGCGACGGCTCGTGCGCGATGAGCTCGCGCCGGTCGCAGAGGTCCTGCGCTACCCGGTAGGGAACGGCGATCCGGCGTTTCTGGGTGACCCGGTTGACTCGCTGCTTGATCTCGACGTGCACGGTGCTGTCGTCGCGAACCGCGAACCGGTCACCGTAGTGGCGTACCCGCAGCTTGCGCCGGAACTTGAGCCCCTCGATCTTCTCCCAGTAGAACCGCAGGTCACGAGTGTCGTAGTAGGTGCTCCACACGCCGTACCCGCCGTCCGAGCCGTGACTGTCGACGTCGAGACGACGCCGCAACTCGTCACGCAGTTCGGGGATCTGGGCGCTCGGGAGCAGATACTTGATCTCATAGCGGTTGAACTGGTGCAACGCGCTGGGCGCACGCATCGCGTGACCCGCGTGGTCATCGCTGCGATGATCGGGCGCAGGCGCAGGCGCCGCTTCGGGCTCGGCGAGGGGTTCCGGCGGTGCGGGACCACGGCGGAACAGCGATCGCATGGGCAGACCAATCTGTCGGTGCGGCGAATAACGAGAATCGAATGCAATGTGAACGGCGGGTGTACGCCGGCACCGCACCACGATGACGCAGCGATCCGCCGGCCGCGTCGTCTCTGGGCAGTCATCTGATCGTCGCCGTGTACTACGGACGTGGTATTCGTGCCTTTACATAGGTCTTTCACAGAGATGAGGGCTACGCTCGCCGATCTCCTACCACGCGCGTGGTAGGTCGAGGGAACGCCGCCTACCACGGGATGAGGACGCGTGACGGAACTCGGACGCCTACCGTCGTCCTGGTGTTCGCCAGTGCCGTGAGACGTATGCGTCGTAACGCCGTGCGTCATCCGCTGCTGCTCGACACCGTGCTCGGAGGTTTGCTCGCGGCGCCGGCCGTGCTGGCCGAGGCGAGCTCGCACCAACCGCCCGGCCCACCCGGCTCGGGCGGTGCCGAGATCGGCCTGGCGGCCTGGGTCGCGGTCGCCTGCCGGCGGCTGTGGCCGGTTCCCGTTCTCGCCGTGACCACCGTCGCTGCGGTGAGCTTGACGCTGGTCCTCGGGTCGCAGCAGCCGGCCCAGCTGATCGCGCTGGTGGTCTGCGTCTACACGGTCGCGTCGGGCCTGGAGCGGCGCCGCATCTGGCCGACCGCCGCCTGCGTCGCGCTGCCGGTGTACGCAGCCGCGGCCGTCACCTCGGACAGCAGCTGGTGGGCGCCGCAGAATCTCGGTGTACTGGGCTGGATCGGCATGGCCGCGGCGTTCGGCGATGCCGGGCGCAGCCGTCAGGCGTACGTCGCGGAGGTCGAGGAACGGGCCCGGCGCGCCGAGCAGACCCGGGAGGACGAGGCGCACCGGCGCGTGGTCACCGAGCGCATCCGGATCGCCCGGGAGCTGCACGACGTGGTCAGCCATCACATCGCCGCGATCAGCGTCCAGGCCGGTGCCGCCCGGCACGTCCTGCTGGAGCAGCCGCAGGTGGCCGACACCGCGCTCGTCCACATCCGCCGGTCCTCCGACGCCGTGCTGCGCGAACTCGCCTCAGTCGTCGGTGTGCTGCGTCAGGCCGACGACCTCGACGACGGGCCGGCGCCCGGCCTGGCCCGGCTGCCCGACCTGATCAGCACCGCCCGGGCCGCCGGCCTCCAGGTCACCCACCGGGTCGACGGGACCGGTCGGGAGCTGCCCGCCGTGGTGGATCTGGCCGCGTACCGCATCCTTCAGGAAGCGTTGACCAACGCGCAGAAGCATGGGACCGGGTCTGCCCGCCTGACCGTTCGCCAGAACGCCGACCAGGTGGTCCTCGAGGTCGTCAACCCGGTCGGCGCGTCCGGCGCGTCCGGTGGCTTCGGTCTGCTCGGCATGCGCGAGCGGGCTACCGCCGCCGGTGGCACCCTGACCGCTGAGCACGGTGCCGACGGCCATTTCCGGGTGCACGCGGTCCTGCCCACCGCATCGAAGGAGCCGGCGTGACCATCCGAGTCCTGCTCGCCGACGACCAGACGCTCATCCGCGCCGGGTTCAAGGTCATTCTCGACAACCAGCCGGGCATCGAGGTAGTGGGCGAGGCGAGCACCGGCGCGGAGGCCGTCGACCTGGCCCGCAGCACCCGCGCCGACATCGTGCTGATGGACATCCGCATGCCAGAGATGGACGGCGTCGAGGCCACCCGCCGCATCGTGGCCGACGACGACACGGCCGGGGTCCGCATCCTGGTGCTCACGACGTTCGAGAACAGCGACAACGTCGTCCGGTCCCTGCGCGCGGGCGCGAGTGGCTTCCTCGGCAAGAACGTCGAGCCGGCCGACCTGGTCCGGGCCGTGCAGACCGTCGCCGCCGGTGAGTCCCTGCTCTCTCCGCATGCCACCAGCGCGCTGATCGGCCAGTTCCTGAGCCGGCCGGAGCTGGAGCCGCTGCCCGCCTCGGAACTCGCAGAACTGGACGCGCTCACCGACCGGGAGCACGAGGTCATCGTCCTGGTCGCCCACGGGTTGTCCAACGAGGAGATCGCCGAGCGGCTCTACCTGTCACCGCTGACCGCCCGCACCCACGTCTACCGGGCCATGACCAAACTCGGCGTCCGCGACCGGGCCCAGCTGGTCGTCCTGGCCTATCAGCGCGGCCTGGTCCACCCCCGCGAGCGGCTCGCCTGACGTCGGCCGACCAGGACCAGCGCAGCGCCCAGCACGACGTGTTCGTGATCGGCGTGTCCTGGGACTGGATGCACGACGAACCGGAGCCGTTCGTCCTCGCACAGTCCCGACGCAGCCACCCGAACGAGTGACCCGGGTTCAAACCCGAATGGCATCGTATCGGGTCAGTGCGTTGCTGGGCGTGAGGTCGGGAGGCGGCGGTGCCGTCAGCGTCCGGCGGCGGTTGAGCGGGAGGTACGGGCGGGATGCGGACCGGCCCAGAGGTAGGTGAGCGGGGTTAGTTCCATCAGCGTGGGTTTGACGCCGTCGTACGGGAGGCCGGCGAACACTTGCCGTTCTCCCGGGAGGGGGTCGTTGTGTACCGCGCTGGTGTGGTCGATCAGCAGGGTGGAGCGGCTGGCGGTGGTGTAGGGCTCCCAGTCCGTGCGGCCGGGCCGGCCGGTTGCGGCGAACGTGGTCCACAGGTTCTGTACCTGGCCGGAGAGTTGGATGCGCCACGGCTCGCCGCCGTAGAAGTCGGGATCGCTGGCGAGCGTGCCGAACACGAAGCCGAGGTCGATCCCGTGGGGCGAGCCGAGCTTGCCGCCGTTCTTGGGGGATGTGGTGGTGAACAGGCCCACCCAGACCGGAACTCCGCGCCTGGCCAGCGTCTCGGCCACGCGCAGAGAGGGAGCCCGGAAAGCGGCGTCCCCTACCAGCGCCAGGCCGACCTGGGCGGAGGTGAGGTTCGGACGGCTCGCCCGGTACGTGTCGATCGCCGCGTCCACGTTCCCGTCGCCGATCAGGTTGGCCAGCCACGGACGGTAGAACTCCACCGGCACGTACTCGACCGCCGGCATTTCCTGGATCCAGTAGCGGGCCTCGTCGCGGGTGGTGGTGACCAGCACCGGTACGCGGGGGCCCTTGGCGGACGCAAGGCGCGTCATCGGGTGCTCGGGTAGCACCCGGCCGTCGACCACCGGCCCGAAGGCGGTGTCGGAGAAGCTGAGGTTGTACAGCGCGTCGGCGGCGCTCTGCAGCTGATCGGCACTCCGTCCGCGCAGCGCGCCGACACCCCACGCTACGGCCAGTGCCTGGTACGCGGCGGACGCCTTCGCGGAGGTGGCCCGGTCGGAAACGTTCGCGGGGGTGCCACTTTCCAGGATCACTCGCTGGTACAGGCCGTCCGCCAGCGGACTTCCCATGATCGCCGAGGCGGAGATGGCGCCGGCGGACTCGCCGAACAGGGTGACGTTGCCCGGGTCGCCGCCGAACGCCGCGGCGTTGTTCCGTACCCAGCGCAACGCGGCGATCTGGTCGAGCAAACCGTTGTTGCCGCTGGAGGTGTACTGGTCTCCTGCCGAGGACAAGTCGAGATAGCCGAATGGGCCGAGACGGTATTGCACGGTTACCACGACCACACCCTTGCGGGCCAGATCTGCGCCGTCGTAGTCGGGCTCGGCGGCGGTGCCCTCGGTGAACCCGCCGCCGTGGATGAAGACCATGACCGGCCGGGCGCCGTCGGCTGCAGCGGTAGGTGTCCACACGTTCGCGGTCAGGCAATCCTCCGAGATCGCGATCCCGGCCGGAACCACGCCGTTGGCGGGCTGCATGCATGCCGCGCCGAACGTCGCGGCGTCCCGCACACCCGACCATGGCTCGACCCCGGCGGGGGGCCGGAACCGGCGCACGCCGGTGGGCGGCGCGGCGTAGGGAATGCCCTTGAACTGCCGGAGCCCGGCAGAGGCTGTACCACGGATCTTCCCAGCCGTGGTGGCGACCACCAGGGACGTTGAGTCGGCATGGGCGATCGCCGGCGTCCCGAATAGGAGTAACGCGGCGATGACAAGGGTCGACGGTCGCCGGATCATTCGATTCTCCCGTAAGGCGCGAAGTGAGGATCCCGCCAGGTGCCGAAGATCTCGTGGCGGGATTCGGGGCGGTATCGAGAACGACGAACGTCAGATTCGGGCGCGTGCAGGCGATGCACGGACGCCGGTGGACTGGTCTATCGAGTTGCGGGGCGCGGCGATCTTGATCAAACGTACCGACATCCATCGATCTTCACAACCAGCCGAGAGCGACCATGTGGGCAATCCACGTTTCAGGTCGCGCCACGTAGGGACGGACAACTTCGCCCCGGCGGCCATCCCGTGTCGTCTCGCAGATCACCCTGATCCGGCAGTGGTACCGGGGTCCCACCGCGGGCGCCCAAGTGTCTCCCCCGGTACCGGGTTCGCCGCTTGTCCGGTGCCTAGCGTGGAACTCTCAAGGTCACCGACGGAGAGGTACGGGAATGATCGAGGTCCGCGAGGTCGTCAAACGATACGGGGCGAAGACTGCGGTCGACCGGCTGAGCTTCACCGCCAGGCCGGGGCAGGTGACCGGGTTCCTCGGCCCGAACGGTGCCGGGAAGTCCACCACCATGCGGCTGATCGTCGGGCTGGACCGGCCGACCGCCGGCGTCGCGCTCGTCAACGGCCGCCCCTACGCCGAGCACGCCGCCCCGCTGCGAGAGATCGGCGTGCTGCTCGAGGCCAAGGCGGTCCACCCGGGGCGTACCGCGGTGAGTCACCTGCTCGGGTTGGCCCGCACTCACGGACTCCCCCGCCGGCGGGTGGACGAGGTGATCGATCTGGCCGGGCTCACAGCGGTGGCCGGTAAGCGGGTCGGCGGGTTCTCGCTCGGCATGGGGCAGCGGCTCGGCATCGCGGCGGCCCTGCTCGGCGACCCGGCCGTGATCATGCTCGACGAGCCGGTCAACGGGCTCGACCCGGAGGGCGTGCTCTGGGTACGGAATCTGCTGGCCGGGCTGGCGGCCGAGGGGCGTACGGTCATGCTCTCCTCGCATCTGATGAGCGAGGTCTCGCTGATCGCGGACCACCTGGTGATCGTCGGACGGGGTCGCCTGCTGGCCGACACCACGGTGGTCGATCTGATCGCCCAGGCCGCCGGCGGCGGCGTCAAGGTGGCCACCACCCACCCGGGGATGATGCGCGAGCTGCTCTCCGGCCCCGGCGTGACGGTCACCTGGACCGCCGCCGAGGAACTGCTCGTCGACGGCCTGACCAGCAAGCAGATCGGCATGGTGGCCGCCCGGCACGGCATCCCGCTGTACGAGCTGAGCCAGCGACAGGTCTCCCTGGAACAAGCGTTCATGGATTTGACCCGCGAGGCCGTCGAGTACGCGGCCACCACCGACACCGCCCGAATCCTGCAGGAGACCAGTCGATGAGCGTCACCACAGCCCCCGCCCGCACCGCCGGCCCGTCCGCCTACCGGCTCACCCCCCGCGGCGTGCTCGTTAGCGAGTGGACCAAGTTCTGGTCGCTCCGCTCGACCTGGATCACCCTCACCGTATCGGTGTTCCTTCTGATCCTGATCGGCGTGGTCGCCTCCGCCTCGTCCAGCCCGGGCGGCGAGGGCCCGGGCAGCAATACCAGCGACGGTCCCGGGCTGGCGTTGAGTGGCTCCACCTTCGCCGCCCTGGCCGTCGGCATCCTCGGGGTCCTGCTGGCCGCGGGCGAGTACACCACCGGCATGATCCGGTCGACGCTCGCTGCCGTGCCGGCCCGGCTGCCCGTACTGTGGTCCAAGGCGCTGATCGCGGGCGGCATCGCGGCGGTCACGATGACCGTCGGCGCGCTCGTGTCGTTCCTGATCGGCAGCCCGCTGGCGCCGGAGTCCACGGCCGGAACCGGGCTCGATGACGACGGCGTGCTGCGCGCCCTGCTCAACGCCGGCCTCTACCTGGGCCTGGTCGCCGTGCTCGGGGTGGCGCTCGGCATGATCGTGCGCTCCAGCGCGGGGGGCATCGCGATCCTGGTAGGTACTCTGCTGATCGTGCCGACGCTGACCTCGCTCCTGCCCGCTTCCTGGTCCGACGCCATCACCCCGATCCTGCCCAGCCGCGCCGGCGACGGGATGACGGCGCTGCACACACCGGACGGCGTGCACGGCCCCTGGGGGAGTTTCCTGGTGATCACGGCCTGGGTCGTGGCGGCGTTGGCCGGCGCGGCCTGGCGGCTGCGGAAGACCGATGCCTGACCCACGCGGCGACGGACAATGACCCGATGGACGCCGCGACCTCGGACCCTTTTCTGGCGCACCCGGTCGGGCGCTGGTTGCTCGACCACCAGAACCGGCTGCGCCTGCTGGACCGGCGCCGGCCATGGCTGTTCGACACCGCGGCGGCCGTGGTGATCCTGGTCCTCAGCGTGCCGGAGTTGATTCCCGGCAGCCCTTCCGACGGGGACAATCCGCTGCGGCCCGGCGCGATCCCGCTGGTCGCGGCGGCCGCGCTGTTCGCGCCGGTCTGGTGGCGCCGTCGCCGTCCGGTCGCCGCGTTCGCCGCCGTGGTGGTGATCCTGCTGGTGCAGTGGTCCGCCGGGATCTGGCTCAGCACCGGGATGGTGCTGCTCGCCGTGCTCTACTCAGTCGCGGCGCATTCGTCGATGCGGGCGCTGCTGTGGACCTCGGTAACCACGGCCGCGGTCATGACCTTCAATGTGTACGTGCTTGCCACGCTCGACGAATACAGGCTGGCGACGCTGCTGCTCATCCTGGGCACCTGCACCGGCGCGGTCGCGACAGGCCTGACGGTGCGCACCTCCCGCGCTTACCTGACCGCGCTGGAGACCGACCGCGAGCGGCAGGCCCGCCTCGCCGTGGCGGCCGAGCGGGCGCGGGTGGCCCGGGAGATGCACGACATCGTCGGCCATCACGTGTCGGTCATCGTCAGCCTCGCGGACGGCACCGCGACCATGGCGGCCAACCGGCGGGAGAGCACGACGGAGCCGCTGCGGCTGATCGGCGAGACCGGGCGGCAGGCGCTGGACGACCTGCGGCGGGTCTTGGGCGTGCTCCGCGACGGCGAACGCGATGCGCCGTGGAGTCCGCAGCCTGGCCTGGCTGATTTGGAGAGACTCCTGGCGGGCGTACGCACGGCGGGACTGACCGTGACGTTGCGCACCAGCGGCGACCTCCGCCGGCTTGGGCAGGGCCTGGAACTCGCGGTCTACCGGATCGTGCAGGAGGCGTTGACCAACAGCCTCAAGCACGCTGGTCCGGGGTCCGCCGCGCAGGTCGAGATCTCCGAGGTGGGCGGGCGGGTCCGGGTACGCGTGGCCGACCGCTCGGTCCGGCCCCGGCCGGCGCGTCCATCCTCCGGGAGCGGGCACGGCATCGTCGGCATCCGGGAACGCGCGGGCCTGTACGACGGGGTCGTCACCGCCGGCCTGGATGGCGACGGCTGGGTCCTCGACGTCGTCATGACCGAACCTGCGACAAGGAATCCGTGATGATCACCGTGCTGATCGCCGACGACCAGCCGCTGCAGCGCCTCGGCTTCCGGATGCTGCTGGACGGCACCCCGGAGACCGAGGTACTGGGTGAGGCGGAGAACGGCGCCGAGGCCGTACGCCAGGCCGGGCAGTTGCGCCCGGACGTGGTGCTGATGGACATCCGGATGCCCGGGATGGACGGTATCGAGGCGACCCGCCGCATCATGGCCACCGGTGACCGCACCCGGGTCCTGATCCTGACCACCTTCGGCCTGGACGAGTACGTCTACGCCGCGCTCCAGGTCGGCGCGTCGGGCTTCCTGCTCAAGGATGCGCGCCCGGAGGAACTGATCGCCGGTATCCGCGCGGTGGCCACCGGCGACGCCGTGGTCGCCCCCAGCCTCACCAGGAAGCTGGTGGAGGCCTACACCGAGCAGCGCCGGGCCGGCCGCTCCCCCGACCACCGTCTGGCCGCGCTGAGCGAGCGGGAACGCGAGGTGCTGGTCGCCATCGGCCAAGGCTGGACCAACACCGAGATCGCCCAGCGCTTCACCTTGACCGAGTCGACCGTCAAGAAGCACGTCAGCCGGGTGCTGGCCAAGACCGGCGCACGGGACCGCGTGCAGGCCGTCATCGTCGCCTACGACACCGGCCTGGTGCGCCCCCGCTGACTCGCTGTCGGCGGCGTGCCGACCGTCGAGCTGTTGTACGCGCTGTGTCCCCAGCTGTCGCTGGAGATCAGCCGGCTGCCCGGCAGCAGTTCGCTGGACGAGACGGCGTCGTCGTAGTTGGTGGCCGGGTCGTAGTAGTTGCCCACGAACAGCACCGGCGCCGCCGTACGCCGGTTGAACGGCCCTCGGTAGGCGTCCTCGTCCTGCACCGACCACGCGTTGCCGGCGCACCCGACCGTCAGCCAGGCCCAGTTCCGGCCAAAGTAGGGCGCCCGCTGGTCGGCCTCGGCACCGGCCGCCGGCCAGCTCTCCGCCTCCTTCGGGTGCCACCCGTCGGTGCAGTCCACACCGAGGAAGGTCTCCTTGTGGTTGGTCAATTTCTCGGCGGGTCGGGGCGCCGCCTTGGCCTCCTCGATGCGCACGGCCAGGGCCCGCTTGGCGAGCGCGACCTGCGCCGGTGCGGCGGCCGGGTCGGAGGCGGTCCACAGCTGCGCGGCGCTCTGGTCGATGTCGCTGGAGCCGCGCGGGCCATAGAGGTCGCCGACCACGCCACCGATGAAGTCCGCATAGGTGACTGTCTGACCGCCGACCGTGACCGGCTTGGCCCGCAGTCGCTGGGCCAGCGTCTCGAACTTGGCCACCGGATCGCCGCCGCCGTCGGCGAACCGGCAGAACTTCGGGCCCTGCTTGCCGCAGCGCACGAGAAGCTCCCGCAACGCCCGGTACGCCCCGTTGGCCGAGCGCCGCCGGTCGTCCTGGACCGTCTCGGCGGTCGCCGCGCTGCCCACCCAGGAAACCGGGTTGGCCACCCCGTCCACGATGACCGCACGCACCCGGTCCGGGAACATGTTCGCGTAGTACTGCCCGAGCACCGTGCCGTAGTTCGTTCGAACCTGAACGGGCCTCGTGGTTACCGACACCGACGGGGATCTCAGCTGGCCAGGCGGAACAACTCGGCGTGCTGTTGGCGGGCGGGGACGTTCAGGTTTCGCAGGGTGCGCAGCACCGCGTCGGTCATGCCGGGCGGGCCGCACACGAACACGTCCCGCT
>Ga0207668_10002657_pt1 | contig 10462 bp, 10 predicted proteins | sample KBSS43metaG_FD_184323 | JGI IMG/M metagenome (GOLD analysis project Ga0207668, IMG submission 184323) | Switchgrass rhizosphere microbial communities from Kellogg Biological Station, Michigan, USA - KBS S4-3 metaG (SPAdes) (version 2) | ecosystem: Host-associated > Plants > Roots > Rhizosphere... | reverse complement strand
CAATACAGCGGGAGCGCACCGGTGTCACCGAGCAGCAGGCAACCTCCAGCCAGGGCCCGCGCAGCTACACGGTGCCCCAAGCCCCCGGTACGCCTCGGCCGCCGAACCAGCCTCTGAACATCATTCTGATCATCCGGGATCAAACGCGGTTCGACTTGCCCGCAGCCGCGGGCTACAGCACGCCAGCACTGGATCGCCTTGCGCAGCAAGGGATCAGCTTTCGCAACCACTACATCGCCTCGGCGATGTGCACGCCGTCTCGTGCGGCGTTCTACAGCGGGCATCCGCCGCAAGTCAACGGTGTCTTCGACCAGATGGAGACCGGCTGGGTGCCGAACTTGCGCCGAGACCAACCCAACATGGGCTCGATGATGAAGAAGCTCGGCTACCAGACCGCGTTCTTCGGCAAGTGGGAAATGGAAGCCGACATCATCCCACCCAAGCCGACGGTCAACTACAGCGAAGCGCTCCAGCCCTATGGATTCGACGTCTACCAACCGGACGGCGACAAACCCGGTGCGCCCAACCAGGGCTACGACACCGACGTCTACACGGCGAGCGAAGGCGTCCGCTGGCTGCGTGGGAATGTGCCCAGGCTGCGCGAATCCGGGCAGCCCTTCTTCTTGGTCATGTGCTACCTGAACCCGCACGACATCATGTACGCCGACGCCAACGTCCCGGGAACACCTCAAGTGCAGCAGGCCATTTCGAAGGATGCGATCGTCACTCCGCCGCAGAATTCGCTATACAGCCAGCGCTGGAACACCGCTCCCTCACCGACACTGCAGGAATCGCTGTCGGCGCCGGGCATGCCACCGGCGTTGGGCGAATACAACACCGGATGGGAGGGCGTACTTGGCACCATTCCGACGGATCGCCCGGACATGTGGGAAGTCTTCAATGACTACTACCTCAACATGATTCGTGACACGGACCTGAGCCTGCAACAGCTCGAGGACGGCCTCGACGAGCTTGGCCTGTGGGAGGAGACGGTCGTGATCTTCACCGCGGATCACGGCGAGATGGCCGGTGATCACGGCGGCATCCGGGGCAAGGGACCGATGGCCTATGAGGGCAACTCCCATGTGCCGTTGATCGTGGTCCACCCCGACTACGCCCGGGGCCAGCAGACCGACGTCATCACCAGCCACTTGGATCTGATGCCGTCACTGCCCGGACTTGCGGGGCTGCCCGAGGACCAGCGCCGCGAAGCGGTGAAGGGCCTGCCCGGTCATGACTTCTCGGGGGTGCTCGCCACGGCCGATACCGTGGACCCACAGACCATCCGCCCCGGCGCGTTGTTCAACTACGTCGGCCCGCTCACCATCGATGCGGACTATTGCGTGGCAGGAATGAAGGAACTGCTTCAGAACAAACCGGCGCCTCCGTTGACGGAGCTTCGATCCAAGCTCGACAAGCGCGGATTCATGAGTTTTGTGTTCGACGGGCGGTACAAGTTCGCGCGCTATTACGCGCCGGCCAACTTCAATACGCCGACAACGATGGAAGAAATATTGCGGGACAACGACGTCCAGCTCTTCGACCTGAGAAACGATCCGCTCGAGACGAGCAATCTGGCCCTCGACCCAGAGAAGAACAAGGATCTCATGCTGCGCATGAATGCCTTGCTGAACGAACTCATGGCTGATGAAGTGGGCAAGAACGACGGTAGTTTTCTGCCGCAGGAGATTCGTCCCAAGCCGCAGTGAGTCCAACACGCCCAGCCGAAGGTTCTCGGCACAGTGCATGTCGGTTGATCAGCAAGTCGCGTGACACGCCAATCTGGTTCTGATCGGGACGTCGGACGCCGTCTGATCGCGAACCTGGACAGCACTTACCTGTTGGGGCATGTTCGTTCGCGAAATATGGTGTGACCGTGGGGCTTGCGATGTCACTGCGGGATGTGCAGTGGCGTCGAGGAGCAACTCGTGACGGTCGCATCACTGGTGGAGTCGTATGCGGCGATCCGTCGTGATTGCCCGCGATCGGCCGCACCGGGGGCGCGGCCCGCGGATTCCGCAACGAGGACCACTGCCGCGCCCGTATCCTGCCCACCAGTGCCGCCTGAACTGCGGCATGAACACATTTTGCAGCGGACGGACTTCGAGCGCATCGGTCATGGCGAAGATCGGAGCGGCACGGTGGCGCAGGCGCGACGGTCTAGAGCGCGGGGAAAGTCTGTGATCGTGGGGGTGGCGATTCTCATGGCAGGACTGGTGGCGGGGTGCGGTGGGTCGAACACCCCACAGGCTGCCTGGGACGCGCAGCTCACCGATTCGATCACCAGGGCGATGCGGCAGGCCTCGATCCCGGGGGCCATCGTCGGTGTATGGCAGGACGGGAAGGCCCCTTATGTGCGGCCGTTCGGGGTCCGCGACACGGCCAGCGGCCAACCGATGGCCACCGACCTCTACATGCGCATCGGCAGCCTGACCAAGACCTTCACGGTCACTGCCGTCCTACAGCTGGTGGACCAAGGAAAGATCGGCCTCGACGATCCGATCGACAGGTATGTGCCGGGCGTCCCCGGTGGGAACGCGATCACCATCCGGCAGTTGGCCGCGATGCGTAGCGGGCTCTACAGCTATACCGACGATCTCATCCCGACGCTACCAAGCAACCCGGGGCGTCAGTGGACGCCCCAGGAGTTGCTCGCCATGAGCTTCAGCCATCCGCCACGCTTCGCGCCGGGTACTGAGTTCGACTACTCCAACACCAACACCGTGCTCCTCGGTCTGGTGATCGAGAAGGTCTCCGGCCAGTCGCTCGAGGCCTACCTCGACGAGCACATCGTGGGACCGGAGCATATGGCCCACACCGTTTTCCCGACCGATGCGGCCTTCCCCTCTCCCCACGCCCAGGGCTACATGACCATGCCCGACGGCAAGATTGTGAATTCGACCGACTGGAACCCCTCCTGGGGCTGGGCAGCGGGAGCGATGATCTCGACGCTCGACGACCTGCACACCTGGATACCTGACCTGGCCACCGGCAAGTTGCTGACCCCAGCCACCCAGCGCGAACGCGAACAGTTCCTACCCGCGCCACAAGAGGGAGAGGGTGCCGAGTACGGGCTCGGGCTCGAAAACCAAAACGGCTGGATCGGCCACAACGGCAACATCGTCGGATACCTGACCTACCCCTACTACCTTCCCTCCAAGAAAATCACGATGGTCGTGTTGCTCAATTCGAGCAATGTGCTCGGCAGCTGGGCGTTGATCCAGGCGATGACGAAGATCATCAGCCCGGACCACCCATGGCCGAGTCTGCCTGCACACCCCTAGCAATCTGGGTACACGCGGCGTAGCGACAGATCAGGGTTGCGGTTCTACGCCCAGATCGACACGAATCACCTGCTGGATTCCCGGCTGGTCGGTGACGGGTTGTGACGCGACGGGGCCGAATGTGGGACTCACCTCGCCCTGCGCGCCGGCGAACTGCACGTTGAAAACGGGTAGGACGGGCGCGCTCGTGATGTACAACGCCTCGCATTTCCCCCCACTCAGCCGTGACCGGTAGTGTTGGCCCACAGCCACTTTCGGGGTTTCGGACGACTCTGGAGACCCTTCCGAGAGGAACACCCAGGAACCTCGTCGAATAGTCGCAAGGTCCCCTGCACCGAGGCACTGGTCGGCATCCACTGTCGTCGTGAAGGATTTGTGCATCACTACATACACAGCGGTACTCACATTGCCTGCAACTTCGGGCGGAGCTGCCGATGCCTGCGCTATTGGTGTCAGGATCAAGAGTGCTACAGCGATGGCGGCACGCACGAGCATGTGACGGCGCCGCAGGTGCTGAGCCGCGCGGCGCAGCTTGTTGTTGGCACTCATGGTTTTTCAGTCATGTTGTCTCTCGGGCCTTCTTCAGCGCGGCGTAGAGCTCGCGATATTGGGGATAGAACGACTCATAACGCTGGGCGTTGGCGGCGTCGGGCTCGATGGTGCGCGCCGTCCGCACCATGGCCGCGGCGCCTTCCTCGATGCTGTCGAAGCGCTCGGCGCCATGGGCGGCCAGGATCGCGCAACCGAGGGCAGGGGCGTCCGACACCTCGGTCAGCGCCAGCGGCGCGCCGATCGTGTCTGCGTGGATCTGCAGCCAGAGCGGCGATTGGGTCGCGCCGCCGGCCACCACGATGCGGTTGGGCGTGAAGGCCCCGCCGAAATTCTCGACGATCAGCTTGGTGCCGAGGCAGATGCCTTCCATGATCGCGCGATAGACGTGCGCCGGCGTGTGCTTCAAAGTCAGCCCGGTAATCGCCCCGCGCGACAGGGCGTCGGTGTAGGGCGTGCGGTTGCCCTGGAAGTGGTCCAGCACCAGCAGGCCTTCACAGCCGGGCTCGATCTGTGCCGCTTCGTCATTCAGCGCGTCGAGCGTGGTGTTCGGAGCGAAGTGGCGCTTGAACCAGGCGATGACCGATCCGGTTGACGTCTGGCCGCCTTCGATCACCGGCTTGTCGGGATAGACGGCGTCCATGTAGGTGCCCCAGATGCCGGGTCCGTGGACCTCGCGCGCGGCGATGCCGAGATGCAGGTGCGATGAGCCGGTGATGAGCGCCATCTCGCCCGGCTCGGTGACGCCGAGGCCGATCACGCCAATGAAGGCATCGGCGCCGCCTTGCACCACCGGAATGCCGGACTTGAGGCCGAGATGCTCAGCCGCGGATTTGGTGAGGGAGTCGATTACGTCGCCTGGCCGCACGATCGCCGGCGGCCATTTCTGTTCGAGCTCGGCGAGATCGAGCTTCCCCAGTAGCGACAGCGGCAAGCCGCCTTCGCGGCTCTGATAGTGCCAGCGCACCGACGCGTTGTTGAGCGAGGCGACCCAGCGGCCGGTCAGGCGCCAGTTGATGTAGTCCTGATACTCGCAGATGTGCGCGGCGTGGCTGAACAGCTCCGGCTGGTTGCGTTTCATCCAGAGGGATTTCGGGATCATCCACTCGGCGGAGACGGGTCCTCTGCCGTCGCTGTTGATGCGCAGGGCGGGATCGCCACTGGCAGCGACATCGGCGGCCTCCGCAGCCGAGCGCACATCCATCCAGATCATGGCGGGGCGCAGCGGCGTGCCCTCCGCATCCACCGCGACGACCGAGCAGCACGTGGTGTCGATGCACAACGCGATCACCTGATCGGCGGAAGTACCGGAAGCTTTGAGCGCTCCACGCGCTGCTTCGCCGAGGCAGCGCCACCAATCCTCCGGGTTCTGCTCCGCCCAACTCGGCTCCGGGAAGTGGGTCTGATAGGCGCTGGCGTGCGAGCCTGCGGGCCAGCCGTCCAGGTCGAACACGATCGCGCGGATGCTCTCCGTCCCGCCGTCGACGCCCAACAAATAGGCCATGCAATCCCCTGACTTTCTGGCCGTGAGGCGCACTAAAGCATAGGGACGGCGAATTGCAATGGCGGTCAGTTGAAGAAGAGGGGGTCCGTCGCGAACAAGCGCTTGGCGCCGACGAACGTCCGCCAGCGCGCAACCATTCCTGTCCGTCCGTGTACGTACGTTCGCCGTACTACGAAGTGATCGGCAACTGCGCGCAGAGCTGACTGAGGGAAGATGCTGTGGCAGCCAAAGCGAAGCGCATCGAGCTTCACGCGGAGCAAGCGACCTTGGACGCATCCAGCGCGCCGCTAACCATGTCCATGAGCAGGCATCACTGGGACATTCGGTATACACCGACGACTCGGCCCGCCGACTCGCCGATAATCTACTGACCTGCGACCGGACGGCATGTCGATTGAGGCTGTGTACCGCATGATCGCCTAGCGCGGAACCGATCGACCGTCGACCGACCCGCCGCACAACTGACTATCACTTCGATTGGAGTAGCCGTGATCACGATTCTTATTGAGTAACATCCGCAAACGTGGGGAGACGGCGGGGATTCTTTGCAGAGCTTCAGCACCAACAGCGGTTAGCCGAGCAGCGACAGCGTCGCGAATACAATGCGGCCGTCCAGGCTCACAATCGAGCGGCCCGCGAGGCTGAACGAGCGCAACGTGAGTATGACCGCGCCGTAGCAGCGGCCGATCGAGAGTCAAGGACTGCTTACGCCGCAGCACGCCGTGCCCAGGCTGAACGCCGTACAGCGCAAGCTTTAGACGTATTCGAGCAGATCGACTCCATCCTGGCCGCGACGTTAGACGTCGACGATTATGTCGACCTCGAGTCACTGAAGTTGACGGTGGGACACCCACCGTTTCCGCGGGCAGACCTCATGACGTCGCTTCCTAAGCCAGCCTTGAACCGAGCACCAGCCGAGCCTCAGTTCGTTCCGCCGCCCCCGCCCACTGGCCTTTCAAAGGTGTTCAGTAAGCAAAAGCATGCCCAGGAGACCGCCCAAGCGCATGCAGCATGGGCTCGCCAACACCAACAGTGGCATGACTACGTTCATCGCCAACTCCCGGCCAAGAACGCTGCACTGCTCGAGGCTTATGCGAATGCTGAACAGAAGCGGGCGAGTGAACTCGCTGCCGCGCGGGCTGAGTACCGTGCCGCCTGCGCCGAGCGCGAACGCAACGTCCAGCAGACCAACGCAAGCATCGATGAATACATAGCCGCACTCGCCTCGAACGATCCGCAGGCCGTTAATGAGTACGTCGGTATCGTCTTGGGCAACTCGGCTTACCCCGAAGCATTTGACGTCGAGCACGACTACGAGTTCGACGCCGAACTTGGCGAGCTAACCGTAGCCGCCAACGTGCCGCCGCCGTCGGCAGTACCAAACGTCAAGGTTTACAAGTTCATTGGCGGCTCCGATGAGGTGCGTGAGACGTTGTGCACGCAGAAGGAGCAGCGCGAGAGGTACAACGGTGCCGTGGCCGCCGTGGCAATCCGCACGTTTCACGAAGTCTTCGAAAGCGACCGCGAAGAGCGCATCAAGACAATCTCGCTGACGGTTCAAACAGTAGGCATCAACCCGGCGACGGGAAATATGGACACATTTCCACTTGTTGCGGCCGCCGCAGACCGTTACGAGTTCCTTCAATACGACCTTCGCAACGTCGACCCCGCGCAGACATTGGTTCTGATGCGGGCATCTCTGTCCAAGAACGCCTTTGACCTGAAGCCGATTAGCACAGCCCGTGGAATCCGATGACCCACCGGATTGAAGACTCGGACTCCAACCTGATCGTTCTTGCACAAGAGAACCGGGTACTGCGGGAACAGTACGACGACGCATTGGTCCGAATCGAGAGGCTGGAACGCGGCGTCGAGGCGCTTCACGACGTCGGCATCTACAGCTACAGGCATCCGCTCGAATCTGCTGTCGCATACCAGGATGCCCTCGCAGCGATCAACTCCGAGATCAGAACGCAGATTGCCGGCGGGCATGCTATTGAAGCATCGACGCGCTTCACGTTCGACAACTCGCTTGCCAAGGGTCGCAAGATGACTGCAGACCTCGCCAAACTCATGTTGCGTGCGTATAACGCCGAAGCCGAGAACTGCGTGCGGTACGTCAAGGCAGGCAACCTCCATGCGGCCGAGAAACGACTCGCCAACGCCGCGTCGGCGATTGCGCGCTACGCATCCATGATGGAGATGCATATCAATCCCGACTACCACGCGTTGCGGTTGCGCGAGCTCGAGCTCACCGCTGACTACCAGATGAAGGTGCAAGAGGAGAAGGAGGTGGCACGCGAAGAGCGGGCACGCCTCCGCGAGGAACAGCAAGCGGAAAAGGAGCTCCGCGCAGAGCGCGAACGCCTGGAGAAGGAACGCGCTCATTACGCGACCGTCCTTCAAGCCTTACTCGACGGCGATCGCGAGCATGAACGTTTCGAGATGGAAACGAAGATCGCTGAGATCGACAGACGGATCGCCGAGAACGACTATCGCACCGCCAATATCCGTGCCGGCTACGTCTACGTCATCAGCAACATCGGTTCGTTCGGATCGCGCATAGTCAAGATCGGGATGACCCGGCGCCTAGACCCTATGGACAGAGTCCGCGAACTAGGCGACGCCTCGGTGCCCTTCGGTTTCGACGTGCACGCGTTGTTCTTCTCCGAAGACGCCGTTGGCGTGGAAGCGCAACTACACCGCAGATTCGCCGAAAGTCGTGTCAACAGAATCAATCTGAGACGCGAATACTTCTACACCACCCCCGGTGAGGTCAAAGTCGCGCTCGGCGAAATTACGGGAAATCTGCTCGAATTCAACGAGCGCGTCGACGCGGAACAGTATCGGCTGAGTGAATCGATGCGATTGACGGAGCAGCGTTCAAGCGGCGATTCGTTTGACGCCTAGATCGCGCTTCCGGATCGGGGGTCGTCCAGCAGCGCACGCTCGTCCCACCCCTGACGGTGCGGATCTCGCCCGCAAGCGATGCCCCGCGACGACGTTCACCGTCGGTTGCCGCGCCTTCCATTCGAAGACTCGACCGCCAAAGTTGCCGTAGCGAGGAAGTCGCGGAATTCACGCCATGACTGAAACCGGGGACGCGGCCAACTTCCGATTCGGTGTTCAGCACATCCGCGTCGGCGACGGAGAGCTATTCGACATTGGCCGCCCAGGAACGGTGACCGTAGTGGTCGGCTCCAATAACGTGGGGAAATCAACACTCCTGACGCAGATTCACGCCCACCTGATGAATCCGCAGCAGGTTCACCAGTCAGCCTCGGACCCGCTCGTATAGAGCACAGCTAGCTGCACCGAGTTCTTCGACGGTGACCCCTTGTAGCGGAACCCGCCCTGATTACCCATCGGCAGCAGCCGCGCAAGTGGGTCGTCTCCGGCGTCACCCCGGGTTCCGCCGAGATAGACGGTATCGACGCGCAGGTCGGTGGTCGCGAGGTCATCAAAGGAGACTGCGCCGGTCATGCTCGCAGACTAGTCGCCAGCGCACAGCCCACGATTGTCCGTGGGGCGGGATCGTCGAACGGTCATGAGACGTCGTGAGAATGGGTAGCGTCGTCGGAATGATCGAGCCAAGCAACATCTATAAGCCTGGACTGGTGGTCGCGTGGGCGATAGCCGCCGCTGGACTTGCGCTCGGACTCTCGGCACCCGCGAACGCGGACATCACTCCAAATCACGACAGTATGATCACTACCAATGCCTGCGAAGATATATTGCTGGGCTGGTCGGACGGTCAAATCCTCGACAACCTTGCGCAGAGGTATGGAGTTTCAAGTCAACAAGCCCTGCAGGTCATAAGCGAGATTCGCATTCCTGGGAACTGCCAGTACGACGAGAATTTCTGACGACCATGAACAAATTGTTGGCCGTCGTCGCTGCCACCTGGGGGCCGCCCCCTCAGCCCATGCTGATGCCTACTGCGAACTCGGCAACCTCCTGATCCCGCAGGAAGTGCACCATGTGGGCACATACCGGGACGCCACCTGTGCGATGGTTGCCGACATTGTCACGACTAGTGACGACAGCGACTGCCTTCGTGCAGTGACGGGCTATGTCGTGAGTCGCGGATACGATCCGTATGTAGGCAAGGACATCGCCTTTCACGACTGTTGAATCTTCTTCGGGCACTCAGAAGCAGAGTCCGCACGGCGGAATCATGGTCCCCACTTCGCGGCTTGCCCAGTCATCAAGTGCCAGCCGCCGCACTGCGCATACCTTCACGTACTCACCCACGAAGACATCTCCACGTGCGGGTTGACCGTTAATCGTGTGGCAGTCGGCTTGGTGCAGGATCGCGTCGCCGACGGACAGTCGATTCGCTCGTCGCACTTGCGAGCGCAGTCTGCACTCGAACTAGCAGGATTGGGAGGTGCGGACCTGCCTGTGCTCGCGTGGTCCGGACAGGCCGACCCCGCCAACACCATGTTGGTGCGTCCGCCAAGCACCGAAGGGCCGTAACAGGCCCGCCGTTGCTATCAGCGTTGCTATCCGAGGTGACTTCAACGCAATCGAGGCGGCTCCGGATAACTTCGAAACCGCCTCTGACCTGATCTAACCTTGGTCGGTCTGACAGGATTTGAACCTGCGACCACTTGACCCCCAGCCTACAAAAGCCCGTTCGAACGGGTTCGCGGCGGTACGCATGATGCCCTCTTTGCGCAGTTCAGTGCGCAATCCGAGCCGAGGCGAACCGATCCGGCCCGAACCGGTTGGGACCGAATTTTGGACCTGGTTGGCGCACCGGTTGGGCCACGGGCGCGCGTCGACGTGCTAGCGCGAGTGACGAGCTACGTTCGGTGAATCGGGAGGTGGGGGCGACCCTGTTCAGGCTGACGATTCACACGCAGGGCGACGTCTTCGAGGACTACGCGCGCGACGAGGTGGCGCGGATACTTCGCGCGGCGGCCGACCTCGTGGAGTACGTGGGCCCCGTCTTCGGCGTCTGCCGGGACCGCTTCGACAACGCGGTGGGTCGCTGGGTACTCGTGGGGTGCGACGAGTCCCGTCATCCCGTCGCCCACCGAACCGCGGACGGGTGCAGCAAGTGCGGCTGCACGGAGCTTTTCGTGCCCGAAGACTTGTTCAAGTGCGACGAGTAGTTCGG
>Ga0207668_10002652_pt1 | contig 10471 bp, 9 predicted proteins | sample KBSS43metaG_FD_184323 | JGI IMG/M metagenome (GOLD analysis project Ga0207668, IMG submission 184323) | Switchgrass rhizosphere microbial communities from Kellogg Biological Station, Michigan, USA - KBS S4-3 metaG (SPAdes) (version 2) | ecosystem: Host-associated > Plants > Roots > Rhizosphere >... | reverse complement strand
GTCCGCCTCCCGCCCGCCGATCTGATGCAAGGTGCGGCCGTCATCGGACACCTCCGCCCGCCGCAACAGCCCACCAACGGACAACAACGCCCGCCCCGCCGTACGCGACATATCGCTCATTCCCGGGCCAGGCCCTGCTCTTCAGACGGCTGTCGGATCGAGTCGATTGCCGCCGCCGAGCCCACTCGCGCTCGTACGGCGTCGACGGCCTCCCAGTCGGCGGTCCGCAGACCGGTCAGGGCCGCCGGAAACACCCCGTCCTGCTCCTTGAGGATGTGCTCACGCAACATCTCCACCATCGTCAAGAACCGATCCGGCCAACCCGGCTCAGCCGGCACCCCGGCTGCCGCCGCGTCGAGTACCGCCTCGACCCGGCGGTGCTCCGCACGCAGCGCGGCAACTTGATCGGGGAAGTCATCGTCCAGAGCCGGGAACAGTCCCTGCTCCTCGACCTGGGTGTGCGGGCCGAGGATCACGGCGATCCGCCGCGCGATCACCGCCATCGCGGCCACATCCCCCGCGCCGTGGGCCGCCCGCACCTGACTGACGAGCGCGACGACCGCATCATGTTCCCGGGTCAGCTCGGCGATGGCCGGCACGGCCTGACAACCGCAGTACTCACACATCGGACGGCACCCGGCCGGACGGGATGATCACAGGCCGCGCGGACTTGCGGACCGCGGTGACTGTCAACAGCAGCGCCGCGGCCGCGACGACCGCGAGCAGGATCAAGCCGATCGCGTACGAGCCGTACCGGGTGTAGACGGCACCCATCAGCAGCGGCGGAACGAACCCGCCGAGGCCGCCGGCCGCACCGACGACACCGGTGACAGAACCCACCTTGTTCGCGGGCGAGAGCAGCGCCACCAAGGCGAACGTCGCGCCGCTTCCGGCGCCCAACGCCGCGGCCATGGCCAGGAACGCCGCCGTCCCGATCGGCGCCAGCTCCAGAGTGAAGGCCTGCGCCACCGCACCGAGCCCGACCACCGGCAGTGCGACATACAGCACCAGGGTCGGCCCGAACCGGTCCGACAGCCAGCCGCCGGCCGGGCGCATGACGACCGCCAGCAGCACGAATCCGGCCATCCGGTTGGCCGCGTCGGCCTGGCTCAGCGCGTACGCGGTCTTCAGGTAGGCGGGCAGATAGACCGAGAACGCGACGTAGCCGCCGAAGACGACCGCGTACAGCACCGAGGCGTGCCAGGTGATCCGCAGCCGCAGCGTCGCAGCCAGCCGGCGGGCCAACGGCCCGGTCGGCACCTGCCGGCTCGGCGCGTCGCGCAGCAGCAGGGCCGCTAGGACGGCGTAGCCGGCCAGCACACCTGCGGTTACCAGGAAGGGTGTTGCGGTGCTGTACGCCGCGACGAGTCTGACCGTGGTGAGCGCGCTGATGGCGGTTCCGCCCATGCCCATGCCGAAGACGCCGACGGCCAGGCCCCGCTTCGCCGGCGGAAACCAGGCGGTGACGAACGGAACCCCTATCGCGAAGCTCGTGCCGCCGACACCGAGGAAGAACCCGCCGACCAACAGACCGGCGAAGGAGGCATGCCCGGCCAGCCCGAGATACAGCACGGGCACGATCGTCGCGAGCGAGACCAGCGGAAACATGATCCGGCCACCGAACCGGTCCGTCAACGCACCGACCGGGATACGACCCAACGACCCGACCACCACCGGCACGGCCACCAGCAACGCCTGCTGGAACGGGGTCAGGTCCAGGGCATCCTTGAGCTTGGGCGCCAGCGGACTGAGCAACGCCCAGGCCCAGAAGTTCACCGCGAACCCCAGCGTGGCAAGGCCGAGCATCAACCAGCTCCGCGCCGTCGACGACCCTGTCGACGACGTAGAACGCACCGCCGGTGCCTGCTGACTCATCATCGCCTCATCTCTCGACGTCGTCGTCCGCGTCTCATCACCGAGCGGCAGACCAAGACGAGGGGCAAGCGGAGTGTGCGCGGTTCGGTCCAGGCTGTCCCGGGCCGCGTATCGGCCGGTGCGGGCGCACGAGTGGCAGGTTGGCCGACCCGGGAACGTCACCCCGACTGAGGGAGCGGATTAGACAGCGGTGGGCAGAGGGTCACCGGGGTCTCGAGCGACGAGTCTCACCGTACGCGCATTTCACGTGGTCGGCCTCGCCGAGGTGGTCCAGAGCTGTTCGGGTGAGGCCCAGCCGCGTCTGCACTCGACGGCGGCCGGCTCTCTGATCGTCCTACCGCGAGGGCCCCCGTGCAGACGTTTGGCGAGTAGGGTGTGGATTGCTACCGCATCGACGTGCGCACCGTGTCGGGCCCGAAACGCCCGTCACCGTCGGTTGGTTGCCTTCCCGGCCAACGGGTCCAGACCCTGCCCGCCCCACGACGCATTCCCCTGTCTGGACAGAGCAGTTGGGCTGGAGGAACCATGTTCACCACCTGTTCACCGCTGACCCCGTCGGCGCAGTTGTACATCGACACCAGCAACGTCATGCCGGGCACCGTTCGGGTCGCCGTGGCCGGAGAGATCGACCTGTCGACGTCCGACGTACTGCACGCCGGACTGCTCGCCGTGTTGTCCTCGCAGGTTCCCGAGCGAATCGACATTGACCTCGCCAAGGTCACCTTTATGGACTGCGGCGGGCTCACCGTCCTCGTCGCCGTTGGCAAAGCCGCCGCCCGCACGGGATGCCAACTGCGGATCACGAACCCACAACCCATCGTCCGTCGAGTCCTCGACCTGACCGGACTACTCGACGTCCTCACCGCCCGGTTCGAGCAGACACCGCTCGTAGCGGCCAGATCCGCACCTGAATCCCCGGTCGGCTCAGCTGCCAGGAACGTGACCAGATCTGTTGACCTCCTGGTCGCTATCTAACCGAAGCCCCGGCATCTCGTCGGCCTGTCCATCAACCGCGATCGAGAGAAGGTCAGGGTCTTCCAGGCCGGTCGGTGGCATGTGCCCAGACGCCGGTGCTCGCTGTGACCGACAGCCAGAGACGATGCCGTGGCCTCGCGGCACCAGGGCTGCATCGTGGTCGTCGATCCACAACCACTGTGACGCTTGCCGCGACGGTCCAACGCACCGCGGCGAGCCGGCCGCGCTGAGCACCGCCAGCACCTGATGCGGTCGGTTCACCGCCGCGTTCGTCTTGCAGTGACGGCGTCAGGTAGCGGCGCCGCCGCGCTGGTCAGTACCGTGCACTGCCGACGGGGGGTGGGAAGCGGCAGGGGGTATCGGAAAGAGGGACCGCGCCACTGCACGGGGTAGCAAACCGCAAGCACCTCGGGGGTACGGTGAGCCGGCCGCTCGTGGTGGCGGGGTTGCACCCGCTGGTCTGCGGTAGGGTTTGCGAGTCAGCGGCACGTTGACGTCCCGCTGCCCCGGACCCCGGCAGACTCCGCTCGTGAAGGGTGCGGCCATGTGTGGTGCCGTGGGTGACCTCAGGTGTATCCCGGCTGCCGGTCTGCTGTCCGGCGGTGATCTCCGTGTCGATGGTCCCGGTGCCGGCTGATCCGATTGTCGCTCGGCTGTGCCGGCTCTGCCAGCGTGCGGTCAGCTCCCTGTCCGCCACGGGTGCCGGGCTGTCTGTGGTCGCCCGGGACAACCAGTTCAGCCTGCTCGCCGCGGCGGATCCGGCCAGCGAGCGCCTGGAAGAGCTGCAACTGGTTCTCGGCGAAGGCCCGTGTATCGATGCCGCGGCCGCCCGTCGGCCGGTGCTGATCGCCGATCTCGGGTGGGATGGGCCCACCCGCTGGCCGGTGTACGCAGGCGCGGGGCACGACGCCGGAATCCGCGCCATCTTCGCCTTCCCGCTGCAGGTAGGTGCCGCGCAGCTCGGCGTGCTGGACTTGTTCCGGGCCGTGCCGGGCCCGCTGTCCGGCCCCGAGTTGCGCCGCGCGTTCGACCTCGCCGACGAGGCGGTCACGCTCCTGCTCGACGACCAGGGGCACGACGGCGACGAGCGGTCGAGCGGTGAGGCCATGGCCGGCTCGGTCGAATTGTTTCAGGCGCAGGGCATGGTGATGATTCAAATCGGCGGGACGCTTGCGGAGGCGATGGTCCGGATCCGTGCGCACGCGTACGCGCAGAATCGTCGTCTGATCGATGTCGCTCGCGACATCATCGGGCGTGACCTGTGGTTCGACCGGGACTAAGTGAAACGTGACGAGATGTCGGATGCCTGGGAGGCACCAATGAGCACGGTATCCGCCGAACGGCTTTCGAAGATCTTCGTCGAGGTGGCCGACACGTTGGTGGACGATTTCGACCTGCTGGATTTTCTGCAGATGCTCACGGTGCGCACTGCGGGTTTGGTTGGCGCGTCCGCGGTCGGTCTGCTGCTGGCCGACCAGCGCGGCCGGTTGCAGTTCATGGCCGCCTCGGACGAGCGGGCCCGGATCCTGGAGGTCTTCCAGGTGCAGGCCAGCGAGGGGCCGTGCTTCGACGCGTTTCGTACCGGAGAGCCCGTGCTGAATGCGGATCTCCAGGCTGCGGGGCAGCGCTGGCCCGGCTTCGCCCGGCAGGCACTGTCCGTCGGGTTCCGCTCGGTGCACGCGTTCCCGATGCGGGTGCGCCGCGAGATCATCGGTGCGTTGAACGTGTTCGGCAGCGCGGTGGGCGGCAACTTCGACGCCGCGGACGTGCAGATCGTGCAGGCGCTTACCGATGTGGCCGCGATCGGGCTGCTGCAGGAACGGGCCATCCGGCGCGGTGAGGTGCTCACCGAGCAGTTGCAGGGCGCTCTCAACAGCCGGATAGTCATCGAGCAGGCCAAGGGGGCAATCGCGCAGGCACACGGCCTCTCCGTTGACGCGGCGTTTACCGTGCTGCGCGGTTACGCCCGCCGCACCAACCGGAAGCTGACCGAGGTAGCCCAGGAGATGCTCGCCGATCCGGACAAGCTGGCCGCCCTGACCGAGCGGTGACCGGCGGCGGATACTACGTGTGTGGTTGTGCGACAGCCGTTGACCGCGCGGGCGCCCTGGCCCGGAGCAGGTACGGGATCGTGGCCAGCCCGGCGACGGTGACGGCGGTGCCCATGAGTATCGGGAGCCACGCGCTGGTGGTCGGTGTGGTGGTGGCGATGTCGAACACGGCGTGGAAGACCGCGACGACCAGGATGCTGGCACGGCCCGCCAGGTACAGCCAGGCGAGGACGAGAGAGGCGACGAGCAGGCTGAAGTAGAAGCCGATGAAGCCGACGGCGGGCATGGCCCGGTACGTAGGTGTGATCGCGAACAGCGGCACATGCCACAGCGCCCAGACGACCGACACGGCGACCGCGGCGGTCAGGGGGCTATGCCGGCGCTGCAATGCGGGCTGCAGAAAGCCGCGCCAGCCGATCTCCTCGCCGTAGCCGTAGAACAGCAGGTTCGCCGCCCAATAGACGGCGATCGGCAGGGCCGGATACTCGACACTGGCCCCGAAGCGGCCCAGCGACGGCCAGACACCGTCGATGATCCTGGCGGCGCCGACGGCGATGCCGAACAGTGCCAGCGGTCCGAGTGCCGCGACCGTGAGCCAGCCGAGGCGTCCGCGCCACGCGACGCACCGGCGCAGCAGCAGCCCGACTCCGGTGCGTCCGTGCCGCGCGGCGATCACCAGCAACGCGCCCACGGCAGGCCCGAGCCCGCCGAGCAGGTGCAGGTAAGGCCACGCTGTCCAGCTCACCCAGTGTTGCCGGCCGGCCAGCAGCGGCAGCCAGCACGCCCACGCCCACCCGTAGGCGACCAGGACGAACCACCCGACCGGATGCCGCGCCACTACAGCGGTGGGCGTGACGGGCTGACTCATTGCACGCCGCTCGCCGATGTCCCGGGTGGGCGGATGAGGCGGTCCAGGCGGATGGCGGCGTAGCCGAGGCCGGCGGCGACGCCGACGATGAGCAGGTCCGTCACGTCGACCGGTTTCGTGCCGAGCAGGTCGCGCAGGGGTGGCAGGTACACGGCGGCGAGTTGCAGCAGCAGCGCGCCGGCGACGGCGACCAGCAGCATCGGGTTGGTGCGGGTACCGGGTCGGGCCCGTGAGCCGAGGGCGACGGCGAGTTGGGTGGCGCCGAGGGCGAGGAAGGTCAGGGTCTGCCAGGGCCGGTCGGTGGCGTGTGCCCAGACGCCGGTGCCGAGGGTGACGGCGGCGATGACGGTGCCGATGCGGGCGATGCGCTGCCACAGCCCGGCGCCGAGGACGGTCTCGTCGGGCGGTCGTGGCGGGTGGTGCATGGCGTCGGGGTTGCCGGGTTCGCTGCCGAGGGCGAGGCCGGGCAGGCCGTGGGTGAGCAGGTTGATCCACAGCAGTTGGGCGGGCAGCAGCGGCAGGGTCAGCCCGAACAGCGGCCCGGCGAGCATGACCAGGATCTCGGCGGTGCCGCCGGACAGGGCGTAGAGCAGGAACCGGCGGATGTTGGCGTAGACGCGGCGGCCTTCTTCGGTGGCGGCGACGACGGTGCCGAGCTCGTCGTCGGCCAGGACGAGGTCGGCTGCCTGGCGGGCTACTTCGGTGCCGCGGCGGCCCATGGCGACGCCGATGTCGGCGGCGTGCAGGGCGGGGCCGTCGTTGACGCCGTCGCCGGTCATCGCGACGACCTCGCCGCGGGCGCGTAGCGCGTTGATGATGGCGACCTTTTGGTGCGGGGTAGCGCGGGCGAAGACCCGGATGCCGTGTTCGGCTTGCGGGCCGGGGTCGTCGGTGCGGCAGTCGACGATCGGATCACCGGCCGCGATGATGCCCAGGTCGGCGGCGATCGCACCCGCGGTGGCCGGATGGTCGCCGGTGATCAGGATCGGTGTGATGCCGGCGTTCCGGCAGGCTTCGATGGTGGCTGCGGCGGAAGTCCGGGGCGGGTCGAGGATCGCCAGGAGGCCGAGCAGGTGCAGGCCCTGTTCGGGATCCCCGCGATCGTCGGCGCGGTCGGCTTGGGCGACCGCGAGGACCCGGAATCCCTCTGCGGCCAGGGTTTCCGCCCTGGTCGCGGCGCGGCGCAGCAGGTCCGGGTGATCGTTCATGATCGGTGGGCGCAGCAGCGTTTCCGGGGCGCCCTTGCAGATGATCCGGACGCCGCCGTCGGGTTGCCGGTGGACGGTCGTCATCCGCTTGCGGTCGCTGTCGAAGGGCACCTCGGCTCGCCTCGGCAGGCCGGCGCGCAGTGCGGTGTGGTCGATGCCGAGCTTGTTCGCGGCGGTAAGCAGGGCGACTTCGGTGGGGTCGCCGATGGGTAGCCATTCGTTGCTCGCGTCGTCGGGTGGGCGTAGGGCGGCGTCGTTGCACAGCACGGCGGCGCGCAGCAACTCCGCGAGTTCGGGTGCGTCGGCGGCCGTGACGGCGTCCCCGTCGCGGCGGATCTCTCCGCCGGGCCCGTATCCGGTGCCGCTGATGACAGCGTCGCCTGCGGCGGTCCACAGCCGGCGTACGACCATGGTGCCCTCGGTCAGGGTGCCCGTCTTGTCGGTGGCCAGGACGGTGACCGAGCCGAGGGTTTCCACGGCCGGAAGCCGGCGGATGAGGGCGTGCCGGGCGGTCATCCGCCGTGCGCCCAGGGCCAGGCTGAGGGTGACCACCGCCGGCAGCGATTCGGGGACGGCGGCGACGACGAGACTGATCGCGGTGATGATCATCAGTTCGAGGGGATGCCCCCGGACCAGGCCAAGGGCGAGGACCACTGTGCACAGCACCACCGCGGCGCCGGCCAGGATGCGTCCCACACCGGCCAGGCGTCGTTGCAGTGGGGTGAGCCCGGAGGCGGTGACGAGCATCGCGGCGATGCGGCCCATCGCGCTGGCCGGTCCGGTGGCGGTCACCACCGCCTGGCCACGGCCGCGCAGGACGACGGTGCCCGCGGACACGACCGCGTCCGGGTGCCCCGGGTCGGTCCGGGGACGTTTGTCGACGGGCGTGGATTCGCCGGTCAGTGCCGCTTCGTCGAGGAGGAAGGCGGCTGCCTGTACGACGTGGGCGTCGGCGGGCACGATGTCGCCTTCGGCGAGCACGAGCAGGTCCCCGACGACGAGGTCGGCGGCGGGTACCTCGCGGTGGGTGCCGTCGCGGATCACCCGGGCGTCGGGGGCGGTCAGCTGGGACAGGGCGGTGATCGCTCGTTCGGCTTTGACTTCCTGGATGACGCCGACGGTGGTGTTGGCCACGATGACGAACAGGATGACGGCGGCGTCGGTGACGTCGCGGGTGGCGATGGTGAACCCGGCGGCGGCGAGCAGGACCAGCACGAGCGGATCGCGCAGTTGGGTCACGATGCGGCGCCACAGGGCGGTGGGCCGGCGCTGGGGCAGCGTGTTGGCGCCGTCGTGGGCCAACCGGGCGGCGGCGTCCTGTGACGACAACCCCGAGTTCGGAGCCTTCCTAGGTGCGAGGTCGGTGCTCACGTTGTTTCCCTCGGTCAGCGGCGTCGGTGCGGCGCGGCTCATAGCCGGCGGGCGAGTGTGGCGAGCATGGTCTGCACGATCGGTTCGCTCTGTGGGATGCATTGGCAGTCGGCGCCGTCGCGGTGCCAGGTGATGAGGTATTGGAGGGCAAGTTGGTTGATTCGGTTGCCGGGCTGGTTCGGGCTGGGCCGGGTGGGCGATGTGTGCATCGCGGTCATCGCCTTTGGGATGGAGGGTGTTTCAGCAGGGCCGCGTCGGTTCAGGCGCGGTCGATGATCTGCTCGGCCGGCAGGCGGGAAGTCTGCGGCGTGCCGGTGTCTGCGGGGTCGATCGTGCCGAGGCGCAGTACCAGACAGGGGTAGCCGACACTGGCGATCATCGCGCGCATCGCCTGACGGGTGGCGATCACTTCGATCGGGGCGCTGTGTGGGACCACGGACACGCCGTGTTCGGTGGCGGTGAGCCAGCCGGCGGACAGCGCTTCGCCGGCGCGTAGCCAGGCGAGCGGTTCGTCGGTGTTGCCGTAGAGCATGACGAACACGGCCGCCTTGTCGTGCCCGGCGCTGACGGGTAGGTCACCGTGGTGGCCGAAGTCCCGGCTCGGCACCGTGGTCTGTGTGGCGCGGTTGGGGATGGCGGCATCGGGGATCCCGGTACCGGCGGGCCGGGCGGCACCGGTCCAGTACGCGAGTTCGGCCTGCCAGGCGGGGTCCGCGGCTTCGCTGCGCTGCGCGTGATCAGCGGCGGCTGCCAGTTCGAGGATGTCGTCAGGGCGCAACGTGTGCAGTCCGGTGTGTTGCTCCTCGACGGCCGCGGCGATGGCCGCCAGGGCGGCCGGATCGACCGGTGGGCCGGTGACCGGGCGCCGGTCGGTGTGCCGCAACGGAATGGTTCGCAGGTGCAGGACCGAGGGCGGATCGACCGGTGCCCGGCCTTCGAGGTGGAGCCGGGCGAGCAGGTCAGGCTCGGCGTCGCGGGGCATGCGGGTCACGGTGACCTGCCAGCCTTGCGCGGCCGCGGCGACTCGGGCGTGGTGCAGTGCGACGCCGCAGCTGACTGTCGCCAGACGGGCGTCGGGGTCGCTGACCTGCAGGACCCGGCTGCGTACGAGGTGCAGATCCAGCGTGTCCGCGGTGAGCCGCCACCGCCACGGCTGGGTGTTGTGGATCGACGGGGCGTATCCGGCGGCTGATGCCGCTTCGGCCAGGGCATGGCTGGCGAGTTGTTTGTCGGTGGGGTGGGTCAGGGCGTCGCTGTCCATGATGGGCCTCCTCGCGGTGTCGGTCATGTTGTCGGCCAGGTCCAGTCGCGGATCTCGGGCAGGTCTTCGCCGGTGCGGCGGACGTAGGCGCGGTGTTCGGCGCGTTTGTCGACCATCTGCTGGCGCAGGACGGCGGCCTTGCGGCCGAGGTCGGGGACGCGGTCGATGACGTCCATGACGAGGTGGAAGCGGTCCATGTCGTTGACGACGAGCATGTCGAACGGCGTGGTGGTGGTGCCCTCCTCCTTGTATCCGCGCACGTGCAGGTTGTGGTGGTTGGTGCGCCGGTAGGTCAGGCGGTGGATCAGCCACGGGTAGCCGTGGTAGGCCATGATGATCGGCCGGTCGGTGGTGAAGATGGCGTCGAACTCGGGGTCCGACAGCCCGTGCGGGTGCTCCGAGTCGGGTTCCAGCCGCATCAGGTCGACCACGTTGACGACTCGTACCTTCAGGTCGGGCAGGTGTTGTCGGAGCAGGTCGGTCGCGGCGAGGATTTCCATGGTCGGCACGTCACCGGCGGCGACGAGGACCACGTCGGGGTCGCCGTCGTCGTTGCTCGCCCGGTCCCAGATGCCCAGGCCGCGGGCGCAGTGCAGGACGGCGTCGTCCATGCCGAGCCAGGTCGGGGCGGGTTGTTTGCCGGCGACGATGACGTTGACGTAGTCGCGGCTGCGCAGGCAGTGGTCGGCGACCGAGAGCAGGGTGTTGGCGTCCGGCGGTAGGTAGACCCGGACGACTTCGGCCTTCTTGTTGACGACGTGGTCGATGAAGCCGGGGTCCTGGTGGGAAGTGCCGTTGTGGTCCTGGCGCCAGACGTGTGAGGTGAGCAGGTAGTTCAGCGACGGGACGGGTTTGCGCCAGC
>Ga0207668_10002651_pt1 | contig 10472 bp, 9 predicted proteins | sample KBSS43metaG_FD_184323 | JGI IMG/M metagenome (GOLD analysis project Ga0207668, IMG submission 184323) | Switchgrass rhizosphere microbial communities from Kellogg Biological Station, Michigan, USA - KBS S4-3 metaG (SPAdes) (version 2) | ecosystem: Host-associated > Plants > Roots > Rhizosphere >... | reverse complement strand
GCAAAGGAAAACCGTCAGCGCGAATACCAGCAGAAGTTTGCGGCGAAAGCTCAAGGCTTCCCCGTTTCCAGCCAGACATCCTGCAAACGCCAGCTGCCATCGGGATCTTCCCGCCAACCCATCACGTTTGCCCCCAATGCAACCGCAGTGCGCAGATGCAGCAGGGGAACTACGCGCTGCGATTGCAATAACGCACTCTCCGCTGCGTACGCCGTGGATGCGCTTGCACTCGGCTGCAGGGGTTCGCCATCGAATTTCGGTTGCGGCAATCCCAGGCTACGGGCCAGCTCGCTGAGCGCAACCCAAGCATCGAGCGAGGGCAGCGGCACGCGGACCAGGCGTATGTCGGCGGCCGCGGTGGCTGTTGTTTGCAGCGTCAGTCCAGCGTCGCGCGCGTTCAGTGCGATACGCTCCGCGATGACTCGCGCCAGCGGGTCGGATGCATCGTAGCCCAGCGCCCAAACCGGCGCCTGCTGAACCTGGCCCCGCGCCTGCCGCGCACGCTGCAGGTCGATGGCGGTGGGAAAAAGGAACGCATAGCCGCTCATCCAGCCTGGCAGGAGCGTGCCGGCGGGTTCGCCTCCGTCCTGCAGCAGAACGTTGTTCATGGATTCGCGATCGATGCAGAGCGCCAGGGCCTCGCGCAATTTTCCATCTTCCGCCGATTGAATGTCCCGGCTGAAAACCAGCCCCATCCATTCCGAGGGCCGTGCGCTCTCCACCCGCCGGCCCTCCAGGACCGCGTGACGGGCCTGGTCCGGCGCGATTTCCACCAGGTCAGCCTTGCCCAGATCGAGCGCGATCATCTGCTCGCGAAAGCTCTTGCCCAGTTCGATCTCGATCGAGTCCAGAAACGCCCGTCCGCCCCAGTAATCGTCGCGGGCAGACAATGCCAGTTTCTTTCCCGGGTCCCAGCGCCCGATGGCGAAAGGGCCACTGCCGACAACCTTTCCGCCCGTGCGTTTGGCGATGCCATAGCGGGCCAGTGCCAGCACCGCGGGAAGGTCTGGAGTCGGAGCGTTGCACTCGATGATGACTGCTTCTCCGGCGGCGAAAACTTTCCAGTCGGGGTTGGCGGTGCGCAGGGAAGCCGCAACCGCATCGGAACTCACGGCTGTACCATCATGAAATGCAACTCCCCGTCGGATGCTGAACTGCCAGCGTCGATAGCCGGGATCGGCCTGCCATGAAGGTGAGAGCCCGGGCTGGGCCTGGCCGCGCGCGTCCACCGTGACTAGAGTGTCGAAGACCAGGCGCGAGAGGCTGGGCAACATCTCCCTTCCGCCCCGTTCGGATTCCGCAGGATCAAGCGAAACAGGCGCTTCCCCGATGGCCACGCGGAGGGTTCCGCCGTAGTGCGGGCGGGTGCGGGCCGGTGCCGCGATCACCAGAGACAAACTAACGGCCACAAGTAAGAGTGAGCCGGAAGGCCTCATATTCCCCCGTTTCCCAACTGTGCACCACCGCCACGACGCTGGTTCCGCCGGATCCTGTCCATAAGGCGGTGACCGCGCCGCCCACTTCGAGGGGAATGCTCGCGGCGACAGGCTCCCGTCCGATAGATTCGAAAGCTTGCACCTTATCGTTTCGGCCGGCACCGGCTCCAGTTGCCAGAACTTGCCAGCCCGACCCGCAGCCGCTGCGCAGGCTGGCAACGTCACTACCCCACTTCAGCTTCTCCATCACTTGATCGGTGACTCCGTCGAGCAGATGGACTTTCCCATCCACTGCCGCCAGCACCCACCACGTGGAGTGTTCGCGGGGAATGGCTGCCGCGGAGTAAAACGCCGGCGCTGTCGTTTGCGTGCCGGTTCCAGGAGAGAGGGTGCCACTGAAGAAATTGCGCGAGGACATAAAAGGCGCACTCTGGCTGAACCCGTCCGCCCCGATCGGCCAGGAATCGTTACTCTCGAAGCATGTCATGGCCAGGGCGGCGCTCCCGGAACCTCGACAATAGACGCCGGGCAACCAGGCATCAAAAAGATGACTGTTGTCCCCGTCCGTGCGCCATACCAGCCTTCCTCGCAGATCGCGTGGCCAGGGCCGGGAATGTGTAAGGGGAAGTGCTTGCTCAACTAGCCAGCGACTTTCCTGCATCCGGTACAACGTCACGCTATGCGCGTCCAGCACCAGCATGAGCGCGGGATTGCCCTCGATGACCGCGACATCCAGAATGGGTTCCGGCTGTGACCACAGGGAAATTTCGTGGAGCACCATCGCCGCGGCTGCGGGTTCTACGGCAAGGACCCCAGATCGCGGCAGGGAAACCATGACGACCGCAGGGGGATGCGCATCCTGTCTAATTTCAGCAACCCAGACGTAGCTATGCAGGTCCTCGGAGAGCGTGACCCGGACGCTTACGGCAGCCTGTTCGGCCGTAAGGAAACGGACTCCCGTCGCGGCAAGTTGAGTTAAAAGATTGCGCCTGATGTCGTCGCTCAGGGCGGCGTTCAGCGACGAGCGATTCAACACTTCCAGGGCCATGGTTTTCGGGCCGGTGGCCGATACGATCTTTCCTGCCAGCAACCCTTCGGCGCCAGCCCAGTTCTGCGCACTGGCTTCGACGAGGAACAGCAACGCAAAGAGGAGGCTGCTGAAAAATCGCGAAGAAAATGACGAGAGCATGCCTGGGATGCGCAAATTGACGTGCAAATTGATCCGTAAATTGGTGCGCAGATTGATGGGCGGATGGATGGACAAATTATAAACCGCATAGCGCATGGGCCCGGCTTCTGCGCCTGGTACTCTCTGGATTCGTCCATTTCGCATTCAATCCCCGCGCCTCAAATCAAACCAGTCCTATCAACATTGACCCGCGCCTGCCCGTAAAGGTTCCATGGGGCGCCATATCCTGGGCCTAGCGCTGAATGGCGGGTTTGGGTTGGCGTGCTCGAGGAGCAAAAAGCACGCACAGCACCTTACCGAAAATCAGTTCTTCTACGAGGATTGCGACGGCCAACGAGAAGGTCATTCCACCGATGACTGCGACGGTCGTGAAAACGAGTTCCATGGTTGCCTCCGTTCCGACAGACCGTACGTAGCGAGTGAGCAGCCATCTGTATGTGATTGATTATGAGCCGCGTATAAGACTCTACAGGGCAAGAAATCGTGGCTCTCGAAAGACACTGTGTCCGGGCTGACACAACCGGCCTGTGTGCGTCGGACACTCCTGTCCGACGCTTTTGTGGTTGATTTTAGGTTTGGACTCGGGCAGTCAGTGGATGGCGATTGATTTGCACCGGGGGAGGGTCAGAGTCGGAAAGTCCAAGATCAGAAATCAAAGATCAAAATCAAAGTCTAAGTCACAATCAACGTCAACGGCGTCGGACAAGAGTGTCCGACCACACCGGGGCTTTAGAATTCCGGCTCGGTGGAGACCCCACACAATTCTTCTTCTGCTTCCGCTTCCCGGGGCAATACCGGCTCCGCTTCGATCCTGATCTCTTGACGCAGAGCGTCGAGCAGTGCATCGAGGACAACCTTGAGGGACTGCGGGTTCTCGGCCAGCACGCGTTCCACGCTTTCGCGATGGACTGCCAGTTCTCCGAGGGGCCGCGCGCCGCTGAGGTCAACCCGGCCCGATGGAGTCGGGCGGCGCCAGCCCGTTGCTCCCAGTGCGGTTCGCGCGAAAGGATAATCAAGACTTCCCGTCGTCATCCAATGAATGACCAGTTCCTCCACATGGTCGATGCCGCAAGCCGCCTGAATGCCCGCGCGGGATGCTATCTGCTCATTCCATTGCAGTATCGTCAGTTTGTCTTCCCAGGTGTTTTCGGCGACCAGGAAACGGGTCTGGTTCGCGGAACGCTCTTCGCCGCAGATTGCGCATAGATGAGTTCTGAAATGATTCATAGGACACCTTTCAACTCCCTGGGGAAAATTCCCTGCATCCCGGTCAGATGCAGCGCAGGCACTCGGCGGTTCCGGGCAGGAAGCGGAACCGTAATCATTCCTCGTCCTCGTTCAAAGGTCAGGGTGAGTAAGGAAGAGCAACCATCGCATAACCAATAGCGCTCCATGCGGCGAAGCGAACGGTGCCTGCGACTGCGGGGGGGCGTGAACCCCTCGCCAAAGTCAGTCTCGAGAACAAACAGCTTGCCCAGGCTTAGGCTGCGAAACAAACTCGGACAGGCGGGATTAGCGCATTTATGCAGCATCGAGGGTCTCCTGAGAGCGTGAACCGGGTGACCGGGAGCGACTGGATGGTTGGAAGGCATGCACGCCAGGGGCCGCAAGTGAAAGGTTAGGGAAGTTGCGTAACTGATGGCCTGTTGGCGACCTTGACTGTCAATGAAGCCGGCGAATGCCGACCTGAGGTCAGTGCTGCCGACCGCCCGTCATTTGACCTTTGGGTGGCTCCGTAATTCCGGGCAAACCGTGCCTCGGATTGCCCGCCCTCTGGCCCAGGAGTAAGATTGCGCAACTGCGGCCCAGCAGAACTGTCCCTGGGGCCTCGGGACGCTGTTCTCCATTCTGAATTGTAGGTCCTATGGCGGAATTTGAGCCCACTCTCGCGAGTTCGACTCAGCCTCAGGATTCCCTGTCCGGCAAAGTCGTGGGACGCTTTCGGATTGGCGAACGTCTCGGCAAAGGAGGCATGGGCGAGGTTTACAGCGCCGAAGACACCAAACTCAAGCGTACCGTTGCCCTCAAGCGGCTGGCCCCTTCCTTGCGTGCTGACTCGCTTTACCGCCACCGCTTCCTGGAAGAAGCGGAGCGCGCATCCCGCTTCGGCGATGCCCACGTAGCCGCTGTTTATGATGTGCTGGAGGAGCAGGGCGAGATATTTCTGATTCTGGAATATGTGCAAGGCCAGAACCTGCGCCAGCGGTTGCGGGAGCCGCTGTCGCTGGATGAGTTTTTCACCATCGCGATTCAGTGCGCGGAAGCCCTGGTGTCGGCGCACCGGCATGGCATTGTTCACTGTGACATCAAGCCCGAAAACATCATGCTCAGCAGCGAGGGCCAGGTCAAGATACTGGACTTCGGTGTGGCCAAGCACTTGCCCCGTTCCGACCAGAGTTCGACCGTGGACCGCTCCGGCACTTTTGCCGGCACGCCCGCCTATATGTCTCCGGAAGTGCTGCTGGAGCAGGCTCCGGACGGCCGGGCTGATATTTTTTCACTGGGCGTGGTCTTCTACGAGGTTCTGACCGGGCAGCATCCCTTTCTGGCGGGCAGTTTCGTAGCCACCACCGACCGCATCCGGAACGAGACACCCGCTCCCATTCGTGTTTTCAATCGTTCAGTTCCAGAGGGACTGCAGGCTCTGGTCAACAAGGCCATGGCCAAGGATGCGGGGAATCGCTATGCCAGCGCGGAGGAACTGCTGGATGCGCTCCTCGCGGTTCGATCGAGAATGAGCTCGGGCGAAGGGCCACACGAGGAAGAGGAACAGAAAGGGCGTAGCCGAACGCGATACCTGCTTCCCAGCATCCTGGCCGTGGTTCTGCTGGTCGGGGGCGTGCTGGCCAGTTCTAAAATGGCGGTCATCAGGGGCTGGTTTGGAATGGAAAAACCGCCGGCCATACAATTGGTGGTGCTGCCCTTTGCCACACCCGACGCCGATTCCAGCGCGAAAGCATTTTCCAACGGTCTCACGGAGACGCTCACCGCCGAGCTCACCCACCTTACTGGAAACTACCCTCTGCAAGTTGTCCCCGCAAGTGAAGTGCGCGCCGGCGCCATCACCACGGTAGAACAGGCCCGTAAAGAATTCGGGGTGAATATGGTGCTTGAAGGGAGCTTGCACGGCGCCGGCGACCAAATGCGCGTCACCTATAGTCTGGTGGATGCCACAACCAGGCGTCAATTGCACGCGGAAGCCATCACTGCCGACGCCGCTGATGCGTTGGCCCTGGAGGATCGCGTAGTGGATGGTGTGCTCGGCATGCTGGGTCTGGAGGTGGAAAGCAAAGACCGGGCGATCCTGGCCGCGCACGGAACCCAGGACCCGGTTGCCTATGACTTCTATCTGCGGGGCCGCGGTTATCTTCAGGAACCGGAGAAACCCGAAAACATAGAGAACGCCATTGTCGCGTTCAATAACGCGCTTGAGCGCGATAAGAAGTATGCGCTCGCCTACGCCGGTCTGGGGGAGGCGTTTTGGGCCCGTTACGAGCTGACTCACGATCCTGACTGGGTAACGAAAGCTGCGCAAGCCTGCGAGCGCGCAGTTTCCTTTAACCCGGATCTGGCAAGCGGCAATACCTGTTTTGGCACGGTGTACAATGGCACCGGTAAGTACGAAGAAGCAGCCCGCCAGTTCCAGCGGGCGGTGCTACTGGATCCGACTCGAGACGATGCCTTCCGTGGACTCGCATTTGCATACGAGCGTCTAGGCAGGCAAGTGGACGCCGAGCGGACCTTCCAGCGTGCCATTCAGGTTCGCCCTCAGTACTGGGCGAGTTACGAGTGGCTGGGCACGTTCTACTCCGAACATGCCCGCTACGAGGAAGCGGCCAGGCAGTTCACTCAGGCCATAGCTCTTGCCCCGGACAATCCCCACAGTTATCGCAAACTTGGCGGGGTTTACATTTATATGGGAAGGTACCTGAAGGCGATCGAAGTATTGCAAAGGGCCATCGCTCTTTATCCCACGTCAGGCGCCTACTCCAATCTTGGCATCGCGTATTTTAACGTTCATCATTTTGATGATGCGGTGGCTGCTTACGAGCACGCCTGCACTCCCGCCAGCAAAGACTACATCGCGTGCGGGAATCTGGCGCGAGCCTACTACTGGGCACCAGGACGGCGAAGCCAGGCCACGGAATACTATCGCCGGGCGATTGCCCTGGCGGAAGAAAGACTCAGCATCAATCCTCGCGACGGTGACCCGCACATACTGAGCAGCAGCTATTACGCCATGCTCGGTGATAGACGACATGCGCTGGAACATCTACAACGGGCTCTCGAGCTGCGGCCCAACGAACCCGAATACCTCCTGACCGCGGCCATCGTCCACAACCAGTTTGGCGAGGAGGACGAGGCCATGGAGTGGCTCGAGGCAGCCGTAAGACGGGGATACTCGGCGTCGGAGATAAAGGTTGCGCCTGAACTGGACAACCTGCGTGGAGAGGCCAGATTTCAAAAACTTGTCGAGCCCAGGTAGTTGAGAGAGACCGCATTTTCGATTTGAAAGAGAGGAAAATTGTATGGGAGAACCAGCTAAAGTGTTTGAGTTTCCGGGAGAGATCGGAGACCGGAAAATCTACGTGGTTCACAATGCACCGGAACCAGCAGATCATCCCGCGATCCAGATCTCGATTTCGCGGCAAGATTCGGTGCACTGGATTTCATATTCACAGAAATTTCGCGTCAGAGAGCTGAAGTTTAAAGACAACGGGGACAAGGCGGGGGTTCACCCCGAGCATCCCTTCTATCGCGAGTTCCCTCGTGACAGTGGGGAGTTCCAGGCTCAGATCAACTCGGGTCCAGCCCGGCCTGAGGCCGAAGGCTGTACCTACGAAGCCTTCTTCGAGTTCGAAGACGGCAGTCAAGTAGATCCGCACATCCAGATCGGGAAATAATCGCGGTCGCCGCCCGATGACGTCCCGCTGAGCAGCCCTTAGGGGAACCGCTCAGCGGGACTTTCTCTTCCGTCGTTCCGCCCGAGCAATCAGACCAATCTGTTCTGTCACCAAAGGCCAATGCCCGTATCTTTAGTTACTTGCCGGGCTGAGGCTCACCGATTTGAATGACTATTGGCTTTCGGCCCGGTGCCGGAAGGAGAGGCAGTGCCTGGTTCACCAGGCCCCTTTCCGCAGAGTCAGGCAGATTTTCTCGATGGGGAGGAATACAGGAAATGCGTAAGTTAGCGAGTATTATCTTGTTGCTCTGGTTGGCGTCGTTGTCGGCGGCGGCCCAGGATTTTCCCAAAGCCGAGATCTTTGGCGGATACCAGCTTACCCGGCTGGACGGCACCACATTGAACGGCTGGAATGCCGCTCTTACCGGAAACCTGAATCACTGGTTCGGAGTCACCGGGGACTTCAGCGGCGCGTACACCTCGCAGGGCGGCGTGGACTTCCGCAACTACACCTACACCTTTGGCCCGACCATCGCGGCCCGGGGCAATGAGACCTTCACCCCGTTTGCTCATGCTTTGTTCGGCGGCTCCCACGCCTCCGCTGGTTTCAGTGGCTTCTCGGCAAGCGACAACGCCTTCGCCATGATTTTCGGCGGTGGTGTGGATGCCAAGTTCTCGCCCCACCTGTCCTTTCGCGTGGCGCAGTTTGACTGGATGTCGTTCCGCGCCAACGGAGGCTCGTCAAGTAACAATTTCCGATACTCTGCGGGAATCGTGTTTCACCCTTAGTCCGCGGCAATCGAATGCAGTATAAAGAGGGCGGTGTAACTCCGCCCTCTATTTTTGTGCGACGATTGTCGCCACACCGGAGAGGACGCTTTACTCACCCATCACTTTCACGATCACCCGCTTGTCGCGCTGACCGTCGAATTCGGCATAAAAGATTCGCTGCCAGGTCCCCAAATCAAGTTTGCCCGCTGTGACCGGGACTATGACCTCGTGGTGAATGAGCAGCGCCTTCAGGTGCGAGTCGCCGTTGTCTTCGCCGGTGTCGTGATGTTTGTAGTCTTTGCGGAAGGGCGCCAGCTTTTCCAGCCACTGATCGATGTCTTCGATCAGTCCGCTCTCATTGTCATTCACATAGACTCCCGCCGTGATGTGCATGGCGGAAACCAGCACCATGCCTTCCTGGACCCCGCTCCTGCTTACAATCTGCTCCACCTGGGGCGTGATGTGCACGTAGGCGCGGTGGGAGCGGGTGTGAAATTTCAGGTATTCGGTAAGACACTTCATGGTTCGTCCCCTTAATAATTCGTGATCGTCCCACCAGTTTCGCAGATAATGCTACGGAAATCAGTTTCGCGGAGGTGGTGTGGATACTTCCAGCAGCGAACTGCAGGAACTGCGACGGCTGGTGGGCGAACTCACGGCACGGGTGTTTCGGCTTGAGCAGGCCCTGAACCTGCGGCCCGGCTTGCCGCAACCGGCTTCCGCCGGCCAGACGCCACCTCCGACCGCGCCGCCGGCGCCGCCGTACCCGATCGTTGCGGACATTCCCAGCCGGCAAACGCAAGCTCCATCCGCAAAGACGGGCGGAGCAGACCTGGAATCCCGCATCGGCTCGCACTGGCTGAACCGGATCGGTATCGCGGCGGTGCTGATTGGCGTTTCCTACTTTCTGAAGTTTGCCTTCGACAACAACTGGATTGGGCCGGCGGGCCGCGTCACCATCGGGTTGCTGGCCGGAATCGCAATCGTGGTGTGGAGCGAGAATTTTCGCCGCCGCGGATACCTGATTTTTTCATACTCGTTGAAGGCGGTCGGGATCGGCGTGCTTTATCTCTCCTTGTACGCGGCCTTCCAGGTGTACAGCCTGGTGACCGGTGGAGTGGCTTTCACCATGATGTTTGTAGTGACGGCCGCGACCGCGCTGATGGCCTGGGCTCAGGATGCGGAAATCCTGGCGGCCTTCGCCCTGGTCGGCGGATTCGCCACGCCTCTGCTGCTCTCCACCGGCCAGAATCGTGAAGTGGCGCTGTTCACCTATGTTGTCCTCCTTGACGCGGGCGCGCTCGCGCTGGTCATCCTGAAACCGTGGCGGCGTCTGCTGCTTTTGAGTTACAGCGGCACCCTGCTCCTCTATATCGGCTGGTACGCAAGTTTCTATGACGTATCCCAAGTGCGGATGACGGTGGGTTTTGCCACGCTGTTCTTCGCCATCTTCGCAGTGGCGCCCTTGTTGGCGCGTCCCGCACAGAAGGGGTGGCTCTCTGACTCGGTCCCGCCCCTGGTAGCGGTGGTGAACGCGGCGGGTTATTTTCTGCAGATCTATGTGATGTTCGAAGAGATCGGTACGAAGGACACAGCGTGGTTTGCCCTGGCACTCGCTGCCTTGTACATCTTCCTCAGCCGCCAGTCCCGAGGGCGGGCGGGTAGTCCCGAGGCGGCACGGACCGTGGACCTGCTTCACCTGGCCCTGGCCATCGGATTTATTACCGTGGCGATTCCGATACGGCTTGACGCCCACTGGATCACGATGGGGTGGTTCGTGGAAGTGGCCGTGCTGTTGTGGGTCGCCGACCGGATTCACTCGGAGCTGCTCAACATATTCGCCATCGGCGCCCTGCTGCTGGGCGTGGGCCGGCTTCTGCTGATTGATAACTTTTACGTCACGCGTCCCATCTTCAATGCGCGGATGGCGACGTACGCGGTGGCGATCGCGGTGCTGGGTGCCGTGGCCTGGTATGGCAGCCGGCGGAAGGATGAAGCGGCGCGTGCCGTGGCCGGGATTGCTGTTGTTGCGTTGAATCTCCTGGCCCTGATTGCCTTGAGCCGCGAAGTCGCCGACTACTACAGCCGGAAGATGACGGGCATGCTTCCGCAGAGGCAATGGGACCCTGCGGCCTGGACAGACTGGCACCACCTGAAAATCGCCCGTGACTTT
>Ga0207668_10002649_pt1 | contig 10475 bp, 10 predicted proteins | sample KBSS43metaG_FD_184323 | JGI IMG/M metagenome (GOLD analysis project Ga0207668, IMG submission 184323) | Switchgrass rhizosphere microbial communities from Kellogg Biological Station, Michigan, USA - KBS S4-3 metaG (SPAdes) (version 2) | ecosystem: Host-associated > Plants > Roots > Rhizosphere... | reverse complement strand
GGAACCGGGCAGCGAACGCCTCGACGTCGCGGATGAACGCGTCGGGATCGTCGAACGGCAGGTGACGGATCTCGAAGTCGAACGTGCAATCGCGCGGAACGATGTTGAGCGCGGTGCCGCCGCGAATGATTCCCACGTGGGTGGTCGTGTACGGCACGTCGTACGCTTCGTCGCGGATGCCTTCGTCGCGGAACGCGCGCGCCCGCTGCGCGATGTAGGCGACGATCTGGCAGGCGATCTGCACGGCGTTGACGCCGTGCGGCGTCAGCGACGAGTGCGCCTCGAACCCGCGCACGCGGCAGCGCCACGCCTTCTTGCCCTTGTGCGCGACCACGAGCTCCATCCCCGTAGGCTCGCCGACGATGCAACCGGCAGGCCGGATGCCGTGCGCGACGATGTCCGCGATCATCCGCCGCACGCCGATGCATCCGACTTCCTCGTCGTACGAAAGTGCGAAGTGCAGCGGCTTGCGCACGCCGCGGCGCACGAACTCCGGCACGAACGAGAGTCCTACCGCCGAGAAGCTCTTCATGTCGGTCACGCCGCGACCGTACAGACGGTCGTCGCGCAACGTCATCGTGAATGGATCGCTGTCCCACGGCTGGTTGTCGACCGGCACGACGTCCGTATGGCCGGACAGCACGATGCCGCCGTCCGTGACGTTGCCGTCGGCCGCCGCCAGCGTAGCGAACAGGTTTGCCTTGCGCTTGTCGTCGTCGAAGGTGAGGCTCGTCGTGAACCCATGGCCTTCGAGGTAGTCCCGCACCCAATCGATGAGCGCGAGATTCGAATCGCGGCTCGTCGTGTCGTACGCGACGAGGGTGCGGATGAGCTCGAGGGATCGCAGCGCGGGACTGACTTGGGCGAGGTTTCCGGGAGCGTTCATGCCGAACCTCCAAGCCTTAAAAGGCAAGCATAGCACCGTCCCAGGCGCTAACCCATCCTTGCGATCCTCCCGAATGATCGCTTCACGTTCCCTGCGGAGGCTCTCGATGATGCTGTTTCGCTGGTGCTCCCCGGCGGTATCGCTCGCCGCATCTCATTCGCTCGTGCAATCGCTGCCGCTCGAGCGCTTCAAGCTGCCGTCGGGCTTCGCGACCGAGGTGGTGGCAATCGTGCCCAATGCGGCGGGCATGGCGCTTCCAGCCGGCGAGCCGGCGGCGAGCGCGTCGAAGTGGATGACACGGTTGCTCGAGAGCAACCGGCGGAACAGGCTGTGTCCCGATTTTTCGACGGCAAGGAGCTCGCGAAGCTCTTCGACATACGGCGAGCCTTGCGCAAGCTTCGTCAGGTGGGCAAGCGCTTCCTCGTTCGAGACGTGAGGCGTGGCGGCATTGCGATCGAAGTGCCGCAACAGCAGCGAGAGCACAGCCTCGATCGATGGTTGCCTGTCGCACAGGTCGAACGAGACATGCAGGGAGTGAGGCGTCATCGTCTCGACGGCGTGCGGCGTGAAGCTCTTGAGGTACAGAACGTCGCCGGGCTCCATGACCACTTCCGCAATTACGGGGCCCATGCGATGGGCATCGAGGTCGGTCAGCTCGATGCGGCGTGGGGACTGGCGCGCGTGAAAGCGCCAACGCTTCCGACCTTCGACGTGCATCACGAGCACGTCGTCCGTGTCGACGTGGCCGCGGTACGCCTCGTTCCCGTGTTGCGAATAGAACGCCGTCGCATTGCAGAACGTCGCAGGGCGCGCCTTGTCGAGTACCGAGGCGAAAGCATTGACGCCTGGATCCAGGATGTCCAGTCCTTCCAACACACATGCCGCGCCTTCCGCGAAGTGACGGTCGAGGACACGGCGGTCGCAGAAGGTGAGCTTGCGTCGCTGTACGACCTTGTAGACGCACGCTTCCGACAGGTCCACGGGCTTGCCGCGAAGGAACAGGGTGAGGTAGTCGACGTCGAAAAAGGGATTGTCGAGATGGCGGCGCAGGTCGGTCATGCCGAACAGCCGCTGGCCGTTGGCGAGGCCTTTGCGATGCAGGTGGGCGACTTCGGGCGCCGAAGGCAGGGCGTCCTTGAGATAGAAATCGCGGATGTTGCGAAGGGTCGGCGGAAGGTCGTTCACGGCTAGCCCAAGAGGCTAGGGCATGTGAAGTGACCTCGGTACTAGGGGTTTCGCGGAATTACACTTTGAAACAAGACTGCACCAGCGGGCGGCACGCGCGCGCACCGCTGGTGCAGAGTGCTATCAGACGCGCGGCTCGCCGTTCTCGTTGACGACGATGGTTGCGCCCGGCGGCGTCGTCGTTTGTACGCGATGCTCGTGTCCGCGAAAGTTGTACGTCACGTCGTAGTAGTCGGGACGTCCGCTGTTCTGCGTATAGGCGCAGCGTTGAACGTCTTGCGTATAGCCTTGACCGCCGTATTGGCTGCCGACGTTGGCGCCCACGGCGCCGCCCGCGAGCGCGCCGACGCCGGTTGCGACGTCACGTCCGCGGCCGCTGCCCACCTGGTGACCCAGGATGCCGCCGATGACTGCACCGGCGATGGCGCCCGGAATCGCGTTGTTCGAGGCTCCGGTGGTCTGCTGTTCCACCCAGCAGCGCTGCTCGGGCGGTCCCACAATCGCGCGTACGGAGGTGACTTGCGCTTCGTACGTGCGCTCGTTGTTACGGCGCCGGTAGTCGTACGTATCCTGCGCGTAACGCGGCGGCGGCTCGTTGTACGAGCCCGAACCCGAACCGTAACGCGGCCCGTCGACCGGTCGCACCGACGAAATGCGGTCGTTGAGCCCCATCGCCGCCAGGTTCGCGTAGCTGCCGGGGCGAAGCGTGACGCATTGCCCGCCGAAGCGCGCGTCTTCGCAGGCTTCCCACCAGCCGCCGCGCACGATCACCGACGATGCGCGATCGTTGAAGCCTGCACGGTCGAAGTTACCCACTTGCTGGTTGGCGGAAAACTGCCGCCCCTGGAAGCTGTCGTGCTCGAAGAACGTGACCTGCGCGGAAGCGGTGGCTGCGCAAGCTACGGCGCCGGCCACTGCGAGCATCTTGAAATACGGTTTCATGCATGCCTCCTTCGATGTAAACGTTGCAACGCCAAGCGTGGCATCGATGCTGCTCGTCGAACAACGTGTCGTTCGATGGTGTCGTTGTCGGAAGTGCGCGCGGCGTGACGTAGGACGTATCCAGCGTCGCCATGCGGAAACAAAAACGGCGCCCGAAGGCGCCGTTGGGTTGCCGGATCGGCGACCCTCACGTGACTAGTAAGGAACCGGAACCACCGGCGACGGGTAGTACGAGTACGGTTGCGTGTACACGACAGGAGGCGCAACGTACACGGGTCGCGGCGCGTAGTACGGCCTGTAGTAGGGCCGGTATACGACGGGCGCCGGGCGGTAGTAGTGAGGCCTGTAAGACGGACGGTACGGTGCGCCGTAATAGGGCTGGCCGGCGTTCACCGCGAACCCGGGTCCGCCCACCGACACGCTCCATGAGACGTTGCCGCCTGCGGAAGCGGCAGTCGAGAACATGGCGGCAGCGCCGACGGCGGCGGTGCCCACAGCGGCGACAAGCATCTTGGTGCGGTTCATGGATCTCTCTCCTTCAACGGCCCTCTGTGGGCCTTCGCGATCAACAACGTGACAATAGGACTGCCCGTTGACGCCGGGGTTTCCACTGTTGCGCGTTGTTACAAATGGGGACCGTTGCGCTATCCTTCGAGACGCCCACCCCTCCCGGAGACCTTGCGCATGCGTTCAATCCGCTGGCTTGCCGCGTTCGCCTTTCTGGCGACCGCGGGTTCGCTCGCCGCAGCGAACCTCACCATCGGGCTCGGCACCGACGTCACCGCCGTCGACCCGCACTATCACAACCTCACGCCGAACAACAACGTCGCCAACCATCTCTACGGCTATCTCGTGGAGCGCAACGAGAAGTCGCAGATGATTCCCGGCCTCGCGACCGAGTGGAAGGCGATCGACCCGACCACGTGGGAGTTCAAGCTGCGCAAGGGCGTGAAGTTCCACGACGGCAGCGAGTTCACCGCCGCGGACGTCGTCGCGTCGATCGAGCGCGTCCCGAAGGTGCAGAACAGCCCGTCGCCCTTCACCGCGTACACGAAGCAGATCACGAAGATCGACGTCGTCGATCCGTACACGATCCGTTTCAAGACGGCGCAGCCGTATCCGCTCATGCCGTCGGACATGACGCAGGTCGCGATCATCAACAAGCAATTTGCCAACTCGAGCACCGAGGACTTCAACTCCGGCAAGGCAGCGATCGGCACCGGCCCGTACAAGCTCGTCAAGTTCACCAAGGGCGACCGCCTCGAGTTCGCGCGCAACGACGCCTACTGGGGCGGGAAGACGCCGTGGGAGAAGGTGACGCTGCGCATCGTCACGCAGGACGCCGCGCGCGTTGCGGCGCTGCTGGCGGGCGACGTGCAGGTGATCGAGAACGTGCCGACGTCCGACGTCGCGAAGCTCGCGCAGGACAAGAAGCTCTCGGTCTTCCGCCAGACGTCGGACCGCCTGATGTACGTGCACATGGACAGCGACCGCAACGTGACGCCTACCGTGACGGGGAAAGACGGCAAGGCCCTCGACAAGAATCCTCTCAAGGACGCACGCGTTCGCAAGGCGCTGTCGAAGATGATCAACCGGCCCGCGATCGTCGAGCGCGTGATGGAGAAGGAGGCCATTCCCGCCGGCCAGCTCGTCCCCGACTTCCTGTTCGGCGCCACCAAGAACCTCAAGGTCGAGGCCTACGATCCCGAGGGTGCCAAGAAGCTCCTCGCCGAGGCCGGATATCCCGACGGCTTCAAGGTGACGCTGCACGCGACGAACAACCGTTACGTCAACGACGCCAAGATCGCGCAGGCGATCGCGCAGATGTGGACGCGCGGCGGCATTCCGACCGAAGTCGTGGCGATGCCGTCGGCCACGTTCTTCCCGCAAGCGACCGACCTCAAGTTCAGCATGCTCCTCGTCGGCTGGAGCACGGGCACCGGCGAATCCTCGTCGTCGCTCAAGGCCCTGCTCATGACGTTCAACAAGGACAAGGGCTTCGGCACCGCGAACCGCGGCCGCTATTCGAACACCAAGGTCGACGCGCTGACCGAGGACGCGATGATGACCGTCGATGACGTCAAGCGCGAAGCGTACCTGCAGCGCGCCGCGGAGCTCGCGATCGGCGAAACTGGCCTCATTCCGTTGCACTTCCAGGTGAGCATCTGGGCAACGCGCGACGGCATCGTCTATGCGCCGCGCGTGGACGAGCAGACGCTCGCACACAAGTTCCTGCCTGGAAGGGAGGCGATGGGGGCGGCGGGGTCCAAGCCGAAGACATGAACGCACCAGGAATCCCGGTAGCCGCCGCACATTTCATCGGTAACGCCTGGCGCGCGCCCGCGGGCGGCGACATGCTGCCCATGATCGATCCGTCCGACGGCACGCAGTTCGCGACCATTGCCCGCGGAAACGCTTCCGACATCGACAGCGCCGTCCAAGCGGCCCGCGCTGCGTTCAATGGCGCGTGGGGCAAGCTCGCACCCGTCGAGAGAGGCCGGAAACTCGCCGCCCTTTCGCGCGCAATCCTCGATCGCGTTGACGAGCTCGCCTTGCTCGAGGCGCGCGACTGCGGAAAGCCGATGAAGCAGGCGCGCGCGGACGTCGTCGCGTGCGCGCGTTACTTCGAGTTCTACGGGGGCGCGTGCGACAAGTTCCACGGCGAGACCATTCCGTACACGCCGGGCTACACGGTCCTCACCTGGCGCGAGCCGCACGGCGTTACCGGGCACATCGTTCCGTGGAACTACCCGATGCAGATCTTCGGGCGCAGCGTGGCGGGGTCGCTCGCGGCCGGCAACGCGTGCGTGGTCAAGCCGGCGGAAGATGCGTGTCTCTCGTTGTTGCGCATTGCCGAACTTTCTGCCGAAGCGGGCTTTCCCGAAGGCGCGATCAACGTTGTCACCGGCCTCGGCAATGAGGCGGGCATCGCACTCGCGCGTCACCTGGGCATCGACCACCTGTCGTTCACCGGCTCGCCGGCCACCGGCTCGCTGGTGGCACAGGAAGCGGCGAAGCGGCATTGCCCGGTCACTCTGGAGCTTGGCGGGAAGGGACCGCAGGTCTTCTTCGCCGACGCCGACCTCGACGCGGCGGTGCCGGCCATGGTCAACGCGATCGTGCAGAACGCAGGACAGACGTGCTCCGCCGGCAGTCGGCTGCTCGTGGAGCGATCGCGCTACGACGAAGTGATCGAACGTCTCGGCAGCGCATTCGCAGTTTTGAAGGTCGGGTCCGCGCTCGAAGACCTCGATTGCGGCCCGCTCATCCGCGCGTCGCAGCTCGAACGCGTGCGGGGCTTCCTCGACGAAGCGTCGCACGCGAAGCTGCCGGTCGCCGGGCAGGGAACGGTATCCGGAAACGCTCCGGCGTCGGGCTACTACGTTCCCCCCACGCTCGTGCGCGACGTGCCGCCCGGTGCGCGCCTTGCCCGCGAGGAAGTGTTCGGCCCCGTGCTGGCGGCCATGCCGTTCGACGACGAGGCGCATGCGGTCAAGCTCGCCAACGGTACGGACTTCGGCCTCGTCGCCGGGGTGTGGACGCGCGACGGCGCCCGCCAGCTGCGCATGGCCCGGGCAATTCGCGCGGGACAGGTGTTCATCAACAACTACGGCGCCGGCGGCGGGGTCGAGCTGCCGTTCGGCGGTATGGGGCAATCCGGCTACGGCCGGGAAAAGGGATTTGAAGCGTTGTACGGGTTCACTGCATTGAAGACGGTCGTGCTGCAGCACGGTTAGCGAAAGGAACGAATGAACGAGCGGCCGAGCGTCTGCGAGCAAAGGCCCGAAGGGCGCGTTCGCGAGCGATTGAGACGAGACGACACGCCGATTCGGCGGCCGACTTGTCAGTACGAGGAGTCGAGGATGGGAAAGATACTGCGTGCGCTGCTCGTTGCGGCGCAAGTTTTCGCGGTGGGTGTCGTTGTCGCACAAGCATTGCCGAAGGACACGGTCGTCCGCGTGAAGAATCCCTCGCTCGGCGCGGGATGGCTGGAGGGCAAGGTCGGCATTGCCGCCAACAAGTGCACGATGGTGTTCCTGAGCCAGAAGGCCCCCGGCGGCTATACGGCGATGGCATTGAACGCGGTGAAGGCGATGCAGCGGCGCGACGGTGCGAACTGGGTGGACGTCGACGTCAAGCCATGGCTCGCCAACGAGCCCAAGGACTGCCGCGAGGCGGATAACGACTGAACACATGAGACTCCCCAACAAGATTGCCATCGTCACCGGCGCCGGATCCGGCTTCGGCAAAGGCATCGCCGAGCGCTTCGCGGCCGAAGGAGCGAAGGTCGTGGTCAACGACATCGACGCCGTGAACGGCGAGCGCGTCGCGCGCGACATCGGCGCCAACGCGCGCTTCATCGTCGGCGACGTCACCAAGGACGCCAACGTCAAGCGCATGGTCGACTTTGCGCTGGCCGAATTCGGCGGACTCGACGTCGTCGTGAACAACGCGGGCACGACGCACCGCAACCAGCCCATGCTCGACGTGACCGAAGAGCAGTTCGACCGCATCTACGCGGTCAACGTGAAAAGCCTGTTCCTCACCGCGAAGCACGCGGTCCCGCACATGCGCACGAAGCGCAACGGCGTGTTCATCACCATTGCGTCGACCGCCGGCGTGCGCCCGCGCCCGGGCCTTACCTGGTACAACGGCAGCAAGGGGGCAGCGATCGTCACGTCACGCTCGATGGCGGCCGAGCTCGCCAAGGACAACATTCGCGTCAACGTCATCAATCCCGTGGCGGGCGAGACCGCGATGCTTGCGCAGTTCATGGGGGAGGACACGCCCGAAAAGCGCGCGCAGTTCGTGGCGTCGATTCCGCTCGGGCGACTGTCGCAGCCATCGGACATCGCCACCGCGGCAGTGTTCTTCGCGTCGGACGAATCGTCGTTCATCACCGGCGCGTGCCTCGAGGTGGACGGCGGCCGCTGCGTTTGATAGCGATTCGCGACATCGACCACGTGGTACTGCGGGTGCGCGATCTCGCGCGATCGCTCGTGTTCTATCGCGACGTGCTGGGCTGCGCGGTCGAGCTTGCGCGCCCGGGCATCGGCCTTTGGCAACTACGCGCAGGCCGCTCGATGGTCGACCTCGTGCCGGTCGACGGCAAGCTCGGCGCGGCCGGCGGGGCGGCCCCGGGCGCGGAAGGGCGCAACGTCGACCACCTCTGCTTCCGCGTCGACCCATTCGACGAATCCGACATACGTGCGCACCTTGCGTCGCATGGCATCGCCGCCGGCACGACCGAACAGCGCGTGGGCGCCGAGGGCATCGGTCCTTCGATCTATGTCGAGGACCCGGACGGAAACGTCATCGAGCTCAAGGGCCCCGCGACGAGCGGCGCCTCGACCTCGTAGTAGTCGTCCACGCGAGCGAGTCGCAAGCCCGGTGCGAGTGCGCGAAGCAGGCGCAGCATCGGCGCGTTGTCGATCAGGACCATGCCGCGAAAGGTGTCGATGCCTCGCGCCAGCGCCGCGCTCGCGAGGCGCGCGAGCAGCGTATGTCCGACCCCGACGCCCTGGAAGGCATCGACCACCAGCAACGCGAGGTCCGCAACGCGCGGACGCTCGCGGTCACGAACGAAGCGTGCCACGCCCACGCCGTCGACCTCTGAGCCGTTGCGAATCGATGCCCCCACGGCGAAGCGGTCGACGCCGTCGAGGTTCGTCAGCGCGTCGAGCTCGGCGTCCGAAAGCCGGTAGCGAACGGTGAAGAAGCGCCGGTAGCTCGTCAGGGGACTCAAGCGCGCAACGGCGCGCTCGATCAGCGGCCGCGACGCTCGGGAGACGGGGCCGAATCGCAGCGGGCGGCCGTCCGGCAGGACGTAGGGAGCGTAGATGGGAAGCGCTGCGAGTTTTGCCATGACCATTCCTTGCAATTACATTACAAATATAATATTATAATTATCATGGCACGATACGCCGCAGAGCACAAGGGGGAAACCCGCCGCCGCATCCTGGAGGCGGCCGATAACCTCCTCAAGGCGCAAGGCGTCGAGTCGGTGTCAGTGTCCGAGGTCATGCGTCGCGCGGGGTTGACCGTCGGCGGCTTCTACGCGCACTTCCCCTCGAAGGAGGCCCTGGCACATGAAGCGCTTTTGTTCGGGCTCACCCGCAGCGTCGAGCGCATGCTCGCCTCGCTCGATCAGATCCCAGACGCCCGGGTGCGAGTACGCGCCCTCATCTCGCAATACCTGGCGCAGGCCGAGGATCCGGACCTCGAGCACGCTTGCCCCATGACGCTGCTCCTGCCCGAACTCGCCCGGGCTGAGCGCGACACGCGCAACGCGTTCTCGGCGCACACGGGCGCTTTGCTCGACCGCATCGCTGCGCGCTTTCCCGAGATCGACGGCATGACCCGGCGGGAAGCGGCGCTCTTCGTGTACACGAGCTGCGCCGGCGCGGTCTCGGTCGCCCGCGCGGTCGCCTCGCCCGACGCCCGGCAACGCATCCTGGGGACGACCGAGCGCGTGCTCGTCCGCGCGCTCTCTCTCGTATGAAACTCCCTCCCGTGTGAAATAATCGTCCCGACCGCGAACGGCTGCCTCGCCTTCGCCGATTGGACGATTCCCGATGCTCGACCGCGCATTGCAAGCGGAACTGGCGGCGATCCTGCCGCCGGACGCGCTGCTGCTGACGCCGGAGGAGACGAAGCCGTACGAATGCGACGGCCTCACGCTCTTTCGCGCGCAGCCGGCGGCGGTTGCCTTGCCGGAAACCGAGGCGCAGGTGGTGTCGATATTGAAGGCGTGCCACGCGGCGCGCGTGCCGGTCGTCGCGCGCGGCGCCGGCACGAGCCTGTCCGGCGGCGCGCTGCCCGATCCGTCGGGCATCGTGCTCTCGCTCGCAAAGTTCAAGCGCATCCTCACGGTGGACCCGGTCGCGCGCATCGCCGTCGTGCAACCGGGGGTGCGCAACCTCGCGATCTCGGAAGCCGCGGCGCCGCTCGGCCTGTATTACGCGCCCGATCCTTCGTCGCAGATTGCGTGCTCCATCGGCGGCAACGTCGCCGAAAACGCGGGCGGCGTGCATTGCCTCAAGTACGGCCTCACGGTGCACAACGTGCGGCGCGTGCGCGGTGTGCTCGTCACCGGCGATGTCGTCGAGTTCGGTGGCGAGTCGCTCGACAGCCCGGGCTACGATCTCCTGGCGCTCGTCAACGGCAGCGAGGGACTGCTCGCGGTCATCACCGAGATCACCGTGAAGCTGTTACCGAAGCCGCAGCTCGCGCAAGTTGCGCTGGCTGCGTTCGACGACATCGAGAAAGCAGGCGCAGCCGTCGGCGCGATCATCGCCGCAGGCATCATTCCCGCCGGCCTCGAGATGATGGACCAGCCCGCCACGCGTGCGGTCGAGCAGTTCGTGCATGCCAACTACCCGCTCGAAGCGGCAGCCGTCCTGCTCGTCGAATCGGACGGCACCAACGAGGAAGTCGCGGCGGAGATGGCGGACATCCGTCG
>Ga0207668_10002648_pt1 | contig 10475 bp, 12 predicted proteins | sample KBSS43metaG_FD_184323 | JGI IMG/M metagenome (GOLD analysis project Ga0207668, IMG submission 184323) | Switchgrass rhizosphere microbial communities from Kellogg Biological Station, Michigan, USA - KBS S4-3 metaG (SPAdes) (version 2) | ecosystem: Host-associated > Plants > Roots > Rhizosphere... | reverse complement strand
CGCCGAGAACATCGTGTCGAGGCTCGCCGGCGCGGTCGCGGTGCGCTTGGCGGTGGCCTGCTCCTGGCGATAGGCCGAGACCTCACGGGCGCGCTGCTCGCTGTCGACCACGCTCAGGGTGTCGCCGGCCATCGGCACGCCGCCCAGGCCCAGCACTTCGACTGGAAGCGACGGCGGCGCCTGCTTGATCTGGCGGCCCTTGTCGTCGAGCATGGCGCGCACGCGGCCACTCTCGGTGCCGACGACGAAGATGTCGCCGACCCGGAGCGTGCCGCGCCGGACCAGCACGGTCGCGAGCGGACCCTTGCCCTTGTCCAGCTTGGCCTCGATCACGGTCGCCTCGGCATCGCGATCGGGGTTCGCGCGCAACTCCATGAGTTCGGCCTGGAGCAGGATCTTCTCGATGAGCTCGTCGAGGCCCGCGCCAGTCTTGGCAGAGACTTCCACGTCCTGCACGTCGCCCGACATCTCCTCGACCACGATCTCGTGTTCGAGCAGGCGTTCGCGAATGCGCTGCGGGTTCGCCTCGGGCTTGTCGACCTTGTTGATCGCCACGATCATCGGCACGCCGGCGGCCTTGGTGTGATGGATGGCCTCGATCGTCTGCGGCATGATGCCGTCGTCGGCCGCGACCACCAGCACCACGATGTCGGTCACGTTGGCGCCGCGCATGCGCATCTGCGTGAACGCGGCGTGGCCCGGCGTGTCAAGGAAGGTGACGAGATCGCCGCTCTTGGTGGTGATCTGGTAGGCGCCCATGTGCTGGGTGATGCCGCCTGCCTCGCCACGGACCACGTCGGTGCCGCGCAGCGCGTCGAGCAGCGAGGTCTTGCCGTGATCGACGTGGCCCATGATGGTGACCACCGGCGGACGCGACTTAAGGCTCTCCTCGGCATCGACGTCGAACGAGGTGTCGATGTCGACATCGCTTTCGGACACGCGCTGGAGGTTGTGGCCGAATTCGGTCACGAGCAGCTCGGCGGTGTCCTGGTCGATCGTCTGGTTGACGGTGACCATCATGCCCATCTTGAACAGCGCCTTCACCAGGTCGGCGCCCTTCTCGGCCATGCGGTTGGCAAGTTCCTGGACAGTGATCGCCTCGGGCACGACGACATCGCGCACCTGCTTCTCGCGCGGCTGCGACATGCCGCCGAAGTGCGCGCGGCGCTCCTTCTCGCGAGCGCGCTTCAAGGCGGCGAGACTGCGCGCGCGGGCGCCCTCGTCCTCGTTCAGCGCACGGCTGACGGTGAGCTTGCCCGACTGGCGGCGGTCACCACCGGCACCCTTGCGGTCACGGTCGCTGGAGCTGCTGCCCGGGCGCGCGGGCGCGGGAGCCGGACCCTTCTTGATCGGCGAGGCCGGGCGCGCAGCCGCACCTGCGCCTGCCGCTTGCGGGGCGGCGGTGGCGGCAGGTGCCGAGGCGGGCGCCGCAGCAGGCTCGGGCTTGCGCACGATCTCGGGCCGCTGGACCGGCGTGAAGCGGCGCGGAGCCGGGACCACTTCGGCAGGCTGGGCCGTTTCGGCCGGTGCGGGCTGAGCGGCGCGCGCCGTGGGCTGCTCTGCCGGAGCGGCATCCTCGACGGCAGGCGCGGGCTCGGCTGCGACCTCGACCGGCACTTCGGGCTCGGCGGCCGCAGCGGCAGCCTCCTCCTCGGCACGGCGATTCTCTTCAGCGCGGCGGCGCTCTTCCTCGATCGCCTGGAGGCGCTCCTCCTCCTCACGGCGGCGCGCTTCCTCGGCGACACGCAGGCGATCTTCCTCGGCTTCGCGCTGCAGGCGAGCGACGCGCTCCTGCGGGGTCTCACCGGCAGGGGCGGGGCGGCGCGGCGGCGCCGGCGGCGGAGCGACCGGACGCGGGGCGGGCTGCTGCGGAGCTTCGGCCACCGGCTCCGGCGCACGCGCTTCCACGCCGCTCTCACCCGGCTTGCCGATCAGCTTGCGGCGCTTCACCTCGACCACGACCTTGTTGGTCCGGCCGTGGCTGAAGGTCTGCTTGACCTCACCTGCCTCGACCGACCGCTTGAGTCCAAGCGGCTTGCGGCCAAGGGTCGGTTTGTTGTCGGTCTCGCTCATAAGTCTCTATTCGCCCTTCGGTCTCAATTCGTCGTTGCGGCCAGAGGCCCGGTCTGCACCGGTCCCTGACCCTCACTTGCACCAGCCGCCCTGTCAGTCTCGGGAGCCTGCCCTCGGAAATGCAGCAGGCGCCGGAGCGGCGCGGCGACTCTTTCGGCCGCCGCGCCGTCTGCCAGCGCCAGGTGAACGACGTTGTCGCGGCCCAATGCCACAGACAGCGTCGCCCGGTCCAGTGGCAACACCGTGCCCCGCAACCCGCTTCCTTCCGCCTCTTTGCCCACCCGCCAGGCCTGGTCGAGCTTGCGCGAGCCGTCCTCGGCAGCGTCGCCCGCATGCGCCAGCCAATGCACCGTTCCGCCGCGCGCATGCTCGGCGATTCGGTCGGACCCGAGCAGCAGGCGCCCGGCCTTCAGCTCCAGCCCGAGTCGATCGGTGAAGGCGCGAGTCAGCGCAGCCTCGATCCGGTCGGCCAGGTCATCGGGGATGGTGAGCGTGGATCCGGCAAGCGACTTGCCGAAGGCGCGCATCAGCGCTCCCTTAAGCTTGCCCTTGGCCTGTGCTTTTTCAAGGTCTTGGCGCGAAACACCGATCCACGCGCCGCGCCCGGGGGCACGCGCGTGAACATCCGGAAGCACCACGCAGGCACCGTCCGGCCCTGGCGGGGAAACCGCCAGGCGGATCAGCGCGTCACGCGGCGCCGCCTCGCCGGAGAGGATGCAAGTCCGCTCCGGTCCGGTTTCGCGATTGTCGGAGCTTACGCGATCATTGTGAGGATTCCGCATCGGCGGCCTCCTCGACTTGCGCGTCCTGCTCCGGCTCTTCGTCGAACCAGTGCGCACGCGCGGCCATGATGATCTCGTTGCCCTGCTCTTCGTTCAGGCCGTACTCGCCCAGTACACCGCCCTTGTCCTCTTCGCGCGCACGGCGATTGACGGTGCCGTCGCGCCTACGCTGTTCCTGGCGCTTCTTGGCGATCAACTCGTCGGTGGCGAGGTCCGCCAGATCGTCGAGCGTCTTGATGCCCGCCTTGCCGAGCGTGACCAGCATCGCCTCGGTCAGATGCGGCAGTTCGGCCAAGGCATCCTCGACACCGAGTGCGCGGCGCTGCTCGCGGTACGCTTCCTCGCGGCGATCGAGCGCCTCGGATGCGCGGCTCTGCAGCTCCTGGGCCAGTTCCTCGTCGAAGCCTTCGATGGCGGCGAGTTCGTTGAGGTCGATGTAGGCGACTTCCTCAAGCTCGCTGAAGCCCTCGGCGACCAGCAGCTGCGACAGCGTCTCGTCGACGTCGAGCTCCTCCTCGAACATCTTCGAGCGCTCGGTGAACTCGCGCTGACGCTTTTCCGAGCTTTCCTGCTCGGTCATGATGTCGATCTGCGAGCCGGTCAGCTGGCTGGCCAGGCGCACGTTCTGGCCGCGGCGGCCGATCGCCAGGCTCAGCTGGTCGTCGGGCACCACCACTTCGATGCGGCTTTCCTCCTCGTCGATCACCACGCGGCTGACGGTCGCGGGCTGCAGCCCGTTGACGACGAACGTCGCGGTGTCTTCGCTCCAGGGGATGATGTCGATCTTCTCGCCCTGCAGCTCCTGCACGACGGCCTGCACGCGGCTGCCCTTCATGCCCACGCAGGCGCCGACCGGGTCGATCGAGTGGTCGCGGCTGATCACGCCGATCTTGGCGCGCGAGCCCGGGTCGCGGGCGGCGGCCTTGATCTCGATGATGCCGTCGTAGATCTCGGGCACTTCCTGCGCGAACAGCTTCTTCATGAAGTCGGGATGCGCGCGGCTGAGGAAGATCTGCGGCCCGCGGTTCTGGCGCTCGACCTTGAGGATCAGCGCGCGCACACGCTCGCCGACGCGAGCGGCTTCACGCGGGATCTGCTGGTCACGGCGGATCACGCCCTCGGCGCGACCGAGATTGACGATCACGTGGCCGAACTCGACCGACTTGATCACGCCGGTGATGATCTCGCCGGCGCGGTCCTTGAATTCCTCGTACTGGCGCTCGCGCTCGGCATCGCGGACCTTCTGGAAGATCACCTGCTTGGCCGACTGCGCATCGATGCGGCCGAGATCGACCGGGGGCAGCGGATCGACGATGAAGTCGCCGATCTTGGCGTCCTTCTGCAGCTTCTGCGCCTGGGCGAGATCGACCTGCTTGAAGTAGTCCTCGACCTCCTCGACCACCTCGACGACACGCCACAGGCGCAAGTCGCCTGTGCGCGGATCGAGCTTGGCGCGGATGTCGTTCTCGGCGCCGTAGCGGTTGCGCGCCGACTTTTGGATCGCTTCTTCCATCGCCTCGATGACGATCGCCTTGTCGATCATCTTCTCCGACGCGACCGAGTTCGCGATCGCGAGCAGCTCGGCGCGGTTGGCGGAAATCGCACTGGCCATGGGTTTAGTCTTCCTGTTCCTCTAGGATCTCGTCGGCGCCCTCGGTATCGAGCGGGCGGGTGGCGGCGATCAGCTTGTCGGTAAGGACAAGCCGCGCCGAATGCACGGTGTCGAGCGGGAAAGTGACCCGGCCCGACTTGCGGTCTTCGAACACGACCGTCTCTCCCTCCAGACCGCCAAGATCGCCTTGCAGGCTCTTGCGGTTTCCGGCAACCGGCTCGGTGAGATTGACCTTGGCCTCGTGGCCGACCCAATTCACCCAGTCCTTGGTCCGGGTCAGGGGGCGGTCGATGCCCGGCGAGCTGACTTCGAGGCGGTAGGCCTCCTCGATCAGCACTTCGCCCGCCTCTTCCAGCGAATCGATCCGGTCGGAGACACGGCGCGACAGCGCGGCGCAATCGTCGAGCACGAGCTGCCCGGTCTCGGGCCGCTCGGCCATGATCTGCAACGCGATCTCGTCGTCACCGACCTCGCTCTTGCTCAAGATCTTCACGCGCACGAGATCGAAGCCGAGGGCCTTCACCTCCGGCTCGACGATCTCGGTAATCCGCGCGATATCCGCCATGCTCGCTCCACAACCGACAGCGCCAAACAAAGCAAGGCAACGCGGACCCGTGCCAGCACCTCGCGGCGCCAGCCCGATCTTGCGTTACCAATGTCGGGATGAAGGCGCAGATAGGCCCATGCCGGGAAAAAAGCAAGGCAAAGTGCAAGCTGCCCGCCAAGAAGATGTATGCGCCCCCCGCCCGAAGCCCGATCGCGCTTCCTCACCATTTCGCAAATGCGGTAGACAAACCCTAGGGCTTCTCCCTAAGCATCGAGCGCATGCGAACGGGGCGGCTTTCAAAAGCATCGAGCACATTGTGCATTGCACTCGCACTGAGCCTTACCGGGTGCGGCGGGGGCGATGGTGGCAGCGGCAGTCCCGCTACGCCCGGCACGCCCGTCGCAACCGGGAGCCCTGCCCCCAGCCCGGCACCGTCCGCAACACCCAGCCCCGCACCTAGCGAGCCCACGGCTCCCGGCGATCCGCAGCCCGTGCCGACTGCGGCACCGCCAGCGCCATTCCCGACCTCGGCCCCAGTTTTGACGCCAACACCAACTCCGAGCCCCAGCCCGACACCGACACCCACACCCACACCTTCGACAGACCTGATCAAGGTCGCCTACTTTGGCGGCTCGATCACCCAGGGGTCCTACGCTACCAAACCTGAGAAGAGTTACGTGGGTCTGCTCACCAGCTGGCTGGGCACAATCTATCACTCGGTTCAGGCCCGCAACATGGGCTTCAGCGGCACCGGTTCAGAATTCGCAAACTACCGCCTGACCCATGACCTCGACGGGTTCGTTCCGGACCTCGTGTTCCTGGAGTTCACCGTCAACGATGCAGGGAGCGGACGCGCCCACATCTTTGCACAGGTCGATGCGCTGATCTACCGGCTTCGCCAGATCAATCCGCGCACGAAGTTCATCTACATCTCGACGACGGCATCCTCGGAGGAGCCGCAGCGGCGCGCCGGGAGCCACGCCGCTTTCGTGCAGGACTCGATCGATGTCGCGGCGTTCGAGGGCATTCCCTTCATCGATGCCACCAGCGGCATGTGGGCAAAGGTGCTCGCGGGAACGGCGTCCACCACCGATTTCCTCACGGACACTGTTCACCCCAACGACGCGGGCCACGAGATCTACTTCGAGTCGATCCGCGACGGACTCGCGCCGATGCTGCCGCTACCGGTTCAGCCGAGCGTCACCGGCAGCAAGCTCATCGCCCAGAGCAAGCTGCAGAACGCGCGTTTCGAGCCGGGCAACGCCGCCGTCGGCTGCAAGCCCGCTACGCTGACCATGGGGTACATGAACGAGGCGAAGACCTGCGATCTTGGCGACACCTTCACTTATGCGTTCAATGGCACGACCGTCGGCGTCCTTCGCGCCATGACGCGAAACGGTGGTCGCATGGAATGCCTCGTCGACGGCGCCAATCCCATGAGGGTCGACTTCTACGATGCCATCGCGAACACGTGGGAGCGTCCGTTTCCTTATATGATCTACAGGGGCCTGGCCGACGCCCAGCACACGCTTTCGTGCCGCATCACGGCGGACCTGATCACTTTGCCGGAAGGAACCTCGACCGGGCACCTCGCCACGATCGGCTATTTCCTGGTCAGCAGCGAGCAGCCGGTCACGCTGCCCTGATCAAGCCGCCGGCGCGGTCAGGGTGTGTTTGCGCAGGCAGTGGCGTAGTTGGTCGTACGTGAGGCCGAGCGCCGTGGCGGCGCGGCGTTGGTTCCAGCGGTGGCGTTCGAGCGCGGAGAGCACGATCGCGCGCTCGTGTGCGTCGACGGCGGCGCGCAAGTCGGTGACCTCCTCGGTTCTTGTCGGTAGAGTCGAGGCGAGCGCCTGGGCCGAAACAGGGACGGGAGCAGGAACGGGGGCGGGGGCACGCAAGGTCGCGACGGAAGGCTCGCGCGGCATCCATTCGCTCTCGAACGGATCGAAGACGATGCGCCCGATCGGTCGCTCCTCGTCGTCCCATCGGTAGACCGCGCGCTCGACCACGTTGCGCAGTTCGCGCACGTTGCCCGGCCATGCGTACGCCTCCAGGGCATCGACTGCCCCGGCCGAGAAGCCCGGCCACGCGCCCCAGCCGATCTCGGCGGCCATGCGCCGGCCGTAGTAATCGGCAAGCTCGGGCACGTCGCCCTCCCGCGCGCGCAACGGCGGCAGGGTGATGACCTCGAAGCTGAGCCGGTCGAGCAAATCGGCGCGGAACTTGCCCTCGCCGGCAAGGCGCGGCAGGTCGGCATTGGTCGCGCCCACGATCCGCACGTCGACCTGCACCGGCCGCGACGAGCCGATGCGCGTGACCTCGCCGTACTCGACGGCGCGCAGCAGCCGCTCCTGCGCTCCCATCGACAAAGTGCCGAGCTCGTCGAGGAACAGGGTGCCGCGGTCCGCCTCCTCGAAGCGGCCGGCGCGCTGGCGGGTGGCACCGGTGAAGGCACCGGCCTCGTGCCCGAACAGCTCGGCCTCGATCAGCGTCTCGGGCAGCGCCGCGCAGTTCAGCGTCACCAGCGGCTCGCCCCAGCGCGGGCTGAGGTGATGCAGACGCTGGGCGATCAGTTCCTTGCCGGTGCCGCGCTCGCCGATGACCAGGACCGGCCGGCGCATCGCCGCCGCGCGCGAGGCGCGCTCGACGGCGTCGAGGAAGGCCGTCGACTGACCGATGAATTGGACGTCCCGCTCCATTGCCAAGTGTTAGCGTAAAATCCCAATCATTAGCAATATAGCTTACGCCTCCAGAGGTGTGTTCGGCACCAAACGGCGGATTTCCGCCGCTTTCAGAGTTTGGCACACCGCTTGCGAAAGAGGACGCATCGCAGGTTAGACGATCAGCAAGGACGCCAACGATGTTCTCCCGCAACACCGCACCCGCCAGCAGCCCCCGCACCAAGCTCGACTCCGCCGTCGTGGCGAGCGTGCTGGCGATGGCCGCGCTCAACGTGCTGGTCTTCACCGGCCAGCTGGCGCCGGCCAAGGCTTACGCCGCGGCGCCGTGCAAGTGCGCCGCCGTGGGCGTGACCCTGGCATGACGCGCCTCGATGCAGAGATCGCCGACCTGCGCGGCACGGCGCGCCAGGCGAGCGGTCCGGTCCCGCTGACGCTCGACGGTCTGCCTGACGAGGGCGACGCGCCTCGCGACCGTGGCACACACTCGACGCGGAGGGCCAACCAGGCCTATCGTTTTCCAGCTGCCAATCGCCCCAGCATGAAGGGTCACACGAGCATGGGCATTTTCTCCCGCACCCGCGACATCATCGCCGCCAACTTCAACGACCTGCTGGAAAAGGCGGAAGATCCGGCCAAGATGATCCGGCTGATCATCCTGGAGATGGAAGAGACCCTCGTCGAGGTGCGCACCTCCAGCGCGCGCACCATCGCCGATCAGAAGGAGATGCGCCGCCACGTCGCCAAGCTCGACAAGCTGCAGGCGGACTGGGCCGACAAGGCGCAGCTCGCGCTCAGCAAGGGCCGTGAGGACCTCGCCCGCGCCGCGCTGCTCGAGAAGAAGAAGGCCGGCGACATGGTCGACCAGCTCAGGGCCGAGATCGACGTGCTCGACGATGCCCTGCGCGCCTACGAGGCCGACATCGAGAAGCTGCAGAGCCGCCTGCGCGAAGCGCGGGTGCGGCAGAACTCGATCGCGGCGCGGCTGCAAAGCGCCGAGAACCGCGTCAAGCTGCGCACCCTGCTCTCCAGCGAGCGCGTCGACGAGGCGATGGTGCGGTTTGACCAGCTCGAGCGCCGGGTCGATTATGCCGAAGGCCGCGCCGAGTCGATGAGCCTGGGTGACAGCCGGCAGCCGACGCTGTCGGAAGAGATCGCCGCCCTGGCCGACGGGGACAGCATCGAGGCGGAGCTTGCCGAGATGAAGCGCGCGATGGCGCCCAAGTCGCCGCGCGAGACACCCGCCGGCGCGCCGGACCAGGGCTGAGCGACGACAACGACCGGGCAAATACTCAGAAATCTTCCGTGAAGGGAAACAGGACAGTGGCACGCGGACATTTCTATCTCGACAAGGCGAACGCAAAGCTGGCCGGCGTGTGCTCCGGCCTGGCCGACTACACCGGGGTCGATCCGCTATGGGTGCGGATCGCGGTGGTGTTCCTCACGCTGTTCGTCTCGTTCATCACCATTCCGATCTACATCGTCACCGCGCTCGTGGCGGACAAGCGGCCGCTCTCGCTCTACAGCGAAGTCGAGGAGGAGCGCCTGCTGCGCCGCCTGGAGCGTGCGCGGCGCAAGGGCCGGGCCCGCTCCGACCTGTCGGACATCGACCGGCGCGTGGCCGAGATCGAGGCACACTACTCCACCAGCAACGCGCGGCTCGCCGCCGAAATCGACAGCCTGCGCTGACACGCGCGGGATACCGGGAACAGGGACATGGTAGACGACATCGCCGTATTCATTCCGCTCGCGCCGTTCATCCTGGGCGGCCTGGCGATCTGGACGCGCCACCAGCGCAAGATCGCGGAACTCCAGCTTCAGAACACCGCCGAGAAGGCCGCGCGGTACGCCACGCACAACCAGGAACTGGAGGAGCGCATCCGCGTGCTGGAGCGCATCGTCACCGATGGCGGCTACGACACCGCGCTGCAGATCGAGGCGCTGCGCGACCAGCGCACCGTCGAGCGGCAGCGCAGCACCGAGCGCGACGGCACGATCAATTAGGGGGACCGACGTGAACGTGGACCTTCAACCCATCCTCGAATCGGCGATCCCGCTGGTCGCCCTCGTCACGTCCATCGGCACCGGTGGGTGGCTGCTCAACAACTGGCTGCGCATGCGCCACGGCTATCCGCTGGAGAATTCCTGGGGCAAGGCCGTCTATCCCAAGAGCGACGAGGCGCAGGCGCGCGTGCAGCTCCTGACGCAGGAAAACGCCCAGTTGCGCGCCGAGATCGGTTCGATCAAGGACCGGCTCGCCAGTGTGGAGCGCATCGTGACCGACCAGGGCTATGACATCGCGCTGCAGATCGAAGGTCTGCGCACGGCCCGCAGCGAGGTGACCACCCAATGAGTTTCGGTACTGTCGTCGTCGTCCTGTTCGCGATCGCGGCCGTCACTTGGCTGCGCGCCCAGAAGCTGCGCGATGGCGCGCCGCTTGGAGGCGTCGGGTCGCGCGAGCCCGAATTGGAGCGCGAGATCCAGGAACTGCGCAAGCGCATCGCGGTGCTCGAGCGCATCGCCATCGAGGAACGCGGCGGCGACCAGCTGGCGCGCGAAATCGAGGCGCTGCGGGATTGAGCACGGGCCTTCCTTCCCCCTCGATGGGGGAAGGATAGCGCAGCTTGCCTCCGCAGGAGGCTAGCGGAGCTCGGATGGGGGTGCGCTCTCGTCACGGCGCGGCGTAACGACGCACCCTCACCCCCATCCAACTACGGCTAGGAAGCAGAGCTTCCAAGCCTCCGTATCCTTCCCCCATCGAGGGGGAAGAGGATTACGACCGT